>Ga0210398_10000502_pt1 | contig 44360 bp, 51 predicted proteins | sample IncBWC4OmetaG_FD_161047 | JGI IMG/M metagenome (GOLD analysis project Ga0210398, IMG submission 161047) | Forest soil microbial communities from Barre Woods Harvard Forest LTER site, Petersham, Massachusetts, United States - Inc-BW-C-4-O | ecosystem: Environmental > Terrestrial > Soil >...
CGAAAGTATCGATGAGCGCCGACATCATTGCGGTCGAAAGCGGATTGCGCTTCTCGCCGCGATTCATGGTGATGGTGGCGAGTCCTTCCTCTTCCTCGAGGATCAGATATAGCTGCTCGGACATGATTCGCCTCCTTGGCTGGACGTGGGTTGGCGCGCTAGTCCTCGCGCTTCCACTCCTCCGGATAGAGTAACAATAAATCGCGCCCGAGTGCTCGGACCAGGAAGCGCTGAATCTCGTTGATGGCGCGCTCAAGGCCGCGTCCGCCAATCAGCCAGTGACCGCGGCCCGCAATCTTGACTATAGGCGTGCCGGTATTCCGCGCGAACTGCTCGAGTTTTTCATACGGCGCGAAAATATCCGACTCCCCCGCGACGATCAGTCGCGGCGCAGTTTTTTCCGATTTCGCAAAATCGATTTTTCCTTGCGCCACTTCCAATGCTGCCGCAGTCGCATCCGGAATCAGGGCCTTGATGATCTGCTCCCGCGCATGCACATCGGCATCGGCAACGAACTCGAAAAGTCTTCGGCCGGTGGGAGGATTGAGTGGACGCTGCTGCCAACTCGAAAAGAGATTCCACCTCGGCATGAACAGCGGGGTGCGAAAACCAGGCGCCAGCGGCGCCATCGCAACCGATGCCTTCACTCCGCGATGCTCCGCCAGCTTCAAGGCAAGCAAGCCGCCAATGCCGTGCCCGACCACGATTGCCTCGCGCCCCAATCCCGCCACCGCCTCGAGTGCGAACTCGGTGAGTTTCGCGAAGTTGATATCTTCGAGTGGCGGCGTGGCGCCATGCCCGATGACAGCATGCAAATCGGGCGCGTAAACCTCCCATCCGATAGTGGCGAAATATCCCACCACGGTCGCGAGATGGCGCGGCGTCGTGAACAGCTCGGGCAGCACCACAATCGGCCACGCGAACTTCAGCGGTTCGGGAACCTCGGCTTGGGTGGGGAATCGGCCGAGAACAGTATCCATCGAAAACCTGCCGAAACCTGCTCAAGCGGCCGCGCGACTGCGCGCCATCAACCGCGCGAAGCGAAACGACGGAAATGAAGCGTCGCCGTTCGCCATCTGCGCAAAGCGCACCATCTCGTCGGCTGCCCATTGCTCGCGATTGGCTGCCAGATGCGCCAGCAGCGAGCCGCGATCGAGCCCCAGGTGCTGCGAGACTTTCAGGCTGGCGTGGTAGTACGGCATCAGTGCGACGTCACGGCGGTGGGTGAATTCGCTCATCGATGCGCGCGTGATTGCGCCGCCGCTCGATGCCCCAAACCAGGTGGGCGCGAGGTCGCCGAAAATTTCCGCGCTGATCAATGCGAACGAATGTCCCTGGCCGAATAGAGGATCGACATGGAGACCCGCATCGCCGAGCAGAATCGCGCCGTCGCAGACCGGCTCGCGCCACGTATTGAGCAACAGTCCCGAGGAGCGAATTTTCCCTACCATGCGTGCGCCCGCGAGAATCTGGCCGAGCATGGATGACTCGCCGATGTAGCTCATGAAGTTGGCCGCGAGATCGGTGCGGAAGTCGCGCATCTCGCGGGCATCGAAGGCCACCGCGGCGACGACGAGATCATCGTTGCATCGACATGCGAGGCTCGCGGCGCCGGGACTCGCCTCGAATTCCGTGATCAGTGCGTCATCGAGATTCGCGCGCGGCACTCCCTCGAAGTAGGCGTAGTAATAGGCGCGGGCGCACTGCACGTCTTTGCGTTCGAACGCGCCAATTTTTTCCGACACGAGTTTCGCCAAGGGACTGCGAAGTCCGTCAGCGCCAATCACCAGCGGCGCTCTGAAAGTATGCGAGCCCGCAGAATCCTCGCCGCTAATTCCAACGATGGCGCCCGCCTCGATGACGACATCGGTGAGACGAAACCGCTCGCGCATCGCGACGCGTTCGATACTGCGGGCCGCGTCGACCATCGCGGAGTCCATTTTGTCGCGCGTCAGGCACAGCCCGCGGATGTCGTCTGAATGGTCGAGGCGCGCGAGGTAGTCGAAGCCGGGACCGACGGTGCGCATCGACGAAAATCGCACCCCGCCGAGTCGCTCCAGCGTATCGAGCATTCCGAGCCGCCGGAGAACTTGCGTGCCGCCCGCGAGAACGATGTGGGTCGAGATGGTGTCAGAAGGGAACGCGCGCTTGTCGAGGAGCAAAACCTTGAGTCGCTTGCGCCCCAGTATGATCGCGGCGGCGCTACCGGCGACGCGCGCGCCGACGATGATGGCGTCGAAGTCGTGATGCGGAACCATGGGTGCGAATCATATTGAGATGCCGAGGACACCGGCGCAAGGCGCGCGCGGCACAAGGAAAGAGCCCCCTCTTTCAAGGGGGCTCTCCCGTTTTGCGAGGCCTCGAGGCCTCGGCTTAATCCAGCAGCAGTTCCGGCATCTGGCCAGCCTCCGAAACGGTCATTTCGGAGGGAAACTTGTCAGAAGTTACTTCTTTTTGGTTTTCTTGGGAGCTTTCTTCTTCATAGCACTCTTTAACTTGGATTTAGATTTGGTGACCTTTTTAGGGGTCTTTTTACGTGCACCTGGCATAGACACCTCCTCATCTTTCTGGCTGCTGCTGGAGAAGCACCCATTCTTATTAGGCAGCCTTTAGCTACCTAGGATGAAACCACTATATAAATGCGTTATGCGGAACGCAATAGATGAGGCGGTCAATATAGAAAGAAATTTTAAAGTGAGAACAAGGCTGGAGGCCGCAATGCTTTTCGCCCTCGAGCCACGTTTTATCTATAAGCATACTTGAACTGACAGTCCTCCCTGCTTTACCATTAGCCCCATGTCTCGGTTAAGCAGCTGGCTTCGGCGACAGTGGCCAAACCTAATACTGGGTTCGCTCTTGACGACTTTGATTTGCAATGCCGCCCTGGCCGCGATGGGCCCCCGCGATTTGCTCCTGCTTCGCCAGCGGCGGGTGGAACTGGAGGCAAAACGCGCTGATCTGATGGTTCGCAAGAGTGAACTCGAAACGAGCGTTCAGAACCTTCGTTCAAATGATCGTTATCTCGAACACCTGATCCGGCGCGAGCTCGGCTACGCCCGGCCCGATGAGATGATCTACAAATTCACCGCTCCCACCGCATCGCCTGATGCGCCGGACAATATCCCGGGCGAAACCGGGAGTAGCAAAACGCGCCGCTCAGTGTTGGCCGGCCTCATGCTCCAGCTCCTCTCCGAAGTCGGCGTCGCCCGGAAATAAATCGTCGCGCCGAAAAAATCGCGGCGGATTTTAGAAGGTCGAGCGCGCAATCAGTCCGTACTCGCGCGCTTGCCGCGCCAGGTCCTCGCGAAAATCCGGATGCGCAAGCCCGATCAGCGCCTTGGCACGCTCGTGAATCGACTTGCCCTTCAAGTTCACGATGCCGTATTCGGTCACCACGTACATCACATCGGTGCGCGGAGTCGTCACGATATTGGATTCATCGATGCGCGGCACGATGCGGCTGGCGCGTTTTCCATTGCGCTCGTAGGTCGAGGCGAGACATAGAAACGCCTTGCCGCCGCGCGACGCATAGGCGCCCCGGATGAACTGAAGCTGCCCGCCGGTGCCGCTGATCTGCCGCAATCCGGCGGTCTCGGAGCAGGCCTGGCCGAACAGATCGATCTGCGCGGCGTTACAAATCGCCACCGCGTTGTCGTTCTGCATGATGTGATTGGGCAGGTTGGTGTAGTCGACCGGGCCGGCAAAGCACGCGGTGTTGCGATCGAGAAACTGGTACATTCGCGCGGAGCCGGCGGCGAAGCAGTAGGTCATCTGATAACGGTTGGTCGCCTTATGCGCGCCGGTGACTTTCCCCGCCTCGTACAAGTCGACCAGCGAATCGACGAACATCTCGGTGTGGACGCCGAGGTCCTTGATCGATGAGCTCGTGAGCAGCTCGCAGACCGCGTTGGGCATTCCGCCGATGCCGATTTGGACGCATGCGCCATCCTGGATTTCGTTGGCGATGATGGCCGCGACTTTCTGATCGATTTCGGTGGCCGGGGGATTTTTCAACTCGGGCAGCTCGGTGGCGCCGCCATCGATAACGAAATCGACATCGCTGATGTGCACGCCGTTCTCGACGCCATAGACGTAGGGCATCGACTCGTCAGTCTCGATGATCAGCGTTTTCGCGCGCTCGGTCAGGGCCTTATGATAAGTGACCGAGACGCCAAAGTTGAAAAAGCCGTGCTCGTCCATCGGCGCGGTTTTGAGCACCGCGACATCGACGTCGATGAAGCGGCGATAGTAGTCCGGCGCCTCGCCGAAGTTCATCGGGATGTGGCAGCAGAGCCCGCGGTCGTGCATCTTCCGTTCGAGACCGGAAAAATACCACGAGTGGTAGGTTGCGCAGCGCGACTGCGGGTCGGCCTCGATCGCGGCGCGCGGGCGCATCGCGAGGCATCCGCGAATCCGGACGTCGTGCAGCTTCGTGATCCGCGCGGCCAGCGCATGATCGAACAGCTCGGGCTGCGCGGCGCCGAAGCCGTAGTCGAGCCAGGTGTCGGGCTGAACCATGGCGGCGGCCTGCTCGGCGTCGATAGTTTTACGTTTTAGTTCCGCTTGCTCGGAAAGTGCCATAAGTTATCTTTTCCCCCTTCGCGGGCTCGCTCATCAAAATCAAATGCCAAGTCGGGAAGCAACCAAACCAGTGCCTGAAGCAACGCAACCGGCCGCGGCGGCGCGGCTGATTCTTTTTATCACTGTATTCATCGATCTGCTTGGATTCGGGATCGTGATTCCGTTGCTGCCGATGTTCGCCAGCCGGCTGGGAATTTCGTTCGCCGGCATCGGCGCGATCATGGCGGTCTACTCTTTGGCGCAATTTATTTTCGCGCCGATCCTGGGGCGAATTTCCGATCGCATCGGACGCCGCCCGATCATCATGCTCGGGCTGCTCGGCTCCTCCATCGGTTATCTGATCTACGGATTCGCGGGATCGTTCCTCGGACTTTTCCTATCGCGCGCGGTCCATGGAGCCTGCGCCGCGACCATCTCGACCGCGCAGGCCTACATTGCCGATACCACCGATGAGTCGAACCGGGCGCGCGGGATGGGTATGATCGGCGCCGCCTTCGGACTCGGCTTCGTCATTGGTCCGGCGATCGGTGGATTGCTCGGCCACAGTGACTTGCGGATTCCCGGATTCTTCGCCGCGGCGCTGACTTTCGCGAATCTGATTTTCGCCGCGATGCGGCTTCCCGAGTCGCACCAGCCGGAGCCCGGCGCGCGCATCGACGCTTCGGTGATTGTCGCCCCCATCCGCGATCTTCCCAGCCAGCTCTTCACCCACCATCTGTCGCGCTTGTTTTCGGTCGCGTTCCTCACTACCTTCGCGCTGGCCGCGTTCGAGACCACCTTCGCGATTATGATCCCGCGGGTCTACGGCTACGGTCCTACCGGCATCGGCACGCTGCTCGCCTTCGCGGGCCTGATGCAGGCGCTCGCGCAAGGCTACTTGGTCGGGAAAATCGTCAAGCGCATTGGCGAGGCGAGGCTGCTGTCGATCGGCATTGTTATTTTTGCGATCGGGCTGGCCCCGATGGCGAATCTACCGACGCCGTCGACGCTGCTGCTGGCGCTGGCGATGTTGTCGCTCGGTTATGGCTTCGCGAGTCCCGCCATCGCCAGCATCATTTCGAAGCGAACCGAGCGCGCGCTCGAGGGCGAAGCCCTGGGCATCAACCAGTCAGCGTCTTCGATGGCGCGCATCCTCGGCCCGGTGGCAGGCGGGCTGGCCTATGGCGCCCTGGGGACCGCGGCGCCTTATGTGGGTGGTGCGATTGTCGCAGTCATGGCATTTATACTTGCGCGCGGCATCGAGGAGACTGCCGGATAGTCCGCGGGGGAGAACAATTTGACCAACATTATCGGCTGGCTGCTCGTCTTTCATTTATTTGGGGTTATTTTTTGGGTCGGAAGCCTGCTGCTCATCACGAGCCTGCTCGCAATGGTTCCCGACGAAGTGGGGTTGCCCAAGGAACGCTTCATCATGATCGCGAGCAGGCTTTTCTATGGCGGATGCAATATCGGCGGGGCGGTAACGCTGCTCTTCGGCATCGCCCTGATGATGGGGGACAAGGATGTCCTGCGACATGGATGGTTCCATATCAAACTGGGACTGGTCTTTATCCTACTTTTAGTACATCTACGGCTGCATCGCAGAATCGTCGCGCTGAGCGACAATCCTTCCTCGGTCACGCGCTCCGAATTCCGCGCCATTCACGGTGTCGTCAGCCTGGTTTTGTTGGCGATCCTCTCGATGGCGATTCTGCAACCGTTTTGAGCACGACTTTTACGGCACCACGATCGAGCCGCCGCTGATGCTGATAACCTCGCCGGTGATGTAGGACGACATGTCGCTGGCGAGAAATAGCGCCAGGTTCGCGACCTCGTTCGGCTCGCCCAGGCGGCCCATGGGGTTGCGCTTCTTCGCGCCTTCGAACATCGACTTGGGATAAATCCGCTCGAGAAATTCATTGTAAATGACGCTCGGTGCGATCGCGTTGACGCGAATTCCCTTGCCCGCCAATTCACCGGCCGCCGCGCGAGTGAGTCCCATCACGCCGGCTTTGGCAGCGGAGTAGGGCGCCTCGCCACCGGAGGACGCGATCCATCCTGCCGCCGAGGCCATGTTAACGATCGCGCCCTTGCCCTGCTTGATCATGTGTGGAATCGCCGCGCGCATGGTCCACATCGTGCCGCGCAGGCAGACGTTCATCACCAGGTCCCAGGTCTCGTCCTTGATTTCCCAGATCGGTTCCAGCTTGTTGATGCCGGCGTTGTTGAACAGGATATCGATGCGGCCGAACTTGTCGACGGTATGCGCGACCGCGTCGTCGACCTGTTGGCGGTTGGTGACGTCGACCGCGACGTAGGGAATCTCGCGGTTGAACTGCTTGCTCAGTTGCTCGGCGGTTTCGGCGGTGCGGCGCGGATGCGCATCGGTGATGACGACGTTGGCGCCTTCCTCGAGGAAGCGGGTTGCGACGGCGCGGCCGATGCCGACTCCGGCGCCCGCGGTTATCAATGCGACTCGGTCTTTCAGCAGCATGGTGGACCTCCAGGGTTGCGAATCAGGTCGGCGACGCGATCGAGGCGTGAATGTGTGCGATGCGCCATCCGCTCGCGCCCTTAGTAATGACGAATGAGCGGCGATGAAGGGGACCGGGGAGCCGCAAATGAAAGGTGATCAGCACGGCATTGGGGCCGAGCTCGCGCGCATCGATATCCAGCGGCTCGATCTTGATTCCACCGCCGGGTTGGCTCTTGATGGCCTCCATGATCGAGGCGAACTGCTGGCCGATCGCAGCGCGGCCATCGAGACGCGCCGCATAGGTGCCGAGCGGCGAGAACATCTGCGCATCTTCGTGGAAGAACCCCATGATTTTTTCGAGGTTCTGCGACATCACTGCCGCAAGGAATTGGTTGAGCGTAGCAAGTGCCTGATCGGTGACTTGGGACATCGCGGGCCCTCCTAGAAACGATCTTTCAACTCGCGCGCTTTGGCAAAAATCGAAATCGCATCGGTGCCGATCTTCGGATCGATGCGCTGCACGCTCGAACGCAGCTCCGCGCTATCGGTGCGCAAAAATGGATTGGTTAGTTTTTCATCCTCGATGGTCGAGGGCACCGTAAACCCGCCCTCCGAAATGATCTTCTTCGACCATTCGTGCTTGGCCTTGAGGCGCTGGTTGTTAGGCTCCAGCGTCAGTGCGAAGCGGAGATTTTTTTCCGTATACTCATGCCCACAATAAACTTTGGTGTCGTTCGGCAGCGCCGCGAGCTTCCCCAGTGAATCGACCATCGTCGCCGCCTTGCCTTCGAACACGCGGCCACATCCCGCAACGAACAGCGTATCGCCGGTGAAGACGGATTTGAGCTGCGGGAAGTAGTAGGCGACGTGACCGTTGGTATGCGCGGGGATTCCGATCACGCGCGCTTCGAGGGAGCCAATTTTGAACTTGTCGCTATCGGCGACCGGATTCGTCAGTGCAGGGATGCGGCCATTCTCGGCGCTCGCGCCGAACACCTTCAGCCCCGGCACCTTGGCGACGATGTCGGCATTGCCGCCGCTGTGGTCGCCATGCCAATGCGTGGTGAGCACCGCCGTCAACCGCAGCTGGTGCTGCTTTACCGCATCGAGGACCTTGTCCGCCTCGGCGCAATCGACCACGGCACATTCGCCGCTGGCGTCGTCGGAGACCAGGTACGCGAAATTATCTGAGAGTTGCGGAACGATCGTGATAGCCATCGCGGGCGCCTCCATGAAGCTCGAGTGATGACATCGACCGAGTCTAAATCAGCGATGTCACACGCCGACGATACTATAACCAACGTCCACGTAAACCGTCTGCCCGGTGACCCCGCTGCCGAGATCGCTGAGGAGCGCGGCGGCCATCCCGCCGACTTCCTCGTTGCGCATCGCACGGCGCAAGGGCGCGCGCTGCTCAACCTCATGCGCCATCGAATGGAAATCGCGAATCGCCGACGACGACAGCGTCCGCGCGGGACCGGCGCTGATCGCATTGACGCGAATATTCTTCGGCCCGAGATCGGCGGCGAGGTAGCGCACGCAGGCTTCCAGAGCGGCTTTGGCCACTCCCATCACGTTGTAGTTGGGAAGCGCACGCACCGCGCCGAGGTAGGTGAGCGTGAGGATGGACCCGCCGGCAGCCTCCATCAGCGGCTCGGCGGCGCGCGCGAGCGCCACCAGCGAGTAGGCGCTGACCTCCAGCGAGCGTGAGAAATTCTTGCGGCTGACGTTGAGGAAGCGATCGCGCAGGTCCTCGCGCTCGGCGAAGGCGACCGCATGCACCAGCATATCGAGGCCGCCCCAGAGCGCTTTGACCTTCACCATGGTCGATTCGATTTGCTCATCGACGGTGACATCCAGCTCGCCGATGATGTGCGCGCCGACCTGCTGCGCCAGTGGCTCGACGCGTTTCTTGAGCGCCTCGCCCTGGTAGGTCAGCGCGATCTGCGCGCCGTGGCGGTGCAATTCCTGGGTGATAGACCATGCGAGGCTGTGATCATTGGCGACGCCGATAACCAGCGCCCGTTTGCCGTCAGCGATTCCCATCGGGATTTACTTCCTCTACAGATGATAATCCGCGAGCTTCAGATCTCGAGCTTCATCCCATCGAAGCCCATTTCGATTTCGATTTCGCGGGTATGATTGATGGTCTCGCGCCCGAGATGGGTCAGGATCATCCGCTTCACGCTGAAGCGCTCGAGATTGCGCCGGAGCTCGGGATAGTTGATGTGAAAGCGCAGGTGACTGGATTCGAAATAGGTGCATTCGCACAGCAGCAGATTGGCTCCCGCGCTGAAATCCACCAGCGCATCGTTCCATCCGGTGTCGCCCGAGAAGACGAAAGTTTTCCCGTTCACGACGATTTTTAATGAAAGCGAGACGTCGGGTGCCGTGTGCGGGCTCCGGATGGTGCTGAGCTTCAGCCCCGCGAGCTTTACGCTCTGGCCGGGCTCCAGCACCACCCATTTGACCTTGCTCTGCAGTTGCTTGAGGTCGAAGCGCGAGAACATGGTCCGCATCAGGGTCCACGCCCGCTTCTCAAGATTCTTCGGACCCGCGATAATGACCGGATGTTTGGGCGGTCGCTCCCACATGTATTCGAGGAACAGGAACGGCAGTCCGCAGAAGTGGTCGCCATGCAGGTGGCTGATGATGATGGCGTCGAGCGAGTCGGCCTCGATACCGTGGCGCTTCATCTCCGGTAGCAGGCCAGGGCCGGCCTCGAGCAGGATTCTCTTTCCGTTTGCTTCCAGCAGATATCCGGCTTGCGCCCGGCCTCCACTGGCGAATGCGTCACCGGTTCCTAGTATGGTGAGGGTGACGGGCTTCCCTTTTGAGCCATCTCTGCCGTTGGCGGCGATGTCATCCATGAAATCGGGGGCCAATGCTAATATCATGCGGCGGCATAGGCAAACTTGGGAGAGTGGCAATGAAGCAAATTAAAGTCGGAGTCGGATTCGGATTATGGCGGCTGGGGATGCCCTCGCCGGAGACCATTGTCAACGTCGCCGAGCGTGCCGAGGACTGGGGCCTCGATTCTTTCTGGCTCTCGGACCACCTGCTGGCGCCCTCGCCCGAGCTCGACGTCATCGCGACGCTCTCGCTGCTCGCCTCGCGCACCTCGCGCATGAAGCTGGGGCCCAGCGTGTTGCTGCTCAACCTGCGCCATCCACTGCTGGTGGCGAAGGCGTTCGCCTCGCTCGATTATCTCTCCAAAGGCCGCATGGTGATGGCGGTTGGGACCGGCGCAAACCTCGCCGATTATGCCGCCACCGGTATCCCGACCGAGGCACGCGGTAAACGCCTCGAGGAAGGGATCGAGGTTCTTCGGACGGTCTGGTGCGAAAAGAACGCGAGCTACCACGGACGCTTCTTCAACTTCGATAACGTCACCATCGAGCCGCGGCCGGTCGCACGCACCAACAATGACTTCGGCACCATGGACATCTGGATCGGCGGCAAGTCGGAAGCCGCGCTCAGGCGCACCGCGAAGATGGGGGACGGATTTTTCGCCTCGTTTCAGACCCCGGACGAATACGCCAACAGCATGGCTTCGATTCGCAAATATGCGGTCGAGTTCGGACGCGGCAACGCCCACATCGAGTCGGGGCTCATCCTGCTTTGCCGCATCGCGACTTCGCGCCAGAAAGCCCTCGATGAAATGGAACCGATGCTGAAGGCACTCGGCCGCGGCGCCGAGGCATTCCTCCAGCGCACCGTCTATGGCACGGCTGAGGATGTCATCGGGCGCGTGTCGGAGTACACGAGCCACGGCCTGGACAAGTTCGTGCTATGGCCGATCGCCACTCCTGATGCATGGGCGCAGCAGGTTGAGTTGGTCGGCCGCGAAATTGCGAACCATTATATGAAGGCGGCCGCATAGGAAGGCGTTCCTTACTCGTGCTGACTCGCGGCAGCGATTGCGCGCTGGTGGCATCGCGCAAGAATCGATGTGTTCACCGTTAATCCATCGGGTCGCTTCGGCATATTCAGCATGCGATCTTTTTATTAAGCTGCTCGGCTCACATGCATATTTTTACTTTAGCTGGCCACTGGATGAAGGGGTGCAAGAAATCCCACCTGGAAGCGTCCGCGTAACGAATGCGTCATCGAATAGCGGGAATTGCGATTCCGATCGCACTTGGAGTGGCGTTCACGGTCTTCACCGCATGCCAGAAGGCGCCGCCGCCGGCGGTCGTCGTATCGGGAATCCCCGATCGCTTTGCGAGCGCCGAGCAGATTGAGGAAAACTTTCGCGGGCGAAGCTTTATCCTCGGCGACAACGCCAATGTCGCGCTGGCGAGGCCGGTGGATTCGCCCAAAGATGCGTGGCTCAAGCTGCAGTTCTGGTTCGGCATCAACCTGATGGTCCCCGGCGCGCTGCAACCCAAGGAAGGCGAGTATTACGTCATCAGCGAGGCGCACCTCGTCAAGCCCCTCGACGCGCCCGGCGAGTGGATGATCGAGGCCGGCAGCTCGCTCATCAAGAACGAAACCGTTCTGCAAACCACCCGCACGCATTACCTCGGAACCGGTAAAATTCTTCCGACTGTCGTTCAATTCATGGGGATGCGCGAGTTCAAGACCGAAGACGGCAAAACGGTCCAGATGCCGATTCTGCGCGAGGTCTCGCTGCCGATGAAGTGGACGCTGGGTGGCGGCGGCATTCCCGCGAGCTATGCGAGGTATCGCACCGGATGAAATCTCTCTTGCGAGCTTTCATGGCGATCGCGCTTGTCATTGCGTTGGCCGGATGCACCCCGGACAAGGCGATGGACTTCGGGCCGACCGGCGAAATCAACACGCCTCCCGACGACGAGCTCAGCCGCCAGATTCTGCACGACTTCGATGGGCGCGATTTCGAGCTCGGCGCCAGCGACAGCCAGGCGATCGTGCGGCTGACTGATTGGCCCGAAGGCAAACACGTCATCATTCCATTCTGGCTCGGCATCAATCCCTTGATGCCGTACTTTCATCGTCCCCAGGTGGGCAGAATCTACGTGATGAGCGAATCGGTTATGGTGCGGGAGTTGAGCAAGGATCGCTACCTGATTCGCGCGGGCTCCAAGGCCTTCAAGAGCGATGCGATCTTCGAGGCGACGCACACTCAATACGACGGCATCGGCAAGATGCTCCCGACGATGGTGCGCTTCGTCGGCACTGAGGTCGCCACCCTGGCGCTCGATCCGCCGCGCACCGGCACCATCACCGAGAAGATTCCGGTGCTGCGCGAAATCTCGCTCCCGATGCACGTTGAGGCGGTAAAATCCGGCTACGCGAAATTCACCGTCATGCAGCAGCAGGCGGTCCCCTCGCCTCCGACCGCCGACCGCGGGTGACGGCGAACCCGACTCAGTAGTAATCCGGCACGAAGGTTTGATCCTCCATCGGCGGACGCTTGTAATCGGTCGGCATGTTCGGCCGTGGTTCCAAAACGAACGGAGTCGGCGGCAATTCTTCGTAGGGAATCATACTCAACAGATGGCGAATGCAGTTCAGGCGCGCCAGTTTCTTGTTATCAGCCTTGACGACCCGCCACGGCGCCATTTTGTGATCGGTATGGCGGAACATTTCGTCCTTGGCCATCGAGTACTCGACCCACTTGGCGCGCGATTCGACGTCCATCGGGCTGAGCTTCCAACTGCGTGTGGGATCGTTCATGCGTCCCTGGAAGCGCCGTTCCTGCTCTGCGTCACTGACTGAGAACCAATACTTCACGATGAGGATGCCGGAGCGGCACAGCATCTGTTCGAATTCCGGACAGCTTCGCATGAACTCCTGGTATTCATCCGGGGTGCAAAATCCCATCACACGTTCGACGCCGGCGCGGTTGTACCAACTGCGGTCGAAGAGGACCAGTTCGCCGGCCGCCGGCAGTTGCGCCACATAGCGCTGGAAATACCATTGGGTTTTTTCTTTCTCGGTTGGCGTCCCGAGGGCGACCACTCTACAGATGCGAGGATTGAGGCTCTCGGTGATGCGTTTGATGACGCCGCCCTTGCCGGCCGCATCGCGCCCTTCGAAGAGGATCAGCACCTTCAGCCCTTTGAGCTTGATCCAATTCTGCATTTTGACGAGCTCGATTTGCAGGCGCGCCAACTCCTTCTCGTAGACCTCGTTTTTGATCTTGCGAGCTTCCGCCTTGAGGTCGCCATGATGAATTTCCAGCGGAGGAGTGCCGTTGGTCGCGGCGATAATCGGCTTGGCTTCTTCGGGGATGAGGCCATTCTCCCGCAGCTGCTTTTTTTTGTGCTTTTTCTCCCTGGTCTTCATCGGGGCTCCTGCAATGTGCGCCGCGGCTTTCGAACGGGCCACGTCGCCTCCGGAAACGTATCAATTTCTTATCGATTAGGACTTTCTGACGATACCCCCCGGATCTGGCGGGATCTAAAGCGGCTTCTTGCGAATGGATCACGGCCCTTCTCTTACACTTGCAATCAGATTTTGTAAGCGATAAGTTAACGCCGATTTTTGTACGATGTGAGCACGAGCGATGCGTTGCCGAAGGCTGACCGGACCGGGAATCGGAGTAGTTGCCGTTTGGTTGTGGATCGCAAGCCTCGCTCCGGCCGCGAATGCCCTCGTCACCTGCACCGGCACCCAGTCGCTTGCCGATTCGGGGACCGGTGACTCCTGTTCGACTGCAGCCGATAGCGGCAGCGTCACCGAAGCCCAAGCCTCGGTGAATTCAATCGCCACGGCCTCGGCCAAAGGCACCAGTGTTGCCGGCGCGCAGGCCTCCGAGCTCGGCATCGCTCACGCGAAGGCGCGCAACGACAGCGACGCGCAGGCGAGTGCTTCCGTGAATTCCAACGCCGGGTCTTTGGCCGGGAACAATAGCTCATCGACATCTACCGCGAGCGATTTCAGCAACGCCGAAACCTGTGCGAAAAACGACAGCAAGGCGCAAGCGCAGTCAAATGGCGCAAGCTTTGCGGTCTCGACTGCCAGTGGAAATAGCACCTCGGCGAGCGAGGCGACGGGGCGAAGCTCGGCGCAAGCGCGAGCTTCGCAGAACGGCAGCGCCAGCGCGGTGGGCGGAAGCGGTGGAGTTGCTTCCGCCCAGGCCATCAACAACTCGACCGCGAGCGCTGACAACACCGCCAACAACACTTTCGTCGGCGTCTATGCCACCAATGGCTCGACCGCGGCGGGGAGCAGCGGCGCGCCTCCCGTATGCGCCCCGGCGGCGGGCGGAGTGGCCGTGGTGGTCAGTCCCGCCGGCAACTGCGGCCCCGTTGATCAAAGTCCATTTGCTCACTAGCAGATATGAGCGGGAGAATTGAGCATCTTCGGATTCAGGCGAGCGGGAAGTCAGCCGCCTCATCCTGCAAGCTGGGGAAGTCGGGGGCGGCGAGGCGGAAGATTTGCCATGGTTCGGCGTGATGGAACCCGAGGCGATGGTAGAAATCGCGCGCCGGATTCCAGTGCAACACGGCGAGGTCGATGCGAGCGCATCCCCGCGACTGCGCGATCTTCGCGACCGCCGCAATGAGCTTGCGCCCGATGCCCGATCCGCGCGCCGATTCCTCGACGAAAATATCCTCGATGTAGAGTCCCGCTTTTCCTTCCCAGGTCGAATAGTTCGGGAAGAACAGCGTGAAGCCGACCGCCTTGCGATTGACCTCGGCGATGAGCACTTCGACCCGGCGAGCGAGGCCGAAGGCGTCGCGCCGGATAGCATCCGCGGTGATCTTGACGCTCTCGACCGGCTCTTTCTCAAAAATTGCCAGCTCGCGAATGAAATGGACAATCTGCTCCGCGTCGCTTTCAGTAGCCCATCGAACTGAAGTCTCTGCCATAACGAGGTCTCCTGTTCCTGCACCTCGCTATTAACAGATGCTCAGTCTTGAAGCTCCTCAAGTGGTGACAGCTTCCTCGGGAGAAATCGCTTCCAGTTCAAGCCCCGCCGTTTCGGGAAAGAACAACATCATGATGATCGGGACCGCGAGCCAGAACAGCGTGAGGTACCGAATCGCGATCCAATGCGACCCGGTCGTGCGATACAGCACGCCCTCCAGGAAAAAGCCGAGCGCGCCGCCGGTCGTGCCGGTGACCGCGAGAACGCTGCCGGCGGTGGAACGATATGAAGTGGGGAACAACTCCGCCCCATATGCGGCGCCGATGGTGCTTGAGGCGACATCGCAAAAGACCTGGATGATCCAGATTGGAATGACCGCGCTGAATGAAGTGTGAAGCAACGGCAGCGCAATCCGCGCGGAGCTATATGACGAGTACAACCAGAACGCGAACAGGGCCGCGAATAGATAGAAGGTCGCGCCCATTCGCCGGCGCCCGAAGCGATCGCTGAGCCGCCCGGCGATTATGCTTCCCATGATGCCCAGCGCTCCACCCATGAAGTACAGGCTGGAAACATTTCCCGGCGACCATCCATGCGCTTCCTGCAAATATTTGGAAAAGAAAAAACCTTGCGGATTGCCGCCCATGTTGCCGAGAAAGGCGCACGTCATCAGCATGATGAGGCGTCCCGGATACGCGCTGAAGAGCGCCTTCACCGGCGCCATGACATTGCGGGGACCGAGGCCCTCGAGCTGCTCGCGCTCGAAGCGCGCGCTTTCAGGCAGCGCCTGGCGCAGCGGGATGATCAGGATCAGCGGAATCAGCGCGAGCGCATACAGGCCGCGCCATCCGTACGGCATGATCCTGATCCCTGCGAATGCTAGCGCGGCGATCCCGAAGCCGATCGATGCCAGCGCCGAGAGCAATCCAATCGCCCATCCGCGAACGCCCGCGTCGACCTCCTCGGACAGGATCACCAGCGCGATCGTTCCTTCGGCGCCGGCGAACACGCGCGCAAGCATTTCGCATGCGACGAAGAAATGCGCGGTCGGTGCGACAGCCGCGAGCCCGGTGAAAAGCGTGTACGCGACCACGGTGTAAAGCAGCAGCCGGCGACGCCCGAAGACGTCGGCCAGCGGGGTTACGAAGAGCGAGCCGATGTAGCCGAGGCGGATCAAGGTCAGCAGGTTGCCCAACGCCGCCTCGGTAATCTGGAGACCTTTCTGGATCTGCTTCAGCGCGAGGGTTAGCAGCGCGCGATCGTATTGATCGAAAAATCCCGCGGTTGTCGCGATGAGAAAGACCCGCCGTTGACGCTTGGTGAACGGCGGGGTCCGCCCAAACATGCCCAGCGGAATGCTCCAGCGCTCTTCTTCCGGCGCGGCCTCGATAGGGTTCGGCGCGCCCGGATCGATATCCAGTAACGGTTCGCTCACAAAATCTCCATGCTGATTAGTCGATCGCCATCGGGAGCGCGGCGAGTCCGCGCAGGAAATACGATCCTTTGTATTGCAACTTCGCCCCCGGGTCGCGCAGCCGCAGTTTCGGAAAGCGCTCCAGCATCGAGGAAAATGCCAGTTGCGCCTCGAGGCGCGCGAGCGGCGAGCCGATACAGAAATGGATGCCCTCGCCGAATGCGAGGTGGTCATTGGGATCGCGCGTGATATCGAAGCGATCGGGATCGGGGAACTGCGCCGGGTCGCGATTCGCCGCCGCGAGGATCACGAAAATTGGAAACCCCGCGGGAAAAAACGTTCCGCTCAGTTCGAAGTCGCTTTTGGTGAAGCGCGCGGTCGATTGCACCGGGCCGTCGTAGCGCAGCATCTCCTCGATCGCGCGCGGCAGCAGCGAGGTGTCGCGTTGCAGCATCTTCAGCTGCTCGGGATTGCGTCCCAGCGCGAGGCTGCCGTTGCCGATCAGGTTGGTGGTGGTCTCATTTCCCGCGAGCAACAGCAAAATGACAAAGGCCATCAGCTCGTCAGCCGCGAGCGCATCCGATTCGGTATGCGCGGCCACCAGCGCGCTGACGAGATCGGGGCCCGGGCTCTTCCGCCGTTTCTCTATCTGCGCGGAAAAATATGCGCGCAAATCGTCGACCGAGGTCGTGAACTCCGGCGGGAGGGAATTCCCCGGGAGCGTATTGTCGCCCGCTACGATCGCATCCGACCAGTGCTTGAAGGTCGCGTAGAGGTCCGGTTCGACCCCTAGCATCTCCGCGATCACCATCACTGGTAGGGGATTGGCGAGATCGCGCATCACCTCGAAGTCGCCGCGCTCCTTAACCTTATCCAGCAGCGTCCCGGCCAGTGCGCGGATGCGCGGCTCCATCTCGCGAATGCGGCGCGGCGTGAAATCGCGGCTGACCAGCTTGCGCAGCCGCGTATGCACCGGAGGATCCGAAAAAAGCATGGTGGTTGCGCCTTTGAAGGGACCGCGATCCTGCGCCTGTTCCTGCGCGGGACGCGAGCTCGAAAAATGCTGCGGGTCGCGCAAAATCGCGAGGCAATCCTGGTAGCGCGTCGCGAGCCCGGTCGGCAGTGGAATCTCGGTGATATCCGCCCCTTCGAGGCCAAGCATTTTCAGCAAATCAGGGGTCGCGGGAATCGTAATGTTGATGATGCGCGGGGGTCCTGCCAGCATCGGCTTGTAATGCGGATAGGGGTTGGCGCGAAACTCGGGGTCCCACTGGTTGAAATAAATTTCTTGCGTCGCCGATTCGGGCATGAAAACGCGCATCCGCTTCTCGATCAATGCGAGCTGCCGGCAAAGAGTCTATCTATATTGGCTACGGCGGAGCTATGAGCAATCGCGATGCCATCGGCGCGCCCCACAATTTGAGCGGGCGCCGGCAGCATCGCGTGCACTAACGCCGCTGCACGCAGCAGGCAGGCGGCGGCGGGAGCGGGTCAAGGGTCAAGGCGAGCAGCGCTGAAAGTTACTCGACTACCATGGGCAGAGACTTGAGACTGCGCACGAAGAACGAGGTCTTGTAGTCCAGTTTCGGATGGCCATCGAACCTGAGCCGGGGGAATCGATTCAGCATCAGACCAAACGCAACTGCGCCTTCGAGCCGCGCCAGCGGCGCCCCGAGGCAATAATGGATTCCTTCGCCGAACGAAAGATGGTCGTTCTCTTGGCGCGTGATATCGAAGACATCGGGGCGCTCGAACTTCGCGGCGTCGCGGTTGGCCGAGGCCACCATCAGGAAAATGCCGCTACCTTTCTCAACCGGAGTGCCGCCGATTTCGACGTCTTCCTTCGCGGTGCGGAAGACTGACTGCACCGGACTGTCGTAGCGGCACATCTCTTCGACCGCGCGCGCCATCAGAGTCGGGTCGCGCTGCAACATCTGCATCTGGTCGGGATGATTTTGCAGCGCCAACATGCCGTTGCCGATGAGATTGGTGGTGGTTTCGTTGCCGGCCATCAGCAAAATCACCAAAAACTGCATCAACTCGCCGGCGCTCAGCATCTCGGTATCTTCGTGAGCGGAGACCAGCGAGCTCATCAGGTCGGCACCGGGATGACGGCGGCGTCGCTCGATTTCCTCCGCGAAGTACCCGCGCATTTCGACAAGATTGGTGCGCACCGAAGCGTCCAGCGGAGTGCCCGGCGGCAGGCTGGTCAAGTCGATCAGCGTGTCCGACCAGCGCTTGAAGGTTTCATGGCGTTTACCGGGGATGCCGAGGATGCTGGCGATGATCCTGACTGGAAGTGGAATCGCAAAATCCGCCACCAGGTCGAAATGACGCTTCTCCGCGATCTCGTCGAGCAGCGTATTGGTCAGCGCGCGCACCCGCGGCTCGAGTTCGCGGATGGCCCGCGGTGAGAAATCGCGACTGACCAGTTTGCGCATCCGGGTGTGGATCGGCGGATCGGAACTGATGATGCTGGGGGCGTCGCCGAAAACCTCGTTAGTGGCCATCGTCATGCGATTACGGATCGGCATGCTGGAGAAGCGAATCTGATCGCGCAACGTCGCCAGCACGTCGGCGTAGCGCGAGATGACCGCGACCGGAATGAAGAATCGCATCACCGGCGGCGGACTCATCCGCAGCGGCTGATAATACGAATAAGGATTGCGGCGAAAATTCTCGTCCCAGGGATTGAACGAAAGCCGCGCTCCGGCGGCCAGTTCAGCCACTCCACTCATTAAACTGCCCCCCGCGATCCATAGCGGCTTTCGTCCTTTGAGCCAAGGATTTCCCGCGCCGTACGTTTAAGGTCATCTAATGACTTGATGAGATCGGGCGGATCCGGCTCGTCGATCTCCAGCAGCGCGCGTTCCAGCGCCATCGACTCGAGTCGCCCGAAGGCGATCTCGACCACGCGCGCCAGCCGCTCCGCCCGCTCCGGCGGAGTGAGGCCATCGTCGAGGAATTTCGCAAACGCCTTGCGGACACCAATCGCCATCCGCTGGTTGGTCTCGCGCACCGCGGCGCGCAGTATCGGTTCGGTGCGGCTGGCGACCAGCAGCTCGAGCCACGCGTAAAAACTCGGACCGCGAAAGGCGGTCCACATCAGATCGATCAGCGTTTCGAGGCGAAACTCCAGTCCCCCGATAGGAAGTTCCTCGAACGCGAATTCGAGCTCCGCCAGGCGCCGCTCGCAGATATGCTCCAGGGCCCCGATGACGAGCTCTTCCTTGTGCCGGAAATGATGCACCTGGGCGCCGCGCGAAACCCCGGCGCGGCCCGCGATCTCGGTGGTGGTGGTTCCCGTATACCCCCGCTCATTGAGGCAGGCGATGGCGGCCTCCAGCAGCCGCCGGCGTGTCTCAGCGCTTCGTTCTTCCTGTAAGCTACTACGTGGCACAAAACTAGCCAAAGAGTTATATGACATACCGTACTGAATGTTGCAAACAGGCGAGAATGTCTACTGTTAGTCTAAACCGGATCGGCCCCGGTCCGACAGGAAGCCCGCGTCATAAATGTGACCGGAACCGGACTATTTTCCGCGAAAACTCGGCCGCCGCTTCTCCAGGAACGCCTTGACGCCTTCGCGGTAATCCTCGCTGTCGAAGCACCGCGCGACCAGCGCGGAGACCGTTTTGCCATCGCGATGCTCCGGGTCCTTGAGCGCCTCGCGAATTGCGGTCTTCGCCGCCAGCATCGTCAGCGGCGCGTTGGTCGCCATTTTGGTCGCGTAATCGCGCACGGCGTCTTCCAGTTGCGCGCCCTCGACGACCTTATTGACCAGGCCCATCGCCATCGCTTCCTCGGTATCGAACAGCCGCGCCGAGAGCAGGATGTCGCGGGCATTGGCGGGACCGACAACGTTGATGAGCGCGGTTACTCCATCGAGTGGATAGGCGAGGCCGAGCCGCGCCGCCGGAACTCCGAAGCGGGTGCCGCGCGCCGCGATGCGGATGTCGCACGATAACCCCACTTGCAGCCCACCACCGATGCATACCCCCGATAACATGCCGACCACCGGCTTGGGCGATTCCAGCATCGCGCTGATGGCGTTGGCGGGAGCGTCGCGATAGGCGCGCGCCTGGTCGGCATTGGCGCGCATCGCGGGGAACTCCGAGATATCGGCGCCCGCGATGAACGCTTCGGGCGTCGCGCCGCGCATGATGATCACGCGCACCTCGGGGTCGGCATCGAGTTCCTTCATGCCCTCGGCGATGCGCTGCCAGCTTCGCAGGTTGAGCGCGTTGCGGACCTCGGGGCGATTCAGAATCAGCCATCCGAGTGGAGCTGCATGCTTTACAATGAGGGGATCGCGCGTGCTGTGATGTTCGCTCACGGAAATTTCCTCGCTTAGTCAGGATTCACCGAATATTGACCTACGCGCCACACGCCATCGGGCTGCTTCTTCACGATGACCAACTCGGTCGCCGCTTTCGCGTTCTCGAATGAGGTGGTGAAATGGATTTGCACGTACTCGCCCGGCGGCGCGTTCTGCGGGTCCTTCGCGTAACCCTTATCCTTCACCGCGCGGCTGACTTCCTTGCCGAGCGGCGCGCGCGTCTGCTCCATCATCTTCGCGAAGCCCTCTTTGGGGCCAACCGATTTAATCTCGTCGGCCGCGGCTGCCCACGCATCGTCATATTTTCCCGCGTCGATGAACTCCAACCACGAGGTGGCGGCTGCGACCCCGTCTTTGGTCTGATCCTCCGGATTCGATGAGGTGCATCCAGCAAGCGCCGCCGCGAGGATCGCGACTAGCGCGAATGCCGCAAGATGCTTCCTCATAGCGACTTCGCGATCACCTCGTTGGCCATTTTTTCGAGGCCGCGCGTCAGGCCCTCCTGATCGAAAGCGGGCGGTGGCACTACCACGCGCGAGATGCCGATGTCCTGGAACGCTTTGAGCACCTCGGGTTTCGCGCGACCCATGCACGACAGCTCGATATGAGTCGCGGCGCGGCCGGCCTTTTGCGCCTCAGTCGCCATCATCGCGAACAGCTCCTTGAGCTTGGGAATCTCGCCGAGCGCGGGAAAGAACCCGTCGCCGTAGCGTCCCGCGCGCTTCGCCGCCGCCGGCGAATGTCCGCCGACAATGATCGGGATGCCGCTCTTGTTGAATGGTTTGGGATACATCTTGACGTTGTCGAAGTTGTAATTCTTGCCATGGAAGGTCGCTGCGCCCTCGCTCCATAGCGCGCGCATCGCCACGATGGCCTCATCGGTCATGGCGCCGCGCTTGTGAAAATCCAGCCCCAGCGCCTGGAACTCTTCGGCGAGCCATCCGCTGCCGATGCCGAGCAGCAAGCGCCCCTTCGATAACTGATCGATGGTCGCGGTTTCCTTCGCGACATAGATGGGATGGCGCTGCGGCAGAATCAGGATGCCGGTGGCGAGTTTCAAATTTTTGGTAATGGCGGCCGCGAACGACAGCGGCTGCAGCGGATCGGGAATCGAGACATCCTCGCCGCCGGGAATTTTGCCGCTCGAGGAATATGGATAGGGCGATTTGTAATCCTGCGGAATGACGACGTGCTCGACGGTCCAGATCGATTCGACACCGACCTTCTCGGCGGTGGTCACGAGATGCGCGAAGAGGTCGGGATTGGTGAAGGGTCCGGAGTTGGCGAACATCAGGCCGATTTTCATAGCTGCCTCGCGAGTGCTGGATGGCGCCAATCTAGCGCGAGGTGGAAAAGGATTGGAAATGGATTCTATTTGCGATCGACGATGTTTTCACCAAGTGGCAACATTGTGCGGAATCTCACACATGGCGACCAATCTCGACGTCGACCAGCGTCTGCTGAACGAGGCGCTTAAGGCGGGCGGTCATCGGACTAAAAAAGAAACGGTGAACGAAGCGCTTAAGGAATACGCCGCTATCGCAAGCAGCTGGGTATAAAGGAGCTTTTCGGGAAGATCGATTTCGACCCTCGCTACGACTACCAGAAAGGCCGCCGCCGGTGAATGTGCTGGTACATACATCGATCTGGTCGCGGGCGCTGCGACGCGTCACACGCAATCAGACCGATGGAGGGACGAGCCTTCTACACTGGTGGGCGCCAAAAGCGCGTTCTTAATCGGGCCCATTCGCCAGGAGCTTCTGTCATCCGGTATCCGCGATAAACGGCAGTTTGAAGGAGTGCGGGAAAGGCTACGCGGCTTCCCCGACCTGGCAATTGAGGAGACCGATTATGAGAGCGGCGCGGATTTTTACCATCGATGTCGTGCCGTAGGCATTCAGGGCTCGCATCTGGATTTCCTGATTTGTGCGGTTGCCGTACGACGCGTGATGTCGATCTTCACGACCGATCGGGACTTCGTCCCGTTGGAGCGGATATTAACGATCAGGCTGCACGCAATCCATTAGCCTCAAATCTTCATTCATAAGAAATCGTCAGCCTTGAGCAGCGGGCGATAGCTGCGCTACTTAGGAACTACTATGGAACTCGGAAAAGTTGGATTGTGGTTTTTCCTCGATGCGATGACCGCGCCGCAAAGCGCGGAGTTCGCGCAAAAGGTCGAAAAACTCGGCTACCGTACCCTCTGGATTCCCGAGGCGGTCGGCCGCGAACCGTTTCCTCATGCCGCCTACCTGCTCGATAAGACCAGCCGCCTCAATATCGCCACCGGCATCGCGAATATCTATGGACGCGACCCGATGACGATGTCGGCCGCCTCGAAGACGGTCGGCGAGCTTTCCGGCGGACGCTTCCTGCTCGGCATCGGGGTCAGCCACAAGCCGCTGGTCTCCAACCTGCGCGGGCACAGCTACGACAAGCCGTACTCCTACATGAAGGAATATCTTCCCAAGTTGAAGGGCGCGATGTACCAGGCGCCGCAAGCGAAGGAGCCGGTTCCGATCGTAATCGCCGCGCTCCATCCGAAGATGCTCGCGCTCTGCGCCGAGGAGACCCAGGGGACCCATACCTATTTCGTGCCGCCCGAGCACACCGCGAAGGTGCGCGCGCAAATCGGCCCCAAGCCGTGGGTTTGCGTCGAGCAGAAAGTGATCCTCTCGACCGATGCGACCGCGGCGCGCACGGCGGCGCGATTCTTCATGAAGACCTATGTCCCGCGGCTGCCCAACTACACCAACAATCTGAAGAACCTCGGCTGGGCGGATGCCGAGTTCGAGAATGGATGCAGCGATCGCCTCGTCGATGCGATCGTGGCATGGGGCACCGAGACGCAAATTAACGATCGCATCCAGGCGCATCTCAAAGCCGGCGCCACTCACGTCTGCATTCAACCGCTCAGGACCGATATGGCGCCGATGCCCGACGAACGGGCGATGGAAGCCTTCGCGCCGAAGTAAACTTAAATTCGTACATTTTGTGATCGCAGACCGCGCTCCGATACGGGGGCGCGGTCTGCTACCATCGCCACGCGCAGCACGGTTGGGAAAGCGTTAAAAATGCCATTCGAATCGAGATCATCGAGCGTTATAAGGACGCTCCGCATCGGAGCACCTTTGCTAGTCGTGCTAGGCCTTGCCGGTTGTGCCGCGACCCACGAACAGGACGCGGAAAGCGCCGAAGCCGCCGCCGCTCGCTCGCAGGCTTCGGCCGAGCGCGCCGAGGCTGCCGCGCAAAAAGCGCTCGAGGCTTCCGATGCCGCGATGAAGGAAGCCGACAAGGCGGCGGCTGCGGTGCGCGATGCGACCAAGGAAATGGATCGCGTCTCCGCCCACCTCGAAGAACTGCAACGGGAGCGCGACCAGGAGGAACAGGATGAAGAGGTGAAGCCTCGTCGTCACCAGAAGGCCGCCTCCACGGTCAACCAGAGCGGGGCGAAGGTGGCGAAGGCCGCCGCCGGGAAATCCGCTTCCGACCCGGCGGCGAGTATGACTTCCGCGGCGGATCCGTCGCCGGCGGCGCAACCGTCGCCCGCCAAATAGTCAATCTGATCGTCGCCGATCATCGCCGATCATCGCCGATCATCGCGAGGTAGCGCCAATGCCTGCCGGCTCAAAATTCTCGCATCGCGTCGCGGACGAAAATCTCAGCCCCGAGGAACTCGAGGCGCGCCGCCGCGAGGCCCAGGTGCGCGGCGAAATCATCGCTGCCAAAACCCGGCGTCACGCCTGGCTCAACATCGCAGGCCCGCTCGGTGCCGTGCTCATCGCAATCATGCTCGCGGCGTTTTACCGAAATCCGATCGGGGTGCTGCGCTTTGTGCAGTCCACCGAGCTCGGATGGTCGGGCGTGCAAAAATCCGAAGTCGGCCTCGATATGGGCCTGATGACCTATTACATCAACAGCGGCTATCCCGACATGGAGCCGGTCATCATGATTCACGGCCTCGGCCCCAATGCCGCGCTGGTGTGGCGCGATGTGATGGGTCCGATTGGCGCGGGGCATTACAAAGTCATGGCGCCCAACCTGTACGGCTTTGCCGATTCCGAGCATCAGCAGGTCGACCATTCGATCGCGTACCAGGCGGCCGGCATCGGCAAGTTCATCGATCAGATGAAAATCGACAAGGTCAACTTGATCGGATGGGACCTTGGCGCCGATGTCGCGCTCTACTACGCGGTCGATCATCCCGACAAGGTCGAGAGACTGATCCTGGTCTCCGGCGGACTCTTCGGCGAGGCGTCGGCCAACAAGCTGCGCAAGGATTTGTTGCCGACCTCGGTCGAGGCGATGCAGACCCAGGCGAAAGACAGCTTCTTCGATCTGCCGCCGATGCCGGGCTTCATGTACGAGCGCATGATGGAGCAACTCTCCGGCGATGCGCAGGCCGAGACCGAGATGCTCAATTCGATTCCCAAGGACGAGGGCCACATCCGCTCCAGGCTCGGGCAGCTGTTCAACACGCTGACCGTGATCACCTGGGGCGGCAACGATCCCTACTTCGGCGCGCGCCAGGGCAACGCCATCAAGGGCGCGCTGCCGGGCTCGGCCACCATCGTGTTCAAGACCTCAGGGCACTACCCGCAACTCGAGCATCCCGAGGAATTTACCGATTCGATGCTCTTCGTGTTCAAGCAGACCGAGGGTGGTCAATAGACGCGCCGGGCTTCCCTTCACTCCAAGTCAAGCGGTAAACCGGAAAAGCGTCATGAACCTGGGGCAACTGACCGGCCGATGCGTCTTCGCGGCGATGCTGCTCGCGCTGGCCGGCCTCGATGCGCGAGCGGAGCAACCCGACCCGATGCCGCCGCAGGTGAGCGTGGATTTTTTCTATCCACCGAGCGTCATCATCCAGCACACCACGCCGCGACTCGTCTACGAGATGCGCATTTCCAACTACGTTCCGCGGTCCTATGTGCTTGACTCGATCGAGGTGCAGGCGGGCGCAAAAACATTCACCTACGCAGGCGACACTTTGCGTAACATGATGCGATTTTTCGGCGACCAGCGCCCGGTCCCCCCGACCACCCACCTCGAACCCGGGCACAGCGCCGTCATTTATTTCATGCTCGATTTCGACCGGCCCGACGCGGTGCCGCAAAAGCTTGAGCATACGCTTCACTTCACCTCGCCCGACGGAAGCCGGCATGCGCTGCGTACCGTCTCTTTGAGCGTTGCGCAAACCGCGCCGGTGGTCGTGGCGGCGCCGCTGCGCGGCGATAACTGGCTCGCGGGTGACTCGGTTCACAACGCTCCGGACGCCGCTCACCGGCGCACGATCATCCTCGAAGGCGGACAGCCGTATCTCGCCCAGCGCTATGCGATCGATTGGGTCAAATACCGGATGGATAAAGGCAATGCGGTCACCTGGTCAGGCCCCGAAGCGCAAAATTCGAGCTACCTGTGCTACGACGCGCCGATTTACAGCGTCGCCGACGGCGTCGTGCTCGAGGCGACGGATGGCTTGCCGGAAAACGTTCCGCATTCGGAAAAATACGCGGTCAACATCAATTTGATCAACGCCGGCGGGAATCATCTGGTAGTGGACATCGGCAACGATCGCTACGCCTTCTATGCGCACCTGCGTCCGGGAACGGTGGCGGTCAAAGTTGGCGATCATGTCAAACAGGGCCAGATTCTCGGCCACGTGGGAAACACCGGCAGCTCCACCGAACCGCATCTGCATATGCATATCGTTGACCGCCCGTCGTTTCTGGCCGCCCACGGAGTGCCCTACGAATTTCAGAGCTTCCGCGCGAGCGCGGCGCCCACCATGATCGAACGGCCGCACGACCAGATGGTGTTCCGCAACTTCACGGCGCTCGAGCCTTTTCACAACGACTATCCGGCCACCAACGCCGCGGTGAACTTTCCCCCGCCGCCCTAGCAGTTCGAACGGCCGAGCGCGACCGCGAGACGCGCAGGCGCGCGCGCAAGATCGCGCGTTTTCCAACACTTGCAGTTGCCGCGGGCGTTTTGAGATAAGCGATCCATAGACGAGGAGCATCGATGAAACTCTACCAAAGCTATCTATCCAACTTCGCCACCAGGAACCGCATCGCGATCTACGACAAGGGACTGAAAGTGGATTTCGTCGATCCGCCGGGCGGCATCCATTCGCCCGAATATCAGAAGATCAATCCGCTCGAGAAAATTCCCTGCCTCGATGCCGACGGCGTCATCATCCCGGAGTCGGAAATCATCAACGAATATTTGGAAGAGAAATTTCCCGAAAAGCCGCTGCTGCCGAAATCGCCGGAGGCGCGCGCCAAGGTTCGCCTCTTCAGCCGCTTCCATGATCTGTACCTTGAACCGCCACTGCGCGCGCTGTTCGCGCACATGAATCCCAAATCCCGCGATGACAAGGTCGTCAACGAAAAACTGACCGAGGTGAACAAGCGCCTCGATGAACTGGAGAAGATGCTGGGCGAGACCGGGTTCGCGGCCGGCGCCGATTTCACTCTGGCGGATTGCTCGGTCGCGCCGACCATCTTCTTCTGTAACGCGCTGCTGCCGATGTTCGGCGCCAAGCCCGCGTTGGAAGGACGTCCGAAGATCGCGGCATGGTGGGCGCACGTGCAAGCCCGCGCCGCGGTCAAGAAGGCGCTGGGTGAGATGCAGGAAGCGCTCGCCGCGATGAATCGCAAATAGGGAGAGCGCATCGCCGGTCCGAAACTGGTATCATGGAGCAGGGTTTGCGGCATCCGAAAGGGTGCCGCTTCCGTTTCAGGGACGATGGTCGGCGAAACATGAAAGTGCAGAAACAAACCCACCACTCGACATCGTCGAGTGAGTGCCCTTAGCGCCGCGCGAAGGACCTCGAGTAGCAGGGCGTAGAGTGTTGAAAGCGCAAAAACAAAGCCACTTCGAAGCCTCGCGATCGATCGTCGAATTGATGAAACAAAGCCAATTAGTCGAGGAGAATCGCGGTCTTTTGCAGCGCGTGGGCGGCACTTGGCAAGTGGTGGCACGCGCTCCAGGCACCCCCACCCGAATGGCGAGCGGACAGCGCGCCATCCGGTCTACCTCGCGAGTACGCGGAGAAGAGAATCGCAAAAACAAACCCACTTCGAAACGCTGAATTACCTAAACGAAGCCAACCTCGTGCTAACTACGTGTTAGCGAAGGAAAAGCGAAAGGAGTCCCGCCATGCCTTCCGACGGTGCAGATGCCAAGGCGCAGCATAAAGACCGCGTTCGCGAGGAGTTCACTCGGCAGGCCAACGAGTATGCCGCCGCGCCCGTCATTCGCGACGTCGATCATATCGAGAGGCTCATCAACGTGGTTGCGCCGCGCCCCGATGCTCGCGTGCTCGAAATCGCCACCGGGCCCGGCCACGTCGCGATGGCGTTTGCCAAAGTCGCCCGCGAGGTCATTGGCGTCGACCTCACCGAGGCGCCGCTCAAGATCGCCGAGCGGATGCGCACCGAGCGCGGTCTCACCAACGTCGGTTTTCGCGTCGCCGATGTCGAGGCGCGCCTCCCCTTCGATGACAACGAATTCGACGTGGTGGTGTGTCGCTTCGCGGTCCATCATTTCGAGAATCCCGCGATCGTGTTTGCCGAGATGGCGCGCGTTTGCCGCGTCGATGGAACCGTCGCAATCGAAGACCTGATTTCGAGCGAGCATGCCGAGCGCGCCGAATACTACAACCGCTTCGAGCTTCTCCGCGACACCTCGCATACGCGCGCGCTGCCGCTGAGCGAACTGGTGAGGACGCTTGCTTCGGCAGGCCTGGAAATCATGCGCTTCGAATCCTCGGCGCTGAAAAATCCGGTCGATCGGTGGTTCGTCTCGGGCCACACCACGCCCGAGCGCGAGGCCGCTGCGCGCGCGATGATCGAGCGCGACCTGATTGAGGATTTGAGCGGTGCGCGTCCCTCGCGAGTTGACGGCGAGTTGTTCTTCACCCATCGCCTCGCGATCGTCACCGCGCGCAAACTGAAGCCCGTCAAGTAGTCACGACGCGAGCCTTTTCTTCTCGGAAATCAGCGCGAGGACGCCGGTGTATTGCAGCAATCCGGTCGCGTCGGCCAGCGGGCCGATCTCGAAGCCGGTGAAAAATCCCGCGACCGGAATCGGCCCGAGATACTGCCGGATGTAGGCGCTGTCGTGGCCCGGCATGTTGTACAGCCCGGAGCCGCGCGACACGCAGTCGAAGTACAATCCGAAGGCCGCGGGACCGGCGGACTTGCTCTGCATCTCCTCGAGGGTCGCCTTCAAGTCCGCGCGCGCCCGTTCCGCATTGCGCAGTACCAAACCGAGCGCCTCGCCCACTTGCGGATGATGCGCGACGGCAATCACCCCATGCTCCTCGCTCGCGCCCACGATGTTGCGAACCATGAAGCGCCCGCGCTCGAGGCGCCGCGCATCGACATCCAGTGGAATTCCGATGAAGACGAACGCGAGCGCGCGCCGCAGATCATCTGCGAGTGGACCCGCGGCCTCGGCGAAGACCTCGTAGGCCGGACGCCCATCGAGCGAGATGATGACGTTGTCGCGAACCTCGGTCACCTGGTGCATCGGGCCAATCTGGGTGCATGCGAGCGACGCGCCGATGTTCAAATCGAAGTCGCCGGAAATGAGCATCGCGGCCACCGAGTTCGAGCTGACGGTGTCGCCGCAAAACTGGAAGGTCTCGCCGATCGAGCCGTCCTCGCTCGCGCCGCCGCCGACCACCACGACGCCGGGAAGCTCGGCCTCGAGCGCAGCGAGAAACGGCTCCGCGCTCATGTTGTAGGTATCGGCGAAAATGCACAGCAGGTTGGTTTGGCCGAGGGCGGGTTTGACCGCGGCGGCCAGTTCGAGGGCGACCTCGCGCGCGCGGCCGCGTAGCGAGGGCACGAACACCCGCTTGGCATTTACCTCATCACCGCCGAATACCAGCACCGAAAGAGCGGGCCCCGATTCCACCTCCGACTCGGAGGAGATCACGCCGATACTCGAGCATCCCACCACCTCGCGGGTTTTGGTTTGCTCACCGATGGTGCGCAGGATGAGCGGGAATGCGCCGCCATGCGCGGAAGTTGCGAAGAAGATCGCACCGCTGGCCTGCGCGAGGCCAGCCTGCGTCATCGCGGCCGCGCAAGCTTCGAGCGCCGCGGTGCGCGGATTGTGCGACACCGAAATTCCTGTCCCTGCGCGCAGCATGATTGTTTCCTTGCCTACTTTTCGCGGCCGAAAACTTCCAACAGCAGCGTCATGCGCCTCAGCGCCGCGCCCATTTCCTTCACCGACAGACGCTCGTCGATGCCGTGGATACCGCGCGATTCGTTGGGCGGCAGCTCGAGCGGAATGAAACCGTAGGAAACCACGTCCTTGCGGCGGAAGTAGCGACTGTCAGTGAAGCCGATGGCCAGCGTCGGCACCACTGGACACTTATCATACTTGCGCGCGAGTTCCTCGATCGAACTCATCAGAATCGATTTCGAGGGTGACGACGGCGTCGGTGGCGAATCCAGCAGCACCTCGATTTTGAGTGAATCGTCGCCGATGGCCTTGGTCAGGTTTTTCAGAAACAGCTTCTGGTCGTCGCCCGGCAGCAGGCGGCCATCCACTTCCGCATAGGCCACCGCGGGAACGATGTTGGTCTTGTTGCTGCCTTGAAGCACGGTCGGCGCGAGGGTGTCGCGAACCTGCGCGTTCTGCGATGGATCCTCCAAAAATTTTCGCGCGTACGCGAGATCGTGCAGCGAGGTCGCGAGGTCGAGCCATTGCGGCGGGCCGTGCTCCAGTTCCGCGATGGTGCGAAATTCGTCCTGCACCGCTCCCAGCACCCGGATCCGCGGCTGGTAGTCAATAATTTTTTCGAGCGCGCGTATCAAACGAGTGACCGCGGTGTCGGCCGCCGGCGTCGAGGCGTGCCCCTCAGTCCCGGTCGCGGTGAGGCGAAGCCAGAGCGGAGTTTTTTCCGTAACCGCCACTTTGTAGAGTTTCTTTCCATCGGGAAGCTCCTCGATGCCGCCACCCTCGGTGAGCAGATAGCCGGCATCGGAGAAGATGTCCTTCTCGTGCTCGGTGAACCATCCCGCGCCCATTTTGCCGCCTTCTTCCTCATCGCCGGTGGCGACAAAAATAATGTCGCGATTGAGCAGGATGCCGGCGCGCTTGATCGCGAGGATCGACATCAGATCGATCACCCCCGGGCCCTTGTTATCGAGCGCGCCGCGGCCCCATACGTAGCCGTCCTTCACCTGGCCCGAAAACGGCGGCACTTTCCACTCCGCCGCGACGGCGGGCACCACGTCCATGTGGCTCAGCACGATCAGCGCTTTCTTCTTCTCGCCGATGCCGCGCAGGCGCGCCACGACGATCCCTCGCCCGGGCGCCGACTCCCAGGTGGTCGCGGGAATTCCTTCGGAAAGAAATTTCTCCTTGAGAAATTTCGCGGCCTCGGTTTCGTTACCGGGCGGATTGGTGGTGTTGATGCGAAGGTACTTCGCGAGGAAATCGCTCGCTTCCTGGGCGAGCTTGTCGAAATCGATTTGCTTCGCGGGCGGCGCTTTGACCAGTCGCGCCCCGCCTTGCGCGTGCGCGCCGGACAGCGGAAGAAAAATTGCAGCGACCACTGCGAACGCCGCAACCACGCGGCGCGCGCGCGAGCCTTGCCCTCGCGTCATCGGTCGCCGTAGTTGAACAGGTCGATCACGGTTTGCAGGAAAAGCGCGGCGGGTGCGCCGTCGATCACGCGATGATCGAAGGTAAGCGACAGCGTCATCATCGCGCGCCGAGTTATTTCGCCGCGGTAGATTGCGGGTTTTTCGACGATCCGGCCGACCCCGAGAATTCCCGTTTCGCCGACGTGCAGAATAGGCGTGAACGCATCGATGCCATAGGTGCCGAGGTTGGTGATGGTGAATGTTCCGCCGCTGATGTCTTCGAGCTTGAGTTTTCCGCCCCGCGCCTTTTCGCCGGCCTCTTTGGTGAGCGCCGCGATATCGCGCAGACTCTTGCTCACGACATCGCGAATCACCGGAACGATGAGGCCGTCATCGAGCGAGACGGCGAGGCCGATGTTCGCCTCATTGGAGGCGACGATCTCGTAGCCTTCGAGGCGCGCATTCATTCGCGGATGCTTCAGCAGCGCGCGCGCCACTGCCTGCATCAGCAGGTCGGTGTAGGTGAAATCGAACTCGCGCTTGAGGCGCTCGCGGAGCTCGGTCGCCGGAGTCACGTCCGCCTCGGAGGTAATCGTCAGTTGCGCGGTATCGCGCAGGCTCTGATGCATCCGCTCGGCAATCGTCTTGCGCATCCCGCGCAACGGAATCTTTTGGAGCGAGGTCGACACCGCAGCGGCCGGCGGCGGCGACTTCGCGGCCAGCTCGACATCCTCGCGGGTGATTCTTCCGCCAGGACCACTGCCGGTCACGCGATCGAGATTCACGCCTAGTTCGGCGGCGAGCTTGCGCGCGACCGGGCTGACTGCACGACGCTCGCTCGACGCACTTTTCGCTTCGATGGCATCAGGGGTTGGAGGTTTGGCGGATTTCACCTCGCCATTCGAGGCAGCCGCGGGAACGCTGCCATATTGCGCCCGCAACGAGGCCGCATCGTCATTTGCTTCGGCGATTACGGCGACCGCGACGCCGCATTCGACCGTCGCACCTTCCTCGAACAGCGCGACCGCGAGCACGCCGGTGGCAGGCGACTCGACCTCGTAAAGCACCTTCTCGGTTTCGACCTCGTATAGAGGATCGCCCGCGCTGATGCTGTCGCCGACCGCCTTGAAGAAGCGCTGGATGGTGCCCTCGTGCATCGTGAGCCCGAACTTGGGCATCGTGACTTCGACCGCCATCGCGCGCTAGCGGCCGGCTTTTGCAGCTTCGGCCTTGGCCGCGGCCTCGGCTTTGGCTTTTCCCCAGCCTTCCTTGAGCGGCACCGAATGATGGAAGGAAATCTTGCGCACCGCGAAGCGCCACTTGCCGTCAACACGGCGATACTTGTCCTCGTACCAACCCGCGCCGAGGATGCTTTCGCCCTTGCGCGTGAAGCGCGCGTCGATAGTGCAGGTTCCGTGCGCGTTGTCGCCGTCAATTTCGATGATGTGGTTATGAATGAACGGGACCGGCGATTCGGCCGGAGTAATCGCGCCGTAGAACTTCAGCAGCGCGTCCATTCCGCGGACCGCCTGGAAACCCGATTGGGTCCCTTCGAGCACGCCGTCGTGGGTGAACAGGCGCGCGATGGCCTCGCCCTCGGAGTGCTGGACGTGCCAGCAGTAACGCGCGGTCAGTTCCTTGATTTCCTCGCGATCGGTTAGTTCCTGGACCTTCTGTTCAAGTGACTTTGCCATAGATGCTCCTGCGATTCTTACTGCGCGACCACGCCGCCATCGACCACGAAGGTCGCGCCGGTTACGAAAGTGGATTCGTCCGAGGCCAGGTAGAGCGCGCAGTTCGCGATGTCCTCGGGGGTACCCATCCGGCGAATCGGTGACTGCAGCAGCAGGCGGCCGGATTCCCGAATCGGATCGACCACCGGCGCGATCATCGGCGTGTCGATGGCGCCCGGGCAAATCATGTTGACGCGGATGTTTAGCGGGCCAAACTCAACCGCGAGCGCGCGCCCGAGCGCGACCATTCCGCCCTTCGAAGCAGTGTAGGCATGCGCCGATGCGCCGCCGATCAGCGCCGCGATCGATGCAGTATTTACGATCGAGCCGCCGCCGGTTTTTATCATCTCGGGAATAGTGTACTTGCACATCAGGAACATGCTCTTGAGATTGATGGCGAGCACGCGGTCCCAGTCTTCCTCGGGGGTGTTGAGGATGTCACCCATCGACAGCGGCGAGGAATATCCCACCCCGGCATTGTTATAGAGAATGTCGATGCGACCGTAAGTATTCATCGCGGTGCGCACCACGTTCTCGCAATCCTTCGCGCTGGAGACGTCGGCCTGCGCAAACACCATCGCGCCGCCGGCCTGCTTCACCATGCTGGTGGTGATCTCGCCGTCTTCGCGCTTCCAGTCGCAGCCGACCAGTTGCGCGCCTTCGCGCGCGAAGATGGTGGCGGCGCCGCGCCCCTGTCCGGAACCGACGCCGGTAATGATCGCAACTTTATTTTTGAGTCTCATTTTAAGCCTTCGCGCGACTCCGCTTTGCTCCGCCTCGCGAGCGCCTGCGGCGCAGCGCTTCGCGCCCCCTTCGGGTCTGGATCGAACCTGTTCTGCTATTTCGCCGACGCGCTCATCATCTCGGTGGCGCGCGCGAGGATTTTGCGCATGGTGTTTTCGCTCTGCGCGCCGACCAGCGGGTAATTGCCGATGAAAAATGTCGGCACTCCGCTGACGTTGTGCTGATGCGCGACCATCGCGTTGTTCTTGAGGCGCAACTGCACCTTCGGCGAAGCGGTCGCCTCGACGATCTGCGCGGGGTCGAGGCCGACGTCGCTGCCGAGCGTCTTCAGCACTTCGACATCGCCGATATTTGCGCCGTCTTCGAAGTAGGCGCGATAGACACGCTCCTCGAACTCCTCGCCCTTGCCCGAGGTGATCGCATACTCGGTCGCAGCCAGCGCGTTATGCGAGTTGGTCAGCATCGAGGGCGGCTTCATGGTAAGGCCGATTTCAGTGGCCATGGTGGAGATGCGTTCCCACGCGCCCTTGCGCGAATCGGGATCCATCTTGCCGTAGACCTTCTCGGCGGGAATTCCGGTCGCGGGCCAGTCGGGATGAATCTGGAAGCCGCGCCAATCGACGTCGAGGTCGAATTCCTGCTTCATTTTGCGCAGGGTGTGAAAGCCGATGTAACAGAACGGGCAAATGAAATCCGAAAAGAGGGTGACTTTGAGTGCCATGGTTCTGATCCTCGGTCGGACTATAAAACGCGACCGCCGACGCCGTCAAAGTGGCAGCACATCGCGCTAAGCTTGTCTCAGTATAATGGCTTGCCGGGAGCAAGATTGACCCAAAACTTATCCCCAGCATAAACTTCGCCAAGTTGGCTTTACAGCGATCACGCGCGCGCCAATACTTGGTATGTACCTTTCAGTCCCTTCAATGGAGAGCCAAATATGAGAACGCTGGAAGAACTGATGAAGGTGGTTCAAGAACTACAGCGTGATAAACGTTTGCCCATTTGCCCGACCGAGGAGCAGCGCGCAGATTGGGCCTTCGGCAATACCGTTATCGAGAACGCAGAAGTCATTCTTGAAATGGCCGAAAGAGCCGCAGCCCGACCCCATTCATCAGACGGGAAAAAGCCTCGATCGCGAGAATAAGCAATGTCTTCGGAGGACCCGAAGCTAATTTGCGCACCCGAAAGGAAGGCAGAAATTGAGGCCGAGAACGGTGTCGAGCGACTCGACTACATTGCGAATCTAGTTAACGATCGAAAAATCACCAAAATTAGGGAATCGCGCCTCCAGGATCTCAAGGCGATCGCCATTCAGGGAATTTACCCCTGTGGAACCAGCTACCGAAACGCCAACATGCACGTCCGCCTTGGCGGAAGTAAACACCAGCTACCCCACGAAAGCCGTGTTCCGTCGCTCGTGGTTGATCTGCTGGGCTTCGTCAACGCCGAGGGGGACGGAGCAGGTCGTAGCGCGCTGGAGCGTGTCGCTTATGCGTTATGGCGTCTTAACTGGATTCATGCGTTTGCCGGCGGAAACGGCAGGACGGCGCGCGCACCAGCCTACCTGATCCTTTGTATCGAGAACGGCGCTACGCTGCCGGCTGTTCCTACCATGCCGTTGTTGATCGCGAAACGCAGAGACGAATATATCGCTTGTCTTGTCGCTGCGGATGATGCAGATGAGGCTGGTAAGATGGACATCAGTAAAATGACCATGTTTCTGCGAGAAGTACTGACGCAGCAATTGGAATCGGCCGTTTCGAAATTCGGTTTGAAGATCGGACCAGCATAGTGGGCCTGGCGCGCGGATCGGGCGGCCGACGGTATCCTGAATGGGGTAGAACCATGATTCTCGACAGCTTCAGCCTCGACGGAAAATTGGCAATTATCACCGGCGCCAGCCAGGGACTCGGCTATGCGATGGCGCTCAAGTTCGCCGAGTCAGGCGCCGATGTCGTCGCGGCCTCGCGCACCAAAGAGAAACTCGAGCAGACCGCCGAGGAGGTTCGCAAGCTCGGCCGCAAATGCCTCGTGGTGCCCGCCGATGTCACGCAATCCGCGCAAGTCAACGCCGTCGTTGCCGCCGCGGTGAAGGAGTTCGGGCGCATCGACGTGCTGGTGAACAACGCCGGCGGCGGCGACGAGATGCTGGGCGCGCGGCTGGAAGACATCACCGATGAGATGTGGCGCAACGGCATCGATACCAATCTGAGCAGCCAGTTCTACGGATGCCGCGCGGTCATTCCGCAGATGCTCAAGCAGAAGCACGGCAAGATCATCAATGTCGCATCCGGATACGGTCTGCGTGGCGGCAAACATAACTATATGTATGCATGCTCCAAGGGCGGCGTGATCCAGCTCACGCGCTCGATGGCGCTGACGTACGCGCAGAACAACATCCAGACCAATTGCATCGTCCCCGGCATCTTTCCGCACAACGAGGAGATGATGCGCTTCTTCAAGGGCGGCAAGTTCATTCCGATCGGCCGCGGCGGCGATGACAGCGAAATCGGGCCGCTGGCCGTATTCCTCGCCTCGGATGCTTCCAATCATATTAACGGCGAACTGATCGCTATCGACGGTGGCGGGCTCGCGGGCGGCGTGATTCCGACCGGCGTTTCCCCGCAGATGCCGAGCTGACTTCGAGGAATCTCATGACGCTCAAGGAATTCTCACTCGAAGGAAAAGCCGCGGTGGTAATCGGCGCGGAGCATGCGGTCGGACGCGCCGCCGCGACGGCACTGGCCGAAGCGGGCGCGAAAGTGCTGTTGGCCTCGCAGGAGCCGGGCACCGAGAAATTGCTCAAGGACGCCGCCAAAGCCATCGGCACCTCAGGCGCGAAAGTATCGATTCGGGTGCAGAGCGCGGCGCTGCGCGGGGATTTGAGTTCCACCGCGGAGCTGGCGGTCAAAGAGTTCGGCGCTCTCGATATCCTCGTCAACGCGCTCGACGCGCCGCTCTACGCTCCCGCCGACGCCGCCGATGATTCCGCTTTCGACCGCGTCATCGAGGGCAACCTCAAGACGGTCTGGATGTCGTGCCAGGAGGGTAGCCGCGTGATGCTGCGGCGCGGCGGCGGTGTGATCGTCAACATCACCTCGGTGCTGGCGGATCGCGGCGCGCCCAACGCGGCGCTTTACTGCGCGGCGCAGGCGGGGGTGCTGAACCTGACCCGCGCGCTCGCACTGGAATGGGCGCGCAAGGGCATCCGCATCAACGCCATCAAGGCGGGATGGCTGGAGGACGCGAAAAGTCCGGCCATCAACCAAGATGATTTTGCGAAAAACCTCATGAAATATCTGCCCGACAATCGCCTGATTAAACCTGACGAGCTCGGCGGCGCGCTGCTCTACCTGGTTTCGCCGGCGGCGGCGTTCGTCACCGGTGAATCAATCGCGGTGGACGGCGGCCTGCTCTGTCGCGTCTGATTAGTTTCCAACTCCATAAAACAATTTGTAGCTCAAGGCGCGTTCTTGTCTTATGTCCAAACCAAGCGAAGAAGTTATCGACTATTCCAATTTTTCCTCGATCGTAACCGGCGAAGGTGATTGGCTCCCCGCGGGATTTCCCCAGGCTGACGGGAGTTTCTGGCAATACCAGGAGCCCAACGCGGTGGTGATAGTGCAGGATGGATTTCTGCGGGTTGCCGCGGTGCCGTACACACGCCATCACGACGCGCAGCAGATCCTCGACAACGCCAAGCACATGTACTTCAGCGCGCGCCAGTTCGCGCCGCCGCCCGGAGGCTCCATCACCTTTGCGATCGACTTCAGCGCGACCATAGTGGGCGGGACGCCAGGCGACCTCTACGACGGGTTCGTATCGTTCAACGTGCTGGATTTTTCGACCGGCGCCGCGCTGGATTTCTTCGTCGGCAGCGACACGATTTCGACCGTCTACGGCAAGCTACCGTTTCCCGGTGTTCCCGAGGTCACGCCGGAGCGCGGCCCGCGGTTTTTTTGCCTCTTCGAGGAGATACGCAACGCCAATTCTCCCGGCCAACTGAGGCACTTCGAAATCACCTACGACGGCGCCAAGGATGAAGTTACATTTTCCATCGACGGCAAGGAGGTTCGCCGCTATTCCAACGTTCCATTCAAGCTGGGCGCATGCACGCTGGCGCTGGGCCTGATGACCGAGAAGGACATTGATCCCGCCAAAGGCAGCGTCTCATGTCACGGGCAGGGCGCGGTCGGAAAATGGGGTCGAATCCAAATCATCCGCCGACCTGGATGAATTCCGCTTTGAAGAAAGACTAACACATAACGTGTAAGGCGACGTACCGCATGCCTCAGATCGTTGATGATAGCTATTTACATCTGAGAGCGCCTTTCGTATGCTAAGTCATCTCGAACCAACTTAGGCTTGGATAGGGCATACAATCTGAGCCTTAAGTAGAAAAAAAAGTTTAGATAATCAAATAAGCCGCAGGTAGTTGCAAAATGGGACAGTTCGGTTTAAGATACCGTCTTGACTGAATGATACTTGCGCTGAGCGTTGCACGGAGGATCCTAAATGACTGCGGCTTCAAAGATCTTAACCGCCAAAGAGGTGGCGGATTATTTGCGGTGCCATATCAGCACCGTGTATCGCCTCGCCAAAACCGGCAAGCTACCCGGATTCCGGCTCGGTGCTGACTGGCGTTTTCGGGAAGATGCCTTACAAAACTGGCTCGATGTCGAATTGAAATCGGGTAACAATCCGGAGCTCGAAGAACTCGGAATTCAGCCTCCCGATGTTCGAAGCCGCCTCGTCTGACGCAATTGATCGTCATCACTCCGAAGAACTCGACATCCCATACCGATTAGAAAACGAAGGGCGCCGGAGGGTCCGGCGTCCTTTGCCTTTGACGCGCGCATCAATCCCTCATGCCGCCCTCATGGCGCAAGGGGAAACCCCAGCGTCAGCCCCCCATCCACCATAATGGTTTGCCCGGTAATGTAACTCGCCTCCGGCATACACAGCAGGCAGACCACCGAGGCGATTTCTTCCAGCGTCGGCGGCCGCTTCAGTGCGCATCGCGAGGCCGATCGCTGCGTCATCGTTTCGAACTCCGCACCGAAGTAAAACCGCGATGAGTCGGTATCGATATATCCGACGTTGACCCCATTGACGGTGATTTCGCGGGGACCCAGCTCGAATGCCAGGTCGCGCACCATGCTTTCCAAGGCCGCCTTGGCCGCGCCCAGCACCCCATGACCGGGCAGCATCCGCACCGAATCGATGCCCGATATCATGATGACGCGGCCATTTTTTCGCATATGCTTCGCCGACTCCTGCACCGCGGCGAGAAACCCGCCCACGCTCAGGTCGAAGGTGCGCGCCACGTTATGCGGTTTGACTTCGAGGAGCGGCTTGAATGCGGTCGCGGCTGCATTCGCAATCAGGAGGTCGATCCTTCCCAGCTTCGATGCGACGTCGGCGACCATTGTGCGCACCGCCGCATCGTTGCCGAGGTCCGCCTTCGCGAGCATCGCAGTGGGCGCGAATCGACGAATCTCCTCGAGCGCCGGCGTCGCGCTGTCATCGTCGCGACGATAGTTGACAGCGACTGCGACGCCGTTTTTCGCCAGCAGGATGGCAATCGCCTTGCCGAGCCCGCGGGTTCCGCCGGTTATGAGAGCGGTCTTGCCACTGAGGTCGAACATCTTTTCTGCGCGCGCCTGAAATGCGCTGGCGGGGAGATTAGCATGGCCAACCGGCGCGACGTTAGAATCACCGCAAATGAATCCTACCAATGGTTCGCTGATTGTGACCGGCGCCAGCCGCGGCATCGGCGCCGCGATTGCGAGGCTGATGGCGCGCACCGGCGCCGCAGTCGCGGTCAATTATTCGCGCGACGAAGCGGGCGCGGCCGAGGTCGTCGATGCGATCGCGCGCGCCGGTGGCCGCGCCGTGGCAATCAAAGCTGACGTTGCGCGAGAGGAAGCCGTCAGCAGGCTTTTCGAAACCGCGGCGCGCGAGCTCGGACCGCTTATCGGCTTGGTCAACAATGCCGGTATCACCGGCGGCTTCGCGCGGGTCGAGGCGCTGACTGCCGCCGCGATCACCGAAGTTCTCGCCGTCAACGTCGCAGGAGCTTTTCTCTGCGCGCGCGAGGCAGTCCGCCGGATGTCGACGCGTCATGGCGGCAGCGGCGGCGCCATCGTCAACGTTTCATCGCTCGCGGCGCGCATTGGCGGCGGCGGCGAATGGGTTCACTACGCGGCGTCGAAGGGCGCGATCAACAGCTTCACCGTAGGACTGGCGCGCGAGGTTGGGGCCGAGGGAATCCGCGTCAACGCGGTTGCGCCGGGACTCATCGATACCGAATTGCACGCGGCGGCGGGTGCGCCCGAGCGCCTCGCTCGTCTCGCGCCCTCCACCCCGATGCAGCGCATCGGCACCGCGATGGAAGTAGCCGAGGCAGTAGCATGGCTGCTGTCGCCGGCGGCTTCTTATGTAACCGGGACCATTCTTGAAATCGGCGGCGGCCGCTGATGAAACGAAGCGCCGGGTATGGCGGCCGGTTCGCCTCGAGCAGGCAAACCGGCCGCATCGTTTCACGGGTTCGAGATCGTCGCGATGGTGCCGTCCAGCTTGGTGAGCGAGACGCTGAAGTGCTCGTTGTAGGTATGCGCCCAGTCGCGCAGATAACTCAGCGCGACGGCCTCCCCGAACTGCAGCGAAGTATCGGTATCGCTACGCCAGTGGATCCCGGCATGGATGCCGTGGCCGAAGCTGATGTTGTGCCCGAGTTTGTGCAGTTCGCCATTAACGGTGAGCGGCGCCTCGCCCGTCGGCGGCACATAGGCGGACGTCGTCAGGCCATTGGTGGACGGCATCAGGGGCTTCGAGATGATGAAATTGCCATCGAAGAAGAACTTCAACACCGTGATGCAGGCGCCGGCCACCGCGCCGTGTCCGGTCGGATACGACGGATGAGTAGGGGAACCTTCGGGGAAAGCCTGCGACAGAAAGTAGCTGTTGTTGGTGGTGAAGCAGGCCTGAACTGCTTTGGAGTTCAGCACCGTGTTGCTGACGTGCGCGTCGATGATCCCGCTCTGGCCGATCTTGTCCAAGTACACGATCGCTCCGCCGGATTCCGGACGATGACGCAAATGCACCCACCATTTCGGGTACCATACCGCCTTGATGGCCTCGCCGGCCACGGCGGTCAGGGTCGACGCGATGTCCGGTTGGCCCATGGTGCCGAAGCCATTTTGGGTTTTGGAGCCGAGGTAGGGATTGCCGGGGTTGAGCGGCGCGGCGTTGCCGCCATTTATCGTGTTTAGTACCAGGTACGCGATGAAATACGCCTGATACAGAACATCGTCGTGGGTATAGGCAGCCAAGCCGCGACCGTCATGCAGGTAAAGCGCTGCTCCTGGAGTGAGACTTTTGCCCGTCCCGATACCATTTTGCACTTCCAGGAATTCGGCCGGCACGGTCATGAAATCGACGGCTGCTTTGTTGGTGACGTATTGCTGGGTGATGGGCAGCGATCCGAACATCGTCGGCTGCAACAGGAACTGCGAGACGTAGGGCCCGATTGTCTCACCGGCAAATCCTCCGCGAAACAACAGGGCTGGCGTGACCTGAACAGCGCTATTACGCGGACCGGCGTAGGCCGGCAGGGAAGATAATTCGGCCGCTGCCTGGATGGCGATGGAATTCCCGGGATAGTCGGTGAACGCGACATCGCGCAGCAGCGAGGCCCAATAAAGTTCGACCAGCTCGGTCGCATACGCCTCGCTCACGACGGTGGGCGCGGGCGGCACGGCGAACTGGCTGCTGTCCAGGCAATCCAGGTAGAAGGCGAGGCCGGCTTGCGGCCCATTGAGGGTGCGCGGTCCGCCCAGGACAATATTCTCGAAATCCGCCGGACTACCGCTGGCAAGCGCTTTTTTGAATGACTGGTAGGCGGCGAGATCGACCAGGCCGATCCCCAGTTGCAGGATACCTTTGGTATAGGTTCCCGACTTGTCGGGGTAGCGCGCCTCGTCGCCGTTATCGATTTGGGCCGGGGGCGCGACGAAGGTGTCTTCCTCTGTCCTGCCGGCCCGCAGGGCCTGAGATCTTAAGACGCGATGGCTGGTCGCGGGCATCAATTCTGCGTTGAGCATGGTTTTCTCTCCTCCTGGTTTTGCCGCCAGATCGGTGTTCTGGCGCTACAAATAGGGAGGCGTTCAAACCAAGTGAACAATTTGGTTCACTGGCGCAGAACCGCGGCCCGGATTTTTCAGACGACCCGGTCGCCGAAATGCGGCCGCCAAGATGCTCAAAATTGGCGTCACACAGAAAACGGCGTGGTTCATGGACCATCGCATCCGTAAAGCGATGCAGGCTGGAAGCGTCGAGAAGCTGTCAGGCGACCTTGAGATAGACGAGTCTTTTAACGGCGGCCTCGCTCGATTCATGCATAAGAACCGAAAGGCCAAGATCACGGGCACGGGCGGGGCCGGTAAAGAAGTTGTGATGGGATTGTTAGACCGTAATACGAAAAAAATTCGCATCCGCCACGTCAAAGATAGGCAGAGCACGTATTCGCGCTCCAACCCGTTGTACCCGCATCAGGTCATCGACCATGCCGAAACTCACGTCAAAGGCAATATGCATACAAACGGAATCAACGATACCGCGAATGAATTTATGAAAGCGGTCGAATGGTCGGTCCGTTTCAGACTGCGTCTTGTCTTCTTCTTTCATTTAGACTTTCTCTAGCTTTGTCAACAGCCACGACACATCAGGATCGTCAAGCGAGAATTTGACAATTGTGGTCTTAAGAATGGTTGCTCTATATGATTGAGGTAATTCAACTTTGTTGGTTTGGTCTATAAGTCCCGGCATCGCCCTTCCTCTAATAGGTGTCCCGTCGGGCATCTCTGCATGAAATGAATGTGTTGAGATATCGGCACCTAAAAGGTCTACGACGCAAATAATTTCTTCCGTTTCTTCAGGACTGGTAGCGTCTGCTATAGATCGGAACTTTTCCAGTTCGGGCTTCTGTACCAAAAAGGATGCCTTCAGCTGCTCGCGGCGACGCCAAGTAACTTCGCTCTCCATGCCATAAGCGAGTTGGTCTTCGGCCCACTTGTATGCAGCCCTTATGGGCGGTGGACCTAGCTTTTTGGATAGCGCTGCTAGGCTTTGTGTATCAGGCGTGCGGACAACTTCCCTCGTGGTTTCTATCGCATCGTCCAGAAGCGTGCGTCCCAGCAGAAGACGCTCGTTGGTTAAAGTGAGGACGGCTCCGACGGAACCAGGATAGGAATACGCAAAGCCCAGAGCAGTTTCGTTTACTACGTCGGCACCCGCTCGCGCCCGTAACTTCGGGCCATTCTTCAGCGCGTCATAAACGAGCGAAAACAGCGCCTGAAAATCGCCCCAAATCGCGCTCAGTCCCGCTATCGTCGGCCTCTCATTCACGACGATGCGGTAGTGACATACATCTAGTTCGAGGGACGCAGCAATTTCGCGAAACACAATTTCTAAATCGCTATGGCGCTTTCGCAATGAACGCAGATTAGCAACGACTGAGGGCAAATCTGGGTTCTCCACGGCTGTACGCTCAACTCTAGCGATAGCAGCGCTGGTATCCTGAAGTTTTTCAAGGATGTCTTGTAGGTCGGCCATCGACCTATACACTCCATCGCGCCATAAGCGCCAGCAGCGCATATGGATCGCCCGCTTTCGCTAAACCGGTGATACCCTTGATGGATACAGTAACGATTCCCTTATATTCGTCTTGTCTACTGAATCCGAATTGCTTGAGCCAATATGCGTGATCCCAGACAGCTTCTTCGGCCAACTTGTGTCCAGTCGGGTATTCTCTTAGCACATAGCTATCGCAATGGTGCGATACTTTTATCAGATGCTGATCTAGCTGGTCGATTGCCCCTTTCAATTCAGAAGAGCCAGCGTCATAAAGGGACGCGTCAACGCAGAGGAGGATATCGACATCTTCTGGATCGATCTTCTTTGTCGTGAAGCTCCCGTCGATCCAGAGCACGCCGTTAACATCCGCGTTTTGAAGTCTGTCAACGATTTCTTCCAATCCGTCCATAATATCCGATCGCGTGCGTGATAATGGAAACCCTCTTACACAGACGCGACGCACCTCGTCTAACGTCATCGGCACAAAGCCCGCTGGAAAAAGAGGCCGATACTCCACTTTCGCGGGCATGAGGCCGGAGCATCCGGTAATCGACGTCCTTATGTCAAAGGGATTGTTTCGCCTTTCGATCGCCATAGTCAATCCGCGCCGCCGAACACCGAAAAAATGGGCGCTCTAGTACGCGCGAGAGGCGTTTCCCACCTCCCTCTTGCCTGCTGTCGAAAGGTCGGCCCGTCACGTCGGCGACGATTCTATGACCTCCGGTGAGTCAAGTATATTTTTGGCCAAATTTGATTTGACGTTAGTGAAGCGCAACCATATCGGATTCGAGAACAGCGTTTCCGGGCAGTAAAACGGCCCTTGTACTTGTCGAAAATCGCGCGATACAGTGGAACGTGCAAAAATGCGAGGTGCCGGATTTTTCAGATGACCCGGTCGCTGAAACGCAGCCGCCAAGATGCCCAAAATTGCGGCAGGGCTTACTTGAAATCCGGGTACAGCAACTGGCGCAGATCGCGGTGGAGCGCGGCGCCGTCGATGCTAAGTTTGCGGTGGTTGAACTCCGGATGCTCCACTTCGAGCAC
>Ga0210398_10000503_pt1 | contig 44358 bp, 33 predicted proteins | sample IncBWC4OmetaG_FD_161047 | JGI IMG/M metagenome (GOLD analysis project Ga0210398, IMG submission 161047) | Forest soil microbial communities from Barre Woods Harvard Forest LTER site, Petersham, Massachusetts, United States - Inc-BW-C-4-O | ecosystem: Environmental > Terrestrial > Soil >...
GTTCTTCTCCTTGCCTCCCCGCGCGGCTCTGTTGTGTTAGTGCCCGGAGACTACCACCCGGGTCTGGCTATGTCAACCAAGTAAACGTCACCAAGTAAACGTCTCATAAAGCGAGGCGAAGGATGGTTGGGGTTCGCTTTGCGGAGGCTCGAATCCGTGACAGAATACGCGGCTGAGTCCAAACATTGAGGTTCGACAACCATGCGAGACTTCAACAGCCTGTCGGAGCAAGAAATCCTGGCACTGGCCGTTTCCCTCGAAGAGGAAGACGAGCGGATTTACGCGGACTTCGCTGAAGGGATGCGCCAGGACTTTCCCTCCACCGCGGCCGTGCTGGACGGCATGCGCGCGGAGGAGTCCGGGCATCGCCGCCGCCTGATCGAGCTCTACCAGAAGCGATTCGGCGAGCACATTCCGCTCATCCGCCGCCAGGACGTGAAGGGCTTTGTACAACGCCAGCCGGTGTGGCTGATCAAGCCGCTTGGACTCGACAGGCTGCGCAAGCAGGCCAGCGCCATCGAAATCGAAACGCGCCGCTTCTATGAGACTGCCGCCGCGCGCTCGCACGACGCCGGCGTTCGCCAGCTTCTCGACGACCTTGCCCAGGAGGAGCGGCGTCACGCGTCGCTCGCGCAGCAACTCGGTGAGGAGAAGCTCACCACCGAGACCAAAGGTGAGGAGGAGGCGGCGAAGCGGCGCTTGTTCGTGCTGCAGGTGGTTCAACCCGGTCTTGCCGGCCTGATGGACGGCTCGGTCTCCACTTTGGCGCCCGTCTTTGCCGCCGCCTTTGCCACCAAGAGCAGTTGGGACGCCTTTGCCGTGGGTCTGGCGGCGTCGCTCGGCGCCGGCATCAGCATGGCCTTCGCGGAGGCACTCTCGGACGACGGCAGCCTGACGGGCCGGGGTCATCCAACGCTTCGCGGCTTCGTGACCGGACTCATGACCGCGCTCGGGGGCATCGGTCACACCCTGCCCTTCCTGATCAAGAACTTCAACATCGCGATGAGTGTGGCCGGCGCCGTAGTCCTGGTGGAGCTTTTCACCATCGCAGGCATCCGCCATCGCTACATGGGTACCCCGGCATTTTCCGCTGCACTGCAAGTGGTGCTCGGCGGCGCGCTGGTGTTCCTCACCGGCGTTCTGATCGGCAATTCGTAATGGCGCGTGACCCGGACGTAGGGGTAGGGCTTGCCCTACCCTCTGAGCGGACTGCTATGCCCTACCCGCTCGGGGGACAGCTTGCCCTACCCTTCTGAGGATGCCTTGCTCTACCATCCCTTGCCCGACCTTCTGAGGGGATAGCTGCCCTACCCTCAGAGGGGACAGCAAGCCGTCCCTCTACAATCGCATCCCGGCATAGTCTGCTCCTACCCATCATGTTGGTTGCGAGAGCTTGATTCGAACAAGCATCGCCCGAGTCAGAGTCGGGAGTCCTGCCACTTGAACGATCTCGCAATGGTTCTGGCCCCTGAAATCGAACCAAGATGAGCTGAGTCAAAGTCAGCCGTCTTACCATTAGACCAGGCCAGAATGGTCCCCGGTCCCCGAGTCGAACGGGACTCTACGGCTTTTCAGACCGTCGCAACGACCGCGCTTGCTCACCGGGGGTTACTTTTCCAATTCGACGTTCCAATAGATGTAAGCCTTGTAGTCCGACCATTCCGGCCGCAGCACCCTGATGTGCAGCCGGAAGTTGAACCTCGGATCGAACTGGTTGGGCTCAACCGGCTTCTGCCTGAGCGTGAGGCCTGCCTCGTGCGGCAGCTTGGCAGACTTCCGCTTGTTGCAGTGGACGCACGCCAGCGCCAGGTTGGTCCAGACCGACCTGCCTCCGCGAGCCCTTGGCAGCACGTGGTCGATGGTGTAATCCGCCGTCTCGAGCAGCACGCCACAGTACTGGCAGGAGCTGTTGTCACGGATCGCGATGTTGCGGCGCGTCATCGGAACCTTGAGCCGCAGCTTCCGGCTGATGTGGTTCCGCAGCTTGATGACGCGCGGCAGTCCCATCTCGAAGGACGGCGAGCGGAGGATCCGCCTGGCATCTTCCGTGACCACGATGGCGCGATCCTGCCACTGCAGGTTGACGGCGCGCTGCCAGGACACGAAAGCTACCGGGAAGCCTTGAGTGTCGAGAACGAGAGTATCGCTCATAAACCCTTCCCCAAAATGGAAGGCGCGGGTGGAGTCGAACCACCGTCGGAGGTTTAGAAGACCTCGGCCCTGCTCCGTTGGACGACGCGCCCTTGGTAGAGTGGGCGGGACTCGAACCCGCTAATGCCCGGCTTGAAAGGCCGGGGACTCGGCCACTTCGTCTTCCACTCCACAAACATGGCGGGCAGTACGGGATTCGAACCCGCGATCTGAAACCGTGACAAGGTTCCGAGGACGGCCAAGCTCCTCTAACTGCCCGTTAACTATGGTTGCGGGGGTCGGATTTGAACCGACGTAGAATGGCTTATGAGACCATGCTGGAACCAGCTCCAGTCTACCCCGCAACAATTCTAGTCGGGATGGGAGCATTTGAACCTCCACTGCCCTGTCCCCAAAACAGGTAGGCTGCCAGTTACCCTACATCCCGGAAATCTGGAGCGGCGTGCGGAAATCGAATCCGCTTCTCCGGCTTGGAAGGCCGGGGCACACCCCATGTACCAACGCCGCGTGGAGCGGGCGGCCGGCTTCGAACCGGCAACCTCCACGATGGCATCGTGGCGATCTGCCATTGATCTACGCCCGCTTGCTCTGGTGGACCGTGTGAGAATCGAACTCACCTGAATATCCGCATTGCAAGTGCGGTGACTACCCCATGCAGTCCCACGGCCCAATCTGGTACCCCGTGGAGGTTTCGAGCCTCCGACTTCCGGTTTGTAGGACCGGCGCTCTACCGTCTGAGCTAACGGGGCAAATCCTGGTGCGGGCGACGAGGCTCGAACTCGTACTTCGCTGATTAAGAGTCAGGTATTCTGCCGCTCGAATTCCGCCCGCAAACAATCTTGGCTCCGGCCCTGAGATTCGAACTCAGATCCTCTCGCTTAACAGGCGAGCGCACGACCTTTGTGCTAAACCGGAGTAGTCCCGCGAGAGGAAATCGAATCCACGTCGCCCGATTATCGATCGGGTGCTCTGCCACTGAGCTATCGCGGGATGGAAGGCGCGGTGAGACTCGAACTCACATGGAACCCAGCTTAGGAGGCTGGTGGGCTTTCCAGTTGCCCGCACGCGCCCAAGATCTGGAGCCCGGTAAGAGATTCGAACCCCCGTACACTTCGTTCGTAGCGAAGGCCATAGTTTCCTCTCTGGCAACCGGGCTCGAACCTGGTAGTGGGCCAGAGAATCGAACTCTGCCGAGCACCCTGATCCGGGGCGATTACAGGCTTATAAGGCCCGCTTGCACACCAGTGCTGCCCACTGTGGAGGCGCGGGCCGGAATCGAACCGGCGGTTGCCTGTTTTGCAGACAGGCGCCTTCCCACTTGGCTACCGCGCCTTGGCGGGAGCAGAAGGAATCGGACCCTCGCCTGCGGTTCTGGAGACCGCCGCGCTGCCACTACGCCATGCTCCCGTGGTTGCTTCTTGGCTTTAATTGTCAAAGAACAATAAAAAAGGCCCGCTTTTTAGGGCGGGCCTTCTTAGAATCCTGATTATGCCTGGACTCTACCCGCCACCTCCGCGCCCTGGATTCGTCGCCATGACGATGCTACCGGCCTGGCTATGCAGACACACAAATATGCGAGACGGCCAACCTTGCCGTTCGCGTCGGGTCTCGGGTTTGGGGAATCTCAGCATTTCTGAACTCTTAAGCCGGCGGTTCCTTTAAATGCACCACCACTAAATGCACCACCACGCCAGCACGAGATAATTATAAAGTGTCTCTATTGTAAGTCAAGAATAATTTTCAATGCGTCGAGTAGCTTGGCCCTTAATTGGGTACGGACCTATAACCGCGACACGGGTCGGTTCGCATGAGGCGAGGAGGGTAAAGCACGGCTACCTACTTACTTCGGTCCCGTGCCCATCACATACCCGTGAGCGGCCAGGCGTTTCCCCGACATCTCATGTGCTTCCATTGGCATAGCATGGACGCCGGTCGAGTCACACCAGCGATTGTAGAAATTGAAGAGCGCGCAAACGGTGATGGCGTCGTAGAGAGCTTCATCGGTCCAGCCCAGGCCCTTCACCTGATCAACGTCGGCCTGCGAGATGGTGTGGGATGCTCGATTCACCTTGCGGAGGAACTCGAAGAGGCCCTTCTCGCCCGCGGACAGCGGCGCGGAGGCGACGTCCGTCACCACCGCCTGCACGAGATCGTGATTGTCAAGCAACTGCGCCGCAGCTGCGCCATGAGACCGCAGTCAATACGGACAGTGATTCTCGGCGGAGACGAAGGCTGCGATGAGCTCGCGGAACCCCGGGTGGAGCGGCGAGGGGCCGCGCATCACCTCCTGGGTGAATCGCGATAGGTGGTCGGTCGCCTGGGGCTTGAAAGCGAACAAGTGAAAAATCTGCGACACCGGTCCGCCCGACGCGCGCATGGCGCGGAGCAGATCCGCGTACTGGCCGCTGCCTTCGGCCTGCTCAACTTCAGGCAAATACATCGGTTCCATGTAAGTCCTCGCACCGTGACCTTCGATCGGGTGATTTCGCATCGCGCGCACATCGCACGACGAATCCGCGTGGATGGAGGCGGTGCTGCCGTCACTGCACATTATAGCGCGGTCGCCCGATGGCGCGATCGCCGCTTCGAGCGCGGAACCGAATGTTCAATCGCTGCGGCCGGCCCTTGAGGCGCAGCTTTTGTCCACGTCGCTCGCATCGTATAGTATGTGCAAAGAGGGGGGAGATTGGGGAACTGATGGTGAAGCGCGTTCATGTTGGCTTGCTCGCAGCCGTGGCATTTGGAACGATGATCCTCCTATCGGGTTGCGGTGGACCGCCGCCCCGGGCGGTGGTTTATGTCGGCACGGCGCCTCCGCCGCTCGTGGGGAAGCGAGGCCGCCAGCCCCCGGGCCGGGCCTCGTCTGGATCGCCGGGTATCACCGCTGGGAGGGTGGCGCCTACGTCTGGGTGCCGGGCCGCTGGGAGCATCCGCCCGACGGTCGGCGCGGCTGGGTCGCCGGGCACTGGGTCCACAGTGGTCGCGGCTGGTATTGGAGAGAGGGCCACTGGCGCTGAGCGATTGTCCTGAATGGGAGCGGTCAGGTGTCCTGAAATGGGAGCAGTCAGGGCGCCGAAACCAGCTCTGTGAACTTGGCCAGGTCGATGTTGCCCCCGCTGACCACGGCCACCACGTTGCCGCTGCCGCACTTGCCCGTGAGCGCCGCCGCCACGGCGCAGGCAGCGGCGCCTTCCGCGATCACGTGGTTGCGTTCGGCTACGAGCTTCATGGCACGGCGCGTCTCGTCGAGCGTAGTCACGATGGAGCCAGCCAGGACGTGCTCGGCGAGCGCCCACATGCGCGGAAAGACGCTCTTGCCGCCGCATCCGTCCACCCAACTGGCCGTCCAGCCCGGGAAATCCTGCGCCGAACCTGAGGCGAAGGAGCGAGCGAGCGGCGCCGCAGTTTCCGGCTCCGCTGCATACACCTTGACGCCCGGCTTTAATGCTGCCAGGGCGCAGGCGATGCCGCAGGACAGGCCTCCGCCGCCGAAGCCCGCCACCACCGCGTCCACCTCGGGCAGGTCTTCCAGAATCTCCAGGCCGGCCGAAGCGTTGCCGGCGATAAACGCGTCGTCTTCGAAAGGGTGAACGAAGGCGCCGGACATGGCCGGATGCTTGCGCTCGCCGAGCGCCTGCCAGCACTGGTCAAACGGCGCTTTGACGATTCCCGCCCCCAGCCGGCGAATCGCTTCAAGCTTCGCCGTGGGCGCCGTCTCGATCACGAGCACGTTGCAAGGCACGCCGGCCTTTCGGGCCGCGAGCGCCACGCCTTGCGCCGCGTTGCCCGCGCTCACGGTCCAAACGCCGCGGCTGCGCTCGCTCGCAGGCAGAAGACGGACCGCGTTATACGCGCCGCGGATTTTGAAAGAGCCGATGGGTTGCAGATTTTCAAGCTTCAGATAAATCCGGCAGGGCCCTTCGGCGTAATTGAGCGGCACCAGCGGCGTGCGAAAAGCCGCCTCATAGACATGTTTCCGCGCGTCTTCGATCGCCTCGAAGGGAATGGTGCGAGGCTGGGGACTGGCAACGGTTTGTGGCATGACGTCCGGCCCCATAAATCAACCTCGAGCGGACCATGGGAAGTGCGGCGCGCTCCGTTTACGCAAACGCGCCCCGCTGCATCTCATCCGCGATGTGATCGCAGGCCCGCATGGCCAGCGCCATGATGGTCAGGGTGGGGTTCTTCTCGGTCGAATTCACGAAACTCGCCGCGTCCACCACGAACAGGTTCTTGACGTCGTGGGTCTGGTTCCATTGATCGAGCACGCTCGACTTGGGATCCTGGCCCATCCGGGCGGTGCCCGCTTCGTGGATGCTCCAGCCGGGCGGCAGCGGCTCGGTGCGCTCGTCCAGAATCTCAGCGCCGGCCGCGTGCATCATCTCGCGTTGCGTCTCAACCATGTCCTTGGCCATGGCAAGCTCGTTCGGCCCCCATTCGATGTTGAACTTGAGGACCGGAATCCCCCAGGCATCGCGGACGACCGGATCGATCTCTATGTAGTTTTCGTTGCGCGGCAGGATTTCGCCGAAGGAACCGATGCCGATCACGGTGGCGTAATTCTTCTTCACCTCGTCTTTGAACTTGGCGCCGTAGCCCGGAACCTTGAGGGCGAAACCGGGAAACTCTTCGCTGCCGCCGCCGCCCTCGAAACCATACCCACGGATGAAGTTGGGCGACTTGTCTTTGAGGTTGCGGAAGCGCGGGATGTAGATGCCGGTGCCGTCCGGCCGGGCGTCGTCCGCGAAGGAGCGTCGGCCGCGGAGTTGCGGGATGATGCCGGTGATGTTGCCCGCCATGATCTGCTCGCAGAAGTAGTGTCCGAGCGCGCCGCTCGAATTGGCAAGGCCGTTCGGGTAGGCCGCGCTCTTCGAGTTGAGGAGGATACGCGTGGATTCGAGCGAGGAGGCGCCGAGTACGATCACTTTGCCGAAGGCCTCTTCGGTCTGGCGCGATTCGCGGTCGACGAACAGCACGCTGCGCGCGCGTCCCTCGGCGTCGCTCAGCACCTGCCAGGCGACGGCGTTGGGACGAACCGTCAGATTGCCAGTCTTCTGAGCAATGGGCAGCAGCACGGCCGTCGAGCTGAAAGATGCGCCGACGTTGCAGACACGTCCGCAATGGCCGCAATAGTGGCAGGGCGCCCGGCCGTTGATGGGTTCGGTGGCGGTGGCCGTCCGGCCATGGATCACCGGGCGGTCCGGGAATTGCCGCTCGACGGCATTGTGGAAGATCACCTCCGGGCAGGTCAAAGGCACAGGCTTCAGAAAGTGACTGTCCGGGTTGTTTTCGAGGTGGTCGGCGTTGCCGGCCACACCGACCATTTGCTCCACGCGCGTGTAGTAAGGCTCGACGTCCTCATAGGCGATGGGCCAATCCACGCCATAACCGTCATGAGTCGCGGCCTTGAAATCGCGCGGGCTGAATCTGAGCGACACCAGGCCCCAATGCAGGGTCTTGCCTCCCATGCAGCGGGCACGCACCCAGACGTATTTCTTGCCGGTGTAGGGATGGTCCAACTCATTGATGAAGTGGGGTTTGTTCCATTCGTTGGCGCTGTAGTTGTATTTGGCGCGCTCGAGCGGCCGGATGCGTCCGCGAAAGGGAAACTCGTAGGGCTTGGCGTGATGATGAAAGCCCATTCTCTGATCGAGTGGAGGACCGGCCTCGAGCAGTTGCACCTTCAGGCCCTTGAGGCAGAGTTCGGTGGCCGCCATCAAACCGGCGGCCCCGGAGCCCACAACCACGGCGTCATAAACGGTCGGCATCAGAAAGAACCTCCACCACCCATCACAAAACCGGCAGCCGGCAATCAGCCGATCCAGCCCTTGCACTCACAAGTGGGCCGGCAGAGAATGGGCGCTTCACGAGTCCCTCATTGTGCAACTCCGGCGGAGGGTTTACAAGCCATTTCCGCTGCTGCCGAGGCGAACCTGCTCGGTTCGGTATCTGTTGTCTGTGCGACCACCGGGCTTCGGCCACCCTCCCAAATCAGCAGGGAACCTGCGGCTCGTCGCGCATCTGGGCGTTGCGGACAGCCCGCCTGCGGCGCGAAACTAGGCGGCTGCGGCTCCAGTGTCTCGCGGTCAAGAATACGGATTTGAAGCCTTGAGTCGTTAAGATCTCAGCCCTTAGAGAGCCTTGACTTCCGAGGCGGCGCCAAGAACGCCACTCTCCTCTCGCGAATCCGAGAGGAGAGTGGCAATCAAGGCTTGAGTGAGAGGAACTTCGCTTAGTTGATGGTAACTTTCACGGGCTTCGATGGAATTCCGTTGGCGACGACAACCAGTTCGCTCGAACCGGGTTGAGCGTTCGTGGGAACAACGAAGCTGGCGGAAACGACGGTGGAACCGGTGGCGATTCCCATGTTGCTGAAGTTCGACGTCCGGGCATAGACGACGTGCTTCGAGGTTAGGTTGGTGATACGAACCAACGGGAAACTGGTAGCCATCTGGGCGTCATCCCCGTAAGCAGTACCGGCAGCGAGACCATTGAGCTGGGTACCGGAGACGGTGTAAGTGGTGCCAGGGGTGATGGAAGTGGGAACCGAAGTGATGGTGGGCGCCCAAGATGCGTTGACCGTACCCGGAGACGTGTAAAGCTCGACGTCCTTGGTCGAGCCATTGGCCGGGCACCAGAGCACCTGGCCCGTAGGCAGGAGCAACTGGCGGGCATCCCAAGACTCCAGGGATCCGCCCGACGATGTGTTGGCAGCTGATTCATAAGTGTTTCCGGGGAATGTAAATTCATAGAAGCTGCCCGTGCCGCTGAAAACGCCGGGGCTGGTGTAAACGAGAATGTTGCCATCGGGAAGGATAGACGCATTACCGTCAGCAATGTCGTCCCCGTTGGGGAAAGTGGGGCCTGCGGTCCATGTTCCGCTCGAAGTGCTGAATATGGATGTGTTCGTGGTCGCGCCAAACGCGACGACGCTTCCGTCGGGTCGCTGCATGAGCGGGCCCATTTCTGGGACGATCCCGAGTCCGCCGCTATTGGGCAGGACGACGATGGTGCTGCCCGCACTGGCCCACTTTTCAGTGGTCGGATTATAGAGCTCGGAATTGGTGCCGTCCTCGGTATCAACGGTCAGAACCGAGCCATCGGGCACGAGGGCAAAGCCCTCTTCGGAGAAGCCGTCGGCCTTGCCGCTGCCTGTGACGGAGGTCCAGGTCAACGTGGATTCATTGAAGTTCACCTGTAGGGTGGATGGTTCCCCGCCTTGGCCCATCATAAACGTCCCGTTCGGAAGGACGACGGCAGGTGAGTCGCCGATCGTATTCCACCCGGTGGGAGGATTGACCACGGTCCAGACATTGGTGGTGGGATCGTAAATCGACCCTTTGTTGGTTTCGATAGGATCGAGGTCGTTGTACTCACCGCCCTCGACGAGAACCCGGCCGTCAGGCATCACGGCGGAGGCAAAGTAGAGGGGCTCGTACCCTGACTGCATCGGGGCCAACTCGGTCCAGGTGCCGTTGAGGTAGCTTCCTAAGATATTCGGAGTGAGACGCCACCACTCGGTGCTGTTGTACTGGTGCATCATGACCGTGCCGTCCGTAAGCAAAAGGGCGGTGTCGGTGTTGAAGGTCGGTTGATGCGTGATCTTTTGCCATGTTCCAGTAGGTTTCTGGGCGCTGGCGATACCCGCGCACGCCAGTAGAGCCAAAAGCGCGATTGCAACCGTACGGACTTTCATTCGTTTCCTCTCATGGTAGATGTGGTCTGGCACCCATAGGTGTCCGGGGAGTCTACTGCGGATGCCTGAACAAAGTCAACTGCGCCCCGGTCCAGGCTGTCGGCTCCGCTTAAACTCGGCGGGATTGATGATCACCCGGCGTTCGGCCACCCCAAGCCAGGAAGGGGCTGGGGCGCTTTGTTCCTCTTTCCTTTCAAGGGTTTCCCCTCCTCTTAGCGGGCTGGTGCCGGCGGGAAAGGGTTCCCCCCGGGTTTAGCAGGGAGCGGCCGAGGGCCGGGGCGGTCGCACAAACACCAAACTGAACCGGGAATCAATAGGGGACGCGCCACCGCTGCATTTGCGGTACACTGCGTCTCCCAGGACGCTCGCGGGTTCGCGGCCTAAAAGGGCCTCAGAAGCGGCCGCGTTTTTCGTCCGGCTGAGCCCTGCGATTCGGCCGTCGAGCGGATGCGAGAGTGGAAAGCGAAGCCGGGCAAATCCGATCCGGAACGACGCCGATGACGCGACCCTCGCGGATCGAAGAGGGTTCAGCCACGACTGCGGCCCTGGCCACTCTCGTCCTGCTGGCCGGGTTGTTTTTCCCGGCCTTGATGCCGGCTCGGCCGCCCGCGGCGCTGCCCGCGAACTCCCCCGCAGATCAATTCTCGGCGATGCGCGCCCTCGCCAGACTTCAGGAGATCGCGGCCGAGCCGCATCCGCTGGGTGACCGGGGCGAAATGGAACTGGATGTCGAGCTCCCGGCTGTCGCCTGCGGTTGTATCCCGAAGCATGCTCAACTCCGGACCCGGAAGATTGAGCGTGGGGGCGGAGGACTCGAGCAGCAGACCGTGTCCGAGCCCGAGTTCGCTCTCGCTAATCCGGGTTTTTCAGGACGCCAGCCCGCTGCCCGCGATCCCGGGCGTGGCTGCCGCTCGACTCGTCTGCAGTTGTGGAGAGAACTTTTGAGCATTTCGCGGTAAGCTCAGGAACAGGCCCGCCGGCGGTCCGGTGACCGCGCGAGGCCAAAATGGGGGCGCCGAGCGTATGAAATTCCGTCTTCCGACGCAAGTTGTGGTGGCCCTGGCGATCGTGCTGATCGGCGTGGGCCTGCTTCTCGGTGAATTCGTGCTGGTGAAGTGGTACCCGAGACACCAGGCCGCGGTGGCTGACGCCGCGCAGCAACTGATGCCGTACCAGAACCAGGGGCTGGGAATCGAGATGCAGGTGGCGGCCGGAATCTACGGCAAGGTGGAGAACGTTCCGGGCGGCGTTCGCATCTACCGCCCGAAGTTGTTCGGGAACGGCCCCTCGCTGACGATCATCTCGCAGACTAATCCCGACGGCGCCGTCGATTTCTCCGACCAGGTTCTCGCCGAGTGGCAGGCGGCCGGCGCGAATCAGAACATCAGCCGCTACAGCTTCGAGAAGACCCAGATCAACACTCGCAACGCGGCCCTGATCTGGCAATTCAAAGACATCGCCATGCTCGTGACCGCCCACATCATTGCGCCGGATCGCATCATCCAGGCCGACTGCACGCCCGGCGTGGAAGAAGAGAGCACCTACATGCAGGCGTGCGACGAGACGCTGCACTCCATCAAGATGTCCGGTCCGCCGACTCCGGTTCCGCCCACGGGCGAGGTTACGCCGGGGAAGGGCTACGTTCCGCCGCAGAGGATCCAGTGATGCCGCGCAGGCTTGCGAGTCCGGGCGCTCGCGACTTTGATTCGGCCCGGACGGCGAGACGGGCCAGAGACGGCGTCAGGCAACGTCTTGGACCGGTTACACGTCAACTACTCCTGTGTCAGGAGGGTCTTCAATCATGAAGAGCACGAGGAATACGCCCTGGTTGTGGTTTGCCGCTGTGGGCATGGCGATCGGAGTCCTGGGCGCGGCACTGCGGTGCCCGAGGACGCGGGCGGCGGCCACCCGCGCCAGCGATCCGGACATTCAGGCCTTCCTGGAGGACTTCACCCGCGTCTACAGCCTCGTTGAGCGCGATTACGCCCAGGCGCTCGATCCCAACCTCGCGATCTTCGGCCTCGACGTTCCGGCGAGCCCGGTGGGCGCCATCCCGGGCATGCTGCGGCCCCTCGATCCGCATTCGGACTTTTTCAGTCCGCGCGCCTTCGCACGGGTGCAGGAGCAGCAGGCCGTCAAGTATTACGGCGTGGGCATGGGGATCGTCTCCCAGCTCGACACCTCCGGCAAGCTGGCCACGCACATCCCGTCGGTGGTCCCCGGCTCGCCTGCCTTGAACGCAGGGATTCGACCGGGAGACATCATCCGGAAAGTTGACGGCAAAAGCACCGAAGGTCTCGACAGCTCGCTCGTCAGCAACATGCTGCGCGGTCCCAAGGGGACAGTGGTGCACGTCTCCGTGGAACGCCAGGGCTCCGATCAACTGCTGGACTTCACCATCACGCGCGATGAGATCACCAACCCTACGGTGGATGATGCCATGCTGCTGAAGCCGGGGATCGGTTACGTGCACATCAACAACTTCTACGAGACCACCGACGACGAGCTTAGCGCCGCGCTCAAGGGGCTCGATCGCGGCGGGTTGAAAGGGCTGATTCTCGACTTGAGGGATAACCCGGGCGGGATCCTCGACCAGGCCGTTCAGGTGAGCGATCACTTCCTTGCCAAAGGCCAGTTGATCGTCTACCAGTACGGGCGCGCCGCCCGCGAACAGCGCTATTACGCGAACCATGGCAATCAGGGTGAAGACTACGCCCTCGTCGTGCTCGTGAACCGCTACACGGCGAGCGCCGCCGAGATCGTCACCGGTGCTCTGCAGGACCACGACCGTGCGCTGGTAATGGGTGAGCCGAGCTTCGGCAAGGGCCTGGTGCAGTCCGTCTTCGTTCTGAGCGAGCGCGCGGGTTTGGCCCTGACGACCGCGCATTACTACACGCCGAGCGGCCGCTTGATCCAGCGGGACTACTCGCAGGTTTCTCCCTACGATTATTTTTACCGGTCGGAAGGCGCCGCCGTTCCGCACGGCGAGACGCGAGTGACGGACGGGGGCCGCCAGGTGTTCGGCGGCGGCGGAATCCAGCCCGACATCGAGGTGCAGCGCTCGGTCCTGAACCCGGTGCAGCAGGAACTGGCGGATCGCGACACGATTTTCGAATTTTCCCAGAGCTATCTGGCGGTCCACAAGACCATCCCGCGCGACTTCCAGGCGACCCCGGACGTGATGGATGACTTCACCGCATACCTCGGCAGCCATCACTCCCACATCACGCGCTCCCAGATCGACGACAACCAGGAATTTCTCAAGTCGCAGATTCGCGACCAACTGGTTGGAATCGTTTACGGCCGGGATCAGGAGCTGAAACTCGAAGCCGAGGATGATCCGCTGGTGGCCAAGGCCGTGGAGTCCCTGCCCCAGGCCGCCGCGCTCTTTACGCACGCCAAGCAACTACTGGCCAGCCGCGGGCACGCGTCGAACGCGGAGTAGGGGATTGCGGCTTCAGCGCCCGAACACCCGGCGAAACACCGTGTTCACGTGACGTAGCTGCCTCTCGAGCGAAAAGGCCCGTGCGATCTCGCGCGGCGTGAGGTGGCGGGAGATGTCGGGGTCGCGCTCGACCAGCGTGCGGAAATCTTCACGCGTCTGCCACACCTGCGTGGCGCTCCGCTGCACCCAGCCGTAGGCATCCTCGCGCAACGCGCCCTTCTCCACCAGATCGAGCAAAAGCTGACCGGAAAAGATCAGCCCGCGCAGCAGGTTGAGATTCTCCTGCATGCGCTCGGGATAAACGAACAAGGTCTCGACCAGCCTGGCGGTCTTGTGCAGAAGATAGTCCACCAGGATGGTGGAATCGGGTAGGATCACGCGCTCGACCGACGAGTGGGAGATGTCGCGCTCGTGCCACAAGGCCACGTTCTCGAGCGCTGCCTGGGCGTTCGACCGCACCACCCGCGCCAGGCCGCAGATTTGCTCGGCGGTCACGGGATTGCGCTTGTGCGGCATGGCGGATGAGCCCTTCTGCCCGGCCCCGAAGTACTCCTCCACTTCGCGGACCTCGGTGCGTTGCAGCCCGCGCACCTCGAGCGCGATCTTGTCGAGCGAGCTTGCGATCACGGCCAGCGTGGCGAGATAGAACGCGTGCCGGTCGCGCTGGATCACCTGCGACGCGATGGGCGCGGGCTCGAGTCCGAGACGGGCGCAGATGCGGGCTTCGAGTTGCGGGCTCAGGTGCGCGTAGGTGCCGACCGCGCCTGAAATCTTCCCCACGCGCATCTGTTCCGCGGCGAGGCGAAAGCGCTCCAGGTTGCGCCGGTTCTCGGCGTACCAGATCGCGATCTTCCAGCCGAAGGTGATGGGCTCCGCGTGAATGCCGTGCGTGCGGCCCACCATGGGCGTGTGCTTGAACTCGAGCGCCCGCTTCTTGAGCACTTCGCCGAGGCGCTCCAGGCCCGCGCGCAACAGCTCCGAGGCCTCGCGCACCTGCAGGGCCTGCGCCGTGTCTACCACGTCATTCGACGTGAGCCCGAAGTGGAGATAGCGCCCCGACGGTCCGATGTTCTCGGCCACGTTGGTGGTGAAGGCGATCACGTCGTGCTTCACCCGCTCCTCGATTTCAACGATCCGCTCGACCGAGAACTTGCCTTTGCGGCGGATGTCGCGCGCCGCCGACTTCGGGATCAGGCCAGCCTCGGCCTCCACTTCGGCCGCCGCGATCTCGACCGCGAGCCAGCAGCGGAATTTGTTCTCGTCGCTCCAGATGCGGCCCATCTCGGGACGCGTGTATCGGGGGATCATAGTCAATGTCCAGGCTTGCAGGGATCGAGTCCATCCAACAGCGGCCAAGAGCGGCCATGAGCCGATAGAATCGGCGGAATCCGGCGCTTCGTCAAGGGCGCTTCAAGGGCGCTTCGTCAAGGCTCTTGGTCAAGGCTCTTCGTAAAGAAAGATTATGCGCCTTGTCGCCGGTTGGCGTCCCGTCCGCGTTGGCGCGTGGGTGGCTTCGTTTCGACAGAATCCGCGCGCGCAAACCCACCCTTGCCTATTCTAAAGGACTTCCGAACTGGCTTTCGCGCCGAAACGGGTCAAAGTTGGCTTCGTTTTCGATCCGGTTTTAGGCCCTTTATGCCAGGTATCTGCCCTGGAATCTGCAAGTTGAATGTTTTGGGTTCGCTTACGGGCGGTCGCTTTCGAATAGCTTCCGAGGCTCTATATAAGCCTCACAGCATGAAGCAGTTGCGGCGAATTTTCCTTTTGGGTTCGGTCGCAAATATACAAACGGGGGGGCCCCACGTTTTCGTCGATTTCAGCCCGCCAGCGCCAAGCGTCTCCGAATTCGGGCGGAGACCGATGGAATCGGAGACCAAGTCCAGCCCCGCGGGAAAGCTCTTTTCAGTAAATTGCGCCGCCATCGGAAAATTCCCCTTTACTGCCAGCCCAGCCAAGCATCGGGGTACGACAACATAAAGCTCGGACATCCAGAGTAGCAGATCAAAACGGGACGGTGGGCAAGATTGAGAAAAGTGGGACGGAATTTTTGCGCTGTGTTGTCAACGACTTAGCTAAGCAGCAGGGTTGCCCAAGGCGGATGTCCGGCCGATCGTGGTGGTTTCTAAGTGCGGCCCATTCGTCCGGCGACTGTGTCGGCAAATACTAAACAGAGCAGTCGCAATAGATCGGTCGCACCGCACGGATCAACAGTCATTTTTCCGTGTGGCCGACCATCCACAGCTGGCATCAATACAGCAGGACTCTGTCGCTGTCAGCGTGCTGTAGCCCGGTTTCGACAGCCTGAGGCGTTCCTCATCCGAATCGATCTCGTGGGGCGGCGCGGCCACATCGATCATGGCGCACTTTCCCGGCCTGCCCCTGGCGCAGCCAAGCGGCTACAAAACCCGTGTCCTGGGTCACGGGACCACGCCGGTTCACCTCTTACCCTGCGGGACGCGGCGCCGGAGTTCGTCCGTAAAGTTAAACAGGAAGGTAAGGTGGTCCTCTCTGGTGGCCGTCTCGGTCTGATCAGGGGCTTTCAACAATACCGCAAGACGTTTCCCGTCAGGGCTCACGTCAAACGGGGTGCCGCCGATCTCGTTCAGCACGAGGGACACTGAATTCGAAGCCCATGGCCGTGGCTTCTCCGCCTGGAATGAGCTTCCCGATGCCGTGTAGGCTGCCAGCATGATCCGGCTGTCGCGCACTTCTTCATAGAGCAGCTCCCCGCCCTTCGGTGACCACATCGGCCAGAGCCCGCCGTTGGTGGAAATCTGCCACTTTCCGCCAGGCCCGGGGAAGGGCCGCACGTACACCTCAAACCTGCCGGTCTCATCGGACACGTAAGCGATCCAGCGCCCGTCGGGAGAAAACTGTGCAAGCCCTTCGTTGCGCGGCCCGTTTAAGAAGGCGAACGGCTTCCCTGGTTTCCATCCCGCTGTCTCACTGCCTTCCATGGGCAGGATCATGACGTCTACGTTTCGCTTGGCGCGGTCGGAGGAAAAGGCGATGCGCAGCCCATCCGGCGTCCAAACGGGCCTGGAGTTCGATGCGGCGCCAAAAGTGAGGCGCGAGGTTGTATCGCGCTCGTATTGGTACACCCAAACGTCTGCCGTTCCCGCGTTCACTTCCAACAGGCTCATGGCCAGACGGCGGCCATCCGGTGAGAAGCGAAGGTCAAGGTACTTGCCGGGCGTGCTTCGCAGAGGCGGTGTCTTCCCGTCCGCAGCCATCCAGAATATGGCTGAGTCCGGCTCCGAGCTCCGGCCGGGAATGTAGAGGAGCGTGCCAGTTTGGGAAAATGCAAACTGCGCGCTCCCGTGAAGGGATTCACCCCTCACTCCTTCGACAACCGGCACGGGCGCGCGAGTGGTTTCCAGCCGGTCCAGATCAAAAAGGGCGGCAAAAAGCGTTCCGTTGTGAAGATAGAGCAAGTAACCCCCGGGCAAGTAGCGTCCAAAGGTCCCGCCCCGCTGCACTACCTTTCGTCGACCGGTGCCGAGCGATTCAACCGCGATGTTCGCTTCGTTTAAGTTGTAGCTGGGGCTATCGGTGAAGAGTACAGCCTTTCCTCCCGGCAGCAGTTGCGGCCGGCGATGGAAACTTCTCCGGCAGACGAATCGAGCTTGGTTAACTCGATCGGCGTGCCGCCAGCGTCTGAGACGCGGAGGAGCCCGGAGTGGATGGTGGGCGCAAAAACGATATTCGCGTCCTCTCCCCAGTCGCCGCCACGCCCGGCGGGCGCGTCGCAGAGCGTAAGAACAGCGCCCCCCGTAACAGAGACCTTCTTCAGCTTGCCGCCGGCGAAGAAGGCGATCCACAATCCCTGCTGCAGCGTGTTCCAAAAGAGAAAAGGTGTGCGCAGGCGGCGGCGCACACCTTTGAGGTGAGGCGAAGGCCCCGGTCCAACTATTTCGTTCGACGCTGCATTCAAAATGTCAGTGGTCACGCAGGCCGCAGGACCGTGCTGCCGATCTGTAGGAGCGAGCCGGCGACTCGCCCCTACCCCCATCCCTCCGCCCGCCGATGAACACCGGATCCGCCAAACAAATCAACAACGTACAGGAACAGGCTGGTACAGCCACAGTACAGCCGTGGTCTATTGACCCAATTCTCCGCAGGTCGCACAGTGCCTCGCGCAGCACAAACCGATTTGAGGAGGAAGTGATGCAAGGCTTACAGAACGAGATTCGGAACAGCGGGACTCAGCCGATCCGGCCGGCGCCCGGTACGGAAACGCCCGTGCGACGGCTGGGGGTTCGAAGACTGGCCACGATTCTGCTTGCGGCCGGGGCAGTAGCGGCCACGTGCGGTGGCGTGCTGGCGCAATCAGCCGCCGGCCCGAAGGCCGCAAGGCAAGGCTCCGTCCACGCGAGGCGAGGCTCCGTCCAGATGTCCGCGGCGGCCGACCCGGCCAACCGCACGCGGGTGCTCGATACATACTCCCGCTTGCCGTTGCGCTTCGAGGTAAACCAGGGGCAAGCGGACCCGCGAGCCCGCTTTGTGGCCCGGACGGATGAATACAACCTGTTCCTGACGGCGCAGGGCGCGGTCCTCGAGCTCAGCGCTGCACAGACTCGCGGTGCGGGACAGGCTCGCGGCGCGGTCCGCACGCTCGCCATGCAACTGCTGGGATCCGATCCGAGCGCTGTAATTTCGGGCCTGGACGAGATGACGGGCAAGAGCAACTACCTGATCGGCAACGATCCCGCAAACTGGCGCCTGGGCGTGGCCAACTACGCCAAAGTGCGGTACCGAAACGCCTATCCCGGTATCGACGTGGTCTATTACGGCAATCAACAAAGGCTGGAATATGACTTTGTGGTGGCGGCGGGAGCGGACCCGAGGCTGATTCAAATCGCCCTCGCCGGCGCCTCCGCGAGTGCCGACCACCGGGGCGACCTTGTGCTCGAAGCCGGCCGGCGGAGCGTGCGTCTTACGAAACCGATCGCTTACCAGACGGACGCTCGCGGCGGCAGGCAAAACGTCCGCGTGGAGTATGTCCTCGGGAGGCCGCACGCCCGCGGGAACAGCCGGCAAATAGCAACGTTTCGCCTTGCAGCCTATGACCACGCCCGCCCGCTGATCATCGACCCGGTGGCGCTGGTGCGATCCACGTACCTCGGGGGCAGCGGCAAGGACGCCGGCTACGGTATCGGGGTCGACAGCGCGGGCAACGCCTACGTGGCGGGCAGCACCGCTTCCCTGAACTTTCCGACGGCGGCGTGCTTCCAATGCGCCAACGCCGGTGGAATAGACGCGTTCGTGACGGCCATCAACGCCGGAGGGACAGCCTTCATCTATTCCACTTATCTTGGCGGCAGCGGTACCGACGTCGCTTACGGGATCGCCGCGGACGTGAATGGGTTCGCTTTCGTGACCGGTTCCACAACGTCCCGGAACTTTCCTCTCGTCTTCCCTCTGCAGCCCGTGTATGGCGGCGGGGGAACCGATGCCTTCGTAACCGAGCTGAGCCCTGCCGGGGCGCCCGTCTACTCCACCTATCTCGGCGGGGCCAAGGCTGACGTGGGTTACGGCATCGCGGTGGACAGCGCAGACGAGGCGCACGTCACGGGCAGCACCACGTCGCTCAACTTCCCTCTCGTTGCCTGCGCCCAGTGCGCCAACGCGGGTGGCACGGACGCTTTCGTTTCCGAGCTCAAGGCCGGCGGGACCGGACTCGTCTTTTCGACCTACCTGGGAGGAAGTTCCACGGACATCGGCTACGGGATCGCGGTGGACGCCAATCACAACGTCGGCGTAACCGGCAGCACGGCGTCGCTCAATTTCCCGACCAAGCTGTGCCTGCAGTGCGCCAACGCCGGAAGCACGGACGCCTTCGCCACGTTCTATTCGCCGGTGGGCGCGCTCTCCTGGTCATCCTATTGGGGAGGCTCGGCGGCCGACGCCGGATACGGCATCACCATGGACTCTGTCGGTGAGGGCTGGATCACCGGGTACACAAAGTCGAATAACTTTCCCGTCGTCACCGCCAATTGCGTCCAGTGCGGGTACGCCGGCAACACCGACGCTATTCTGGTTCGCTTTCAGTATGGTCTTGCCACGTTCTCCGATTTTCTGGGCGGAACCGGCACCGACGTCGGCCGCGGCGTCGTCGAAGCCAATGCCGGTCTGGTCTACCTGACGGGCAGTACGACCTCGATCAACTTCCCCGTGGTCTCCTGCTTCCAGTGCGTGAACGCCGGCGGCACGGACGCTTTTGCCGCTGAGTATCAGCTCATCGCCCCGTATCGATTCTATTCGACGTACTTCGGCGGGACCGGCACTGACCTGGGCTACGGCATCGCGCTTGGACCCGCGGGTGAATACATCGCGGGGAGTACGACCTCCACGAACTTGCCCATCCGTCCTCCGTGTACGCAGTGCGCCGCTCCTGGGGCAGGCGACGCATTCGTGGCCGTGCTGCACTGACCCCGTGCTGCGCTGACCCGTCCTGCTCGTTGTAACCCGCCCGGCGCCGGATTCTCCCCGGCGTCCGGGCGTTCCCGCACCCCGCCATCAGTCGCTCCGAAAAGGGCGCCTTACGATTCCCACATTCAGCTTGAACGACCGGACCGCCGCGCCTCTTGGCAGCCGGAGATCATCTCGCGTAAATTGAAGCGAGGGCGCTTTCGACGGTCTATTATGGTTTGGTATTCATCGACAGGAGCGAACTTTGACATATCGTAATCGCATGGTTGGTGGGCCCTTCGTGGCCCTGGCTGCAATCGCGCTGAGCATGCTTGCCGCCTCGCGCGGAGCCGCGCAAAGCGGCCCGGTTGTGAGTCTGTCGGCCACGAGCCTGACTTTCCCCAGCACGCCCTTGCTGACGAAGAGCGCTGTTCAGTTCGTAACCCTCACCAATACCGGCGGCTCGACCCTCAGCATCAGCGGCATCGCCATCAGCGGCAGCGAGTCCAAGGACTTTTCGGAGAATGACAACTGCAACGGCTCGGTGGCGGCCGCCGCAAGCTGCACCATCAGCGTGACCTTTACGCCGCTGCTCTTTGGGCCGGCGACCGGCACCCTGGCCATCACAGACAACGCGCCGGGCAGCCCCCAGAACGTGAGCTTGAGCGGCACGGGCATGGGCCCGGCCGTCACCTTGTCGTCCATGACTGTCAACTTCAGCCCTCAGCTCGCCACCACCACCAGCGCCCCGCAAGTGGTCACGCTGACGAATTCGGGCGACGCAGCGCTAACGTTCTCGAGCGTCATACTGACCGGCACATTCGCGGAGACCAACACTTGCCCGACGGGCTCCGCCACTCTCGCCGCCGGATCGAGTTGCACTTTCAGCGTCACCTTTGTGCCGCCCGCCGGGGGCTCGGCTGTAGGATTGATTGAGATCACGGACAACGCTTCTCCGCTCCCGCAGGCTATCGAGCTGACCGGCACGGGCGAGGACTTCTCGCTGTCGGCCTCGCCGAGTTCGAGCAGCGTCACTCCGGGCGGGAGCGCCAGCTATACCATTACCGTGACGCCGGTAGGCGGATTCAACGCGGCCGTGTCGTTCACCTGCGGCACCCTTCCCACCGGCGCCGCTTGCAGCTTCTCGCCGGCTTCGGTGACGCCCAGCGGCTCAGCCGGAGCAACCACAACCCTGACGATCTCAACCACGGGATCGGGCAGCGCGCCGCCGGGGCGCAGGCGGCCTTCGCCACCTGCGGGTCGGGCGCCGCTGTGGACGCTCTGGATGCTCATCGCGATCCTTGCCGGCTTCGCTGCCGCGCTCGCTCGCAAGAGCTCGCCCGGCCGTCGGCCGGCAGCCGCGTTCGCCGGGCTGGTCCTGGCTGGGTTGCTCGTGGCGGCATTGGCCGCGCCGGGCTGTGGCGGCGGAGGGTCTTCAGGGACCACGAGTACTCCGACTCCTGCCGGCACCACCATGGTGCTGGTTACGGGAAGCACCCCGGCAGGATCGAGCAGCGTGACCAACCCCGTCGTGGTCACGTTGGTGGTGCAATAGCGGATTCCGCGGCCGTCCGCGCACCCACGGCCGGCAGCCGGCCATCCGGGATCGGGGGGTTCAATCGTGCCAATCGGGACTGCGGTTCACGAGCGTACTTTGGCCGCCTGCGAGAGCTTGAGCTACCGCGAGTGGTCGGGCTTTTATGCGGTCAGCGTTTACGAGACGCACCACGAGCACGAGTACAATGCCATCCGCAACGCCGCCGCGCTGATCGACGTCTCACCGCTCTACAAGTACCGCCTGACCGGACCCGACGCCACACGCCTGGTGAATCGCATGATCACCCGCGACATCCGCAAGGTAGCCGTGGACCAGGTGATCTACTGCTGCTGGTGCGACGAGCACGGCAAGGTGATCGACGACGGCACCATCACGCGTCTCGGCGAGAACACCTACCGCTGGACAGCCGCCGAACCGAATCTGCGCTGGTTCCATCAGAACGCTCTCGGAATGGACGTGCAGATCGAAGACATCTCCGAGAAGATTGCCGCCCTCGCCTTGCAGGGTCCCACCTCGGCGCGCCTGCTGCGCCGGGCCGCGAAGCCGCTCGAATCGTCGGCGTCTCTCGACCAGCTCAAGTACTTTCGCGTGACGCACGGCGAGATCGCGGGCATTCCGGTGGACATTTCGCGCACCGGCTACACCGGTGATCTCGGTTACGAAATCTGGATGCCATGGGACCGCGCCGTGCGCGTGTGGGACGCCCTCATCGGACTCGGCAGCGAGTTTGACGCGCGTCCCTGCGGGATGCTGGCGCTCGACGTGGCGCGCATCGAAGCGGGCCTGATTCTGATTGACGTGGATTACACTTCCAGCAAGAAAGCGCTGATCGAGCCGCAGAAGTATTCGCCGTTCGAGATCGGGCTCGGCCGGTTGGTGGACCTGAAGAAGGAAAACTTCGTAGGCCGCAAGGCGCTCGTCGCCGAGCAAGCGACCGGCGGACCCGCGCGGCGCCTGGTGGGCCTCGACCTCGATTGGGACAGCATCGAAAAGCTTTACCTCGACGCCGGCCTCGCGCCGCAGGTGCCGTCCACCGCCTCGCGCGTCCACGTGCCTGTCTTCAAGGGCCGCACGCAGGTGGGCAAGGCCACTTCGACCACCTGGTCGCCCACCATCAAAAAGATGATCGCGCTCGCCAGCGTCGGCCGCGAGCACGCCGCCACCGGCACGCGCCTCGAGATCGAATTGACGGTGGAAGCGGTGCGCCACACAGTCCCGGCCCGGGTCGCGGAATTGCCCTTTTTTAACCCGCCCCGCAAAATGGCCACACCGCCGGCGTGACCGATCGCGCGACTTGGTTGAACGCCGGAGGAGCGCGTGTTCCTGCTTTCCAGACCCTCGCCGGACCAAATTCGACCTCTTATCTCCTCGCAGGAACACAAGCCCTTCTCGTATCCCGAAGTTGGCGCGTCACGGGACATCGCGCCCCGCGGCTACAACCTAGACCACACCCGCATTCACTTGGGAAACGGCCGGCAAGTCTTTGAGGGCGCGATCAAGGCATTCGGCAATGGAAGATGTTTGAGATGACGCGGCTGCGTCTCTGCTGGCCCGGCACACGGATCGAAGTGGGCGCGACGGTCGCCGTTCTGGTGGCGCATCTCGGATTCTGGTCCCTGAACTCGTGCCGGATTGTGTACCTGATTGATGAACGCGGCCCGGTGGAACGATTCGGTTTCGCCTACGGCACCCTGACCGAACACGCGGAAATAGGGGAAGAGCGATTTAGTGTCGAATTTCACGCCAAGCGAACAAGCGGTATGGTACGACCTCTATGCCTTTTCCCGACCAAAAGGGGTTGGCACGGCCCGCCTACCCGCTCTCCAGAGCTCTGCAGAAGCAATTTGCGAGGGACTCCAAGAATGCAATGCTCAAAGCTGTGAAACAGGGCGGAGTCGCAGGAGCGCCAGCCGGCCTTGCGAGCCAGATGTGACATGTTCCGCTGTTGTACAATAGTGGCGAGCACCGCGCCGCGTGAGCTGACGATCAAGCGGCGTGCCGATCGAGCTTACACGACGTAGGGCGCTGCTTGCTGCGCCCCCGGGAGGCAGGGCCAATGCACTCTTCAGACACTCAAGCCGACGCGCCCCTGAAAAATATCGAGGATTGGGACGATTTTGTCGCCACGCGATATCGGCCCGGCAAGTCGGAGGACGAATTCCGGAATTACAAAGCGGACGCGAACCCGACCGTGACCGAGTTCTATCGCCAGAACCACGCCCACCAAACGCTCGACTTCGTGCTGGCCAAGAAGAACGAATTTTGCGGTCTGGCGCGCGAAAAGAAGAGCATCTGGGAGATGGCGGAGTTTCTCAACACGCTGGTGGACGAGAGCGACCCCGACACCGCTCTCACGCAGATCGAGCATCTGCTGCAGACCTCGGAGGCGATTCGCCGCGACGGCCATCCGCGCTGGTTTGTGCTCGCGGGCCTGGTGCACGACCTCGGCAAGATCCTGTGCCTCTGGGGCGAGCCGCAGTGGGCCGTGGTCGGTGACACCTTCCCGGTGGGCTGTGCCTGGTCCGATCAGATCGTCTTTCCGGAGTTCTTCGCCGCCAATCCCGATAGCGAAGTGCCCCGTTACCAGACGCCTTACGGCATCTACGAACCGCATTGCGGCCTGGACAAAGTCCATCTCTCGTGGGGTCACGACGAGTACATCTACACCGTCACCCGCGATTACCTGCCGGAGCCGGCGCAATACATCCTGCGCTACCACTCGTTCTACCCCGCCCACAAACACGGCGCCTACCGGCACTTGATGAACAGCCACGACGAGGGCATGTTTGAGTGGGTGCGCAAGTTCAATCCTTACGACCTCTACTCCAAAGGGACCGAGCGCCCGCGCTTCCAGGACGTGAAGCCGTATTACGAGGACCTGGTCTCGGAGTTCTTCCCCGATCGGATCGCCTGGTAGCACCCTTGAGCGCAAGGCGGCCGGGTCAGTGAGCGCGATTAAGACCGCACTGGTGTCGAGCAGGTAGCCGCTGAGAGATCGCCCTTGAGGAAGCGGTCGAGATCGATGGGGTCATTCCATCCGCGCGGCAACCGGATGCGCTCCTTCATCCCGCCCAGCCGGACTCGACGCCGGCCCGGAGGCGGGGGAGCGAGCTGGGCGACGGGCTGCCGTGGCGAGTGATCACAACCCTCTCGCCGTCCTCGACAGCGCGGATCAGTTCGGAGAAGCGGTTCTTGGCTTCAGCGATGTTGATATCCATCTCAGATCAAATATGGCCAGATTTTCTAGCCATATCAAGGCCAAGGCGAGGCCCTCAAGCCTGATCGCAGGTAACGTGAGAGGCTGTTCGCATCTGCACTCGATCGCGTTAGAATGTCGAGCATGCAAATCCGCGGCAGGCTCGCAAGAAGAATCCGCGCCACGTTTCGGCGGGCGCCCCTTGTGCTTCTGCTTTTCCTGGGAGCTCGGGACCTTCAGGGTCCGCCGGCATCGGGGCAGATCAACCCCTCCCTGGTCGCCCGTCCCTGGAAGGCTCAGTGGATCACGTGTCCGAAGGCCCCGCCGCGCGATGAGGGCGTGTCTTATCTCCGCAAGACGTTCGATCTCCCATCGGCGCCCGACCATTTTCCGGTTCACGTGAGCGCCGACAACCGCTATCAGCTCTTCGTGAACGGCGTCAGCGTGTCCCGGGGACCGTCGCGGGGCGATCTCGATCATTGGCGCTTCGAGACCATCGACCTGGCTCCGCACCTCCGGGCCGGCCGGAACGTGCTTGCCGCCGTGATCTGGAATTACGCGAACCTGGCGCCTATGGCACAGTTCACGTCCGAGACCGGATTCGTCCTGCAAGGCGACAATCCCGCCGTGAACACGGACCGCTCGTGGAAGACGCTGCTCGACTCATCCCGCAGCGCCCTGGTCCTCTCCGAAGAGGATGCGGGCGGCTACTACGCCGCCGGCCATGGGGAGCGCCTGGTGGCTGCACAGTATCCGTGGGGATGGCAGGAGACCGATTACGATGATGCCTCCTGGACGCCGGCCCTGTCGCTCGGGGAAGCGGGACCGCGCGGGATTCAGGATACTGGTTCGCGGTGGATGCTGGTTGCCGATCCCCTGCCGGCCCAGGAGGAAAGCTTGCAGCGGCTGGTCCGCGTGGTGCGGGTGAAGGGCGTGGAGGCTTCGCCGGAATTCGCCGCCGGACGCGCCCCGGTTACGGTGCCCGCCCACACAGAAGCCTCGCTTCTGCTCGATCAGAGCTTTGAAACCACCGCCTATCCTGAGCTCGTGGTGAGCGGCGGGCGCGATTCCCGCCTGCGGATCACTTATGCCGAAGCCCTGTTTGACGCGAACGGTCGGAAGGGCAATCGGAACGAAACCGATGGCAAGAAGATTCGCGGCCTCTACGACGAGTTTCTGCCGGATGGCGGCGCCCATCGCACTTTCTCGCCGCTGTGGTGGCGCGCCTACCGCTACATCCAGCTCGACGTGCGCACGGGCGATGATCCGCTGACCATCGAGGATCTGCGCGGCGCCTTCACCGCCTACCCTTTCAGGCCCGAGGGGGCTTTCGAGAGCGACGACCCTGCGCTCCAGAAGATTTGGGAGGCCGGCTGGCGCACCGCTCGCCTGTGCGCCCACGAAACGTACATGGACTGTCCATATTACGAGCAACTCCAGTACGTGGGGGACACGCGCATCCAGGCGCTCATCTCGCTTTACGTGGCGGGCGACGATCGGCTGGTGAAGAACGCCATCGATCTCCTGGGAGATTCGCAGACGCCCGAAGGACTGACCCAGAGCCGCTACCCCTCGGCGCTCCCGCAATACATCCCGCCCTTCTCGCTCTATTGGATCGGGATGATGCACGATCTGTGGTGGTATCGCGGCGAGTCCGATTTTCTGAAACCGTTTCTGCCGAACCTGCGCGAGGTGCTCGCCTGGTATCAGTCTCACCTGACTTCGTCCGGCTTGCTCGACCGCCTTCCGTGGTGGCCCTTCGTGGATTGGGCCGGCGATTTCGAGGGCGGCGACCCGCCGCAGGAGGCCGGCGGCCAGTCTTCGATCTTGAGCCTTCAGTTTGCGATGGCTCTCGCCGAAGCCGCCGATCTGGAAACTGCGTTCGGCGAGCCGGACGCGGCGCGCCGGGACCACGCCCTGGCCGCCAGGATCACGGCTGTGGCTTATAAGACATGTTGGGATGCCGGAGTTGGCCTGCTGGCCGATACGCCGGCGAAGCGTCGCTTCAGCCAGCAAGGCAACATTCTGGGGGTGCTGTCGGACGCGATTCCCGTGGCGGCGCAGCCGGGCGTGATGGAACGGATCCTTCACGACGCGAAGCTCACGCCCGCGTCCTACTACTTCCGCTTCTACCTGGCCCGCGCCCTGAACAAAACCGGCCTGGCGGATCGGTATCTTGCGGAACTCGCCCCCTGGCGGGAAATGCTCAACGAGGGGCTCACAACTTTCGCCGAGACGCCCGGCGACACCCGCTCGGATTGCCATGCCTGGAGCGCGCATCCCGACTTCGATCTGCTCGCGACCGTGGCCGGCATCGAATCGGCCGCGCCGGGCTTCGCCCGGGTGACGATCGCGCCCCATCCCGGCGACCTTCACCGGCTGAGCGCCGCCGTCCCGCATCCGAATGGGCTGATCCGAGTAGCCTACGAACGGCACGGAGACCAATGGACGGCGGAAGTGTCGCTGCCCCCGGGCCTTTCCGGCTGGTTCGTCTGGAAAGGCCGACGGACCCCAGTGCACCCCGGAGAGCAGCGCCTGCACCTTTAGCCTGAGGAGTTTGTTGAAAACCTGCCCACACTGTCATTCCGAGGAGACGTAGGCGACGAGGAATCTCGGAACGCGTCTATTTCAGAGCGAGATTCCTCGCTTCGCTCGGAATGACGCGGTTCCGGAATGTTCGATTGCCGGAAGCAACCGGGGTTTCGCAACCTCGAAGTCAGCCGCTCCGAACCTGGAAAAGGCCTCCTTTTACCACTCGATCCGGCGCAGGCCCTTGACCAGGTCGAAGTGCCGGTCACGGCTCAAAATAGGCAAGACATGCTGTTCGCATAATGCTGCAATCCAGACATCATTGCTCGGGATCGGCGTGCCGGCTTCTCTGAGTTGACCGCCCACGCGGGCGTAGCAGGCGGCGGTCTGCTCATTGACTTCGAGCACGGGACAGATGGAGACCACCTGCTGCAGCCAGCGCTCGTATTCCTCCCGGTGGCGTGAATTGGCGATTCCGAACCGATATTCGCCGAGCACGATGACAGGAACGGTAACGCGCCGCGCGCGGACAAATGCCTCAACGGCGCCCGAGTCTCCCTCGGCAATGGCCGAGAGTGCGTTGGTGTCGAGGATCAAGCCCATTCCTCGGGTTCCACCTTCTCAAACTCCCGCTCAATAAAGCTGTTGATGCGTGCGGTTTCCTTGCGCAGGTGCCGAAGTTTGCCCGCCAGCGCCAATCTCGTTTTGACTCCCACCCGAGACTCCGCCTCCAGCTTTTCAGCAACGGCTTCGCTGATGAACTGGCGCAACGGCATGCGATGCTCCGCGGCCTTCGCCTTTGCGCGGCGGAATGCGGAGTTGCCCGGATCGCTCGTTCCCTGCGGCAGGATCACGCCGGTTGCGCCCAGAGCGCGGTAGATTGAGATGTAAATTAAGACAAGGACACCCGCGACCACGCTACGAACCCGGCCGCTCATCGGTGCTATTCTGGTGTAGGGATTAGCTTGGAAGATACCACCACACCCCGCGAAACCGAGCGCCAGGCAATGGTCGAGGACCAACTGCGCGCGCGCGGAATCCGCAATGAGCGCGTGCTCGAGGCCATGGCGACCGTGCCCCGGCACGAGTTCGTCCCCGTCGATCAGGCCGTGGCCGCTTACGAAGACCGGGCGCTGCCGATCGGCCCATGGGAGACCATCTCGCAGCCTTACATCGTGGCGCTGATGAGCGATGCAGCTGCTGTCGGACCCGGCGATCGCGTGCTCGAGGTCGGCACGGGCCTGGGCTACCAGGCGGCTGTGCTGGCCGCGCTCGGCGCGCGCGTCTATACCGTCGAGAGAAATGCCGCCCTTGCGGAAGAGGCGCGTCGCACTCTCGCACGGCTCGGTTACGGGCACGCGGTCGAAGTCATCACGGGCGACGGTACCGAAGGTTACCCCGCGGCGGCGCCGTACGACGCCATCGTGGTGACGGCGGGCGCGCCCCGGGTGCCTCCGGCGCTCGTCGACCAGCTCGCCGAAGGCGGCCGCCTCGTGATTCCGACCGGCGGCCGGCAGATGCAGCAACTCCACCTTCTCGTCCGCGCGGGCGGCGAAGTCATCGACAAGACCCTCGACGCCTGCCAGTTCGTACCCTTGGTCGGCAAGCAGGGCTGGCCGCAAGCCCGCTGGCCGCGGTTCTTCGGCTAGCAAAATTGGCGCGGATTTGTTCGAGGTCGGTGCGATTGGAAGCCGATGTGCCTCGGTAAAGCGCGTCCTCTAACGGGATTCGCGCAGTCAGGATCGCGCGAAGGCTGGTGAAAAAAAAGGCTCAAAACGGGGAACGAACCCACTATGTGCTTTAGAATCAGCAAGGCGACCTCTGGCCCCCGGCTTTTAGGATTGCGGCTCGGGGGCGCTTCGCTTCGGCGCGTGGGACCAGCTCAGGGGCAATGCGGACACGTCCGGATACAGACCCTGTGCCCTCTTTTGGAAACAGCCACCAACTGCGGCACGTAGTTAAAAAGGGACAGAATGATGCAGCCTAACGATTCAGGTTCGAGCGACTCCCACGAAGGGGCGAGTCCATTTTTGAGCATCGTGGTGCCGGCTTACAACGAGGGGCAGCGGATCGCGCGGTCGCTCGGGGCCATTCACTGGTACCTCGCCTCGAAGGGCTACGCCGCTGAAGTCATCGTGGTGGACGACGGATCGAGCGACGCCACGTCTGAGGTGGCGCAGGGAATCATCGAGCGCTGGCCAGGCTACCGGCTGCTGCGCAACGAGGGCAACCGGGGCAAAGGCTACAGCGTGCGGCGTGGCGTGCTGGAAGCGCGCGGCGAGTACGTGCTGTTCACCGACGTCGATCTCTCCGCGCCCATCGATCAGGCGGATATGCTGATCGCGGCGCTCGAGTCTACCGGGGCCGACGCCGCCATCGGCTCGCGGGCGCTGCAGCGCGAGCTGATCGGCGTCCATCAGCCCCTGTTCCGCGAGTGGGGCGGTATCTGTTTCAACCTCGCCGTGCGCCTGTTCACAGGACTCAAACTGCGCGACACCCAGTGCGGTCTGAAGCTTTTCCGACGCGCAAGCACCCGCCGCGCCTTCGAGCACATGAAGGCCGAACGATTCGGGTTTGACCCCGAGTTGCTGTTTCTGGTCGATCGCTGGGGCGGGCGGATCCTCGAGATCCCGGTGCGCTGGGACAACGATCCCGCCACCCGCTTCAACGTGCTGCGCGATGCCGTCCACAGCTTTCGCGAGGTGGCCGACGTGCGCTGGCGCGCTCTTACCCGTCAGTACCCGCCACGGGAGCGGCCTGCGGCGACCGCCGCCGAAGGCGCCCGCGTCCGGCATGGGTCGTCTTGAGACCGCTACCGCTAACCAATTGAATCAACAGCCACTTAAGATCCGATCTGGGGCCCGTATTGTTTCTCGCCTTTGGCCCCGCTCGGCCTGCTTTGATCGAACCGGCTGGCGCTCAGCCGCGTTTTGTGCTTAGGATAAGGAACTGGAGAAAACCTTGACACAGGACAAGCGCACGGACGCGGCAGTTCGGAAAACCATTCTCGACAACGGCCTCACCTTGATCACCGAAGAGATGCCGTCGGTACGCTCGGTCTCGGTCGGCATCTGGCTTCGCACGGGTTCGCGCGCCGAAAAGGCTTCGGAGAACGGCATTACGCATTTCCTCGAGCACATGGTGTTCAAGGGAACGCACAAGCGCTCGGCGGAGGAAATCGCCCGCTCGGCGGACTCGATCGGCGGCCATCTGGACGCCTTCACGGCCAAGGAGTGCACAACGTTCTCGATCAAAGTGCTCGACGAGCATCTGCCGCGCGCCTTCGAGGTGCTGGCCGACCTCGTCAAGGACCCGTTGCTGCGCGACGAGCACGTGGCCAAGGAATCGCAAGTGATCCAGGAAGAGATCAAGATGGTGGAAGATACGCCGGACGACCTGGTGCAGGAAATCTTCAGCCAGAGCTATTGGCGCAACCATCCGCTGGGACGTCCGATCCTGGGCACTCGCGAGACCGTGCGGAGCTTCAACCGCAAGGGGCTGTCGCGCTATTTCCGGCGCCACTACACGCCGCGCAACATGCTGGTGTCTGCGGCAGGCAACCTGCGGCATCAAGAGGTGGTTGACCTGGTCCGGCAGGAGCTTGGCGCGGTAGCCGCCGGGCCGCCGCCCGCTCCGGAGCGCGCGCCGGTGGCCTCGCCCGACATCCGGCTGCGAAACAAGAAGAACCTGGAGCAGGTCCACATCTGCCTGGGCGCGCCGGCCTTCCCTCTGGCGCATCCCCGCCGATTCGCCTGTTACGTGCTGAACACCGCGCTCGGCGGCGGGATGAGCTCGCGGCTGTTTCAGAACGTGCGCGAGAAGAGGGGCCTCGCCTACGCCGTCTTTTCCGGATTGAGCGCCTACACGGACGCGGGCTGCCTGAACGTCTACGCGGGAACCTCCGGCGCCAACGCTCGCACGGTGGTCCAGTTGATCGTGGAAGAGTTCGCCCGCCTGAAATCGGAGCCGCTGGGCGACGAGGAATTGCGGCGCACCAAGGACTTTCTGAAGGGCAGCACGCTGCTCGGGCTCGAATCCACCATGAGCCGCATGTCAAATCTGGCCCGCCAGGAGATGTATTTCGGACGCTACTTCTCCATGGACGAGATCGCGCGCCAGGTGGAGGCCGTGACCGCCGCCGACGTGCTGGCGGTGGCCCGCGAGCTGCTGGATGCGAAGCGTCTGGCGCTCACGGTGCTCGGTCCGCTGCAGGGCAAGCGCATCACGCGCTCCAATCTCGCCTGCTGATCGTTACGGGTTCAGTTCGGAATCAAGCGCCACGGCCTGCCGGCATCTCACGATCACCTTCCGGCGCGCTCTTGCTTTATAATGCAATCTGCTGCCGGCCAACCGGCGCACCGGAATTCCCCGAGGGAACAGAGTTTGAGCCTGCGCGTTTGCGTACTGGCGAGTGGCAGTCGCGGCAACTCCACCTGGATCGCGACCGGGCGCACGCGTCTGCTGGTCGACGTCGGCCTGCGCAGCAAGGAAGCCTGCGCCCGTCTCACGGCGATCGGCGAGCGGGCGGAGACCTGCGACGCCTTCATCATCTCCCACGAGCACGTCGACCACGTCGGCGGCCTCAAAAAGCTGGCTCGCGATCTCGGCCGGCCCATCTACATCAACGAGGGCACTCGCGGCGCCATCGAATGGGGCGCCAAAATCACCGCCTTTGAGATGTTCACGGCGGGGGTGAAGTTCATTGTCGGCGACATCGAGGTTACGCCGTTCTCGATTCCGCATGATGCGGCCGACCCCGTCGGATTCACCTTCGAGGCTGAGGGCCTGAAGGTCGGCATCGTGACCGACCTCGGCTGCATCCCGGAGCACGTGAAGCTGCACCTAAGTGGCTGCCACATGCTGGTGTTTGAATCGAATCACGACGTGGAGATGCTGCGCGTCGGTCCTTACCCGTGGTTCGTCAAGCAGCGGGTGATGAGCCGGCACGGACACCTCTCGAACAACGCCGCCGCTGAATTCCTCTCGGGCGCGTACGACGGATGCGCTCAGGTGCTGGTGCTCGCGCACTTGAGCGAGGTCAATAATCATCCCGAGATCGTGCGCTTGACAGCGCTCGAGGCGCTCTCCCACCGGTCGAACGGCTGCGCGCCGGAACTGCACCTGGCCGCGCAGGACGCGCCCACTAAGGTGTTCGAGTGGTGACGCAATTCCCTTCCTCGTCTGAGAAGCTATGACATAATTCCCCTCCTCATTTTGAGGAGGGGTACCCGAAGGGCGGGGTGGTGCGGGAGCCAAGATGTCCAACCGGACGGCAGGTCAATGGGCGCGCGCGGCCCGGCGCCTGGCAATCGTGCTCGTGATTCTCACAGCCGGCGGGATGGCGCCGCTCGGCGCGCAGGATTTCAGCTACCCGCATAACGTCTATCCGCCGGACAACGAGCAGATCCCCGGACCCCTGAACGAGAGCGCCACCGACGGCGAGTGTTGCGCCAAAGGCGGCCAGGTTCCGGTTACCGAAGCTTCGTTCCGGGACTGGCTGGCTTACATTCAGTCGTGGCGGCGCGAGCATCTGGTCCGCATGGGGTATGACCCGGCGCAGTACGAGCGGCCGGAACTCCGCTGGACCCAGTCGAGCTTCATCCAGCCCCAGATGATGATTCATGACCGCTTCTTCTACGACGCTGCGGCCGGCCGCTACACGGTCGACCGGTTTCTCGCTGACTTGAAGGCTCGCTACGACGGCATCGACTCTGTCCTTTTGTGGCCCACCTATCCGAACCTCGGCGTTGACGATCGCAACCAGTTTGAGATGGTCCGCGACCTGCCCGGCGGGATCGCCGGCGTGAAGGCCATGGTGGAGGATTTTCACCGCCACGGCGTGCGCGTCTTGTTTCCTTACAACCCCTGGGACCGCGGGACTAATCCTGACCCCGTGCCGGACGGCGAGGCTCTCGCCCGTCTGATGGCCGAGGTCGATGCCGACGGCGTCAACGCCGACACCATGGCGGCCGTGCCACCCGTTTTTCGCAGCGCCTCGGACCAGACGGGCCATCCCATTGCCTTTGAGCCCGAAAACGGCGCCAACGGCGACGTAGACCTCGCCATCGCCTGGAACAATCTCACCTGGGGCTATTGGAAATATCCGTTCGAGCCCATGATCAGCAAGAACAAGTGGCTCGAGCCGCGCCACATGGTGCACGTTTGCGATCGTTGGTCGCGCGACAAGACCGACGTGCTGCAATATGCGTTCTTCAACGGCGTGGGCGTGGAAACCTGGGAGAATATCTTCGGCGTCTGGAATCCGATCGAGCCCCGCGACGCGGAAGCCCTGCGCCGCATTGCCGCAATCGAGCGTGCCTTCGCCGGCCTCCTGATCAGTCCCGCCTGGGAGCCGCACACGCCGGTGCTCGAGTACGGCGTCTTCGCAAGCAAGTTTCCAGGCGCGGATGAGCCCGGGGGCCGGGGCGCCGTGCTCTGGACGTTCGTGAACCGTAACGAATTCGCGGTGGAGGGCGACCAGATCCGCGTGCCGAACGCGCCGGACCGGCGCTATTACGACGTCTGGCATGGCACGGAGCTTCAGCCGAGAATCGACGGCGACGGTGCCGTTCTCAGCTTCGGAATGGAAGCGCACGGATACGGCGCAATTCTTGCCACGGAGACGCTCTCCTCCGGCGACCAGACGTTGCTCGAGGTCATGCGACTGCTCGCCCGGCGTCCGCTCTCGAGCTTTTCGCGCGACTGGCACGCTCTGCCGCAGCGGATCACCGATATTGCGTCCACGCGGGCGCCGCAGGCGGCGCCCGACGGCATGGTGCGAATTCCGGAGGGCGATTTCAATTTCGAGGTCTCGGGCATCGAGGTCGAGGGCGGGAACGACGACGGCGTGGACGTTCAAATGCCGTGGGAGGATTCGCCGCGGCGAAGCCATCGCCATCCGATGCACCTCAAGGCCTTCTGGATCGATCGTTCCCCGGTGACGAACGCCCGGTTCAAACAGTTCCTCGACGCCACCCATTACCACCCGCCCGACGATCACAATTTCCTTAAGGGGTGGAACAACGGCAGCTTCCCGGACGGCGCCGCAAACCAGCCGGTCACGTGGGTTTCGCTCGAAGACGCGCGCGCCTACGCGAACTGGGCCGGCAAGCGTCTGCCGCACGAATGGGAGTGGCAGTACGCCGCCCAGGGCGCGGACGGCCGGGCCTACCCGTGGGGCAACGCCTGGGACGCGAGTGCGGTCCCGGCGCCCCAGACGAGTCCGCGCATGGGCGCCCCTCCCGAGATTGGAAGCCATCCCAAGGGCGCCAGCGTGTTCGGAGTGATGGACCTGGTCGGGACCGTCTGGCAGTGGACGGACGAGTACGCGGACGAGCATACGCGCGCCGCCATCGTGCGCGGCGGCAGCTTCTATCAGCCGCAAGGCTCAATCTGGTACTTCCCCGAGGCCTACCGGCTGAACGAACACGGAAAGTATCTGCTGATGGCGCCGAGCCTCGACCGTTCCGGAGCCATCGGATTCCGATGCGTGATGGACGCCGAGTAAGGGCCGCAAGCAAAGCGCTCACCACAGAGATCACGGAGCCCACAGAGACCTGCCGGGCTTTTCTTCGTGTTCTCTGTGTGCTCCGTGGTAAATTTCCTCGCCCTAGACGGCCGCCTGACTACCATGGTACATTTGTACCATGCCACATGGACACCAAGTAATTCCTGACCTCGAAGTCGAACGGGTGCAGACCGGCGTGCGCCTGGAAAAGCGCATGCTCAAGGTGCTCAAAGCCGTCGCCGAGCTCAAAGACATGACGCTCGGCGATCTGCTTGAAGGCATTGTGCTGCACGTCTTCGAAGGCAAGACGCCCTTCTCGGCGCGGACGCTCAAGGAAATCGACCAGTTCCGCAAGATCTACGGCCTCACGCTCAAAGCCTCAGACAGCCATCAATTGAAGGAGAAAAAACCGTGAAAGCGATCGCTCTCATTCCGGGTTGCAGCGTGTTGGCGCTCGTTACAGGCCTCGGGTTCCTCCCGGCCCACGGTCAGAACGCCCCGGCTGCGCCCGCGCCAACCCCGGCGAACGCCGCCCTGGCGCACGTCCGCAATGAGTTCGCTTTTACGGTCCGCACGCCCTATGCGAAGGCGGCGCCGCTCTTCGGCGCCGACGCGGAACGCGCCTGGGCCGGCGACTGGAATCCGAAGTTCCTCTATCCCGCCTCGCCACCGCTCGACGTGCCCGGAGCCGTCTTCGAGGTGAAGCACGGCGGCCATCACGCCACCTGGGTGTGTACGAGCTTCGATCTCAAAACGGGGCACGTGCAGTACGTCTACGTGATCGGCGGCGCGCTCGCCACCCTGATCGATATCCACCTGACGGCGCGCGACGCCTCAAGCACCTTGGTCGAGGTCGCTTACGAGCGCACCGCGCTCACGCCGGAAGCGAACGACCATTTGCGCCAGATGGGTGAATCCGATCGCGATTCGGGCAGGGAATGGCAGGAGCAGATCGACGCGTACCTGAAGACCGCCTCGCGCGATTGAGGACGGTCAGTCAAGGGTCCGTCAACAAACGAGTGAAGATCGCCCGTCAACAGACGAGTGAAGATCGCCGGTCAACAAACGGCAGGTGCACAGATCTCACGCGCTGTGGCCGGCGCACTGCATCACTCCGAGAAAACGGGTCCATGGACCGACGGCCCCCCTGTACTGGTAGGCCATCGTCCTCGAAATCTGGTGCAGATGCGTGAGGTCGTGCGCCGCCCAGGTGGCGAGCAGTTGTGATAAGGTCACCGCCCCGAGCGCCGGATGCCGTCCACGCAGCTCGAGGTCTTCCGGCCGCAGATTCAACGCGCGCAGGGCGTCCAGATTCTCTGACCGCAAGCGCGCAAATTCATCGAGCAACTGCCCGAGCGACTTGCCTTCGCTCTCGCGTAACTGGCCCCAGCGATCGAAGGGCTCAAACGTCCGGGTGTCGCCGAATTGCAGGATCATCCGCGCGCGCGGCATCCAATCCGTGCGTTCAGCGTGAATCAGATGGCCCAACACATCGAACGGGCTCCAGGTCTCTTCACCCTCATTGCGAAGAGTCCAGGCTTCGGGCAGGTCCCGCAGAAGCGCATTAAGCGCGGCGGGAGTGCGGGCTAGAAGCGATATGGTGTTGTCCAGGTTATGTTCCATGATGCTCCTCGGTTCGGAGAGTGATTTTCCCAAGAGGTTGATTCTATCAGAGCGCAAGTCTTGACAAACTCTCACATTAGAAATAGTCTAAAGTTTCCATGGACTCCGAGGCGATTAAACGGTGCTTTGACGGCAGCGGGTTGCGATGCACCCCTCAGCGCTACGCCGTGATGGCATTCTTGACGGAACAGAACAGGCATCCGACGGCTGCGGAAATCCTCGAAGCCGTGAATCGCGTGGACCCGCGCTCTTCAAGGGCTACCACTTATAACAATCTGCGGGACCTGGTGCAGGCGGGTTTGGTGCGTGAAGTGGCTGTCGAGGGCCGTGCCGCGCGATTCGATGCGAAAGGAATGCCGCATCATCACTTCGTCTGCGACAGCTGCGGCAATGTTGAGGACATGCAGTGGTACGCCGTCCCCAAGCCTGCCTCGGGATCCCTTGGCAAGCGCACTCTTCGCGAAAGCGAAGTTATCTTCCGGGGGCTCTGCACGAAGTGCGCTCCGCGGCGGGCTTCCCGTTAAGCAGGCAGGCGCGTGGATGCCGGACGAATGGAGCCCGCGCCGGCGAGCGCGGCCGGAGGCGATTGAGTAAGGGGGAAAGACTAGGACGTGTTCGTAGTTCGTCACAATTCTTTTGACTGATTTTAATTGGAGGGAAGAAAATATGGACAGTACAGTCACCACCCCCGCGGGGGCGCCCGTCCCCGCTCATCAGGAGCAAACTTCGTCAACCGAAAGCAAGTGCCCGATGTCGGGCGGCGCTCTCATACACACGGCCCCCACGAATGCGAGCTGGTGGCCGAATCAGCTGAACCTGAAGATCCTGCACCAGCACTGCCCCCTGTCCGATCCCATGGACAAGGAGTTCAATTACGCCGAAGAATTCAAGACTCTCGACCTCAATGCCGTGATCAAGGACCTGCATGCCCTGATGACGGAATCGCAAGACTGGTGGCCCGCGGACTACGGCCATTACGGGCCGCTCTTCATCCGCATGGCGTGGCATGCCGCAGGCACGTACCGTATCTCCGATGGCCGCGGCGGCGCAGGTTCCGGAGCCCAGCGATTTGCGCCCCTCAACAGTTGGCCGGACAACGTGAGCCTCGACAAGGCTCGCCGGCTGCTGTGGCCGATCAAGCAAAAGTACGGCCGCAAAATATCCTGGGCCGACCTGATGGTCCTCACCGGGAATGTCGCTCTGGAGTCGATGGGATTTAAGACATTCGGTTTCGGCGGCGGGCGCGAGGACATCTGGGAGCCGGAAGAAGCGATCTACTGGGGGCCGGAGGGCAAGTGGCTGGCCGACGAGCGCTACAGCGGCGATCGCGAGCTCGAGAATCCTCTCGCCGCGGTTCAGATGGGCCTGATCTACGTGAATCCGGAAGGGCCCAATGGAAAGGCGGATCCCGTGGCAGCGGCGCGGGATATCCGCGAGACCTTCCGCCGCATGGCGATGAATGACGAGGAGACGGTGGCTCTGATCGCCGGCGGGCACACGTTCGGCAAAGCCCATGGCGCCGCCGAGCAGCTAAAGTATGTCGGTCCCGAACCCGAGGGCGCCGACATCGAAGAGCAAGGTTTCGGCTGGAAGAATACCTTCGAGACCGGCGTAGGCGCCCACGCGTTCACGAGCGGGCTCGAGGGCGCATGGACCACCAACCCGATCCGGTGGGACAACAATTACTTTGAAAACCTGTTGGGCCATGAATGGGAACTCACCAAGAGTCCCGCAGGCGCTCAACAGTGGACGCCTAAGAACGGATCCGCGGCGCCTACTGTGCCGGATGCCTTCGATCCGTCAAAGAAGCATCCCCCGATGATGTTCACCACGGACCTCGCCCTGAAGGTGGACCCGAGCTACGCGCAGATCTCGAAACGCTTCCACGACAACCCGCAGGAATTCGCCGACGCGTTCGCCAGGGCCTGGTTCAAGCTGACGCACCGCGACATGGGGCCTGTCTCGCGCTACCTCGGCCCGCTGGTTCCGGCGGAGCCGCTGATCTGGCAGGACCCCGTTCCTGCTGTGGATCATGAACTCATCGGGACCAGGCAGGTCACGGCCCTGAAGGCCAGGATCCTAGCCTCCGGACTGTCGATTTCCGATCTGATCACCACGGCCTGGGCGTCGGCGGCAACGTTCCGCGGCGGCGACAAGCGCGGCGGCGCCAACGGGGCACGCATTCGCCTCGCGCCGCAGAAAGATTGGGAAGTCAACCAGCCGGACGTCCTGGCGAAGGTCCTCGGGAAGCTCGAGAGAATTCAAAAACGTTTCAACAGCTCGCAGTCCGGCGGGAAGAAGGTGTCGCTGGCTGACCTGATCGTTCTGGGCGGCTGCGCGGCCGTCGAGGAAGCTGCGAAAAAGGCCGGGCATGCCGTGGAGGTTCCGTTCTCGCCGGGGCGCACGGATGCGTCGCAGGAGCAGACCGATGTGGAGTCATTCGCGGTGCTCGAGCCGACCGCAGACGGATTCCGCAACTACCTTCGGAAGGGAGACCCGCGATCCCCGGAAGAGCGGCTGGTGGATCGGGCGCAGTTGCTGACGCTGACCGTCCCCGAAATGACGGTTCTCGTGGGCGGCCTGCGCGCCCTGGATGCCAACGTCGGAGAGTCCAAACACGGCGTCTTCACCAACCGGCCCGGGCAGTTGACGAATGACTTCTTCGTCAACCTGGTCGATATGAAGACGAAGTGGCAGCCCGCCCCCGCGTCCGAGGGCGTGTATGAGGGACGCGACCGCGCGACGGGCGAAATCAAGTGGACTGGAACCCGCGTCGACCTTGTCTTCGGTTCGAACGCCCAGCTCCGGGCCATCGCGGAATTCTATGCCTCTGACGACTCAAAGGAGGCGTTCGTGAAGGACTTCGTGGCGGCGTGGAACAAGGTGATGAACCTAGATCGCTTCGACCTTGCCTGAGCTCGCCGGAAAGCAGGTTTCTTGAACTGTGTCTTGTGCAGGTACACTTAGCCCATGACGCGAGCACCTATGGGCCAAGGCCCTCGTAGGGCTTATCCCGACTCATCGTCAAGCAGGTGCACGCTGCCATGGCTGGCCGGGTGTACTCATCACCGGGCTGCCATGGCGGTGGCGGAAGATGTAGGGACTACCGGGGTCGGCAAAGCGGATTCAGGTTAACCGCAAGGGCTTCTCACTCGTTACATACATAGGAGCGGTGAAAGCGCTCTGTACAATTGGCACATAAACGCGGAGCCGATCTGCCGCATTCGTCCTTTTTGAATTGGCTTTCGCCCAAATGCCGCGCTTGCCTCTGCCCAGAGGATTGACTTCCGCGCGTATGCGCCACCTTTGTACATTCAGGATTTTGAGATCCAGGCGCTTGCCTGGAGAAGGGTGTCTCCATGCGCTTCGTGAACCCGCTAAAAGGCCAAGTTTTCGTTTCCCCTGAAGAACCTGTTGTGCAATCCTCGGTTGCCGGTCGTGCTCCGTGCCCGAGGCAGCGATTCCGTTCGGTATGCGGAAGGTTTGCCTTTGTCGCCGCGTTGGCGATTTTCACGGCGACGCCGGCCAAATTCTTACTTGCCCAGGAGCCGGGGGGCCGCGCCGACCAAATCGTGCAATCTTACGTTGATGCCAACCAGTTTATGGGGTCGGTGCTGGTGGCGAAAGATGGAACAATAATCCTCGACAAGGGTTACGGATACGCCAATCTCGAATGGCAGATTCCCGACTCTGCGGTCACAAAATTTCGTCTGGGTTCCATCACCAAGCAGTTCACTGCGGCCAGCATCTTATTGCTGGAAGACCGTGGGAAGCTGAAAACCGACGATCTGGTAAAGAAGTACCTGCCCGATGCTCCTGCGACCTGGGACAAGATCACAATCTACAACTTGTTGACGCACACCTCGGGGATTCCGGCCTTCACCGCTTTTCCCGACTACAACACAAGCAAGGTGATGCCGCTCACGCCCACCCAACTTGTGGCGAAATTCCGCGGCAAGCCTCTGGATTTTCAGCCCGGGGAAAAGTTCCAGTACAGCAACTCCGGTTATGCGCTGCTCGGATATCTTCTGGAGAAAATTTCGGGGCAGAGTTACCAGGAATTCGTACAGGAAAACATTTTCAAACCGTTGGCCATGGCCAACTCCGGTTACGACTCACACGCCGCCATCCTTCCGCACCGCGCGTCCGGGTATACGACCGGTCCAAACGGTCCGGTGAATGCCGATTACATCGACATGAGTGTTCCCTTTGCGGCCGGCGGCCTCTATTCCACCACCGGCGACCTCTTGCGTTGGGAGCAGGGATTGTTCGGAGGCAAGGTGCTGTCGGATGCGTCCCTCCGTAAGATGATCACGCCCTTCAAGGGCGGATACGCATGCGGCCTGACGGTGACTACGGTGAATGGACATTCCGTGATTGAACACAGCGGCGACATCGACGGCTTTGACACCGATCTCGCCTTTTACCCTGACGACAAGCTGACCATCGTGGTCTTGAGTAACCTCAACGGAAGGGCGCCACGGGAGATCACCGGGAAAATCGCCTCCGTAATCCACGGCGAAAAGGTGACCTTGCTCTCAGACCTGAAGGAGGTCCACGTCTCTCGCGACATTCTGGCCAAGTACGTGGGCACGTACCAACTTGCTCCGAACTTCAATTTAGTCATCAGTCTCGAGGGTGACCAATTGATAGCCCAAGGTACGGGGCAGCCAAAATACCCACTCTTTGCCGAGTCGGAAACCAGGTTTTTTGTCAAAGGTCTGGAGGCCGCGGAAATCGAGTTCACCAGGAACCAAAAGGGCGAGGCAACATCTCTGACCATTCATCAAGGCGGCCATGATATGCCAGGGCCGAGGAAGTAACCCGCAGGCGCCCTTGTGTGGGCCGAGACCCCACCGGGCGCGGTCCTGGGTAAGAGCCTGGCCCCCCTCGACACGAGGCGCTTCGGGTTCCCGAAGTCACTCCACCCCGCAGCGCGAGCCAATGCGTGCGGCGGAGAGGATAGGTAAGCAGTAGGCGACAAGCCGCGATCCATGCCCAATCGCTTCAGAGACGGCCCCGATAGTGAACCCCGCGAAAGAATCATGGTCATGACCGCGCGGCATGACCGCGCGGCGTTACTTGTTCTTCCATTCGGCCGCCTTGTCGGGTTTGCCCGAGGCTGCGTAAAGCTGGACGAGCCATTGATGCGCCAGTTCCAGGTGGGAGCGATCGGACGCATCGATTAGGTCTTTGCGGACCAGCATCCCCTGATACCCTTCGAGCAGCAGCGGTTCGGCTTCGGCATATTTCTTCTCCCCCGCCAGGCTCGCGCCCAGCAGGCTCCCGGCGCGGTATCGCTGCCAATCATCAGGCCGGACCTTCTTGTCCGCCTCCAGGGTTTCGCGCGCCACGGGCTCGGCCTCCGTGAACTTTCCCTGCGACACGTAGGCCAAGGCCAGATCAGCCTCGCAGGTCAACGCATCCGGCGCCTCCGCGCCCAGGGCGCGCCGTTGCCCCGCCAGCGCCTGCGCCTCGTACTTCTCCGCCAAATCGTATTTGCCTTCTCGCTGGTACACGGACGCAAAATCCGCGAGGGTGAGAACAGTGATGGCATGTTCAGGACCGAGCGTGCTGCGCATCATCTCCAGAGTGCGGCTGAACACTGCCTCGGCCTGCGCATACTTGCCCTCGTCCGCGTAAACGCCGGCCAGATTGTCCATGGAACCGAGCGTCGCGGGATGCTTCGGACCCAGCACGCGCCGCTGGATCTCCAAGGTTTGGCTGTGGAGCGCTTCGGCCTGCGGGTACTTGCCCTCTTCCGCGTAAAGGGTGGCCAGATTGTCCATGTTGCCCAGCGTCTCGGGATGCTCGGGACCCAGCACGCGCCGCTGGATCTCCAGGGTTTGGCTGTAGAGCGCCTCGGCCTGCGCGTACTTACCCTGATCCTCGTAGACGTTAGCCAGGTTAGCCATGGAACGCAGCGTGTCGGGATGCTCGGGGCCCAACACGCGCCGCTGGATCTCCAGGGCCTGGCTGTGGAGCGCCTCGGCCGGCGCGAACTTGCCGTCGCTCTGGTAGCCGTTCGCCAGATTGTTCATCAACGCCAGCGTGCCCGGATGCTCGGGACCCAGCACGCGCCGCTCCATCGCCAGGGTCTCCATGCCGAGGCCCTCGGGCACCTGCTTACCCTCCAGGCCGTAGACGGTAAGCAGAAGGACCATGGAATACAGCGTGTCGGGATTCTCGGAACCCAAAACGCGGCGCTGGATTGCAATCGCCTGGCTGAGGAGCGCCTCAGCCTCCGGGTATTTGCCCTCGAGCTCGGCTACCCGGGCAAGGCGGGTCATGGTTTTGAGGGTGTGCGGATTCTTCTCCCCGAGCGCCCGGCGCTCCAAATCCAGCGCCTGTTCGAGTTGCTTCCGCGCCTCCGGGTAGAGGCCCAGGTCCGTGTACGTCTGCCCCATGGTGTAGCGAATGGATCCCTCTACGTCCGGGTGCCCTCGGAACTTGCCTCCGATCCGCGCTGCCGCCCGGTCCAAAGCCGTCCGCACCTTCAAGTCCGGATCGGGCTTGGCGCCCAACCCGGACTGGGTGGCCGCACTCGCCTGGGCCAGGAGATCGTTCTGCAGGAAATCGTTCACGGCCTGGGCGCTCGCTTCGGCGCGCCGCGCCTGCACCGCCTCCCAGGTGCTGGCGATGACCCCTGCTACCAGCACCGCGAACACGGCCGCCACGCCAATGACCAGCGCTTTGTTCCGCCGGGCAAACTTCTGGAGTTGATACGTAGTGCTGGGCGGGCGCGCCGTGATGGGCTCGTCGCCGAGATGATGGCGAATATCCGCCCCGAGCTCGGCCGCCGAACTGTAACGTCGAGTCTTGTCCTTTTCCAGCGCCTTGCCGACGATCGTCTCGATATCGCCCCGGTAAGTGCGGTTCACCGAGCTGAGCGCGCCAGGCTCTTCTTCCCGGATGGTCCGCACCACCTCGTGAATCTGGCGCCCGATCACATAGGGTTTCTGCCCTGCCAGCAGCTCGTAAAGAATCACTCCCAGGGCGTAGACGTCGCTGCGTGTGTCGAGTTCCTCCGGCTCGCCCAGCACCTGCTCCGGGCTCATGTAGGCCAGCGTCCCCACGAGCTGCCCGATGTCCGTCTGCCGCGTGGCATGGGCGTCCGAGTCCGTGAGGCGCGCCACGCCGAAGTCGAGAATCCTCGGCTGGCCCGATTCCTCCACCAGGATGTTGGCCGGCTTCAAGTCGCGATGGATCAGCCCGCGCTGATGGGCGTGCTGCACGGCGTCGCAGATTTTCGCGAACAGTTCGAGCCGCTCGGGCACGGTGAGCTTGTGATGCTCGCAATAGGCAAGCACGTCCTCGCCGTGCACCAGTTCCATGGCGAAGTAAGGCTGGTTTCCGGCCCGGCCGGCCTCATAGATTTGCGCGATGCCGGGGTGCTGCAGGCGGCCCAGAGCCTGCGCCTCATTCTCGAAACGGCGCAGCGTTTCCGCCCCGGCGTATCCGGCACGAATCAGCTTCAGGGCCACGGTGCGATGGGGCAAATCCTGCTCAGCCTCGTAGACCGCGCCCATCCCGCCCTCGCCGAGCAGACGCAGGATGCGATAGTGCCCGATGCGAGCAGGCACAGGCTCCTCGACGTCGCTGATGACCGAAGAGGCCGCGCGCGGCCACGCCCCCGGCACGTCATCGCGGGTAACGTCGCTCGGGGCGTCGTCGGTTTCAGTAACGGGGTTGGGACCGTCAGGGTCGGGCATGAGTTCCCCCTCATGTAGCGAAGCCTTCTGCGGCTTCAACTCTACCGAAAAAGAATTTCACAAGGAAGCCTTAACACGAGGCGTGAGAGGCAGGCCCCGCTGACTCAAGACTTGCGAATGATTCGATTGGCCGCAAACGCGCGCTTCCCGCAAAAGCGCTGCACACGGCGCAGCATCAGGGCGAAGAGGTCCGTTGCCGGCGCTAAATCGCGATCAACGGCCTATCCAACGGCTCTGAACCGCGATAGGCATGGGAGAGAATCCTTTCACTCCGGCCTATGTTCCACTTGCCGCAGACGCGCCGCCGAATTGGCCAGTCCAGGATTGCTGGCGACAACAGCCCTTCCCACAAGTAATCGACGAATAGGTCTACGCTGACGGCGAAGGGTTTAACAATCCAGGGCCTAGTACTACTGTGTTATAAAGTGTGATATGCTGTGCTCATGAGCGCCACTTCTTCGGCGCCAGGCCCACAGGAGAAGCGCTTTGCGGCGTATATAGATGGCTTGGCGCAAGCCGCAGGGCACGCC
>Ga0210398_10000504_pt1 | contig 44207 bp, 44 predicted proteins | sample IncBWC4OmetaG_FD_161047 | JGI IMG/M metagenome (GOLD analysis project Ga0210398, IMG submission 161047) | Forest soil microbial communities from Barre Woods Harvard Forest LTER site, Petersham, Massachusetts, United States - Inc-BW-C-4-O | ecosystem: Environmental > Terrestrial > Soil >...
GAGACGGACCGCAGAAGAGGAAGTTACCGGTTGACCGAGAAAGGGATCGATCTGGCGCCGGTACTTTTGGATTTATTGATTTGGGGAGCGCGGCACGAGGAGTCCATGGCGCCAGCCGCGTTGATCAAACAGATGGAGCAAAATCGCGAAGGCGTGATGGCGGAAGCTCGGCGGCGCTGGCGAGAGCGGGACTCGACACCGCTGATACCCAGGTTTGCGAATGATGCGACGGGCCGTAAGACCAGAAAGCTCTGAGCTTAAGGTGCACGGATCCTCTAGGGTTCGCGGAATATTTCTGTGCTTGGGTTTCGCGAATTTGAGGTGGTAACGTGGGCACACTTTCCAACCCCGCGGGAAGTACGAATGAGAAAAGGAGGATGTCGTGGAACTGACCCCGTATCTGAATTTCGATGGGCGATGCGAGGCTGCATTCAAGTTTTACGAGCGCTGCTTGAATGGCAAAATCACGACGCTTATCACGTTCGAGAGCATGGGCGACATCAGTCAGCTTCCTGAAGGTTGGGGGGGAAAGATCATGCATGCCCATGTGACTGTCGGCGACAAAGTGTTGATGGGCTCCGATGCGGCGCCAGACCGATTCGAGAAGCCCCAGGGATTTTCAATGTCCGTGCACGTTGAGCAGCCGGATGAAGCCGAGCGGGTCTTCAACGCGCTGGGGGAAAACGGAACCGTGCGAATGCCGATCCAACCAACATCCTGGGCCGCGAAATTTGGCATACTGACCGATCAATTTGGCGTTCCCTGGATGGTGAATTGCGCCGCGGCCGCGACTGCGTAGTGGCGGCCGGCGCGCTGATCGCTCCGAGAGAGCAGAAAGGAGTGTCTCATCCATGAGTGCAGACATCCCCCTGATCACGACAATGTTTCAGACCAACGCGAGCCTTTTCGACAAGGCCACCGAGGGCATCCGCGAAGACCAATGGCTGGCCACACCGGGCAACGCTTCCAATCATCTGACATGGATCGCGGGGCACGTGGTGATTCATCGCGCGAAAATCCCCAGACTGTTAGGACAGGAATGGTCCGCGCCATGGGAGGACCTTTTCTCACGCGGCTCCAAGCTCGTGGCCGCGGGGGAGTATCCTCAGCCGCCAGAAATTCGACGCGCTTGGAACGAGGTATCCCAAACACTATCCGTCGGCCTATCGGCGGCCTCGCCAGAGATCTTGGCGAGGCCCGTACCGAAGGGAACACCGACACTCGATGGAACGGTTGGAGGAACGATTGGCCTGTTGTGCCTTCACGAGACCTATCACATCGGCCAGTTGGGCTATCTCAGGAAACTGCTCGGCTACGGACAAACAATCGGGTAGACAATACGACAACTGGGAGCATGGCGATGAGCAAAGTAAGAGTATTGGTTGGCACCCACAAGGGCGCGTTTGTCCTGACGTCGGACGGGAAACGCGAGAAGTGGGAAGTAAGCGGACCGCACTTCGCGGGCTGGGAGATTTACCACGTAAAGGGATCGCCGGCCGACCCTAATCGGCTATATGCGTCGCAAACCAGCGGCTGGTTCGGGCAAATCATTCAGCGTTCGAGCGACGGCGGCAAAACCTGGGAGACCCCAGGGGGCGGGCTGAAGCCATCGCCCGGCGGCATGCCCACGGGCGAGAGCAATAAATTCGCCTACGACACTTCCGTGGCAACCGGCAAGCCGCTCACAACGCATCAATGGTATGACGGAACGCAGCACCCATGGGAGTTCAAGCGCGTATGGCATCTGGAACCTTCGCTCACCGACCCGGACACGGTGTACGCAGGAGTGGAAGACGCCGCGCTGTTTCGCACGACCGACGGCGCCACGTCGTGGCAGGAAATTCCCGGATTGCGCGGGCACGGCACCGGCCCCAGGTGGCAGCCAGGCGCCGGCGGGCTGGGCCTGCACACAATCATCCTCGATCCTTCGAATCCGAAACGGATCTTCATCGCCATTTCAGCTGCGGGCGCGTTCCGTACAGACGATGGCGGCATCACCTGGCGCCCGATCAACCGCGGGCTGCGATCTGAACACATTCCCGATCCCACCGCCGAAACGGGCCACTGCGTTCACCACGTGGCGATGCACCCCAAGCGGCCGGGCGTCTTGTTCATGCAAAAACACTGGGACGTGATGCGTAGCGACGACGCCGGCGACCAGTGGCGCGAGGTGAGCGGAAACTTACCCACGGATTTCGGGTTCGTGATTGACATTCACGCGCACGAGCCGGAAACAATCTACGTGGTCCCGATCAAGAGCGACTCGGAGCATTTCCCGCTCGAAGGCAAGTTGCGGGTGTATCGCAGCCGCAGCGGCGGAAATGAATGGGAGCCGCTTACGAAAGGACTGCCGCAAAGCGACTGTTACGTCAACGTGTTGCGCGACGCCATGGCCGTGGACGCGCTCGATTCGTGCGGCGTCTATTTCGGCACCACAGGCGGGCAGGTGTATGCTTCGAACGATTCCGGAGACAACTGGTCTCCCATCGTCAGCAATCTTCCGGCCGTGTTTTCCGTCGAGGTGCAGACGCTGCAATGATTCAGGTCGTACTTCCGGCGCATCTGCGGACGCTGGCGCACGTGGGCAGCGAAATTTCGATCGAGGTGGCGGGCCCGGCGACGCAGCGCGCCATCCTGGACGCGATCGAGTCGACGTATCCGATGCTGCGCGGGACGATTCGCGACCACGTGACGCAAGAGCGGCGCCCGTTCTTGCGATTTTTTGCCTGCCAGGAAGATTTGTCGCACGAGTCACCCGATGCTCCGCTGCCTGAGGCGGTTTCCTCCGGCAAAGAGCCGTTCATGATCATTGGCGCCATTGCCGGGGGATAGCCGCAAGCACTTGGCTTTTGCGTTCGTTCTTAAGTTTTCATCCCGATCCGGCCGTGCCGTTCGCGGGCGGCGTGACGGATGTGCTTTCCGCTTTTGCGTTTTGCCGTTCCCTTTTCCTCCGCTCTTTGCACTGGCGTTTCCAGATTTCTTTTCAGGGCAACTTTGAAGCGTTTCGGGCTGAGCAAGACAACTTGGGTCTGCATTCTGGCAAGTCGTTCCCGAAATTCGTACAACGGCGTAACTGGAAACCTGTAACGCCGAGTGGCACAACATCTCCTTGGCCTCTCGTTGGCCTTTCCATCGCGCTACCGGATTTTCCGCTTGGTGCACGGCGAGGTGTTCAGCGACGATTGCTCTGCCAGTAGTCGGGAGAAGGAAATCAAGGCATGGCGGCGAGTGAAGAAGATTCACGTGATCGAGACTCAAAATCGCACGGGGAAGACCTGAGCGAGAGATGGTTTGCTGACCAGCAGAAACGGGCACCGGAACAGACGGATCCCGCAAATGCGAGGAAAGCCAACGATAAAGCCGATCCCTCGCGCTCGCCCCCCTGCGACCGGTTTCGGGATCACCACGTAAAGCATGAGGCAAATGCGATGGGGGTTAGATCGTTGCTTGCATACCTCTGCTGGATTGGGATATAACCGCGCGCGACCGCAGAAAAACGAAACGCCGATTGCCTGCTGGGCGTCACAACAAGGCTGAATCAACTAAGAATTTATCTGGGGGCGGCTCGATGAAAACGTATTGTCTGGCACTGTTGATGTTGTTCGCCGCGACGATCGCACCAGTATTACACGCGCAGGATGAGGCGCCAGCTTCGCCTCCCGCGCCGGCCCAGGCGCCCGCGGGCACCCCTCCAGCAGCCGGCGGCGCGGCCGCACCTACGCGCCCTCCGGCACCACCTCCCGGAATGTTTGCCCTCGGGCCGCTGCCGCATGGCACGGTCAAGGATTACAAACCGGTCACCGAGGACATGCTTCTGAATCCGAGTCCGAACGACTGGCTCCAGTTCAGCCGCACGTATGATGCGTGGCGCTATAGCCCGCTCAAGCAGATCAACAAGAAGAACGTCGGCCAACTTCATATCGCGTGGGTAAAAGGGCTGCCCGCCGGCACCACCGAAACGATTCCGCTGGTTCACGACGGAGTGATTTATACGATCGCGCCCGGATCGGACGTGATGGCCATTGACGGAACCAACGGAGACGTCATCTGGGAGTACAAGCGGACGTACAAGAATCCGCAGATCGGCTCGACGGAGCGCACGAAATCCCTCGCGATCTATAAGGACATGATTTATTACACGGCGCCCGATGGTTATGTGGTTGCGCTCGACGCCACGACCGGCAAAGTCCGTTGGGAAACCTACAAGACCGACACGCAAAACACGTCTGGAGCGATTGTAGTCGAAGGCAAGGTCATTTCAGGCGGTACGTGCGGCAAGGGCCGTGACAGTTGCTTTATCGAAGCGGACGACGCAGACACCGGGAAAGAAATCTGGAGATTTCACAACGTGGCGGGGCCCGGTGATCCCGGTTACGCATCGTGGAACGGCGCGGACAACACGAACGACACGGCGTCCACCTGGGGAATGCCTGGAAACTACGATCCAATTCGCAAGGTGATCTACTGGGGCATCGCGAATCCTTCGCCGTACGAACGGTTGGCGCGGCACGGCGGCAACCCCGATGGAGTTTCGCGGACAGCACCAGCCGATCTCTACAGCAATTGCACGGTGGCGCTGGATCCGGCGACGGGAAAGCTGATCTGGTACTACCAGCATTTGCCGGCCGACGATTGGGATACAGATCACACCCATGAGCGCACACTGCTGACCACGACGTTCAATCCCGATCCCAAGGCGGTGAAGTGGTACAACAGCGAAGTTCCGCGCGGCTCCAAGCATGACATGGCCGCAATGGTGGGCGAGAGCGGCATCATGTTCGTACTGGATCGCAGCAACGGACAATTTCTGTGGGCTGAGCCAGTGCCGGTGGATGCGCCGAATCTCGCCATCTCGAATATCGACGGGAAAACCGGCGCGACCACAATCAATTACGACGTCGTCATGAAGGCGCCGGGCGATCATCACGTGATCTGTTACTGGAACGGGCGCAGCTACTGGCCGACGGCGTACGATCCGGAGACGAACTCGCTTTACACCGGCTACATTGACAACTGCCTGGACATGACTGGAACGAGCACGAGTGGAAACCGTCACGGCGTCTTGCGCCCAGGCTCCGACATCAATGCGATCGCTGGAATCGCGAAAATCAACCTCTCGACGGGCGAGATGCTGAAGTTTGATGTGCAGAACGCGCCCGGCACCGGCGCGCTGCTGGCCACGGCCGGAGGTTTGATTTTCCACGGAGACATCAATCGCAGGTTCCGCGCGTTCGACGCGGCGACGGGTAAGCAGCTCTGGGAGTCGATTCTCGGAGGGCCTATTTCCGTGAGCACTGTGACGTATGCGGTGGGCGGGAAGCAGTACATCCTGGTGATCACCGGAGACAACCTCGCGGAGCCGGTTCTTAGCAGGCAGAGCGGCGTGAACCTGACCACTGGACACAATGCGATTTATGCGTTTGCGCTGAACTAGGAGGCGGGTGCGGGTTTCTGGGCGCGTTCAGCGTGCGATACGCGAGACCAAAGCAACGAAACTTGCTGCGAGAGTGGCAGCGCAACCGAAGGCGCTTCGAGTGTGTTTGAGGTCAGAGCGGAAGCTCCAAACCCCCAAAACGGCGGTGCCGGTCGATGGCAGACGGTTGCCAAGCACGGGCGCCGGGCACCGCGTGCCGTGCCCCTAGGAAACCGTGCCGGTCGAACCACCCCGGAGGCAAGCCGCCAGACTCTACCCGGGCTGCGCCCGCCGGGAGCTGCACGATCCAAGCTACTTGGTTGTGGCTGCTGCTGGGGTCGAGCTTAGGCCGAACAGCTTGGCGGCGTTTTCCTTCAAGATCAGCGGGCGCACTTCGTCCTTGAAGGCGACCTTGGCGAAATCCGCCATCCACCGGTCCGGCGTAATCAGCGGATAGTCCGATCCAAAGAGCACTTTCGTTTTCAGCAGCGAATTCGAATATTGCACCAGGTTCGGCGAGAAATATTTCGGGGACCAGCCGGAGAGGTCGATGTAGACCTCAGGCTTGTGCAGGCAAATCGAGATGGCTTCGTCCTGCCAGGGGAACGACGGGTGCGCCATGATGATGGGCATATTCGGAAAATCCACGGCGACGTCGTCAATATACATGGGATTGCCGTACTTTAGCCGGATCCCGCCGCCGCCAGGCATGCCAGTGCCGATTCCGCTGTGACCGGTGTGGAACAGCACGGGTAATTGCGCTTCGGCAAAAAGCTCGTACAGCGGATACGCGATGCGGTCGCTGGGGAAAAAACACTGAATGGGCGGATGGAGTTTCAGTCCGCGCACAAGGCCGGTCTTGAGCAGGCGCTTCGCCTCGCTGACGCCTTCGGCGCCGCGCGTGGGGTCAATGCTGATGAAGGCCATCATGATGTCGGAATTTGCGGCGGCGAATTCAAGGACGGTATCGTTCGATACTTGCGGGCGTCCGGAAAGTTTTTCCTGCACGGTGAACACGACGCAGCCGATATTTCGCGAGCGGTAGTAGTCCGCCATTCCCTGACGGCCGCGCGCCGCGCCTTCGCCGAAATATTTCTTCGCGGCTTCGTCCGCCGCGGTTCCTTCGCCCTCGTGCTCGATATGCGCGTGCACGTCAATCGCGGCCAGGCGATCGGCGTCCATGCGCTTTTCATTTCCCATTCACGGCCCCCTTTTAGTTCGATTGGTCAACAGAAGCGGTTCAACTTGGCGTGTGATTATCCGTTTTCTTGGGGCATTCCTCAACTGGTTCGGGAGCGGCGGGGATAGTCTATTCGCCGCGCTGCGAATTCAAAAAGCACCACCCTTCAGACTCCACAGGACACCCTTCGACACTTAGGAATTCAGAGTGAAGCTGGCGAAGTGGTATCAACCCGCCGCGTCGTGGGTCTGGTGCTCCAAACGAAAGACGACAAGCACGGAAATGGCAGTAGGCCCCAGTTGGAATTGCGCTCCAGGATGCGCTTATAATTACCGGTTCAGAGGTGGTCTCTTCGTCCTGCGATTCAGACCACCTTGCTGTAGGTGAACACATCTGAGTAACCTAATACGGTGCGATCGCTTTCTATCCAGCAGAAGGCGCCAAGCCAAATTGCAAAAGGAGAAGCGAATGAGACGCAAGGCGATGCTTCCGGCTATGGCAGCTCTGCTGACCCTCACGCTCGCTGCAGTATTACCGGCCTACGCGCAGAATCAGTCAGCCCCAGGAAGCCCTGCTGCACCGAATGAAGTCGCCCCCGGAACCCGTTTCTTGGTTGGGCTTCAGGATGTACTCAGCACGAGGGATTCAAAGAAGGGCGATCTGTTCACCGGACGGACGCTCGTACCGATCATCAGCGCCGATGGCACAGGGCTTGCGGCGGGCGCCGAAGTCCGCGGGCACGTAGACAAGGTCGAATCCGCCGGAAAGACGGGCCGCGCGCGCATGTGGCTGGCGTTCGACGACATCAAGACGCCCGACGGGTGGATGCCGCTGGTCGCCATGGTGGACGATGTACCGGGTATCCATTCCGTTCGCGTGGACTTCAACCGCGAGGGCGAAATAGAGGTGAGCACGACCAAGCGCCAGGAAGCCGTGCAAGCCGCAGCCGAGGGCGCTCTGGTCGGGGCCGCGCCGGGAGTCGTTGCCAGGAACGAGAAGGATGCAGCAATGGGTGCAGCTGCCGCGGCTGCGGCTGCGTACATGGTTGCGGCGGGCCTGGGACAAGAGGTGACCCTTGAGAAAGGCATCAAGCTCGAACTGATCCTCGAACGTTCGCTTCTATTTCCTCGAACTTGACCTAGACGACGGGTGCGTGGCGCCGCCCACCGGGACGGCACCACGCACCCTTGGTTCACGTATCGGCGTACCTCGCCGCCTGCCTCCCTCGCTTGGAAATCGCACTGACTGCTGGTAGATTCGAATTCTCGATGGCTACCGACTCTACATCCCTGCAACGCATCCTGATCGTGGAAGACGAGGACAACGCCCGCAAGGGCTATGAAGCCCTGCTACGCAAGTGGAACTGCGAAGTGCTGGGCGTGCCGAGCGGCGAGGACGCGCTTGCCAAGATCTCGGAGTTCAACCCACAGGTCATACTCGCCGACGTCGAGCTGCCGGGCATGAACGGCCTCGAGCTACTGCGTCATCTGGGCGAGGAAATTCAGCGAATTCCGGTGATCATCATCACGGGGCGCGGCAGCGATGAACGCGTGGTGCAGGCGATTGACGCGGGGGCGTTCTGGTACATCGAGAAACCGCTTAAGCCGCCTGTGCTGCGCGCGTTGCTCGATCGCGCGCTCGGGCGCGTGCGCGACCAGCAAGCGGTCGCGGCATTAACGCGGCAATTGCGCGAGGCCGGAAAGCTGGGAACTTTGGTGGGATCGTCCGGCGCGATGCAGGAAGTAATGCGGCAGGTGGAGATGGTCGCGCCTTCGACGGCGAGCGTGTTGATCACGGGCGAAACGGGTTCCGGGAAAGAAATGGTGGCGCGCTCGATTCATATGCTTTCGCCGCGCGCCGACCGGCCGTTTGTAGCCATCAACTGCTCGGCGATTCCCGAGGCACTGATGGAGAGCGAAATTTTCGGCCATGAGAAGGGCGCGTTCACAGGCGCGGCCGAGCGGCGACTTGGCTGTTTCGAACTCGCGCACGGGGGCACGCTGCTGCTGGATGAAATCGGCGAAATGCCAGCGCCTACGCAGGCAAAGCTGCTTCGCGTGCTCGAAGATCACCATATCCGGCGCCTGGGAAGCAAAGTGGAAACAGCGGTGGATGTGCGCGTCCTGGCGGCCACGAACAAGAATCCCGAACAGGCCGTCGTCACCGGGCATCTGCGCCAGGACCTTTATTTCCGGCTCAACGTATTTCACATCCATCTGCCGCCACTGCGCGAGCACAAGGACGATCTGGCGATTTTGATCGAATATCTGCTCGCGGACATATCGGAAAAACACGGCAAGAAAATTTCCGGTGCGAGCGCCGACACGATGGACCTTTTCAAGGCATATCCCTGGCCGGGAAACGTGCGCGAGCTTCGCAACGTGCTCGAACGCGCGGCCATCGCTTCGGATCGCGGAACGATCGGGAGGCAGCACCTGCCGCCGGATTTTGGCCATGCCCGGGCGGTGGCGGGCGACGGACTGGGCGGGATTCGCTTCCCAATCGGTACCACCGTGGACGACGCTGAACGGGAGCTGATCATTCAGACCCTGGCGTCCACGAGCCAGAACAAGACGCGTGCCGCGGAACTTCTCGGCATCAGCCTGAAGACACTCCACAACAAGCTGAAAGAGTATGAAGCGGGGCGGAGCAATGCGTCTCAGCCTGAAAACTAAATTCACGCTGGCCACGTCGCTGCTAGTCCTCGCTGTCGTCACAGTTGTCTCGAGCCTTTATCTGGGTCGGCTGATGCGGCAGACTTTGCGGCAGGCCAATGACACTGCTGGCTTCGTTGCACAGCAGGTGTACGGCGCGTGCGGGGACGCGCTGAAGGACGCCGCCGAGCGCGGGGAATCCCCCGCTTCGCTCGACCCGACCGACATGCGGGAATATGTGCGTCATGCATTCGACAGTAGCAGCACGTTGAATTCGCTGATCGAATCAGACGTCGGAATTTCTCCGACCATTTATGAAATCACGATCACGGACTCCAACGGGCGCGTGCTGGTGTCGAGCGACGCATCGCTTCGGGATCTGAAGGTGGCCAGGCGGCCACCGCTGAGTTCGTTGGTTCGCACGGGAATTTTCCAACAGATGCGTCTGCTGTACGGCCCGCCGCAGACCTACGAGTTTTCACTTGCCTTTCAGCTCGGGCCGGAGCCCTTCGGCGATATCCGAGTGGGGCTGTCTTCCGCCCTACTGCGCGATCAAATTTCACCGGGGCTGGTATCCGCCGGATACTGGGCGCTCGGGTCCGTGCTGCTTTCCACTTTGCTCGCTCTGCTGGTAAGCACGATCGCGCTTGCGCCAATCGGACGCATTTCAGCGCAGCTTGACCGCATCTCCGCGGGGCAATTCGATGCCGAACCGGTTGTCGAGCGTGGTGACGAACTGGGCGCGGTGAGCACAAAAATCGTGGGGATTGGAAGGCAGTTGCGCGATGTGCGCGAAATCTTCAGCACCCTGCGCGAAAATCTCGACCAGGTGATGGGCGGACTCGAAGATGGGCTGCTGCTTTTCAACGGTCAGGGCCGCGCCGTGCTCGTCAGCCCGTCCACGGAACGATTCCTGGGGGGGCGGACGGAGGAGTTGCGAGGCCGCCGCGTGGCGGAGATTTTTCCGGCGACGCACCCCCTTCGTGGCGTGCTGCAAATCGAGGGCGATCAGATCGATCCGGCGGAAGGAAAGGAAGTGACGCTCGATGGCAGCGACGGGCCCCAGCGCATCGGCGTGAGCGTGCAGGTGATTCGCGAGCACGGCACGCGGATGGGCACTCTGGTCACCCTGCGCGATGTGGAATCGCTCGAACGCATCGGCAACCAGCTGCAGGTTTCCGAGCGGCTGGCGGCCCTGGGGCGGGTGACCGCAGGGGTGGCGCACGAAGTGAAAAATCCGTTGAATTCGATGCGGCTGTGGCTGGAAGTTCTGAAGGCTAACATGCCCGTGGAACCCGAGCCGCAGCAGGCGGTGAAGATGCTCGATAACGAAATTGACCGGCTGGATCGCGCCGTGAAGACGTTTCTCAATTTCACCAGACCGGTCGAACTCAATCTCGAAGAAACGGACCTGCGCGTGCTGCTGGACGAAATCATGGATGCGGCGCGGCCCTCCATCGCCCAAGCCGGCGTGGAGCTACGCGCCGAGTTGCCGTCGGATTGTCCACCGGTATTGGTGGACCGCCAGCTGATTCACCAGGCGGTCCTGAACCTGCTGATCAATGCGAGCGAATTCACCGATCCGGGCGGCAGAATCACGCTCAGCCTGCGCCGCAGCGGCGAATTCGCGGTGATTGCAGTGGAAGACTCCGGCAAAGGAATCTCGGCCACTGACCAGAAGAAGATCTTCCAGCTCTTCTTCACGACCCGCCCGGGAGGCAGCGGCATCGGGCTGGCAAACACATTTCGGTTCGTGCAGTTGCACAATGGCCAGATCGAATTCGAATCCGAAACGGGACGGGGCACGACGTTCCGCGTGAAATTGCCTCTGGCGCGATTCGTCGATGCACCCGCCGGGAGATCCGGAGATCTTGGCAGGCCGATCACAACGGAAAGACGATAGATGCCCAAGCGCCCCAGTGACTCCCGAATGGCCGTAGCTCTCCTGACCTGCGCGATTTCACTTGCGGTGGCGGGATGCGAGAAAAAGACCGTGCATGCCGACGCACCCGCCGCCACCCCCCAGCCGGCGGACGCGCGACCCATGAACATAGCGCCTGACACGGATGCTTCCCCACCAACCGAAGCCGTCGCGACGCCCCCGGCACTGCCGGCGAGTCCGACTCCGCCCCCGGCACAGGTGACCCTATCGCCGCCGAAGCCCGCAGCGCCGAAGCGTCCGTCCGACCAGCCAGCGGAGAACGAATCGGAACAGCCCGCGCATCCGCCGGCTCCGCAGATTTCTCCGCAGCTCTCGCCGAGCGATCAGGCAACCTATCGGCGCAAGACCGGGGACGACACGACGGCCGCGGAAAGGAATCTCCAGGAAACGAGCGGCAAGCAATTGAACGCCGCTCAACTGGACCTTGTGGGGAAAATTCGCAGCTTTCTTTCGCAGTCGCTCGATGCAAGCAAGGACGGCGACTGGACCCGGGCGCAAAATCTGGCGCAAAAGGCCCGCTTGCTCTCCGATGAACTGATTAATTCCTTTTAAGATGAAAAAATGGTGACCGCTCCATCGGCGGCCACGGACTCACCGGTCAGGGTACATAACATTTAATGCTATTCACCCTATTGGCTCCGCGCCCGGTTTGTGGTAATTGTTAGCCCATGTGAACGCTGCACCAACCAGGAGGGCACGGATGCCGAGTACAAGCCAGGATATACGGCAGTCCCTGTTGGCAAGAGATCCAGAGTTTCGCAACCTCGCAGAAGAACACTCCCGATGTGAATCCCAGCTAGAGCAGATCCTCAAATCTTCCTATCTCAGTTCGGAAGACCTGATACAGGAAGTCGAGTTGAAGAAGCTCAAGCTGCGACTACGGGACCGCATGGAATTGATTCTCGCCCGCCATCAGCAGACAGTCACTCACTAGGGCTGAATGGCGCTCGCACTTCTGTCGTACAATACACGTGCATTCGAACAGGCCCCCCGAGCGAGAAGCAGAAAAGGAACGTTCTGCCGCCGCCTGTCGCATCGTTGAGTACAATCAAATGAGCCAAAATTTCCCGCGTGTCCATGGTTAAGGAAGCGTACAAATTCGCGATCCCTCCGCTGGTCGCGGGCGCCGCATGCTTAATTCCAGGCTGGAAATGGGCCGCCGGAATCCTGTTCTTTCTTGGGCTTTTCGTCTTTTATTTCTTTCGCGATCCCGAGCGCGAGAGTCCTTCCGATGGGGGAGCGGTCGTTTCGCCCGCCGATGGCCGAGTCGTTGTAGTCGTGGACGAAATGCTGGATTCCACGATGGGCCACCGCATCAGTATTTTTCTGTCCATCTGGAATGTGCACATTCAGCGCGCGCCATTCGCGGGACGCGTCGGTAACGTGGTTTATCGGCCGGGGAAGTTTTACGCGGCATTTCGCTCGGCTGCCTCTCGCGAAAACGAGCAAAACATAATCTATATTCATACGCCCCAAGGGCAGTTGGTCTTCAAACAAATCGCCGGAGCCATCGCGCGACGCGTGCTATGCTGGAAACGCGAGGGCGAAATGGTTGCGCTCGGCGAACGCGTCGGAATGATTCGATTCGGTTCGCGAGTGGACATCTGGTTGCCGATGGAAGCCGAAGTGGTGGTCAAAAAAGGTCAGATGGTCAAGGGCGGCGAAAGCATCCTGGCGAAATGGAATTCAACCACCTAGATCCGATCGGCAACGAAGAAGAACCTCGGCGACTTTTCCGCAATCATCGCCTCCGCCGCGGTATCTATATTCTCCCCAGCGTTTTCACCGTAGCCAACTTGCTTTGCGGCTACTATGCCATTCTCGCGACCCTCGACGGCCGGTCGGCGGATTTTGACAATGCCGCCCGTGCCATAGGCATCGCCATCGTTTTCGATTCGTTGGATGGACGCGTGGCGCGTGCCATGGGAACCAACAGCGAGTTCGGAAAGCAGTTCGATTCGCTCGCCGACATTATCAGCTTTGGCATCGCTCCCGCGTTCCTGGCCTACGCATGGGGCGTGCGCACGCTGGCAGTTGCGGTCTCTCCTGAGCAAATGCATCTCACCCAGCTGGGCTGGCTGGTCGGTTTCGTCTATCTCGGTTGCTGCGCGTGGCGCCTGGCGCGATTCAATATCCAAGGCATGGCGCCGGGGGGAAACCGCTACTTCGTGGGGATGCCGACTCCTGCGGCGGCCGGCATGATTGCGGCTACGGTTCACGCCTTCAAGAATCCCATTCAAGACGGACGCGTCTCGGTGCTCTGGCTCGGGCTGGTTGTGGTGCTGGGACTTTTGATGTCGAGTACCGTGCGCTATTCGAGCTTCAAGGACATCGAATGGGCTCGCCGCCGGCCTTCGCTGATCGTGGTGGTGCTCGTGTTACTTCTTGGCGCGATGGTGTTGTTTTCCGAAGCCACGCTCATGCTGATCGCCAGCGTTTACCTGGTGAGCGGCATCGCCATGTATGTGGTGCGATCGGTGCGACATCGCCTTGCTTCGCGCCACGCTTAAGCCATGCCCTCCGGGCGTTCAAAACATTACCGCGTCGCCATCGTGGGCGCCTCCTCGCTTCGCGGCAAGGAGCTGAGGCAGGTTCTTGAAGACCGCCATTTTCCAGCCGCTGATTTTGTCCTCCTGGATGAAAGCGTCGTCGCCGGCACCCTTACCGAAGCTGCCGGCGAACCGACATTCATCCGCGCACTGGATCAAGACAGCTTCGAAGGCGCGCAATTCGCGTTTTTTGCGGGCACGCCCCGGGACGCCGAGCAGAACTGGAATGTGGCGAAGCGCTCCGGCGCAACCGTAATCGATCTCACGGGCGCACTTGCCGCTCCCGGCCACGCGTCGGCCGCGAGCGCACGGATACCGCCGCTTGGCTCCGTGCTGCCGTCTGGGAGTAGCGCGAAAGGAAACGGAGTGTCTTCACCGGCGGCATTCGTCTCACCTTCCACTCCGGTGATTGTGGCGTGCACGCTGGCGGCGGGTTTGAAAACATTTCAGCCACAGCGAATTTCCGTGCTGCTTTTCCCGCCGGTTTCCGAACAAGAAGAGGTAGGGGTCGAAGAACTCGAGAAGCAAACAGCCGGGCTGCTTTCGTTCCACGAAGTTGCCAAGCCAGTATTTGACGCGCAGGTTGCGTTCAATCTTCTGGCGAGCTACGGGCCAGAGGCGAAACCGCGCCTGGCGGATACGCGCACCTCGATTGCGCGCGACGTGGCGGCATATCTCAACGGACGCGCGCCCATGCCGGCAATTCAAATGGTGCAAGCGCCGGTATTTTACGGGTATGCTTTCGCGGCGTACGCAGAATTCGCGTCACCTGTATCGCCGGAGCAACTTCATGGCGCGTTCGCGAATCTGGGTGTCCAGGTTGCCGCACCCGGTGACGCGCCGCCGAGCAATGTAAGCGTGGCAGGCGAGCGAGAGATTCATCTCGCACGGATCGAAGCGGATCCGAATGTGGCGGGCGGCGTGTGGATCTGGGGCGTCGCCGACAATCTGAATGTTGCGGCGACGAACGCCGTGCGCATCGCGGAGGAAGTTGTTGCGAAATCAAGCGAATAGAGGTCCGCGCACCGGACGCACGCTGGCGCTCTGGATGGCGACGCTTATCGCGCCGCTGGTGGTCTTGGGCTGCGGCTACCACGTGGCAGGACACGCTTCGCAACTGCCCGCCGAATGGACCGACATCGCGGTTCCGGCATTCAAGAACGATACGACGACGTATCGCATCGAGCAGCGAATGACGGAAGCCGTGATCCGCGAATTCATCACACGTACGAAATACCGCGTGGTGCAGGATCGGAAATCCGCCGACGCCGTTCTGCAGGGAGAGGTTCTCTCGATTGAAACGGACCCCGTGCTCTTTGAAGCCACCACCGGCGAGGTGACGACGATGCTCGTCACCGTGCATACGAAGGTCGAGCTGATCGACAATAAAACGGAGAAGCCCGTTTACAAGAACGACGACATGGTTTTCCGTGACGAGTATCAGATTTCGACGGATGTGAAGTCGTTCTTCCAGGAACAGGACCCCGCGCTCGACCGGATGTCCCGCGATCTCGCATCGCACCTTGTTTCCAACGTGCTGGAGAATTTCTAATGGCGGGTGTTTCTGCCGAAAAGCTGATCGAGCGCCTGGCAAGCGGCAAACCGATTGCCGCGGTGGTGCTGCTCGGCACCGATCCATACCTGCGTGAGATGTGCCGCAACAAAATCATCGAAGCGTGTGTTCCGGAATCCGCGCGGGATTGGGCCGTGGCACGGCTTTCGGCTCGCGATGCTGGATGGGATGAAATCCTGAGACGCGCGCAGACGCTTCCGATGCTCGCGCCGCGCCAGGTGCTGATCGTCGAGGAGGCCGAGTCCGTTGAAAAGCTGGGCGAAAAAGCTCGCGACGAGGCCCTCGCCATGCTCGGGAACTATTTCGAGTCCCCAGCACCGTTTACGGTGCTGCTGCTCGAAGCGGCGGCGCTCGACGGACGCCAGCGTTTTTTCAAGCTGCTGAGCGAAAAGGCACTCATCGCCGAGCTGACCATCGGCCCCGAATCCGCCGCGGCGCTCGCGTCTGAAATGGCACGAGACCTGGGCACGGAAATTGACCGTGAAGCCGCGGCGATGCTCGCGGATATTTTGAACGGCGCGCCGGCTCGGATGCGGATCGAACTAGAAAAATTGGCCGCCTATACGCGGGACCGCGGCCGAATCGCCGTGACCGATGTCGAAGCCCTCGTGGTGGCGGCACGAAAGAATACGGTGTGGCAGCTTACAGAAATACTGGCGAGTCGCAAGCGCCCGGCGGCGTTCGCGTTTTTGGATAATCTTTTGCGCGAGGGCGAACAGCCGGCGATGATTGTCGGCGCGCTCGCGTGGACTTACCGCAAATTGATTGAAGCGCGCGATCTGCCAGCGCAGACGAACGGATTTCAGGCTGCGCGCCAACTGGGCATGCGGCCCGAAGCCGCAGAAACGGCTGTCCGGCAGGCGCACCGCATTCCAAAGAAGGATTTGCTTGCGGGCCTGGCAGCGCTGGCAGAAGCCGACAGCCAGTTGAAGTCCTCGAATCCCAATCCGCGTGCGATGATGGAATTTCTAATTGCGCGGCTCACCTCGACGGCAGCCTAATTCCCCGAGCGTGTTCCCCGATTGCAAAAAAAGGCGCTCCCAACAGCGGAGCGCCTCATCAGAAGTTACGCGACCTGGAAAACTACTTCTTCGCTTGGAGAGCGTTCAACGCCAGCGCCAGACGCGATTTGTAGCGGTTGGCGGTGTTTTCAGAAAGCGTGCGCTTGCGAATGGCCTTGTCGAGCTCGGAGTACGTGTCTGAAGCAAGCTTGGCCGCGCCAGCAGAATCGGCCGAGCCGAGCGCTGCGCGCATGCGACGCATTGCCGTGCGGACTCGCGTGCGATTCATGCGATTCACCTCGGCGCGCCGAACCGTCTGGCGGATATTCTTTAGTACCGATTTCGTCTTCTTCTTGTGCTTGACCGGATTACCCTGAGCCATTCATTGCTCCTTCGTATTTGATTTCCCGTAATCCAGAGTATCCGAGCCGCGCAACCCTGTCAATTTTTGGCACTCGGCCTGGGATCGAGCCGCCAAGATCAACGCAATCCCCAGATGGCGGGAACGATGGGAAACGGGATTCCAGGAAGCAGGGTCAGAGCGATCGATCAAATGATGCCCCTGCGAAATACCGTCGGGCGCATCGGTTTCGTGTCCCGAGCGGTATCGCTCGCTATTTCGGCTCGTCCGGCATCGATTGGCGGCTCGCTAAGCACAGGATAAAATGTGACGCGCCTTGCAAACGGAGGTCCCCAAAGCATACGCTCAATGCTCCGCAATCGAGCGGGTAGACGAGAGCATGGCGAAGAAAACACCGAAAACGAAAACGGCGCCGAGCGATGCGGGAGCGGGCTGCCTCTATGTGGTCTCGACGCCCATCGGCAATCTCGAGGATATCTCGCTGCGCGCGTTGCGCATTCTGAAGGAGGCGGACGTGATCGCTTGCGAAGACACGCGGCAGACGCTGAAGCTGCTTTCGCACTTCGACATTCCCAAGCGCCTGGTCAGTTACCACGAGCACAATGAGCTCACGCGTGCTCCGGAGATCGTGATCGAGCTCGAGCAAGGCGCGAAGGTGGCGCTGGTGAGCGACGCGGGGACTCCGGCCATTTCCGATCCCGGATATCGCCTCGTGAGCCTGTGCCTGCGGCACGGCATTCAGGTGGTTCCCGTGCCGGGAGCTTCGGCGCTGGTAGCGGCGCTCGCGGCTTCCGGGATGCCCATCGAGGAATTTTTGTTCGCCGGTTTCTTGCCCTCGCGGCCAACCGAGCGGCGCAAGAAATTGCGCGAACTGGCCACCGAGACGCGAACGCTTGCTCTTTATGAAGCGCCGCACCGCCTGCTCGATACTCTCGAGGACGCGCTTGAAATTCTCGGCAACCGTCCGGCGGTGGTAGCGCGCGAAGTGACGAAAATGTACGAGGAATTCCTCCGCGGACACATCGAGGATCTGGTCGCGGCCGCGCGCAAGAAAGCGCCGCGCGGAGAAATCACGGTGCTGATCGGTCCGGCCGATGGTCAGGCGCAGCACTCGGCGGACGCCGTCAATCCTCGGAACGCGGTGCCGCTTGCGCGGCACGTCGAGGAAATCATGAACGAGCGTGGCGTGGATCGCAAGGCGGCGCTCAAGCAGGCGGCCCGCGAGCGCGGCCTGACGCGGCGCGAGGCCTATAAGCAGCTCCTGATCACACGCGACGAATAGTTTTTCGGCCGTACTTTCCCCCGCGATAAATTCCGCTTGACAAGCATTTCCCTTAGCGTTACAAGTTGTAACGCTACAATGCATAACACATACAAAAAGCGCCCAAAAGGACTCGGTGAGGTCGAACAGATGGTGATGGATTACGTGTGGGCCCACGGCCCGTGTCGCGCGGAATCGTGCCGGGAGGCCCTGGCGGCAACTCGCCCGATGAAGGATTCGACCGTGCGCACGATTCTGCGGCGGCTCGAACAAAAGGGCTTCGTCGCGCACGAAATCGAGGGCCGCACCTACATCTATCGCGCCGCCGAGGCGCGGCAGAACGTCGCGGTGCGCGCCGTGAAAAGCATCATTGACCGCTTCTGCGGCGGATCGGCGGAAGAACTGGTCGTGGGCATGGTCAATAGCGCCGTCATTGACCGCAATCTGCTTGACCGGCTCGCGCGCAAGGTGGCTCAGGGAAAGATGGGCGATCCATCGGACTCTGCGCTCCATAATCGGCCGAAGAAGAAGGGGGATTAGCCATGATGGACATTCACGCGAGCACGAATTTTCTGATAACGCTGGCCGGAGCCGCGGTTCGTTCGCTCGCGTTAGGCTGCCTCGCGGCGGCTGCCCTCGCACTGTTTCGCACGAAAAGCGTGCGCGTGAGGCTTTTTGTTTGGAAGGGTGTGCTGCTGGCCGCTCTCGCAATGCCGGTGCTGATGCTGGTTGGCCCCACCGTGCGAGTCGCCGTGCCGGTGCCAAGTCTTGCTGAGCGCAGCCCCGCGGGCTCGGCGCCAGTAACAGAGTCCACGGTTACCGACGTTGGGCCCGTCGCGCATCTTGTTCCCAGTGAATCGTCGAAACACGCGCGGAGAACCCGTGGGCAACGACGATCCGATGCCGCCCCGATCATTTCGGAAGCTGGATTACCGATTGCTCCGGTTCCCGTTCCCAAACACCGCGAAATTCCATGGGTGTTGATCGTTTTCAGCGCCTATGCGGTGACGGCAGCGGCGCTTTTTGTCCGCGTGCTGGTGGGGATCTATTTTTCGAACCGGCTCGTGCGGTTCGCTTTGTCGGTCGATGAACCCTGGGCGCTGCGGACCCTTGCGGCGGCCTCGCGTGCCGCGGGCTTGCGCGACGATCCTTATCTGGCGGAATCGGAAACGCTGGCCGTGCCGGTGATGGTCGGAGTGATCAAACCCACGATCCTGCTCACGCCGGGGTGGCAAGAGTGGGATTCGGACGAATTCGCAGCGGTGCTGGCCCATGAAGTTTCGCACGTCGCCCGCCGCGACGCCCTGGCACAGGTGCTGGCCTTGATTCATCGCGCAATTTTCTGGTTCAGCCCGCTGGCGTGGTGGCTCGAGCGGCATCTCGCCAATCTTGCCGAGCAGGCGAGCGACGAAGCGGCGCTGGCCGGCGGGATGGACCGCACGCGCTATGCCCAGGCGCTGCTGGGATTTTTCGCGGAACTCGAAGCCGGTCAGGAACGAGTGTGGTGGCAGGGCGTGTCGATGGCCAAGGCGGGCCAAGCGGAAAAAAGAGTGGATCGAATTTTGGCATGGAGGGGTGCGATGTCGAACAAACTGACGAAGTCTCTGACGATTGCTCTCGTCGTGGTTGCGGCACCGATGGTTGCTCTGACAGCGGCTGTGCGTCCCGCAACCTACGATATTCAGGCGCCTCCGGCGCCGACCGCGCCGCCTGCTCCGGCGGCCCCCGACCCATTTGTCGCTGCGCCCAGCCCCGGCCCCGATCCGATACAAGCGCCCGCACCTCCGACGGCGCCAGCTCCGCCGGCAGACTCTGAAGAACCGGGACCGGAAATTCGCATGATTGTCCCGCCGATACCGGCGATGCCGCCGCTACAGGTCCAGGTTCCTATGATGCACATTGCGATCCCCGACATTCAGATCGACCGGGGAATGGGCGGAGGATATTGGGCGGGGCGGTACAACGACTGGGGCCCGCGCTTTGCGATCGTCACGAAGAATTCCGACGAGCTGACAATGTCCGGCGACCGCGACGACGCCGAACACGCCAGGGCGCTGCGGAAAAAGATTCCGGGCGACTTCATTTGGTTCGAGCACGATGAGAAATCCTACATCATCAGCGACCAGGCCACCGTTGACCGTGCCAAAAAACTCTGGCAGCCGGACGAAGACCTCGAGAAACAGCAAAAGGATCTTGGGAAACAGCAGGAAGATCTTGCGAAGCAAGCGGCCGATGCCGGGAAGAAAATCGACGAGATGAAGATCCAGGTGCCTGACTTGTCTGCCGAGATGCAGAAAGTGGAACAAGCCATGAAGAAGCTGAACGCGGAGGGCGGCACGGTGAACGAGCTCGGCGATTTGCAGAACCAAATCGGCGAATTGCAAGGCCGTATCGGCGAAATCGAATCAAGCGCGGGGCGGGCGGCCGGCGACTTTGGCCGCGAACAAGGCGAATGGGGGCGGAAGATGGGCGCGCTCGGCCGGCAACAAGGTGAGCTTGCGCGCAAGCAGGCGGAACGATCCCGAGACGCCGCCCGCCAAATGCAGGAATTGCTGGATGACGCGATTGCTCACGGGTTGGCCAAGCCGGAATAACCTGGAAAGCGCGATCTAGAGCTGCGACGCGGGATTGAGGGTAGACGCGAAAAAAGCGTCCACGCGATCGAGAATCTCGGCTGTGGAGTGGGCGTGATGGACCTGCTGACGCAACTCGCCGCCATTGCGCACGCCGTGCGTGAACAGAGTGGCGAACTGCTTCATCTTGCCGATGGCATCGGGCATCTCCGCGGCGATTAAGCTCTGAAAATAACCCGAGAGCAGCCGGTAACGATCGGCTTCCGTGGGTTCGTCGTAGCGGCCGGTCGCGATGAAGTCCGCGATCTGGCGAAAAATCCATGGATTCGAGGAGGCGGTGCGGCCGATCATCACTGCGTCGCAGCCGGTTTCCGCTATCATGCGCACTGCGTCCTGCGGCGCGCGAATGTCACCATTGCCGACGACGGGAATGCGTACGGCGTGCTTTACCGCGCGAATCACAGTCCAATCCGCCGAGCCCGCATATCCCTGCATGCGCGTGCGCGGATGGACAGCAATGGCCTCGATGCCGATGTCCTCCGCCATGCGAGCTACATCCACGGCCACGATATTGCTTTCATCCCAGCCAGAACGAATCTTGATCGTAAGCGGTATGCGAACGGCAGCGCGCACCTCGCGCAACAGCTTCTCGAGATGCGGCAGGTCGCGCAGCAGGCCCGAACCGCCGCATTTGACCACTTTCTTGACCGGGCAGCCGAGATTGATATCCGCCTGATCGAAGCCGAGGTCTTCAATCAACGCTGCGGCCGAAGCCATCACCTTGGGATCAGAACCGAAAATCTGGCCGGCGATCGGATGTTCGTCCTCGTCGAAATAGAGATAGCGCAGCGTGCGCGCCGAATTGCGTGACATGCCTTCGGCGCTCGTAAACTCGGTCATGATCAGACCGCACGCGCCCAGAGAGCGGATCACGCGGCGAAAAACCGTGTCGGTCACTCCCGCCATGGGAGCGAGGATGGTCGCCGGGCAAATCGCCAAATCCCGAATTTTCATTTCGACGGGAAACATTTAGTCGGACCCCGTCACCGGCTGCGGAACGCTCTCCGGCGGCCTTTCGCCGTCACCTGTGGAGGCAGTGGCCGCACCGGCTGCGGCCCGGCGAACTGCCGTTCCATTTCCGAGCTGCGCGAGCAATGCGTCCTTCGAGCCTCCAAAAAAATTCTCAAGGACCTGTCCCAGTGCCTGCGCGCGAGCATCTTCCGCGCTCAGCCGTGGGCGGTAGATATACGCACGGCCCGCCTTGGCCCGCTCTACGATTCCCTTTCGCGCGAGGCGATCCATGATCGTCATGATGGTGGTATAGGCGCGCGGGCGCCGCGCGGCGAGCCGATCGCGAATCTCACGTACCGTGCCCTGGCCGATCGGCCAAAGCGTGTTCATGCAATCGAGCTCGAGCGGCGCGAGATCGAGCAGCGAACGTCGCGGCGACAGTGTTTTTTCAGCCATCGGCTGGCGCTATCCCTTTTCCGGCGGCATTTTCCGAGCGTCATCGGCCAAGAACCTGTCCCTGCGAAGCAGCGAGCGGCGCAGCGAAGGGTTGCGCTCCGTCCACATTTCAGCAGCCGCAGTTCCGGGAGCCTGCTCGAGCGTCTTGCGCATGCCGGCCATCTTCGAATCGATATCGTCAATGAAATTCAGCGCCACAGCCTCGGGAATCTGGGGCAGCGACGGAGAGCCGAATTCGTACGAGCCGTGATGGCTCAGGATCAAATGCTGGACCAGCATGGCGAGCGGCGCCGGAAATCCCGCGATCGCTTTGATTTTCTCGCGCACCATTCCCGCGCCGATCGTGATGTGGCCGAGCAGGCGGCCAGCGTCGGAATAGTCAATTCCCCGGGCGTAGCGCAGCTCGTCTATTTTCCCGATGTCGTGCAGCACAACTCCCGTGAGCAACAGGTCGGGATCGAGTTCGGGATAATGTGCCGACACGGCCGCCGCGAGACCCAGCAGGCTGACGACGTGCTCGAGCAAGCCGCCGAGATACGCGTGGTGCATGGTCATGGCTGCGGGCGCGCGCTTGAAGCGCGGAGCCATCTCCGGATCGTCCACCACGCTGACGAGCAATTTCTGGAGCCAAGGATTCTTCATCCCGGAAATGGCGGTTCGCAGGTCCGTATAGAGCTTTTCGACATCGCACTTCGTGTGAGCTACAAAGTCGCCCAGCTCGTACTCGCGCTCCGCGGCGGGAATGATCTGTTCGAGGGTCAGCTCCTTCGAGCCGTTGTAGAGCTTCACGCGGCCGCGAATGCGGATCACGTCGTCGCGCTCAAATGTCTTCTCGATGGCTTCGAAATTGTCCCACATCTTGGCGGGGATGGAGCCGGTGCGATCGCCCAGACTGAGCTCGAGCCAGGACTTGCCACTGCGCGCTGAAGATCGAATCTCCTTTTCGCGGACGAGGAAGAGAGAAGCGACCATCTGGCCGTCGGCGAGGTCGCTGACGAATGGAGACTTCATCAGCTGTTGGCTTTCGGCAACGGCAGCTTCTTCTTTTGTTTCTTCTTGTCCGCCGAATCAGGCGTGGGAGCGACCTCTTGAATCACCGTCGCGCCCGCCACCGCCGCAGAGTCCGTATAGCCGGGCTTCACCAGGACGTAGCTTTCTTCGCGAAGCTGGGCGAGATAGGTACGCATGGCCGGGTCCATCTTCTGGCGGTAGAGGGTATTCGTGATTTCGCCGTCAACCTTGTCGAGCGGCTGCAATCCGGCTTGAAAATGATCGAGCACTTTCAGGATTTCGAAGCCGGTTTTGGTCTGAATTACGTCGGTAAATTGCCCCTTGTCCATCGTGAAGACGGCATCTTCCAGCTGCTTGGAAAGCTGTCCGCGTTCGAACTCGCCCAAATCCCCGTTCTGTTGCGCTGTAGAGCCTTCCGAATAGCGCTTCACGAGCTGAAGGAAATCCTCGCCCTTGACGAGCCGGTTATGCAAGTCGTCCGCTCGCGTGCGAACGGCGGCGATTTCCTCAGGACTTTTTCCATCCGTGCTGAGGAAAAGCTCCGCGAGCGATACCTGCTCGGGCCGGTTGAAATCCTGTTTGTGAGCTTCGTAATACGCCTTCACTTCGTCGCTGCCAATATTCATGCGCCCGCCGACTTCGCGGCGAATCACTTCCTGGGTCAAAAGACTGTTTCGCATCTGCGTCTTATAGTCTTCCCAGACTACGCCCTGGGCCTCGACGGCCTTTTCGAGCTCTTCCAGGCTCGAAAGGTTGTTCTGCTTGCGGACTTCGTCAAGCCGCTTGATTAGATCGGTCTCGACAGAGATGTCCATGTCCTTGGCGCGCTCGATCAGGAGTTGCTGGTCAATCATGTCCCGCAACAAATTCTTCTGGTGCTCCGCGACCGAGGCCTGAATCTGCATCTGGGAACAGTTCTGGCAATCCTGCGCGGCTTCCTGCTGCAAGCCCGCGGCGGCCTTTTGATAGTCGGAAAGGGTGATGATCTGGTTGTTCACGCGGGCGACAATTTCCTCGACGGTGACGCCCTTGGTTTGGGCACGGGCGCCGGAGGGGGCCAGTAGAAGCGCGCCGCACAATCCCAGCGAAGCAAGAAAGACGGTGGTTCGATTCTTCATAGTGTTCACTCCCGAAAAGTTTATCCCTACGATTGTAGTTGTAGCAACACGTTTCTCACTGCGTCCGTGGCAGAGCCCTTGCTGGACTTCCAGCCGATCCAAAGGACGCCGGACGGGTCAAGGCGCATATCGCGGCGCTTGTGGATCAATTTCACAATTCGCTCGGGGCCGAGGGGTGTGTCGTCGTAGAACTTGATGGCGATCTGGTCCCCGCGACGGTCGACCGTGGCAACGAGCAGCTTTTCCGCCAGCGCCTTCAAGACAGCATACTCGAGCAGGTTCGCGACGGCGGGCGGCGCCGGCCCAAAGCGGTCGTCGAGTTCACGAGCGACTTCCACGCGCTCAACCTCGGAGGCGACGCTCGCGATGCGCTTATAAATGCGCAGGCGGAGGTTTTCGCTTTCAATATATTCCGGCGGGATACGAATCTCCTGGCCCAGGTTCAGCGTGGCGCGGCGCTCGGGCGTAACCGATTCACCCTTCCGTTCTGCTACCGCGCGCTCCATCATCTGGCAATACATATCGAAGCCGACCGCTTCGACGTGGCCATGCTGCTCACTGCCCAGCAGGTTTCCCGCTCCGCGCAATTCGAGGTCGAGTGCGGCGATGCGAAATCCGGCGCCCAGATCGCTGAATTCCTGGAGCGCGGCCAGCCGCTGTCGCGCAATGGATGTCAGAGTGCCCTCGGTCGGGACGAGCAAGTATGCGTAAGCGCGCTGGTTCGAGCGGCCGACGCGGCCGCGAAGCTGGTAAAGCTCGGCGAGCCCCATGCGGTCGGCGCGATTGATGAGAATCGTGTTCGCGCGAGGAATGTCGAGACCGTTCTCGACAATCGTGGTCGAAACGAGAACGTCCGCTTCATGGCGGATGAATCTCAGCATCACCTTTTCAAGCTCGGCCTCGCGCATCTGTCCGTGGCCAACGACGACACGCGCGCGAGGAACCAGACGCTGCACCATGGCGGCGAGCGAGGCGATGGATTCCACGCGGTTGTGCACGAAAAACACTTGGCCTTCCCGGGCCATCTCTTCCTCAATGACGCGCTGCACCAGGGTTTCGCTGAACGGCGAGACGGTCGTCTGAATCGCGAGGCGATCCTTCGGCGGCGTCTCGATCACGCTCATGTCCCGCAGCCCCACGAGCGACATATGCAGCGTGCGCGGGATGGGAGTCGCCGACATCGTGAGAACGTCCACGTTTTTGCGCATCTCCTTCAGCCGCTCTTTGTGCGCCACACCGAAGCGCTGCTCCTCGTCCACAACGAGCAGGCCGAGATCGTGAAACGTTACATCCTTGGAAAGCAGGCGGTGAGTCCCGATGACCACGTCCATCTTCCCGGCTTCCAGCTCTTCGAGAGTTTTCTTCTGCTCCTTGTCGGTGCGAAACCGGCTGAGCATCTCGATGCGTATCGGAAAAGCGGCGAAGCGTCGGCGAAACGTTTCCAGATGCTGAAACGCCAGCACCGTAGTCGGCGCAAGCACTGCGACCTGCTTCCCGTCTGCCAGCGCCTTGAACGCTGCACGCATGGCAACTTCGGTCTTGCCATACCCGACGTCGCCGCAAAGCAGGCGGTCCATCGGCAAAGTTGATTCCATATCACGCTTCACATCTTCGATGGCGCGCTGCTGGTCTGGGGTTTCCTGGAATTCGAAGGCGTCCTCGAACTCACGCTGCCAGTTGGAATCCGGCGGAAACGCATGGCCCGGCGTGGTCTTGCGCTCGGAGTACAGAGCAAGGAGCTTCTCGGCCATGTCGGTGACGGACTTGCGCACGCGCGTCTTGCGCGCTTCCCAAACGGTCGTGCCGAGGCGGTCGAGCGTCGGTTCCGCGCCGCCGAGCGACTGATACTTCTGTACGAGGTCAATGCGCGCGAGGGGAACATAAAGCTTCGCGTCTCCCGCATAGCGCAGGAACATGAATTCGCCGGTAGCGCCTTCGACGACAACCTGGCGCAAGCCTTCGAATTGGCCGATGCCGTGGTCCACGTGAACGATGTAATCGCCCGGCTTGAGATCGGAGAAATCGCTGAAGAAACTCGCGGTCTTCGGCCGCGCGCGCGCGCGTTGCGGAAGCGTTTCAAACAGATCGGCGTCCCCGTAAATGGCGAGCGAAGCCTCCGGGAACACAACGCCTTCGCTGAGCGGCGCTTTTACAAGGACCATGGCCGGAGCGTTGCCGCCGCTCGATTCCTCCGCCAAGCGCGTGACCGTGACGTTTTCCTCGAGTTCACCGAGGTGGTACGGGAGTTCGTACTCGTGGCAGATGTCGGCGAAGCGTTCGAGTTCTCCAGTGCTCGCGGCGGATACCATTACGTGCTCGCCCGCGCCGAGCCGGGTGCGAACTTCGGCCATGAAAGCAGCGACATTGCCGTGGTAGCGCGTGGTGGGCTGCGTAGGGAGCGCGAACGGCGCGGATCCTTCGCGCACGAGACTCAGATGCTCGATAGCCAGGCGCGGGAAGAGCTCGAGCGCGAGCGACCATTCGTCCTCATTGAAAATGTAACGGGCCGGAGGCTCGGCGAGCGGGTCTTCGACCTGGTCGAAAGCTTCGGCGAGCCGCGCTCGATATTTCTCCACGGCGGCATCGAGCAGCGAAGGCTCATCGAGGACCACAATCGGGTCCGCCGCGAGATCGAACAGCACGCCGGGACGCTCTTCGAGAGGCATCTCGCGAAATTCCCATCCGGCGTAAAAGCCGGCGGGCGCAGCGTCGTCTTCGCGGCCAGAACCGGAGCTGACGCGCTGGCGCTCGAGCACCTCGGCGTGGCGCTGGAGTTCGACGAGGGGAAGCAACGCCGCGCGCTCGACCGGATTCGTCGAACGCTGCGTATTGGGATCGAACGCGCGAATGGATTCGACGGTATCGCCGAGCAGTTCAATGCGCACAGGCTGCGGCGTTTCGGGGGAGAACACGTCAATGAGTCCGCCACGGACGGCGAACTGCCCGGGCATCTCGCAGGTGACGTGCTTTTCGTAACCCGCCGCCGCGAGAAACCCGATGAGATCCTCGTGCGCGATGGATTCGTCGCGCGAAACGACTCGAGCAAGCCCGGGATAAAAAGACCGCTCGCGCATTCGCCACAGCGCAGCTTGCACCGGCGCGATCAGCACGTCAGCCTCGCCCGTCGCAAGGCGCCAGAGAGCGACCGCGCGATCCTCGGAAATCTCGGCGTGTGGCGAGCGGTTTTCGTAAGGCAACACTCCGTGCGCGGGGAGGTGCGCGACGCGGCGGCCGGGCTTCCCAGTGACGGCGCTGTAGAACCAGCGAATCGGTTCGAGGAGTGCTTCGGCGCGCTGATTCGACTCCACCAGCAGGATGGCGGGGCGTCCAAGCTCGGAGAAAACCAGCGGGACAAGGAGCGCCTTCGCAGAATCGGTGAGTCCCGTGAGACGGACTTCGCCTCCCAGGCGGCGCACCTTGTCGCAGGCTTCTTCGACGGCAGGCCGTCGGGCGATTCGCGCGAGAAGCTCGGAAACGAGAGGGAGAATCATGCGCGACGCTCGAGGATCGGTTCAGTCAGTCGGGTCGCTCGGTAGCTGGGTTCGAGGGGAATGCGCACCACCTTGCATCCCAAGTCCTCGGTGTCAGCGATTTCGCGATGCGCGGACTGATCGCAGCTACCGCTGCCGCCGATCGCGACGACATCGGGTGACCGGCGCGCAAGTAATTCGCGGTGCGATGGGCCCTCCCATTCGACCACACAGCCGACGGAGGAAACAGCAGCCAGGATTTCGGCACGCTCGGCAAAGGGAACGATCGGGCCCGCGACAGTTTGCTTGGCAAGGCCGTTTCCGGGGGTTGAGAGCGCGCCGGCGGTTGCGTCGCTCTCAATCGCCACGACGAGGATGTCGCCGAGGAAGCGCGCGTTCTGCAAAAGGCGGATGGAACCGGGGTGCAGCGGGTCGAAACAGCCCTTCACACACACCACTCCCTGCCCGGCGCGTTTCCACTGGCCCCGGCGGGAAATCAGCCCATGTTGCGAAACCACTTGTCCCAAACGTCTGCCTGTCAGCCTGCTCCCGAAGGAACGGCCGAAGTAACAATTCTACCATGCGTGCTTGCTCTGCCGGCGGCATCGCACGTGCCTGCCGCACATGCGCGCCGGGCTGTTGCGTTTATGCTTCAGGGTGCAGCTACGACCGGGATTTTCGGTGCTATAATTTCCGCAGATTCGAAAAGGGTGTGTTTTCGCAGGCCGTATCCGAGTCGCAGCGGGATCATTGCCAGGGCCATGAAAGACATCGCGATTGTCGGAGGCGGACCCGCCGGCGCGCTTTGCGGCGAACGCCTCGCGAGCCACGGTTTCCGCGTCACAATTTTTGACGAACGCCTCGCATGGGAGAAGCCCTGCGGCGGCGGCCTTACGCACAAAGCAATCGAAGCTTACCCTTTCCTGCTCGATGGATCCCAACCCAAGAGAATTGTGCGGACGGCGGAGCTGATTTCCGGCGGCGGTCACCGGACGCGATTCGAAATGAGTCATCCGATCGTGATCTACGCGCGCAAGGTGCTAAACGGGCTGCTTCTGGACCGAGCCGTAGCCGCCGGATGCACGGCCGTGCGTTCGCGCGTGACGAGCGTGAATACCGATCGCACCCAGGTGCGCCTAATGGCCGGGGGCGAGGAGCACAGGTCGGATTTCGTGGTGCTCGCGGCAGGCGCGCGCAACCAACTGCTTCCGGAAACAACGGCGCTTGGCGCAACGGATCTGGAAGTGACACTCGGGTATTTTGTGCCGATCGAAGAAGACATTATCAAGATAAAATTTTTGAAGGAGTTTGAAGGTTATCTGTGGTCGTTCCCGCGCGCCGATCATCTATCCATCGGCATTTGCGCCAAGATGGGCCAGAACCCAACGCAGCAGCTGCGCCGCCATCTCGACGAATTCGTGCAGGCAGAGAATATTTGCATGGAAGGCGCGCGGTTTTACAGCCATGTGCTCCCTTCGCCCGAGGCCGAGACAATACGCGGGCGGCGAATCGTGGGGAAAAACTGGGCGATGGCTGGCGACGCGGCGGCGTGCGTGGACCCACTCACCGGCGAGGGACTTTATTACGCGCTACGTTCCGGCGATTTGTTGGCACAGGCGCTGATGGAAGGGCAGCCGCAGGCCTATCCCGAGCGCTTGTGGAAGTCCTTCTCCGCCGATCTTGAATTCGCCGCGAAGATCGCGCAAAGAATTTTTCGCGGCAACTTTCTGGGTGAAGCGATCACCACGCGAATGGTGCAGCTGCTGAACTACTCGCCGGCGTTTCGCGATGTGATTGGCGATGTTTTCAGCGGCTCGCAAGATTATCGCAGCTTGAAACGCCGCCTGTGGGATCAGCTCGGTGTTACGTTTTTGCAATTTTCGCGCATCTTCCTGATTCCGCGCGCGATTCTCACAACGCCGCGCCAGGCGCGCCGCGAGCCTCTGCCATGAAACCGCGTAAAACAAAGCGCAGCCCGCGCGCCTCGAAACGAGCTTCGTCGAAGCCGATGCCGAAAAAGACTTCTGGCAGCGCAGCAGCGGCCTCGTCCGAGCAGCGGCCTCGGATCGGCCTGGAAGCAACTGCCGAACGCGTGGTGCAGCTCGAACACACCATTCAAGTGGTGAATCCGAATCTTCCAGCGGTGTTTTCGACTCCGTCCATGATCGGACTGATGGAGCACGCGACGGTGATGGCCATAACCTCGGAATTGCCTCCCGGGGCGATTACCGTAGGCACACGAATCGAAGTGGATCACTTGAAGGCCGTCGGACCGGGCGCAACGGTTCGCGCGTGGGCCCGATTCGTGAAATACGAAGGCCGCTTCCTGGTCTTCGACGTCGAGGCGCGGTCTGGCGAGCATTTGATCGGGCGCGGCCGCGTGTTCCGCGCGATCGTTCATCCACAAGAACACGGCGCCAAAGCCCAGGCCCGCGTGCAGCGATAAAATCCCGCTACTTTTTCTCCGAAATCTGCACCGAGGCCTGCGTGGATTCCCAGGCCATACGCAGCGTGCACATGCCGCCGCCCTCGTCGAATGCAATCATGAAGTCTTCCATCGGCGAGTCCAGCTTCGACACCTTCATCGGCACGCGCCCGAAGTCGTACGACTCCCCCGGATAGGGCACGCCCCACTCGCCTGTTTGCTTGCTGATGATGAGCGTCCAGGCATTCGCCGTGGGCAGGGTGAAAAGAGTATAGCTTCCCGCGGGCACCGTCTTGCCTCCGACGTTCATGTCCGCGTCAATCACGAAGGTAGTCGCTTCGTTCGCGCCAGCGCGCCACGGCTCCCCAAAGGGCACCAAGCCTCCAAAAATCTTGCGCCCCTTCATCCGGGGGCTCGAATAGTCCACGTGGATCGTCTTGCCATCCGAGAATTTGCAATCGGCCTTCGCCGGAGGGCTTGCGACCTGGCCTCCCACCTGGGCCCGGCCAGGCAATGCGGAGGCAGCACCGAGCACCATCAGCGTGCAGACCGCAACGAAGTTGATTCGCATATTTTCTCCTCGAGATGAGACATTCGCTAGCTTAGACGCATCCAGGGGGCGATTCGATACGCCGAACGGTACGGCGGCTTAGTGTGTGGCCGGAGCGGTCGCAGGCGGCTTTGCCGGAAAGGCAGCCCCGGCGCTGATGTTCAATAGCCCGTCAATCCCGAGGTTCGGATATAGCGCCTTCATCCTGGACTTGAATTCATCCGCGGTATTGGAAGAGGCTTGCGCTTCGTCGGAATCCTGCATGTACTTCTTCATGAATGCAAGAACCGACCGATCGTTCGGCGCGCCCGCAATCTGATGCCCGGGAATCACGATTTCAGGCTTGAGAGCGGCCATCTGGTCAATGGTGGCCATCCAATCTTTCTTTTGAGCCGGCGACATGGGTGCGTAGACAAAATGCGCTCCGCTGAACAGAGTGTCGCCGCCCACGATGGCCTTGAGCGATGGTATCCAGACGAAGGAGTTGTCTCCCGCGCTATCGCCTTGCAGCGGGCCAAACACTTGAAGTGTTTCGCCTTCGAGGGTCAGCGTGTGTCCTTCGAGCACGTCGGGAATAATCGGATCCGATGGGATGTTGTCGCCGTACTGCGGCTTCCAGGCATTCACGCGGTTCTGCCAGCTTGCCTTGATTCCATCCACGACTTTCGGCAGCGCGACGAATTTGGCGTTCGGAAAAGCCTGCCGGAGCACGACCAAGCCGAAATAATGATCGGGATGCGGATGCGTCACATAAACGGTGGTTAGGTTTTTCTTACTCTCGAGGATCGCGGCCACCACCCGGTGCGCATCGCTGAGGCGAAACTGCGCATCAACCAGGATCGCGTCCTTCTCGCCATAAATCAGCGTGGAGTTGACGGAAATCCCATCCGGCGGCGAGGTGAAGACCTGCAAGTGTAGCTGCGTGGCCGCAGCCGGCACGGAACGAACGGCCAGCACAACCAACATCACGAGCAATCGTCCGATCTTCACTTTCCCCTCCGGTGGAAATTCCGCGTTGGGCGCATCTTACAGCGGTTGGCAGCTCGTGTCACTTGGCGGGCGAAAAAGGGACATCGGCGACGACGTCAAATTCATTCTTCGCAGCGCGACGGCAAATGAAGAGCAGCAGAGAAATCAACGCGGCCAGAGCGGCGAACCAGATCACGGCGACCAAATGAACGATCCATCCCGCGGCTTTCCCGATCCTTGCCAATAGAAACGGCAGAAAGTTGAAGGCTGTGATGTGCGCGTAGTCCCAAGGGTCATAAGTCATCGAATCGTTGACGAGGCCCCACTGATCCATTTTCCCCAGGCTGAACGCGGCGATGTTCTTCATCCGCAGCGCGATGATCACTGTGGGGTGGCCGAGCGTGTCCATTTGATAGATCTCTAGCGGGCACCAAAACATGACGGACGCGACCTGAACGATAACGCTAGCCACGATCACCGCGACTCCGATCGTCCACACGATTCTTCCGACCTCGGCGCGATGGCGTAGCAGCAGCGGGACGGAGATGAACGCGACGATCTGCGCGGCCGTCGAAACGTAACGGTCGCCCCACGCGAAGTCCCCGCTCCAGACCGTGAAGGTGGCGTAGAAACAAATGTACGCGAGCAAGAGCGCCCCGAAGGCGATCAGGAATGCGCGAATTTCGGTCCGAAAACACTTCCATGCGACCGCGCAGAGGACCACCGCCAGCACGAGGAGCGGGTCGAACAGGAAGACGGATTTTTCCGGCGTAAACAGCGCGCCGAGGAATCCCACGTGGAACGGCGTTTCGAACGGATAGGTCGAGGGCAGCGCGGGATTCAATAGTTTCTGTTCGCGCGCAAACACGCCCACGTATGTGGTGAAGAACGAACCGAAGCGGTGATATTGGTACAAGCGATCGAGCAGAATGAAGATCGCGTACACAGGCAGCGCGGTCTTCGCATAACGCGCGAAACGGGAACGCAACTCCATTCCGCGCACCCCAGAGAACCATGACGCGAGCGCGATAAAAAGAAACACTGCGAGCAAGTCCAACACGGTGGTCAGGCGGGTGAGCAAATTTGCGCCGATTGCGAGCGAGCCAAGCAGCAATGCGCGGCCGTCGCCGCTGCGAAGCCATTGGTACTGAAATGTGAGTCCGGTGAGAGTCAGCAGCAGGATGTAATTGTTCTCCATCATGTTCTGCGTGTAATGGAGAAACGTGGTGCAGAAAATCAGCGCCAGCACGCCCACGATCTGTTGCTTGACGCTAAAGCCGAGAAGTCCAAGCAAGCGGAGGCAGGCTAGTGCGCTGAGTACGGCGATCAAAATGTTCGTGGTGTAGCTGACGAAAATATCGCGCACGGTTGGGTCCGCGTCGTATCCGTCAAACATGGGCAGGCGCTCGATGTAGGTGCCGACGATATCCGCAGGAAGCATGAGCAAGGATTGGCCGATGCCGTACCAGCCATAGAGCCTGCCGTTGCGACCGTGGATGCCAAAGTCAGGATAGTCCTTGGGGTCTACAGGCGGCTCGGAGGTCCAGAAAGAGTGCGTGGCCTGCAGTCGGTGGGTCGTGTCGCTCGAACCGAGTTCACCGGATTGCACGACGAACGCAGCAAGAAGGGCCGCGAGCCCCAGAAGAAATGCGGGATTGCGAAACAAACGGCGGAGGCGGGCGGTCATCGTGGCTGGCGCATCCTAATCCACGCCCGAGCTGATTTCAAGCGCCGCTGCGGCCGTTCGCAATACGCGCAGTCAAAAAGTTGCCGCGATTTCGAAGGTAGCCTAAGATATTCGCACGCCGGAGTGGCGGAATGGCAGACGCGGCGGACTCAAAATCCGTTGGTCGCAAGGCCGTGTGGGTTCGACTCCCTCCTCCGGCACCAGCACCAGCACCAGAAAATGGACCTTTCCTAGCCAAATAGCTCGGTGAGCCTTTCCGAGCCACTGATCGATCCCAGTCTCGGTTCCAGTCCGAGTGAGAGAGTTTTATTGACAGCCGTCGGACGCCAAATGGATTTTGGTGGCTCAAGAGAATCATAGGCCACCGGGTCAAGCGGCCCGTACTCGGATCGCGCATTGTTCACTTGGGCGCCCCCGCAGCAAGCCGGGCCCGCGTAAATTGGAATGGATGTCTACGAAGTGAACCTGGGGCGCTTGGGGTTCGTCACGGCACGCCGCCAATAAACCGCGAGAGAAAATAGACCGTGGTATTACTTTTGCGCTGGAATGTCGTCCGGACCACCGTCTCCGTGGGTACCGCCAGAGAGTGAACGGCCGTCGGGGAACGTTACGCGCCGTGTGTCAACAAGATGGGAGCCGTCCTTCGCGCGATATCCATCCACCACAATGGTGTCCCCGATCTTCAAGTCGCCTTTCTCCCATCCTCGCCGCGTGAGCGCAGAAGGGGCAGCCCCTTCGCAACCCCAGTTCGTTACTTGGCCCTTGTCATCGATCACGTCAATGTATAAATAGGAGTGCGGATTCGTCCACTCGACGCGCGTGATCTTTCCCACGAGGCGCACCGGTTTAGTGCCGTCAAACTCGGCGCCAAACGAGTGGTGAGCGATCGCCGGTTTACCCAGTGCGAAAAGTGTCGCAACCGCTAGCATCCCCGCTTTGAACTTCATGGGGGCATCTCCTGAAACGCTGAACGTTTCCACCTACGAATACGAATGCCCGCTCCAACGGACGCTAGGAGCGGGTGAGTGATAGAAAGAGCGAAACCGATTGTTGATCTTCACAATCATCGCTCCACAACTGCGAGTGCCTCTTTCACTCTAAACACAAGGATGCTGTCCGGCACCACGAACGAAGCCCGCAGAACACGGGCGGATGTTATTCGACGGCCGGGGCGGTGTCAACGAGACGGTTGACCAGCATGGCCGCCTGTGGCACAAAGTAACCTCCGGTGAATCCGAGCTTCCCATTGCGACTTCGAGTTTCCTCATCGCTGTTTATCGCCACAGCCTTTGCGCTCATATTGCTCGCGGCGCACTCCCAGCCAGCCACCGCGCAGACTACTGCACCGAAGCAGGCGCCCCCTGCACCCTCCGCGGACACGAATGCGTCGAACTCCGAATTGGAGTCGGCGGTCTCGCTCTTTTCGCGTCGTGAGCAGGACCTGCCGAAGGGCCCCGCGCCCACGACGACACAAGGACATCCTGATCTTTCCGGTTATTGGGTCCCCTCCAGCAAAGACAAGCCGGTGGGGAACATCGGTAAGGATCTGCCCGGTCATGAATTGCCATTCACCGAGGCGGGCCGCGCGGCGCTCAAATACAACCTGGAGCATACAATCGATCCGGAGAGCCTATGCATCGTCGGTGGCATACCGCGCCACGATGCCAGCGCGCTGCCTTTTCAATTGCTCCAAGGGGCCGATCAGATTGCGTTTCTCTACTGGTACACAACGTATCGCCTGATTCCGACCGATGGCCGCAAGCACAGCGACGACCCCGATCCCACGTTCTTCGGCGAAGAGGTAGGCCGCTGGGACGGCGACGCTTTCGTCATCGATTCCATCGCATTTAAGGACGCGCGAACCTGGGCCGACGAGAATGCGAATCCGCACAGCGACCAACTTCACACGATCGAGCGCTGGACGCGCCCCGACATCGGACACCTGCACCTCGAACTTACGGTGATCGATCCAAAGTTCTATACCGAGACGATTCACTACCAGCGCACCTGGCTACTTGGCCGTCCCCGCCAACAGGTGCAGGAGTATTCGTGCGCCGAGGACAATGTCGATGCGCCCCACTTGCAGCCGGGGCCTGGCCCCATCGGCCCTGACGGCCAACGCGGCTACGACAAGATGGCCCCGCTGCCCCCTCCTCCTGACAAAGACCATCCGGCAAAGACCTCGATTCCCGACTAGGACGCGAAAGTTTTCTTGTACAGCCGCCAATTGGCATCATGAGAACTTATAACCGGCGCCCACTGAGTCAACGAGATTCCACACGTCCGATTGGCGCGCCAATCAGCGCTGGGACTTGAGTTTTCAATTCGAACGCTCAATCTCGCTGAATTTCTTGCCCTTGCCTATCTCACTTTCTGCGAAGCCGCCGTCCGCTCAAGTGTTGCGTCGACCGTCTGAGCCGGCACGGGTTACTGGAGGCGGGCGAGGCGACGATTCACGTTTGTGACGCCGCTGTGCCCGGAAAGAACCGCAAATGAGAGATGAAGACGGGAGTGCCGAACAAGCACAGATTTTCCGAACTCGCGTTGGAAGCACTCAAAAGCAATGACGGGATGTGCACAGCAATCCATTCTGGTCTGCTCAAAATCCGTCGGTCGCAAGGCCGCGTGGGTTCGACTCCCTGCTCCGGCACCAGAATTCCTTCCGAGCTGTGCGGCGACCACAGGATGACCTTCCACCGCGTTGTGAAACAGGATTTTTTCCGTGACGGACCACGAAGGCGTCGATGCTAGCCATGGAGTCAGGTTTTCCTGGATTCGTTACGCGTGCTCGCTCCCCAGGTCGCCACCTGCCGTGGCCTTCGCCTCGAAAACCGGTGCCGGCGCCTTGCCATCTCCCTTCGAGAAGCATGATACGAACAGGTGGCGTAGCGCGGGTTTCCCCTGCACCGTTTGCCTCGGTGCGATGAAGATCGCGTCGTAGGCATCGTCACTCAGGACGCCTTCCAATTCGTGCTACGTGAAAACCACGAGATGATGCGTCACCACCTGCTCGGGCGTTCTCACGTCCGGCGAGTTCTGCGTCCGCATCGAAAAGACACATCAAACGATGAGAGCCGCGCACATACCGCAGGCTTTTTTCATCGTTCGCTCCGTTGCCTTGAAAATCAAATCCCCGGCTAGGTGCCCACGCGCAGCGAGCGCGTGAGGTTCTTCAGGGTTGCGATCGCCGAGAATGCGGCCAGCTGCGAAGTCCGTGGATTCGACTTCGACGGCACGTTTTCGACTTTCATCGTTAACTTACCAAATTCGCCGTGGACACGAATCTCGTGCACGTTTTCACTCCCCCCCGGCACGGCCACGACGCGTACGCGGACCGGGACAGCGGGATCGACGGCCAAACGCAGCGACGCAGCCACATTTGAGGTCGCGGGAAACGCACGCGCAGCCTCTTCGGCTGTACCTTCGAAGATGACGGCCTCCTGTTTGAATCCGTCGAGTTGCAGGCCGCGCTCCACCACATATTTCGATCCCTGCAGCGCCGCGATCGGCTTTCGGCTCGTCAGTTGCGCCATTTCGATGCGGCCGATGGACGCGGACTTGACTCCGTCGAGCCCGGCGATGGCTCCCGATGGAACATAGATGCGGCAATTCTTCTGGCTGGCCTCGCGAAACCACTCATCCCTCCCCAGCAGACCGCCCACGCTCATGATCAGCATGTCGCGGCCGTGCGAAAGCGCCTTGGGTACGAATTCCGGCAACGCTGCCTGGCTCGCCGCTTCCACGGCCAGCTCGCACCGCGCGATCATTTCTTCAAGCGAGACAACAGGGGGGTGCCCGAAAAGCTCCTTCGACAAAGATTCGGCCCGAGCGCCGTCCTGGTCCGCGAGCCCGACGAGCTCCGCGTCCAGTTGCTGTTGATCGAGAGCCGTGGCAATCACGCGGCCAATGGCCCCAACGCCGAGTATTCCGATTTTCAGCATGTACGTGGCTCTCACGCCAGCTCGAGCATGCGATCGATCGAACGCTTCGCCTTCTGCGCGATTTCGGCGGGCACGGTAATGCGCGGCGACAGCGTCTCGAGTGATCGAATCACTCGATCGAGCGTAATGGTTTTCATGAACGCGCAGACCGCGTTGGGATTCACGGGATGAAATGTCTTTTCGGGGTATTTCTTGTTGAGTTGATGCATGATTCCGAGCTCGGTCCCCACGGCAAACTCCGCGGCCGAAGATTCTAGGATGTGCCGGAGCATTCCTTCGGTGGAAAGAAAAAACGTACGGTCTTGCGGCAGGGTTCCGTCCAGCGCCTTGGACATGCACGAACTCACGCAACCGCACTCGGGATGCAGCAGCAGCTCGATATCGGGATGCTGGTCCATGATTTCGACGACTTGCTCGGGACGAATCGTCTTGTGAACGTGGCAATAGCCGGGATACGCGACGATGTTGCTTCGTCCGGTCTGCCGCGCCACAACCTCCGCCAGAAACTTGTCCGGGAGAAATAGAATCGTTCGTTCGGCAGGGATCGCGCGGACCACCTTCGCGGCGTTCGCCGAAGTGCAGCAATAGTCGCTTTCGGCCTTCACGGCAGCCGACGTGTTGATGTAGGAGACGACCACCGCGTCGGGCAACTTCGCTTTCCATGCGCGCAGCTCTTCCGGAGTGATCGAAGCGGCGAGCGAACATCCGGCGCGCAGATCCGGCAGGAGAACGATTTTGTCGGGCAGCAGGATCGCCGCCGTTTCAGCCATGAAGTGCACGCCGCAGAAAACGATTACGTCCGCATCGGTTTTTGCCGCAGCCTGCGACAGCTTCAACGAATCGGCAACCGCGTCGGCCACCTCCTGCACCTCGGCCCGCTGATAATGATGCGCGAGCAGAATCGCGTTGCGCTCCTTGCAAAGCGCACGGACTCGCTCCTGTTTTCGGCGAATGTCCTCCGCGGAATCCTTCACGTTTTCGATCAACGGAAGTTTATAGCGTCCTTCAAAACTTTCCGGCACGGTTACTTCTGGCATAGCGGGTTCCCTCTTTCGATGGAGTTATGAAATTCGCTGGCAGATATCGAGCGCGCGGGCTGAGTGCGTAAGCGCGCCCACAGAAATGGCGTCCACGCCGCAGGCGGCATACTGTTCCACGTTCACTTCTGAAATACCGCCGCTGGCCTCGATCAGTGTGTGGTCCCACAAATCCTCGCGGTGAAGCATGTTGAGAATTTTCCCGATTTCACCCGGAGCCATGTTGTCGAGCATCAGCAAACACGGGTATTGCTCCGCTAGCTCTTCCTGCAGGCGGCGAAAAGTCTTTGCTGCCACACGCGCCGCGGTTTCGCCGCGCACCTCGACCTCGATGAACGCCGATTCCGCGCGCGCCTTCCATGCCCTTTCGATCGCTACTGGGACAGCATCCTCTTCGCGGGCGGCGATCAGCGCGAGGTGATTGTTCTTGATGACGATGGCGTCGCCCAGGCCGAGGCGGTGCGTTCCGCCGTTGCCGAGATGCAGGGCGCGCTTATCGAGCAGACCCCAGGGAGTCTTGCGCGTGCCCACGATTTGCGTTGCGGGCGAACGGCGGCGTGCCCGTTCCTGCATGCACCGTGACGCTGTGGCGATGCCGCTCATTCTTTGGAGGAGGTTCAAACCGACACGCTCGAGCGAAAGCAGTTTCGACTGATTTCCTTCGGCACGCAGCAACATGTCGCCGGGATTAATGTGGTCGCCGTCGTGCTTTTCAAAAGCGACCTCGACGTGGTGCGCTCGCATCAGAAGCGCAAATTCCTCCAGCCCCGCAGCGACGCCGCTTTCACGGGCGATCACACAAGCCGATGCGAACCGTTCCTTTACTTCGAGGGCTTTCGAAGTCAAGTCTTCCGGGGCCCCATCCGTTTGCACCAGCGATTCAGTGATCGCGCAAACCGCGTGGCAATACGCGGGGTTATCGAGAGTCAGACTATGGCCTCGAAACAGGGCCTGTTCGATTCGTTGATTACGCGTTCTATTCATCCCAAGTGCCCGCCCTCGAAAGCTATTTCAGCAGAAAGCCTCGCGCTCGGAGCTGCGCCTTGGCCCGCGAAATCATCTCCGGCCGTGTCGCTTCGATTGTGTGCAGATGCACGCCGCCGGTAAGCGAGGAGAGCAGCGAAGCGTGCGACGCGCTCGCGCGCTCAAGAAAGTCCTGCAGGTCCGCGCGCGATTCGATCATCAACGAACCCCGAAGCTCGCCATAAAGAGGGTGCTCGACGATTACATCCAACACTTTGACGCCGTGATCGACCAGGATTTGAAGCTCTTCTTCGGTCCGCTCGGGGGCGTGCCGGCACGCCAGAATAGCCCGCTGCCCGTGTTCCTTACTTTCAGGCAAACGATACCCTCGCGGTGTGGCCACAATGTCTTCGCCGCCGGCACGTAGAATTGCGATGTCCTGTACCAGGGATTGGCGACTCACGCGAAAATGCCTCGCCAGCTCTCCGCCCCGAATCGGACCACCATGGGTCCGCATCCACGCCACGATCCGGCCGCGGCGACCGTCGCTCGAATCGAGCCGCGCTCCCAGCGATGGTTTCGCTTTCGGCGACCCTTTAGTGGTCCTCATATCTCTACTGTCTTGTCAGATATCTTGTCTCATGTCAAGTCGCAATACACATCCCTGCGAATCGGGTGACGAAGTTTACTTTGGCGGTATCGGGACCGCATTTTTTCTCCGCTGCCCAGCAAGTTGGAGGATAGTGGACGAGACCGAAAGAAAGGCTGGGGTTTCGTGGCGCAAGCTGGGCAACGACGAAGCGCACGCGTGCTGATGGACGTGCCGATTGTGGTTCGCGGCGAGTCCGCGGAGAAGCGCGCCTTTCACGAGGAGACATTCACGGTAACCGTTAGCGCTCACGGTGCGCTGCTGATGCTCGCGGCAAACGTGGTTCTCGGTCAAAAGATCGTGGTGATCAACGCGCAGAACCAGGATGAGCGCGAGGGCAGGATCGCCTATCGCGGACCACTTCACGCAGGGCTTTCGCAGGTGGCTGTCGAGTTCACCCAACCATCCCCGGAATTTTGGCCGATCAGCCCCACGCCCGCCGACTGGAAGAAGCCTTAGAGAAATACAAGAAGGCTAGGAAGCGTTGAGTTCGGTGAGCCAGGAATCCAGAACCTTCAATTGATCGGTGGGCGTGCTCAGGAAGGCGATACCCATGCCCATTCCCTCCTGGGTGTAGATAATCTTTCCCGGCGAGACGAAAGTGCCTTGATCGCGCGAAATGCGAACCTCAATCATTGTTTGCGCTGGCAACGTGTTCAGCACATCCACGTAACAACCCTTGAGGCTCACCTCGGATATGCGCCCGGAAATACGCAAGCCGCTCACGGGTTCGACGACATCCGTCTGCGCAATCAGACCGTAACGCGGAACCGACCGCCTGTCGCGGTAGGACATTCCCGGATCGTTTGGCGAACCGCCGGAATCGCCCATCGTCTGACTCCTGCCCCGGAATTTAGCGTGCCACAGCTGCGCGGACAATTGCACTTTCGCGATGGGTCGTGACACGAAAGCGAAAACTTCATCAAAATGCCTCGACGCCAGGCTTCCAGATATCCTCCAAAGCCGTTCTAATCATGGGGCAATAACGCGGTCCTGGGCTGAATTGGCAAAAGGCTGGTAGTGTGGAACGCGGATATGAGTTGCGGTGGGGTTCCGGCGCCTGCTTTCAATTGCAAGCAGCAGGGTACTAGCATTGAGTTTTGCTACCCAAGGCTCCGAAATAACTCCCGACCTTGAAGCGCGTACGGGCGGGCCGAGTGAAAACACCGGATGTTCTCTGCCGACCGGAATCTGTTTTCTAGCCCCGGCACCGCATCCCTTGGTTCGGTTCTGCCGTCAAAGGCATGGACACAAGCCGCCTCAAATCAGTTGCTTCGAGCCTCGGAGAGCTCTATGGTTCTGTTTAGAAGGACCAGAGAAGCAACAGTGTTCCATTTCAGAACAGACCAACGGTGCCATCCATGCGGCCAGGGGAACAGCTCAGAGAGCTTCGGAATCGCCTAGGAGTTACGACCCGCGAAGTGGAAGAGTTCAGCCGGACGATTGCCGAAGATCGTCAAAACGAGGAGTTCTACATTTCGAACGCCTGGCTCACGCAGCTCGAAAACAAGAACTCCATCCCCAGCATTTACAAGCTTTACAGCCTCAGCGTAATTTACCGGACGAAGTTCAACGATCTGCTGACGGTGTTTGGCATTGACCTCGGAGCTACCTCGCGGTACCAGCTCGCTTTGCCCTTACAGAATACGCACCTGACGGCCTTTGAATCGCTCGATCCAGAGAAGGGCGTTACGTTCCCGGTGCGATTCGACAAGAGTTTTAGCCTGGATTCGACGAGCCTGATTTCACGCATGGTTGAGGTGTGGGGCGAGGTTCCCATCGCGCTCATTCAGAAGCTGGACGTGCGGCACTGCCAGTACGGCTACATTGGCGTCGAGGATTATTCGATGTATCCACTGCTGCGGCCCGGGTCATTCGTGCAAATCGACAACCATCCCAGCAAGATGCAGGCGTCGGAATGGCGCACGGAATTCGATCGTCCGATTTATTTCATCGAGCTGCGCGACGGTTACGCCTGCTCATGGTGCGAGATACGCGGGTCACAAATTACACTGATCCCACACCCACTCTCAGGCTGCACGATCAGGCAGTTTGCCTATCCATCGGAAGCGGAAATTGTGGGTCAGGTGACCGGCGTGGCTATGCGCTTAGTCCCACAGACTGCGGATTCAGACGAGACTCCAAGATTGCCAAAGCGATCTTGAAGCTGGAAAACAGAAATTGCGCGGAAAGTGGATCGCTTTCCACCGGCACGGCTACTCGATAGGGTTCGAGCCCCTTCCATGCGGTAAGAAAATCAGCAGGACTCGTGCGCGTGGACGCCATGTAAGCTTCCATTTGAGCAACCAGATCCTCGAGCGAGCACCCCACCAGCTGGCGAAACGCCTCCCGGTGACAATCGGCCATCGCCTCGCACGCAACCTCCTGGCTGAAGCGGGACGCCAGACCATCGTGGTAATAGAGGCCGGTGTTGTAATCACGCATGGATGCCAGGTAAATCAGCCTATCGAGAGGCCTTGGGAACTCCGATAGGGAGCGCCGTCGCAGATCGTCCGCCGCCTGCTGCACGTCCATTCGCCTAGGGAGTGAAGCCACGGTGGTATGTCCTTACGAGCGGGCCGGCCCGACCGCACTGTCGCTAACGGCATACACAGGGGTCAGAAAAGCAAGAGATTCCTCGGAGATCTTGCAGACGCGGGCTGCGGTGGCGGCTGTAGATCCTACGATTCGGGGAGCAGCATAAGGACCGCGAAAATAGAGAAAAACCTGCAGAGTGCGGCAGGCGAAGAGCAAAGTGGCGAAATCCACGGCGAGCGAGAGCTCGGTCCGGACGTCCAATCGCGCATAGAACCTCGCGGATCCGAGATGAAAGCGCTTCAAACTCAGGACTTGCTTGCGAACTCGGCTCACCCAGCAAAGCGCGACAATCTTGCGCTCTTCGATGAACAGTTCCCGGATCTCTTTCGCGGTATTCGATTCAACATACTCCAGATCCTCTCGGGCGAATATCCGGGTGACCAGCTCGGGCGGCAACAGACCCCCCTGCAGAGTGTTCAGGGCCTGCCGTGCGTGCACTAGCGCGCCGGAGCCACCCTCGACACGCTGACTGCGCCGCACGAAGGACCAGAGCGAAAGCAGAAGCAGCACCCCGATCAGCAAAAATGAGATCAGTTGGATCACGGTCTATTCACCTTAACTAGCTCCGTACTTGCCGCACCCACCATATTTCGGGTTCTGGCCACGAGGCGATCGTAGTCCCCTTCAACACCAATTGTCGCCTCCGGCACCGGATTAGCGCAATAGGACCAAAGATTAACCACCCAGATCGTGAGAGCAGCCAAATATGAGATCTGCTGAATCAGGTTCCAGGCCGGCTCAAAACGACGCCCAATGTAAGCCTGCAGGGCAAAAATAACGACCGTAGTTCCAACGCACTGCCCGTAACCAAGGATCATCCCTTTTAGATTTTTACCCATGGAGATTCCGTAGTAGGAAATAAGCTGGAGCAAGCCAACGAGAAGGATTGCCTGGACCACGAGGAAGTCCCTCTGCAACCGGACATACAGGGCCTTCGCGACCGTATCACTAGGCGCAAAAATTGGATAAAGGACGGCGAAACAGAAAACGCCTCCGAGGATCGCAAAGCCGCCAACCCTGGCAAGTTTCTCGACACCCGCGTACGGAGACAAGACGTGTCGAAATATTTCTAGAACGATTCCGCACCCGAGAAAAAGTATCAAAAAGCCCGAGTACCAAAACCACTTGTCATACGATGGCACTTTCAATACGTGAAGCAAAAGGTATGACAATCCGTCTGAAAGGAAAAGTGTCAAAACGTATATGTAGAAATTCGGATAGCGGAGAAATAGCTTCGCGCGGAAACCCCTGAATAGGAGCAGCGCCTCCAGCAATACGCCGCAGCACCAGATTGTCAAACTAAGCATAGGGGCACACCCATCCACAACAAGTTAAATGCTAGCACAGAAAAACGGGGGAGAGGCCGAGGATTCTCCCCTGCTTTCTAAGCACTTACCCCCCCCCTTTATTCTTGGCTCTATGCCGAGAAGCTTGACGAATACCTCCTAGGCGCTGCTTGCTTGCCCACCACTTCCGGGGGGCGACGGACGTGTCCCTTGAGCCACCAACTGCCCACCACTTCCCGGGGGCGATGGACGTGTCCCCTGAGCGACCAACTGGCCACCACTTCCCGGGGGCGATGGACGTGTCCCTTGAGCCACCAACTGCCCACCACTTCCCGGGGGCGATGGACGTGTCCCCTGAGCTACCAACTGGCCACCACTTCCCGGGGGCGACGGACGTGTCCCTTGAGCCACCAACTGGCCACCACTTCCCGGGGGCGACGGACGTGTCCCTTGAGCTACCAACTGGCCACCACTTCCCGGGGGCGACGGACGTGTCCCTTGAAACGCAAGCTGCTTCACTGCGACTGTC
>Ga0210398_10000505_pt1 | contig 44164 bp, 37 predicted proteins | sample IncBWC4OmetaG_FD_161047 | JGI IMG/M metagenome (GOLD analysis project Ga0210398, IMG submission 161047) | Forest soil microbial communities from Barre Woods Harvard Forest LTER site, Petersham, Massachusetts, United States - Inc-BW-C-4-O | ecosystem: Environmental > Terrestrial > Soil >...
ATTTAACCAAGAAGATCATGGCTTACATTCGGCTCTACAACCGGCACGCCCAGCCCTTCCACTGGACGTACCGCAATCCCAGAAAGCGATTCCGTGTGTCACCTATTTCAGTTACACGACACTAGTGTCGGGGCTCCATACTCGGCAAGCATTCTCTTGCTGCGCTCTTCCCAGCCGGGAACTTTCGCCATCATGGCCGGAGGAACGATGTCAGGGACCCGCCGGAGCCGGACGTCTGCCCCACCTTCACGGGCTCCTTCACTGACGGCCTTAGCAAGGGCTTCTACGGAGCCGTCACGAGAGTAAAACACAACCAGGATGTTTGCTTTAGTTTCTGGCATTAACTTCCTCCTGTCACGTTGGTTTGGTTTGCGAGCCTTAAAGTCAGCGAAGCATTGCCTTGACCCGTCTGGCCGCGCACATCGAAGGGCGCCCGATGCATGGCCTTGCGCGTCCGTTTCGATGACTCGTCCTGATTTCACCAGCTAGCTGGAGGCGAATTCAGAAACCGGCGACGCGTACGATCGCTTTCATTGTGTGCCGCCCGCCCGGCTCGAGATTTACGGCGAAATCGGCGACGTTGCTGGTTTCGACACAGATCATTCGCTGCCATTCATCGTCCGCCAGATCTGACATCGAATGTGCTTTCTCGACCCACGGGTTCCACACAACAGTCGTGCGTGAGTTGTCCTTCGCAACCGCGGTGCGACGATGGAGGACTGGATCCTCCAGTTCGACTGTACTGCTCGTGTTGAGGTATACGCGATCGGTCTCCGAGGTAATCAGGATGTCACCCTGCTGGTTCTTTTCCCGATTTCCGTCGGTCTTATCGATATAGTGAACGCCGTCCAGGCCTCGCACTCGCGCCTTTTCGATCTGGCCCACTCTGTAATACGCGTGCAGAGCTTCTTCGAACCGCAGTGATGTTGTCCCCGTATTGGGCAACACGAGCTCGAGGCTGAGCTCCGAACCAAACGTAGCGCGATAGACCAGGCGAAAGTCAGCCGGCCACCAGTTTTTCGTGTTCGCGTCGCTTTCCGCGAACATGCTGACCGTGACAGCCTCCCCAGCTTGAGTGATCGACTCAAGTTGCCAGGCCTTCGTTCGTACGAAGCCGTGCGCCGGGGCCTTGGGATCGCCTTCCTTGTTTCCGAACCATGGAAAACAGACAGGCACGCCTCCACGAATTGCGTGCCCGTCTTCCCATCGAGACTGTGTACTTACAAAAAGCACTTCGTCTGCGCCAGTGGGCTTCCAGGAGGTGACGTGCGCTCCATGCAGGTACATCTCCCCGGTGGCCTGCGGAGATGTTATGCGCACTTTGGGGAGCCCGCCGTTGCCTTCAACAACGCTGGCAATGCCTGGTATTCCGAACCGGCGATCCAAGTCGGCAATTGCGCCTGCAGTTTCCATACGATGACCTCGCCGTGAAGCAGACAGGACGCTCCCGCGATTGCTCAAGCGCGCCTATTGACTCTGATTAAGAACCGGGATTCGCTCCTTCGTTCGGAGCAGCGAAAAGTACTACTACCGAGCGCGGTCCAGCCTGATAGGTGCGGTCCGAAACGCGTGGTGCGCTCTGCCATTCAAGGATGTCGTTCGGCGAGTCGAGGCTGGTGTCGATCCATCGGCGCCACAGATCGTAACTTCCGTTACCGACGGGCGGCAGCTCGAATTCGAGCGGTTCCCAATACGCATTCAAGATCTGATAGAACACCAGCTTCTGATTTGGGATTGCCGCGCTGAATGCCAGGCTGTGCGAGGAATCGCTCCAGTCCGGTTGTCCGAGCTTGACGCCGTGCCAGATCCTCTTCGCCTTCCGAAGGAGTTGGTTGAGACTAAGCTGCTGTTCTTCGCGCTCCGCGTCACGCACCAGCCGGTGCGTGTTCAGCAGCGTCACGAAGCGGTGTACATCCGCGTGCTTCTGAACGAGCGTCCAGTCAAACCAGCTTGTCTCGTTGTCCTGACAGTATGCGTTGTTGTTGCCGTCCTGGGTGCGACGCACCTCGTCGCCCATGAGGATCATCGGCAGACCCAGCGAGAGCACTGTCGTGGTGAGAAGGTTTTTCACCTGCCGGTTTCGCAGTTTTTCGACCGCAGGGTCGTCGCTTGGGCCCTCGACACCGCAGTTCCAGCTTCGGTTGTCGTTCGTGCCGTCGCGGTTGTCTTCACCGTTAGCCTCGTTGTGTTTTTGGTTGTAGGAGACCAGGTCATTGAGAGTAAACCCGTCATGGCAGGTCACGAAATTCACGCTCGCCTCAGCCTCGCGTTCTTTATGACCGTAAATGTCCGGACTGCCGAGTAGTCGTTCGGCTATAGACATTACCGAGCCCCGGTCGCCCCGGTGGAAGCTGCGGACATCGTCGCGGAAGCGGCCGTTCCACTCCTTCCAGGCATCACCGATGAAGCTCCCCACCTGGTACAAGCCGGCCGCATCCCAGGCCTCGGCGATGAGCTTGGTGCCTGCCAGCGGCGGGTCTGATTCGATATCCCACAACACCGGCGGGTTCGGCATCAAATTGCCGGACTCATCGCGGTCGAGGATCGACGCCAGATCGAAGCGGAAGCCGTCCACGTGCATCTCCTCCACCCAGTAGCGGAGGCTGTCCCCGATTAATCGGCGGACGATGGGTTGATTGGCATTCAGCGTATTTCCAGTGCCGCTGTAATTGGCGTAGCGGGAGCGGTCTTGCTCCAGGATGTAGTAAGTGCTGTTGTCGATCCCTCGAAAACTGAGCGTCGGACCGCGGTGGTCGCCTTCGGCAGTGTGATTGAATACGACGTCGAGAATGACCTCAATGCCGGCCCGGTGCAGCGCCTTCACCATGTCGCGAAATTCGTCGATCGGGCCCGTCGGATCCCCGCGTGAGCTATACCCTGAATGTGGCGCAAAAAAGGAGACCGGAGAATATCCCCAGTAGTTTACCCCCCCGGACGGGGCATCCTGGGCGTCGAACTGGAACACCGGCATGAGTTCGACGGCGTTGATACCAAGGTGTTGCAGATATGGAATCTTCTCGATCAAGCCGGCGTAAGTACCACGCGCGCTTTCGGAGACTCCTGAGGTCGGATGACGGGTAAAACCCCTCACGTGCATCTCATAGATGATCGTCCGGGATGACGGGCGGCGTAGCGGGCAGTCGCCCTCCCAATCGTAGGGGCGCGGATCCACCACCACGCTCTTCATTGCCGTAGCCGAGTTGTCACCCTCCAGGCACGCCGCGGTGCGGCTATAACTCTTCGGAACAACCACGGCGCGTCCGTAGGGGTCGAGGAGAATCTTCGCAGCGTCAAACCACGAGCCTATCGTCGAGTCGACGGGCCCCTGCACCCGATAGCCGTAAAGTTGTCCCGGGAGGACGCCCGGCACAAAGATGTACCAGTAATGGTAGGCGCGGTTGGTCGTGGGATCGATCGGAACGACGCGCGCCGGCCGCCAATCGTCCTCCCGGTCAAAGAACACCAATTCCACGCTGCAAGCGTTCCGCGAGTAGACGCTGAAATTGACCCCGCCCGGAACGACCGTCGCGCCGAGAGGGGAAGCCTGTCCCCGCCTCTCCGCCTGGTGCGTTGCAGTTCGCGGCTCTTCGACACCACGTTTCTCGAACAGGACACTCATGCGCCTACGCTCTGCCCAAAAGCTCTTTCGCCACCGCCACCACGCGCTCCGGTTCGAAGCCGAATTTTCTCTGAAGCTCCTTAAGCGGCGCCGAGGCCCCGAAAGTCTTCATGCCGATCACCCGGCCGGAGTCGCCAACGTACTGCGCCCAGCCGAATGTGGAGGCTTGCTCGATGGCGACGCGCGCTTTCACACTCGGTGGCAGCACGCTGTCGCGATACTCCTGCGTCTGGTGCTCGAAAATGTCCCACGACGGCATCGAAACCACCCGCGAGCGGATACCTTCGGCGAGCAGCGTTTCGTGCGCATTCACGGCGAGAATCACTTCACTACCCGTGGCGATGAGGATGATTTCGGGGCTGCCCCCGGGGGCGTCGGCGAGCACGTAGGCCCCGCGCGCCACCCCGGAGGCCGGCGCGTACTTGCTCCGGTCGAGGGTGGGCAGAGCCTGGCGCGACAAAGCCAGCACCGCCGGCTGGTGGCGGAGTTGAATGATGTAGCGATAGGCCTCGACGACTTCATTGGCGTCAGCGGGCCTGATCGTAACCAGCCCCGGAACGGCGCGCAGCGAGGCCAATTGCTCCACGGGCTGGTGAGTGGGACCGTCTTCGCCGTCGCCCATGGCGTCATGGGTGAAGACGAAAATCGTGGGCAGTTCCATGATTGCCGAAAGCCGAATGGCGGGACGGGCATAGTCGCTGAAGATAAAGAAGGTGGCGCCGAACGGCCGAAGCTTGGAAAGGGCAAGGCCGTTCACGATCGCTGCCATCGAATGCTCGCGGATGCCGAAGTGCAGGTTCCTCCCGCCCGGAGTGTCAGCCTGGAAATCTCCGGCGCCCGTCATGTTCGTCCTGTTCGACGGCGCCAGATCGGCCGAGCCCCCCAGGAACCAGGGGATGTTTTGCGCGAAGACGTTCAGCACCTTGCCCGAAGCATCTCGCCCGGCAATACCCTTAGGGTCGGCCAGGAAGACAGGCAAGTTGCGGTCCCACCCGGCCGGGAGTTCCCGCCGCTCCATTTGATCGATCTCAGTGGCGAGTTCGGGGAAGGCGCCCTTGTAAGAATCAAACAGCGCTGTCCATTCCTGGCGGGCTTTTGCGCCGCGTGCACCGATCCCCTCGGCGAAGTGCTCATAAACGCCGTCAGGGACGAGGAACTTTGCATTCTCGGGCCATCCGTAAAAGCGCTTCGTAAGGCGAATCTCCTCCTCGCCCAGCGGCTCGCCGTGAGCGGCAGCGGTGTCGTGCTTGTGCGGCGAGCCATAACCGATATGGCTGTCGAGAACGATGAAAGTGGGACGGCCTTTCGTTTTCCGGAACACCTCAAGGGCGTCCTCGATACGATCGATGTCGTTGGCGTCGCCCACCCGCAGAACGTTCCACCCATAACCCAGGAATCGAGTCTCAATATCCTCCGTGAAGGTGATGCGGGTGTTGCCCTCGATGGTGATGTGGTTGTTATCGTAGATCCAGCAGAGATTGTCCAGGCCCAGGTGTCCCGCTAAAGACGCGGCTTCCGAGGAGACGCCCTCCATCATGCACCCGTCGCCACAAACCGCATAGATGTTGTAATCGAAGATGTCAAAGTTCGGCCGGTTGTAACGGTTGGCAAGCCATTTCTGGGCGATGCCCATACCCACGCTCGTTGCCACACCGGCCCCGAGTGGACCGGTGGTGCTCTCGACGCCCGATGTCCAGTGGTACTCGGGGTGACCCGGCGCCTTGCTGTCGAGCTGACGGAAACGGCGGATGTCATCGAGCGTCACCGAGGGTTGTCCCAGCGTCTCGTAATCGGGATTCACCGCCTGCGTCTTCGTAAGGTGGAGCGCCGACCAGAGCAGCATGGAGGCGTGACCGTTCGACAGCACGAACCTGTCACGGTTCGGCCAGATCGGGTCCTGCGGATCGAACCGCATGACGCGGTTCCAGATGGTGTACACGAGGGGCGCTAGCGCCATCGGCGTGCCGGGGTGACCGGAATCAGCCGCCTGCACGGCGTCGATGGAAAGCGTGCGGATCGTATTGATACAGAGTTGATCCAGCTGTACGCCTGTCATGGGTTGAGCGAGTTGGGTGGTACTCATGGATTTCTCCTCGTCAAATGCTCTGATTTCTGGTTCACAGCCGCAGCTCCTGCCCGGCGCCTCGTCGCGACGGCAGCCTTCACGACCGGGAGCGCCGCCTGGCGCGGTTCGTACAGAATCTATGGGTGGAGCGACGCGCTTGCCGCCCCACGACAATCGCCGATCAATTCCGATTCCAGAGAAGCCACCTTACCCAGGCGACGCAAATGGCGCGCAGCCTGGCTGAACTCAGCCCGTAGAAATGTGTCAATCAGGTCCCATGCTACGGCCGGTCCCACGGTCCGGCCGCCCATGCAAATGATGTTCATGTGATCGTCCTCGACTCCTTGCCGGGCGGAGAAATGGTCGTGCACCAGCCCAGCGCGGACGCCCGGAATCTTGTTGGCGCAAACCGAGGCGCCGACGCCACTACCGCAGACCGCAACGCCACGATCCACCTTACCCTCAGCCACCGCCCGCGCGAGCGGGGTGACAAAATCAGGGTAATCGTCTCCCGGGTTCAGAGTGTACGCGCCGAAATCGGTTATCTGATGTCCGGCTGCGCGCAGTTGCCCAACCAGTTCTTCCTTCAGCCCAAAGCCAGCGTGATCAGTGGCAATTCCCACGCGCATACTATCCTCCTTGTCCGTGTCCAGCGGCCAATTGTCCCGCAGCCTCTCGGTCTGCCAGCAACAGAGCCTCTTCTCGCTGCACCCGCCCGGCGGGAATCGAACGATCACCGTCGCGCAGGCGACGAAGCGCTCCCGTTTTGTCTTTCCCAGTCACAACCCAAAGCACCTGCCGGGCTCGATTGAGCATGGGATAAGTCAACGTCATTCGACGTCTGCCCTGGTACACTCCGGTCAGTGCCACATCTCGGTCGGTAACAGCAAGAACCGGATCGCCCGGAACCAGCGAGGCAGTGTGGCCATCCGGGCCAAGACCGAGGTGGACAAGATCGAGCACCGGCGGCGATCCGGCGATCTCCTGGAGAGCGCGGGCGTACTGCGTGGCTGCAGCTTGTAGGTCAGCCGCTTCCACGGGCATGGCATGGATCTGCCCCGGCGGCAAAGGAGCATGCTGAAGCAGACTTTCTCGCAAGTGGGTAAGGTTTCGATCCGGGTCTCCCTCGGGAGCCACTCGCTCGTCGACCTGGAAAACGTGCACAGCGTTCCAAGAGACCTCTCGGTCTGCGAGCGCCCGCAGCATCACCCATGGTGTACGACCGCCGCTGACGGCCAAAATAAATTTCCCACGGGCAGCAACGGCCCTGCGAGCACTCAGCGCGATGGCCTCTGCGGCCGCTTGCGCAACGGAATCGACATCATCAAACAATTCGATCTTCATATACTTCTCCAGACGGGCCGATCAGCCACACTTCGAAATCGAGAACGGCCACGGCCGTCCGACGCTGAACCTGCCTTCGTTAGCCGGCCTGGGCTGCGACGCGGAAATCTTCCTTGTCCTCGGCGGCTGGGCTATGCCAACCCCCAGGTGGCGACACTTTCTGATCGACCTCACTGGGCCCCCAGGCGCCTTTATCGTATCCGTAGACTGGGGTGGCCGTGTTCAGCACCGGATCGACGATTCGCCAAGCCTCTTCTACGTAATCCTCGCGGGCAAACAGCGTGGCGTCACCTGCCATTGCGTCGCCCAACACGCGCTCATACGCCTCCATCTCTTCCGGCCGGGGACGGCGACTCGCAACCATTTCTACATTCTCGCCCTTCATCAGCCCGGACGGTGCCAGCACGGTTGCGCCCATGGCTATCGTCATCTCGGGGCTGATCCGGAACCGTAGATGGTTCGGAGATAAGGCAGAGTCGGGGATGACGGTGGGAGGCTTTCGAAACCGCGCAAGGGCCTCCGTCGAGGTCACCGGCAAGTTCTTTCCGGCGCGGATGTAGAATGGCACTCCTTTCCAACGCCATGAATCGATCTCGAGCTGCAAGGCGGCGAATGTTTCCACTTCCGAATCGGGTGCTACTCCCTTTTCCTGGAGATAACCCCTGAACTGCCCTCGGACCAGATCAGCTGGGCCCAACGCTCGAATCGCTTTCAGCACCTTGACCTTCTCATCACGAATTGATTCACTGTCGGTGCGGACCGGCGGCTCCATGGCGAGATTGCACAGGATTTGGAAAAGATGGTTCTGGATCACATCGCGAATCGTACCGGTTTGATCGTAGAAAGCGCCTCGTCCTTGGACACCGAAGTCCTCCGACATCGTGATCTGGACGCTTTCGATGTAGTTTCGATTCCAGAACGGCTCCATGAACGCATTGGCGAACCGGAAAACCACCACGTTGTTGACCGGCTGCTTGCCCAAGTAGTGATCGATGCGGAAGATTGCGGACTCCGGGAACACCGAGTGCAAGATCCGGTTGAGTTCCTGCGCTGAAGCGAGGTCGTGGCCGAAGGGCTTTTCGACAATCACGCGGGCTTGGCCGCACCCCGATCCCACGCCGCAGCCCGACTTTGCCAACTGCTCGACGACGGTTTCGAAGAGCGCGGGTGGAATGGCGAGGTAATGCGCCGGCCGCTCGGCAGATCCAAGCTCCTTGCGGATCGCCTGAAAGGTGGCGGCGTCCTGGTAGTCGCCGTCGACATAGCGCAGCAAGCCGCTGAGCTTCGTGAAAGCCGCAGCATCAACCCCACCGTGCTTCTCCAGGCTATCGTGGGCCCGGGCCCGGAGCTGTTCGAGATTCCAGCCCGCCTTGGCCACACCCACCACCGGCACATTCAAGTGACCGCGTTTGATCATCGCTTGCAGAGCCGGAAATATTTTCTTGTATGCCAGATCCCCGGTGGCGCCAAAGAAGACCAGGGCGTCGGAATGTGAGTCGCTCATTGCACTCTCCTTTTTCAGCACCTGCAGATATTTATTTCCCGGCGGCTTTTTCCAGGTGCCCACCGAAGCCGTAGCGCATTGCCGAGAGCAGCTTGTCCTGATAATCCGCCTCGCCGCGCGAGGTGAAACGCTGGTAAAGGGCTGCTGAGAGAACCGGCACCGGCACGGCCTCGTCAATGGCGGCCTTAATCGTCCACCGGCCCTCGCCGGAGTCCGAGACACGCCCGGCGAATTCCGAGAGCGCGGGGTCCTTGACCAAGGCGCCCGCAGTCAGGTCTAGCAGCCACGACGCAATCACGCTGCCGCGCCGCCACACCTCGGTGATATCACGCAGATTGAGGTCGTACTGGTAATGCTCGGGGTCTCGCAGCGGCGTGGTTTCGGCGTCAGTGGCGTTCTGTTTCTTTCCCACGTTGGCGTCGCGCAAGACGCCCAGGCCTTCAGCATATGCAGCCATCAGGCCATACTCGATACCGTTGTGGACCATCTTGACGAAATGGCCGGCGCCGTTGGGGCCGCAGTGGAGGTAACCTTGTTCGGCGGTGCCGTCGAGCTTCTCCCGGCCCGCCGTGCGCGGCACGTCGCCCGCGCCAGGCGCCAGCGTCGAGAAGATCGGATCAAGGTGCTTGACCACGTCCTTTTCGCCTCCAATCATCATGCAGTAGCCGCGTTCCAAACCCCACACCCCACCGCTCGTCCCCACGTCCACGTAGTGGATGCTCTTCGTGGCCAGCTCCTTGGCGCGTCGGATGTCGTCCACGTAGTAGGAATTTCCGCCGTCGATGAGGATATCCCCGGCCTCAAGGTAGGGCAGCAAGTCAGCGATCGACTTATCGACCACCGCCGCCGGCACCATCAACCAGACTGCACGCGGCTTCTCAAGCTTCTTCACGAGGTCCTGAAGCGAGGAGCTGCCCTCCGCCTTTTCCCGGACTAACTCGTTCACCGATTGGGGCGACCTGTCGAAAACTACGCACTGGTGGCCTCCCTTGAGGAGTCGCCGCACCATGTTTGCCCCCATCCTTCCAAGGCCGATCATTCCAAGTTGCATAGCACCCTTCCTCCTTTGCCAACTCGTCACACGACTCGTTGAGGTTCTTTCCACAATTGCCGGCTAACCGCTCCCAGCCGTTCCATCGCGGCAGCCACTCCTTCGCTCTCATCAAAAATCGCCGTTCCAGCCACCAGAATGTTCGCTCCCGCGCTCACGGCAAGGGGAGCAGTATCTGGATCAATGCCGCCGTCGACCTCTACATCGCACGCCAACTTCCCCTGCTCGATCATCTGCCGGACTCGCCGGATCTTGGGCAGAGTCGTATGAAGGAAATGCTGATGACCGAAGCCGGGGTTGACCGTCATCACCAACACCTGGTCGACGTCCTGGAGAATCTCCTCCAGCACCGCCGCGGGGGTGGCCGGGTTGATCGCCACGCCGACGCGTTTGCCCAACGCCTTGATCCGCTGCACCGTGCGATGCAAATTAGCGTTGGCTTCCCAGTGGACGATAAACGAATCAGAGCCCGCCTCGACAAACTCCCCCAGAAAGAGATCCGGATGTGAGATCATCAGATGGATCTCCAGAGGCAAACGCGTCACCCGCCGCAGCGACTTGACGATCGGCGCCCCCATCGAGATATTCGGCACAAAGTGGCCGTCCATCACGTCAACGTGGATGCGATCGGCCCCGGCCCCCTCCGCCTCGGCCACCTGCCCACCCAATCGAGCAAAGTCCGCCGCCAGAATCGACGGGGCCAGCTTCGCAGTGTCGCCGTCCATAGGCGGCTTCTCCCCTTTTTCTTCATGCGGCACGAGCGAGTGCTTGTTCAAAGGTTGATCCCTTACCCTTTTCAGCCGTGGCTAACCATCCCCGGCCTTCCGCTGAATATCAGTAATCTCGCGTTTACGACCTGCTTCATAGCGTCAACCGCTGCTGGCAAGAGCTTATAGGGAACAACCTGATCCCGGTCCGCCGCGAAGGCTTTTTCCAACCCGCGGCGCCAGGCGAGGCGCAATTCCGTGTTGATGTGTATCTCCGTGATGCCTGCCTGGATAGCCTGGCTGAGATCCCCATCGTTAGTTCCCGAGGCTCCATGCAGCGTCAGGAAGAGCCCCGTCGCTTCACTGATTTCCGCAATCCGGCCGATGTTGAGGCGCTTCTGGGCCTCGCCCAGGACCATGCTCCGCGATAAACCGTGCGTGTTGCCGACTGCGGGCGCGAGGATGTCGATCCCGGTTGCGGCGACAAACTCCTTGGCCTCGTCGGGCGTAGTCAGCCTCAAGTTTTGCGGGGCTTCCGCATGGATCTCAGACCCAGTGCCAATTTGTCCGATTTCTCCCTCGACGAGGATGGCGGGATTGATCTCCTTCAATACCTCGACCGCTCTTTTCGTTTCCGCAACGTTCTGAGCGAACGGCAACTCTGAACGGTCAAAGACAATGGAGTCAAAGCCCGCCCGGGCGGCCTCCTCGGCGCCCGGCAGTGAGTGAGTGTGGTCAGCATTGAGGAAAATCGGGTAATCGTACTCATCACGAAGAGCCCGCACAGCCGCTGAGGCCAAGCGCACCCCCATAAAAGCGCGCTCGCCCTCCGAAAGCCCCACGATCACGGGGAGCCGCAGCTGCTGGGCCGATTCGAAGACCGCCTTCAAACCTGTCAGATCTGAGACATTGAAATGGCCGACCGCGACTTTGTTATCCCTCGCGTCGGCCAGGACATCCCGGAGTTTTTTCATGGTACGCTCCTTCCGTCTCAAGACCCGCCGTGTCAGCCGGCCTGGATCGCAACGCGGTGCACAGAGCGACCTGACGATCCGCGCCCTGCTTCTCCCCTTTTTCCTTCATGCCGCACGAGCGCGCGCGTGTTCAAAGGTGTCTACAAACTCCCGATAGCGGCGCGCCATCTCCGCCACTGCCGCCTCACGCGTGGTCTTCTTCGCTCGCCAGTTGATCAGTGGCTCCCAGAAGTCTGTCCGGCCGACCGCGAAACCGATGAAGCCCGGCACTCCGGCCGCCGTCGTCAGCCATTCGCGCACTTTCTCATCGCTCGCGCCTCGCCCGAGGACGATGCAACTGACTTTGTCGCGACCGCCCCTCCGCGCGTCCGCCACCATCTTCTGGCAATCCTCGCGTCGATCGAGTCCTTCGATTTTCCAGACGTCGGGCTCGACACCCGCGTCCTGCAGCTCGTGGATCGCCTCGACCATCAACCCAGGACGCACCTCGACGTCATAGGCATTCTTGTCGCCTTTGAGCTTGTCGAATTGCGCCTTTTCCGGCGGCACCAGAAGCTCGAAAAGAAACAGGCTGCGACGCTCAGCGGCTAGGTAATCGGAGAGTTGCTTGAGGCGGGCCGCCTGCCGGCGATTCAGAGCCTGATCGCCCTCCGGGTTGTAGCGGACCAGCACCTTGCAGAAGGTCGGGTGGAAGGCCTCAATGTGTTTGGCGAAGTCTTCGCCGTACTCGAACTCGAATTCCTCCTGCCCGCTTTTTTCGGCGGCGCATGCGATCGTGTAGCCCTGCGCGGCGGCATCCCGAAGGATGGCGGCACCGAACTGCTCGTCCACGAGGATGGCGGCTTTCTGCTTTGGCACGCCAGCCGCAATGGCAGCCTTGAAGCCGTCATAGATCACCTGCTTGGCGGCAGCGATCTCGGCCGTCTGTTCCGGATCGAGCGCGCCCTTCCAACCGAACATTCCTGTCTCGAACGAGCCACGATGGTCGAATGGTTCGATGTATAAAGGTCTGTCAAAGCCTCGGGGAATCAAGATGACTCCTTAAACTTTCGGTAGCGCCGGATGAGATTGTTGGTTGAGCTATCATGGCTGAGCGCCGGCTCTTCTTTGGTCTCGAGCTCGGGGATGATGCGCTGAGCCAGCACCTTGCCCAGTTCCACGCCCCACTGGTCGAACGAGTTGATGTTCCAGATCGTGCCTTGGGTGAACACGCTGTGCTCGTAGAGGGCGACCAGCTTGCCGAGAGTCTCCGGCGTCAGTTGGTTGGCGAGGATCGTGTTCGACGGCCGGTTGCCCTCGAAGACGCGGTGCGGTACAAGCCAATCCGGCGTGCCCTCGGCCTTCACTTGATCAGGCGTCTTCCCGAAGGCCAGCGCCTCAGTCTGGGCGAAAACGTTCGCGAGCAGCATGTCGTGATGGCGGCCGAGCGGATTGAGCGGTTGTCCAAACGCGATAAAGTCACAAGGAATCAGGCGGGTACCCTGGTGGATCAACTGGTAGAACGAATGTTGTCCGTTGGTTCCCGGTTCACCCCAGTAAATGGGTCCCGTCGCGTAATTGACTTCGGTTCCGTCGAGCGTGACGTGTTTGCCGTTGCTCTCCATGGTCAACTGCTGCAGGTATGCTGGAAATCGCTTCAGATACTGTTCGTACGGAAGCACGGCGACCGTTTGGGCACCGAAGAAGTCGTTGTACCAGACGGCCAGAAGCCCCATGAGGGCTGGCAGGTTGCTCTCGAACGGAGTGGTGCGGAAATGCTCGTCCATCTGGTGGAAGCCGTTCAACATCGCTCGGAAATTATCCGGGCCGATGGCCAACATGGTCGACAGACCGATCGCCGAGTCCATGGAGTACCGGCCGCCGACCCAGTCCCAGAAACCGAACATGTTGGCGGTGTCGATACCGAACTTCGCTACTTCCGCCGCATTCGTGGACACAGCGACAAAGTGTTTGGCTACAGACTTTTGGTCACCTTCGAAACCGGCCAGCGCCCAGTCGCGCGCCGAATGAGCGTTCGTCATGGTCTCCAGGGTCGTGAACGTCTTTGAAGAAACAATAAAGAGCGTCTCCGAAGCATCGAGATCTCGGACCGCCTCCGCGAAGTCCGTGCCGTCGACGTTGGAAACGAACCGAAACGTCATGGCACGGTCGCTGTAATGCTTCAGTGCCTCGTAAGCCATGACCGGGCCCAGGTCAGAACCGCCAATGCCGATGTTGATGACGTTGCGAATTTGTTTGCCCGTGTGACCCTTCCACTCGCCGCTCCGGACGCGATTACAGAACTCAGCCATCTTGTCGAGCACGGCGTGGACCTGCGGCACGACGTCTTCGCCGTCCACGGTTATGGATTCACCTTTCGGCGCGCGCAGGGCCACGTGCAGCACAGCGCGGTTTTCCGTGATGTTGATCTTGTCGCCCCGAAACATCGCGTCGATTCGCGCTCGGAGCCCTGATTCCTCGGCGAGTTCGACCAGAAGCTTAACGGTCTCGTCGGTAACACGATTCTTCGAGTAGTCCAGGAAGAGGCCCGCGCCCTCGGCCGTCATGCGCTCGCCGCGCCCGGGATCGTCCGCGAATAGATTCCGGAGATGGAAGTCCTGCAGCGTCTTGTAGTGAGCTTGGAGAGCTTTCCAGGCCTTGCGCCTGGTCAGCGGTACGGTCCCCTGGCCTTTAGTGCGTGTTCTTACCGGTGCTCCCATGCTTGTGCTCCTTTCGTTTCCTTACAGCAGAGCCACCGCTTGTGGCCCAGATGACCCACGCGCCGAGAGTAACGATGTGCGGACAGCGGCAAGCGCCCGTCTGCCCCCGGCACTATTGACCGGCTGCTTTCTTCAAGACGGCGCTTTTCGAAGTAATTACCGTCATCAGCTCGTTCCAGGACTGGACGAACGACTTCGCCCCGTCGTCCTGAAGCTTGGCGGCCAGTTCGTCGATATCGATACCGGCCTTGGCAAACTGCGCTAACACTTCCTCGCAGTCGCCGCCATCCGCCGGCAGAATCGTCCCCAGTTCGCCGTGATCAGCGAGAGCCTTTAAGGTCGCCTCCGGCATGGTATTCACCGTGAAAGGCGCCGCCAGGCTCTTGATGTAGAGAACGTCCGACGCCTTCGGATCCTTCGTCCCGGTGCTCGCCCACAGCAGCCGTTGCGGACGCGTGCCAACATTGAAGGCCCGCTGCCAGCGGGGCGAGGCAAGCAATTCGCGATATGCCTTGTAGGTGCGCTTAGCGATAGCGATGCCGAGCCGGTCGCGCAGCGTGTCCGGCACCTTGTCCATCACGGCAGAGTCCCAACGGCTGATAAATACCGAGGCGACCGAGCCGACCACCGGCTTGAGCCCCGCCTTGATGCGCCGCTCGATTCCGCGCAGGAACGCCTCCGCCGCCGCCACGTACTGCTCACGAGAGAACAGCAGGGTGACATTGATCGGCACACCGGCAAAGATCGCCTCCTCGATCGCGGGCAGACCCTCCTTTGTGCCTGGAATTTTGATGAATAGGTTGGCGCGCCCCGCCCGCGCGTGCAGGTCCTTGGCCGCGGCGAGGGTACTGGCCGTGTCGTGGGCCAGCAGGGGCGACACTTCGAGCGACACCCAGCCGTCGACGCCGTCGCTCTGGTCGTAGGTGGGACGGAACAGGTCGGCGGCGCGGGTGATGTCCTCCAGTGCGAGCTCGAAGAAGAGGTTCTCGCCGGATTTGCCTTGGCTCAGCTTCTCGCGGATCGCAGCGTCGTAAGTAGTGCTGTTCTTGATGGCGTGGTCGAATATCGTCGGATTGGAGGTAAGGCCGGTTACCGACAGCTCGTCGATGTACCTCTTGAGCGTGCCCGTGTTCAGTAGATCGCGCGTGATGTTGTCGAGCCAGAGACTCTGGCCGAGATTGTGGAGTAGTTCGGTCGCTTTCACTTGTATCACCTCACGTCAAATGGGTTCGTGTTCCTTCTTCTCGATCCTGGATCTGCCGTCGCTCCAAGACTCAACGCTCATCTCCGGTTGAAGTGCCGGACCACACCCGGGCCGGGGCGCTTCGAGACTATCCATCAGCCGCGAGAGCCAACCTGGGTACAAAGCGTCGGCTAATTCCAGATTGCGTGTGGCTCGTTCGCGGTGAACGTCGTCATCGTCGTCATGACGAAATGTATCTTGATGCTTCACGTCTACACCGCTTGTGGGGTTGGCTGTCCAGATCTCCGCTATGCCGTTGCCAAGGGTCAGGTCAATCAAGGCCCCGGTTTCTGATAGTCCTCGCGTGAGGTCCGGTACGGGTGCAGACTCAGCTGAGGTCACAATAATCACGTCGAAGAGACCAAACCGCTCCTTCATGCCGTCCGTACTCATTTGACTTGCGCAAACGTAGCTTGCGCCGACGTCCTGCACCAGCGGTATCGTGGCCAGCGCGGGATCCAACCAGACATGCTTCCAACCCGGAATTCCCTTCACGCGGTTCGGACTCAACAAGGGCTCGGAAAAAGGGCCGACAGTTACGACTTCTGTCCCGCGCAGGCGAAGAGCAAGAGTTGCCAGTAACCCTGGTAGGTTTGTGCCAATGGCTGCCGTATTCCGCGGTTGCCGCATTCCGCGCTGGATCCGGTCAACTGCTGTCAGGGCCCTTTCAATAAAGGCCGCGGGTTCGCTCAAAACCTTCAGTAGGTTCAGCCACTCGGGCGTCTCTGATCGACGGGGACGCTCGAACCACTCGAACCGGCGCGACTCTTGCACATCGACTGGGAGGCTAGCAGAGTCGTAGATCATGACCCGGCCCTCATCACGCTGCGCGCGAACGCCTCTTCCAGGGGCGCCGTCCGTTTCGAAGTTTCGGTCAGATTGTTCAGGCGTTCGAATGCTGGGTCCGATAGCATTTCCTCGGTCGCACGCCAACGCCAGTTGCCGTCGGTGCGGCCCGGCACGTTCATCCGAGCGTCTTTCCCCAGGTTCAGCAGATCCTGCAGTGGAGCCATCGCAAGCCCAGCCACGGAGGACCACGCCAAACCCATTAACGCCGGCGCAGCCTCGCTCTCACCGATCGGCTGCTTCAGGTAATTCCGCACATTCCCACGTTGGTCTTCAGGCAAATCCTCAAACCAGCCGCGAGTCGTGGGATTGTCATGGGTGCCCGTGTACACCACCGTGTTGGTGATGTAGTTCTGAGGCAGGTACGGATTATCAGAGCTGCCGTCAAACGCGAACTGCAGAACCCGCGTCCCGGGCACATGAAACTGATCGCGGAGTGCGCGTACGTCGGGCGTGATCAGGCCCAGGTCTTCGGCGATAAACGGAAGGCTAGCCAACTCGCTCTGCACCGCGCTGAAGAACTCCGCTCCTGGACCTGGCACCCATTGGCCGGACTGGGCGGTTGATGCCCCCGCCGGAACGTGCCAGGCGGCCGCGAACCCGCGGAAATGGTCGAGGCGAATCACGTCCACGTGAGCGAGCAGGGCGCGCAAGCGGTCGATGCACCAGCGATAACCAGTCCGTCGCAGAGCCTCCCAGTCATAAACGGGGTTGCCCCAGAGTTGCCCCAGTGCGCTGAAGTAGTCAGGAGGCACACCCGCGACGAACCTGGGGTGGTGCCGCTCGTCTAGCAGGAACAACTCCGGGTCGGCCCACACGTCGCTCGAGTCGGGGGAAACAAAAAAGGGCAAGTCGCCAATCAATCGCACGCCCTTGCTGTGCGCATGTTCCTTGAGACGCTCCCCCTGGCGAAACAGCAGGAATTGGGCAAAGCGCACTTGTTGGGTCTGGCTCGCCAGTTCTCCACCGGCCTGGGCCATGGCAGCGGGTTTGCGCTCCACCAAGTCTTGCGGCCAATCGAGGTAATATGCGCCGCCGTACTTGGCTTTCAATGCCCAAAACAGGGCGTAGTCTTCCAGCCAGTGAGCTTCGTGTTCGCAGAATTGCCCAAAGGCGGGCCGCAGGTCCGGGCGCGCTCCGGCACGGAAGTTGCTCCAAGCCCGTTCAAGCAACCCGTGTTTGAAGGGGATAGCCGAGTCGTAATCGACTGCGCTCGGATTCGTCGTGTGGTACTCACAATCACTCGCCTGCAACAGTTCATCTTCAATCAGCCAGTCCGGACTGATGAGCAGTGCGTTCCCGGCGAACGACGACGATTCCTGATACGGCGAATTGCCGTAGCCGGTAGGACCGAGCGGCAGCGATTGCCACCAGCTTTGACCTGCTTCGTGGAGCCGATCCACCCACGCGAACGCGGCCGGCCCCACGTCGCCGATGCCATAAGGCGAGGGCAGCGACGTGACGTGCAGCAGCAAACCCGAGGCACGGTATTCCGGGGGAAACGGTGGCACGGTGACACTGTCGCCGCTCATGCGCGTCCTTTGGAAGAATTCAAGGCGTTGTTCACAATTTCCTCGGCCTCGTTGATAATGGCGTTCAGGTGGCCCTCGTCCTTGAAGCTCTCCGCGTACACCTTGTAGATGTTCTCTGTGCCCGAGGGCCGGGCCGCAAACCAGCCATTCGCGGCCACAACTTTCAAGCCGCCGATGGGGGCGTTATTGCCGGGGGCGCGCGTCAGCTTGGCCGTGATCGGCTCGCCAGCCAAGGTCGACTCGCTGACGGCCTCAGGCGATAATTCCGCCAGTCTCGCCTTCTGCTCGGGCGTCGCCGCAGCATCGATCCGTGTGTAATATGGCGTGCCGAACTCGGCCGTCAGCTCGCGATAATGCTCGCCCGGGTCCTTGCCGGTACGAGCGGTGATTTCCGCCGCGAGCAGGTCCATGATGGGTCCATCTTTATCGGTGGTCCACACCGTGCCCTCGCGCCGGAGAAAACTGGCCCCGGCGCTCTCTTCACCGCCGAAGCAGCACGAGCCGTCAACAAGACCCGGCACGAACCACTTGAATCCCACTGGAACCTCGGATAGTCTCCGTCCTAAACCTTGCACCACCCTGTCGATCATGCTGCTGCTCACCAACGTCTTGCCGACCGCGACGTGCGCGGGCCACTGCGGGCGGTGCGTCAGCAGGTATTGGATCGCCACCGCCAGGTAGTGATTGGGGTTCATCAACCCCGCTGAGGGAGTGACGATCCCGTGCCGGTCCGAGTCCGGGTCGTTGGCGAAGGCCACGCGATACTTGTCCTTTAGACCGACGAGCCGGGCCATGGCGTAAGGGCTGGAGCAATCCATGCGAATCTTACCGTCGTGATCCACCGTCATGAACGAGAAGGTCGGGTCAATGACCGGATTTACCACGACAACGTCCAAGTGGTAGAGAGCGTTGATGGGCTCCCAGTAGGGCCGCGCAGCGCCACCGAGCGGGTCTACGCCCAGGTTAAGACCAGCGGCACGGATGGCGTCCATGTCCACCACGTTTCCCAAGTCGCGGACGTAAGGTACGACGAAGTCCTCCTGGTGAGTGCTAGCAGCCTTGATCGCCGCCTCAAAGGGGACGCGCTTTACACCCGCGTTGCCTTCTCGCAGCAGATCGTTAGCCCGGTCCTCAACCCACCGCGTCACGTCGGTATCGGCCGGGCCGCCGTTCGTTGGGTTGTACTTGAATCCGCCATCCTCCGGCGGGTTGTGCGACGGCGTGATGACGATTCCGTCCGCCAGGTGCTCTTTGCGATCGCGGTTGTAGACGAGAATGGCTCGCGAGATAACCGGCGTCGGCGTCACGCCGTTGCCTTGTTGAATGATCGTGTCGACGTTGTTGGCGGCCAGCACCTCGAGCGCAGTGCGCTGGGCCGGCTCCGACACGCCGTGCGTATCCTTGCCCATGTACAGTGGGCCGTCGGTTCCGGCGCCGCGGCGATAATCACAGATCGCCTGCGTGATTGCGAGGATGTGCGCTTCGGTGAAGGTGCCATGGAACGGCGAGCCCCGATGTCCGCTGGTCCCGAAACTGACCATCTGGTTCGGGTCGCCGAGATCAGGCCGGCGCTCATAATAATCGCGCTCGAGCTGGGCCACGTCGATGAGCATCTCCTTGGGGGCGGGTCGGCCGGCGAGCGGAGAGATCTTCTCGTAGTTCTTCTGTTCACCCGGCGTCGACGGAGTTCTTATAGCACTGGACATGGGCTCACCTCCCAAATGCCGGCGGCGTACTCGGCAATGGTGCGGTCGCTTGAGAACTTTCCCGAGCCCGCCACATTCAAGGCAGCCTTGCGCGCCCAAGCGTCCGGCTCGGCGTATAGGTCGCGCAGCCGCTGGTCCGCCTCGAGATAAGACCTCAAGTCCGCGAGGTGCATGTAATGGTCGCCGTCAGTCAATAACGTGTCGCGCAGCGGGCTGAAGATTCCCGGCTCGTGGCGGCTGAAGTAGTCGGAGAAAATCAAGTCCAGGGCTGCCCGGGTCTCCGGCTCGTGTTCGTAGTGCCAATAGGGGCTGTACCAGCCGCGACTGTCCGCCACTTGCTGTGCGGTGAGCCCGAAGAGGAAGAAATTCTCCTCGCCCGCCTCCTGGGCCATTTCGATGGTCGCGCCGTCGCGCGTACCGATCGTCAGCGCGCCATTCATCATGAATTTCATGTTGCTTGTGCCGCTCGCTTCGTAGCCCGCGGTTGAGATCTGGTTCGATACATCACTGGCAGGGATCAGGCGCTCCGCGAGCGAAACGTTGTATTCAGGGAGGAACAGGACCTTCAGCCGACCTCGCATCGCGGGATCGCCGTCAATGGTGCCGGCGAGATTCTCGATGAACTTGATGATGAGTTTGGCGAGTTGATAGGCCGGGGCCGCTTTTCCCGCAAAAAAGAACGTTCGCGGAGTCACCTCTTCGTTAGGATTCTGCCGCAGCCGGTTATAAAGCACCACGATGCGCAGCGCGTTCAGCAGTTGCCGCTTGTACTCGTGAATGCGCTTGATGTGGCAGTCGAAGATGGAATCGGGATCCACGGTCTCGCCGGAAGTCGATTTGAGCCAGGCGCAGAACTCGGATTTCGCCTCGCGCTTAGCCTTCATGAATCCCTCGCGAAACGCTCTGTCGCCGGCAAGGGGCTTCAGTTTGCGCAGCTCGGCCAGATCGGTGATCCACCCATCGCCAATGGCTTCGCTGATCAGGCGCGACTGTGCCGGGTTCGCCAGCAGCAGCCAGCGCCGGGGAGTGACTCCATTGGTCTTGTTGTTGAAGCGCTCCGGAAACATCTCGGCGAGATCCTTCACCGTCGTCGTGCGCAGCAGCTCCGAGTGAAGGGCGGCCACGCCATTGGTGCTGTGCGAGCCGACGATGGCGAGATTGGCCATGCGGACGTGCTTGGCTGGGCCCTCCTCAATCAAGCTCGTGCGCTGTATGCGTCCATCGTCTCCGGGAAATCGGGCTCGAACGGAATCCAGCAGACGACGGTTAATCTCATAGATGATCTCGAGCTGACGCGGCAGCACTTTTTCGAACCACTGCACCGGCCATTTTTCCAGCGCCTCGGGCAGCAGCGTGTGATTTGTGTATCCCAAACTCCTTTGCGTCAGATCCCAAGCCTCATCCCATCCCAGGTGTGCTTCGTCGAGCAGAATCCGCATCAGCTCGGGAACGGCCATACTGGGGTGCGTATCGTTGAGTTGGATGGCGACCTTCTGAGGAAGCGCAGCCCAATCGGTGTTACTGTGCCGGAAGCGCCGCACCAGATCGGCCAGCGAGCAGGCCACGAGAAAATACTCCTGCACGAAGCGCAGCGCCTGCCCCATGCTCGTGGAATCGTCAGGGTAAAGTACCCGAGTAAGGGATTCGGCCTCGAGAGTCTCAGCCACCGCGCCGACGAAGTCACCGTGGCTGAATGCCTGAAAGTCGAAGTAGTCGGGCGCGCGCGCAGCCCAGAGGCGAAGCGTGTTGATCGTCTTTCCGCCGTAACCCACCACCGGCCGGTCAAAAGGGAGGCCGATTAAGGTGGATGTACTGCCCACGACTGCTTTCAAGGCCCCAGCGCGGACCTGGAAGGAGCAGCTCAGTTTGATTTCAACCTTCTCCTGCGGGCGAGGAACCTCCCAGGGGTCCGGACGGCGAAGCCAGTTGTCGGGCCGCTCCTGCTGCCAGCCATCCTGGATCACCTGCTTGAAAATTCCGTATTCGTACCGCAGGCCGTAGCCCATTGCCGGGAGTTGCATGGTCGCCATGGAGTCGATAAAGCAAGCGGCCAGGCGTCCCAGCCCACCGTTGCCGAGACCGGCGTCAGGCTCCTGGTCGAGCAGCCCGAGCCAATCAAGATTCTTCTCTTTGACAGCTTCCTTCGCGATGGGATCGAGCATCAGATTCGTGACGTTATTTGCGAGCGACCGGCCAATGAGAAACTCCATTGACAGGTAGTAAACGTGCTTGGGGTTTGCGCGCGCGTATGAGCTCTCGGTTCGCATCCAGCGCTGCGAAAGAATATCGCGCGTTGAAGAGGCAAAAGCCTCAAAGCGATCGCGCAGGCTGGCCGAAGCCAGATCGACGATGTTGTCAAAGGCCAGGTGTCGATCGTACAAAGCATCGGGAGCGCCCGCGAGTTTCACGGGGCCAAACGCGGACTGATCGAGCAGCTTCGCAATCCCGTCAGATTCGGTTGCCGTCGGAGGCTGCATCACGACTTTTGTACCCATGCGAGAGATTCCTTTCGTGGAAGTCACTGCTCTCGAAACTTAGATTCAAATGAGGTCACTTCAGGTGCCCACGTGACGAGTGTCGTCCCACAGGCGAATGACCGGCTCCGACGGGTCATGTTCATAACCCAATGCACTTAGGCTTGCCGTGCTCAGCATGAAAAATCTGCCAGCCGCTGGCTCCAGTCCCAACCACCGTCCGGCGAGCACTCGCAGGAAATGGCCGCTCGAAAAGAGCAACACGTTTCCGTGGGTGGCGCGCACCCGTTGGATGACGCGGTCCGCTCGTGCGCCCACATCCTCCGGTGATTCGCCGCCGGGACAGCCGTCGCGGAACAGTTGCCAGTCCGGGCGCTCGGCACGGATCTCGGCCGTGCGGCGACCCTCATATTGGCCGTAATTCCATTCGAGCAGGTCGCGATCGATTTCGGCGGCGGCGCCGAAGCCAGCTAGCTCACACGTCCGCCGGGCGCGCTGCAGGGGACTGGTAAGCACCTTCGAGAAACTCAGCCCCTTCAGCCGATCCCCGAGCGCCCGGGCATTCTGCTCGCCCCTCTCCGTCAGCGGCAGATCGGTAAGCCCCGTGTGTTGCCCCGTGATGCTCCACGCGGTTTCGCCGTGCCGCGCCAGATAAGTGACGGAAAGTTCAGCGCTCATGAGGTTAGCCTGGACCGCCCACGCCGGACTGTACTGCTCTCCGGAGAGCGACGCTGCCCATGAGACTCGACTGTCTCAGCCCGAAATGCCAGAGCTCACTACGCTTGACGTCAGCGACGGATATCTTCAGTCCACCGGCCACGCCCCGGAGACTGCAAACCATCTTCCAAAGCTTGTGAATCCCGGCGCCGGTTACAAGTTATTGAGTGCGAGTCAAGGTCGGGAGTCAAGCGCGCCGGTTCCCGTGGAGCGTCTTGCCAGCAGGCTAGCATTTGCCAGAGGATTGGCAGGTCGGCGACGTTCATTGTGGCTGAATCCATGTCACTGAGCGACTTGGGCACACGTCCACCGGTGATGGCTGTGGAAGGCTAAGTGCGCGGATCACCAGCGAGAAACTTAATGTGATCCCCACACAAACCACCCGCCAAAGCACAAGCCCCACCCCAACCTTCACGCTCAAAACGCCGGCGCGGATCCTGTTTTGTCAGATCCGCGCTAGCTCCTCCCCTCTTCGCAGTTCTCTCTTCACCTATTCTGGGTTCGCTCCGGAGGCCCTTCCTGAGTCCGCGCTCTCGGACGACGTGCCGCACAAATCGAGTGAGCCTTCGACTTGTCACCAGCCCATGGAACGCCGCTGCCTGCCAATCAGCTGGCAACTGCCAGCATACGATCAACAGGCTCCCGGCTGTCCGGATCGGTTGACGATTCACGCGGCCGATTTCGGCTTCACGCTCAATGACTTGAAGGCGGAGTTCGTTCCCACGCCCTCTGGAACCTCGCTTGCGCCTCGGCGGGCGTGGTCGCGCGGTGGACCGCGGTGGACCGCGGTGGACATAGATCACTGCATCATCTACGGCACTTAAGAGAATAGAGGCGCGCATGGCTCAACCACGGATCGTCATCGTCGGCGGAGGATTTGGCGGGTTGGCGGCCGCCAGGGCCCTCAGGAAGGCGCCCGCGGACGTCGTCCTGATCGACCGCACAAACCACCACTTGTTTCAACCCTTACTCTACCAGGTGGCGACCTCGGTGCTTGCCTCCGGTCAGATTGGCAATCCAATCCGAGGTATTTTGCAGAAGCAGAAGAACACTCTCGTGTTCATGAGCGAAGTCACTAGGGTGGATAAGGACAAGAAGTGCCTCTACGTGAGCGACGCCGACCGGCTCGACGTGCCTGTGACCTACGACTACCTGATCCTGGCCACCGGCGCCAGTCACAGCTACTTCGGCCGGAACGAATTTGAGAAGTTTGCGCCGGGAGTGAAAAGCCTGGCGGACGCCCTGGCAACGCGCAACAAGCTTCTGGAAGCATTCGAGCTCGCCGAGGCCGAAGAAGACCCGAGGCGCCATCGGGACCTGCTGACCTTTGTCCTGGTGGGCGCCGGTCCTACCGGCGTCGAGCTGGCTGGTGCGCTGGCAGTGCTCGTCCGGACCACGCTCAAGTCAAATTTCCGGCGGATCGACCCTACCTCGGCCCGAATTATCCTGATCGATCGTGGGCCGCGAGTTCTGGGGACGTTCCCGGAGCACCTTTCCCAAGCTGCCAAAAAAAGGCTCGAAAAACTGGGCGTCGAGGTCCGGCTCGGGCAGGGCGTAGACCAGATCGACGAACACGGTGTCATCGTGGCGGGTGAGCGAATTCTGAGCAAAACTGTCATCTGGACCGCGGGCGTTGCGCCTTCGCCGGCCGGCACGTGGCTGAACGTGGAGACAGACCGTGCCGGGCGGGTGCGCGTCCAGAATGATCTTAGCGTGCCCGGACATCCCGAGATATTTGTGATCGGTGACACAGCCTCGCTCGATCAGGATGGCAAGCCGCTGCCCGGAGTCGCTCAGGTGGCGATACAGGGAGGCCGGTACGCCGCGCATGTCATTCGCAGCCGTATCTCTGGCAATCCCCCGCCCAAGCCATTCCGCTATTTCGACAAGGGCAACCTGGCCGTGGTGGGCAAGGGTTTTGCCGTGCTGCAAAGCGGTAAGCTGCAAATGAGCGGCATCATTGCGTACCTGATCTGGGCCTTCGTACACCTCCAGTTCCTGGCGACGCCAGGTCTCCGCCTAAGCGTTTTCCTGCAGTGGGTTTGGACTTTCTTCACCGGCCAGAGGGGCTCCCGGCTCATTGTGAATTACCACGCTTCAGAGCCACTGAAGAGGACGGCGAGCACAGTGATCAGAGGGGCCGCTTAGCACTTCGGATTGAGGATCAAGTTCCGCCTTGGCAACGTAACCGAAACCTAAGCCGAGCTGATCTTCGTCAACGACCTGACCAACCGCAATCGCGACCCCGACGGGGCGTGGTACGTTCTGGATATGAGTGGCGGCGGCGCCGGCGTCGAGGACCCCCAACGTGAAATTGGGAAAGCTGGCGGTGGCTTTCCTGGCAGGGCCGCGGCCGGCGCGGCAAGTAACGTCAGCACTTCGCTCGAAGACCCGACCCATATCTCAAGCACACTGTCACCTACGGAGTGCAGACCGAAACGTGGTGGCAGCCATCTGTCTTAGTGGAGCGAAGCGACCATGGATAATCGGGTGGAAGCGGTGCGGAACTCGGCCACTAAGCAGGCGCCCGGCAGGGGCTTCGTGCTCGTTGCCACGGTGTTTGCGGCGTTGGGCGGGCTCCTGTTTGGTTACGACACGGGCGTGATTTCGGGCGCCTTGATCTTCATCAAGTCGCAGTTCAGCCTGTCCGTTTTTCATCAGGAGCTGGTGGTCAGTGTGGTGTTGATCGGGGCTGCAGTCGCCGCGCTTGGCGGGGGAAGACTCGCGGACGCATTTGGCCGCAGGCTCATGCTGCTGGTGACATCTCTGATCTTCGTGGCCGGAGCGATCGTTTGCGCCGCTGCGCCGTCCCTCAACGTGCTCATTGCGGGGCGCATCATCGTGGGCTTGGGGATCGGCCTCTCAACCAGCACGGTTCCGGTGTATATCTCGGAGGTTTCACCGGCCGAGGCACGCGGTTGGCAGGTTTCTCTGTTCCAGCTCGCCATCACCGTGGGAATTCTAATCGCTTACGTAGTCGATTATGCGTTCGCGTCGGACGGGCAATGGCGATGGATGCTCGGGCTGGCCGTGGTGCCCGGCGCGATTCTGGGGCTGGGAATGTTGGGAATGCCGGAGACGCCGCGCTGGCTCGCCAAGCATGGTCAGGCCGACGCCGCCCGGACGGTGCTGCAACGGATTCGAGGAACGCAGGATGTCAGCTCGGAATTCCAGGAGATCCATGACACTCTTTCCCGGGTAGACGAGCACGGGCGGTTCTCTGATCTTCTGGCCGCATCCGTTCGGCCCGCCTTAATCATCGGCATAGGTCTCGCGATTGCGCAGCAGATCACGGGAATCAACACGGTGATCTACTACGCGCCCACCGTCATTCAGTCTGCCGGCATTCCTTCGGCGTCCGGAGCGATCCTGGCCACCGCCGGCATTGGTGTGGTTAACGTTCTGATGACGATCCTCGCCATGCGGCTGATCGACCGCGTGGGGAGGCGGCCGCTGCTGTTGACCGGCATTGCAGGAATGGCCGTCAGTTTGGGCGTCCTGGGCTTCGTCTTCCGCACTCATGAGCCGAGCACCAGCCTGGGCTGGCTGGCGATGGTTATTTTGATGGTCTATGTCGCCTCGTTCGCAATCAGCTTGGGACCGATCTTCTGGCTGCTCATCGCGGAGATCTATCCATTGAAGATCCGCGGCATCGCAGAGGGGACGGCGGCTGGAACAAACTGGGCGGCGAACCTTCTGGTCTCGGTCACTTTCCTGTCGTTGATCCACGCGCTCGGGCCTGCCTTGACGTTCTGGCTGTATGGATTGCTGGCCATTGCGTCTTTCGCGTTCGCCTACGCTTTAGTGCCCGAGACAAAGGGCCGTACGCTCGAAGAGATTGAGAAGTCGTGGCGGTTCTAGCAGGTTCGGAAAAACCGTCGATTGTCATTCCGAGGAGCCGAAGTCGACGAGGAATCTCGGAGTGCCCCGTGTTTTCAGAGCGAGATTCCCCGCTTCGCTCGGAATGACACGTTCTGGAACGGCTATCAACAACCTGCCAAGGGACGAGCCCTCGCGCGGTAGTGACGGTGGCCGGGCGGCTCGTCTGTCGCGCAGCCGGAATCTCAGGCGGGGTGATAATCCCCGGGGTGATAATCCGATGCTACTTGCAGGAGACATTGGCGGCACCAAGACGGACCTGGCAATCTACTCGGCCGAAGCTGGGCCCCACTCGCCGCTGGCTGGAGCGGAATTTCATAGCGCCGACTACCCAAGCCTGCAGGCCATTGTGACCGAGTTTCTCTCGAAAGAGAAGATTTCCGCCGACCGGGCCTGTTTTGATGTCGCCGGACCTGTCATCGCGGGGCGCGTGAAGACCACCAACCTACCCTGGGTGATGGATGAGACTTCGCTTGCCAGCGAGCTCAACCTCAAATCCGTTCATCTGTTGAATGATCTGGAGGCCATGGCCTGGTCAGTCCCCGTTCTGCGGCCAAGCGACGTGCGCAGCTTGAACGCCGGAACACCCGACCCGAGAGGCTCGATCGCGATCGTCGCGCCGGGTACCGGCCTGGGCGAGTCATTTCTCACTTGGGACGGATCACGCTACATCCCTCATAGCTCCGAGGGCGGTCACGCAGACTTCGCCCCCACGGACGAGCGCCAGATCCGCCTGCTCGAATACATGCTCAAGCGATTCGAGCACGTCAGCGTTGAACACGTGTGTTCCGGGATTGGCATTCCCAACATTTATAAATTTCTTCGGGATGTCGAGCACATACCTGAGAAGCCCGACGTCGCCGAGTCGGTCGCTTCCGCCAAGGATCCCTCGGTGGTCATCATCGAGGCCGGTGTTGAACCAGACACTCCGAGTGAACTGTGCCGGGCCGCGATCGACATGTTTGTTTCGATTCTGGCGAGTGAGGCGGGGAATCTCGCAATCAAGCTGCTTGCCACGGGCGGCGTCTACCTGGCAGGCGGAGTCATTGTGCACACCTTGGGAGTGCTGCTGGACCTGGGCTTTATGGAATCCTTCAAGCGGAAGGGTCGCTTCGCTGGGTTGATGGAGCGTATCCCGATCCACGTCATCACTGCTCGCGCGGCGCTGGTCGGAGCTGCGACCTATGGGTTACAAAGCTTGAAGACAGGATCATTCTAGCCCACTAAGAAAACTACACACTTTGCCCCCTGCCTTGGCGGCAAGTCGCCACGGCGGCCAGCAGTGTAGGGGGGTACCGCCACCTGCGGCGACGTGAAGCCGGGCCGGTTCCTCTATTGCATGGATGTCCGAGTCCACCCCCTCAGGGGGCAAGCGTGGCGGCGCTAGAGCCCGGCAGGCTGACTACCATCAAAATGAGTTTCTCCGGCGAGAAAGGCGGGACGCGAAGCGAGCAAGGCCAACGGAATCAACAAATCGGCACAAGGAAGACAGCTGGCGGCGAGAAAATGGGGCACCCCCCTCCCCCCCCTCGAAAATAAGGGAAGCGAACCCAAGAAGTCCTTTGTAATCAACAAAACTACTGGAGAATGTGAAAAAGCGAAGCCAACCCGAACTCAACCGAAGCCAACCGGGGAGTGGCAATAAGTTCAGGTTGTCAGTTCGTTAGTTCAGAAGAGACTGCGGACCACAAACTGAGAGACTGGCAGCCATTTGCGAACACCGCAGTCCGTCTTAGAGCCAGGTCTTATCAAGCGCGATCATTAGAAACAGCATTGGAAGGTAAAGGATCGATGCAAAGAGGAGCCGGCGCGCCACGGCATTTGACCTCTGGACGGCCAACCGCGCTGCGTAGTAGAAGAAGCACGAGCCAAGCACGAAAGCTCCCACGATATACACGAGGCTTGCGCCGCCCAGAAGCGCTGGAGCGAGACTCAGCGGCACCAAAGCGAAGCACGGCGCCAGAGTCTGCCAAGCCATGAATGATGGCCTTCGTTCCCCAAAAGGGAGAACCAGGTACCTTGCCCGAGCATAGTCCTCCCGGTACATCCAGGCGATCGCCATGAAATGAGGGAACTGCCACAGAAAGACAATGCCATAGAGCACCCAGGCCTCGAGGCTCAATTTGCCCGATGCCGCGGCCCATCCGATGAGCGGAGGCATGGCGCCCGGGATCGCGCCTGCCAGCGTGCAGAGAGGCGTCTTTCGTTTCAACGGCGTATAGAGAAAGAGGTAGCTGACCAGGGTGAATGCCGCGAGCAGGGCGGCGAGCACGTTCACGGTCAGTGCGAGGTAGATCACCCCTGCGGACGAGAGCAGTATCCCAAACCGCAGAGCCGCAGAAGGCTGCATTTTGCCGGCGGCAAGGGGGCGCCGCGCCGTTCGCCGCATCTGGGCGTCGAAACACCGCTCGATGTATTGATTCAAAGTTCCGGTGCCGCCGGCAACCAGCAGCGTGCCGACCAGAGTCGATGCCAGGCGGAACGCCGGCAGCGAGCCCGTCGCACTGGGCAGCCCCAGCCAGAAGCCGGCAAAAGTCGTGATGAGGATCAGGAAGTTTACTTCCGGCTTCGTCAGCGCCCAATAGTCAGCAGCCTGTGACCGAAGCTCGGAGTGCGGCCTGACACTTGGCGGCCGCAGCGCGACAACGGCGGGCTCCATCGTTGTCATCGAGCAACCTCCGCCTCAGTCCGGTCCGAAACTCCCCTCCTCCCCTGAGGAGGGGTGGCCGGAGGCCGGGGTGGTGTCGAGCAGACTTCCGGATGAGGACACCACCCCCTGGCTCCCTCCTCAATTGAGGAGGGGAATCGCTCGATGAATGCGGCTTGCTGAACCCCGTTCGTGTTGGCGGGCGAGAGGAGCTGGGTAGTGATGACTACAGCCGGGATCAGGTAAATAAACGTCGCGCAGAGCCACATCAAGGCGCCCGCGCACTCCTGATCCTGCAGAGGAGATAGGCTAAACCTCTGCGGCATAGTCAGGTACGACGGGTAGACCACTCGCTCGCAGAAAGCCAGGAAGGCCGAAAGCGCATCGCAAGGCAGCGTGGCCATGAACAGGTAGAGAGGGATCCGCCATCGGGGCCATCGCGCTACGCTCGGCCAGGGTTGCACCATCGGCCACCAGAACAGGAGCCCGGTCGCAAAGAAGCTGGCGTGCTCAAGCCTATGTAAGGATTCCGAGCGCAGACCGAGCTCAAATAGCGCCGGAACGTGCCACGCAATGAGCGCTCCCATGGCGGCAAGCCAGCAGATCGCGGGGTTGGTCAGCGTGTGTGCGACCTTTTGAAGCGGCTGCCAGCGCAGAACCGTGCCCAGAACGCCGCGGACGAATCGCTGCGGAAGGCCATGAAGAAACGGCAGGGTCGGTGCGCCGAGCAGAATCAATGGAGGCGCCACTGCCATAAGCAGAACATGCTGAATCATGTGCACCGTGAGCAGTTCGTCGTCCAAGGCGACCAGCGGGGATGCGACCGCAACCCAAGTCGCGGCGAGTCCAGCCATAAACACGCCCAGCCGCCAAGCGGGAATTGCATCGGGTGAGGCGTCGCGGATCCGGACCCACCCCAACGCGTAGACGACACCCGTCGCCGCCAAGAACATCGTGACCGGCAAAGGCAGAGACCAGGGTTCGACACCGCTTTGGAGGGGAAGAGCCATAGTTACCTATGGGTGGGAGGACGACGCCGTGTCCGTGGCAGGCGGGACGTCGCCCGCGACCGAAGCATCGCGCGCCGGGCGCTGTCCAGCCGGATGCAGGGTATCCAGAAACGCCACCAGCGCAGTCACTTCCGCCGGGCTAAGATTGTTTCCGTAAGCCGGCATGTTGCCTCGGCCCTGCAGCACTTGGCGAATGAGCTGATCTTCCGTGAGGCGTGTCGCGACCGCATCCAGGGCCGGACCTCTCTCCCCGCCTGCGCCGCCGAGCGCATGACAATTGCGGCACTGCTTCTCCTGAAACACCACAGCGCCCTGCCGTTCGAGTGGAGAGCTGCGCTTCAGATATTGCTCGGGTACGGGCAATCCGCTCCAGGCATTCATCTTGGGCGACCAGGGCGTATAGCTCGCAAGCTTGGTAAAGGTTCCGAGTGTAACCGCGGCAAGCAGGACCGTGAGAACGGCGATCGGCCGCCGCTTCCAGCTTTTCTCGCCCTCGCCCGACAGAAACGGCAGCAGCAGAAGCAGGCCAATGCCGATGACCGGCGCGATCAACAAGACCGGCGTCTCAAGCTGGGGCGGCAGCAGCGACAACAGGGCATAGAGCCACAAGAAGAAGAAGTCCGGTTTAGGAACTGTCTGGATGATCGTGGGGTCCGGCTGACCACTGGGCCCGAAGGGGCCAAAAACGATGGCGCAAAGGACGACCGCCGCCAGGATACAACCAGCGAAGACCAGGTCCTTCCAGATCGCGTCGGGGACGAAGGGCACCCCATCCTTGTGCGTAAGCTCCTCGTACTCTTTCAGATAAGTCGCGCGCCGCACCAGCCGTCCGGGCATGGGCCACTCATTGATCCCGAGCGTGAACACCATGAGCACGTGCAGAGACACGAGGCCTATCAGCAGCCCTGGTATCACGAATACATGCAAGGCAAAGAACCGTGAGAGCGTGTTGCCGCCGATGATGGCACCGCCCAGCATCAGGTTGACGAGCCAGCCGCCGAGAAGCGGCACCCGGCCCATGATCGAGGCGCCGATGCCCAGGCCCCAGTAAGCATCCTGATCAAAACGCAGGACTTGTCCTGTAAACGCCATTCCCAGCGTCATCAGCAGCAGGCACACTCCCAGCACCCAGGAGAGCTCGCGCGGGTACTTGTGCGCTCCAAAGAGGAAGACCTGCACCATGTGAATGAGCACCAGGGCGACCATGAAATTTGAGCCCCAGCCATGCAAGGCGCGGACGAACCAACCGAGGGTGACGGTATGATTAAGCGTTTGCAGGCTGTTCCAGGCCTCCGCGGCCGAGGGCACGTAAAGCAAGGCCAGCAGAATGCCCGTAATCACCTGCAGAATGAATACGGTAAGGGCCGCACTGCCGAAGACGTACCACCAGCTTGCGCTCGACCTCGGTACGCGATGAAAGACTGCGTCCCGGATGACGCCGCTGAGCTTCAGCCGCTGGTCCAGCCATTGGCCGATGGACTCTAGCCAACGCATGGCTTCCTCCCTCCGGCGTCTGCGGCGAGAGTCGGCAATTCGCCGGCGTGAATCACGAGCTGGTCGCCGTCGATCCTGTACGGGTACTCAAACAAGCCGCGCTCGGGTGGCCCCGAGGCGCGCGACCCGTCGGCGTAATAGACCCCTCCGTGGCACGGGCACATGAAGAGCCCCGACTGTGCGAACCAGCGGACCGGGCAGCCCAGGTGTGCACAGTTGATCGCAAACACTTGAAACGTCTGGCCCGTTACCCGCCGAACCCAGCACGGAATTTCCGCCGTTTGGCCATCCGAGGGGCTGACTGCAGGATTCTGGAACTTGGCCAGCCGCGTTTGACCCTCCGGGAATTGGGTGAGTGGCCCGAGCGGCACCCAGGCGTCGTAACTCTGGCCCGCCTTTCCTCGCAGAGGCGACAAAAGATAGCCGACAATGGGCACGGCGAGCAGGGCAGCGATGCCCCCATTGATCAGTATGCCCAGCTTCATCAAGGCATTGCGGCGCGAAAGCGATTCGCTCATTGAGATCCTCCATTCGCCGGTCCGAATCCTGATGCGGCGTAGGGTTGGCCGGGGAATTGTGGCCGCTGCGCTCCAAGCCAAGCCACCACGTCGGAGATGTCTTGCGATGACAGGGGCCCGGGGACGTGGCTTCTCCAATCCGGCATCGCCGTACCAGGCACCCCTACGATGATCATCGTGCGCAGTTCCTGATCGGGAACCAGTCCCAGGAACGAACCGTCCACAATCGAACCTGCCACGGGTCCGCCCCGACCGCTTGGCCCGTGGCACATGGCGCAGGAGGCTTGGTAAACGCCGGCGCCGTGCGCTGCATCGCCTGGAGCAGAGGCGGTGTAAGGCGGCGGAACATTGCCGCCCAGCGCGCTAGGACTCGCCCAGCGAGTGCGCATCCCGTGCACCAGGGCGTCAACCTGATGATCGGTTAGCATGCCCCCGGCGCTTTGTCCGAAAGCCGGCATCAATGTGCCGGTCCGGCCGTTGGTGATGACCTGCCTGAGCGTGTCATCGTCAACCAGCGCCTGGTACACAGGATCGCCGAGAGAAACTGCGGCCCCACCCTTGCCCGCAGCGCCGTGGCAGGCGGAGCAGTTCTCGCTATACAGGGTCTTGAAGTCGAGGACCTCGTCCGGCCGCGGCACGGGATCTTCGCCGGGACGTCCAGGTAAGTTATTGCAGCCGCTGAGGATCATGGCGAACCCTGCGGCAAGGGCCAGGATCACACCTGAGCGTGGACCGCTTCGCTTCATAACTCCTCGCTCTTCGTGCCCTTTTCCAACACGATCCCCGGAGTCTCGATACCTGCCAGCGCCGCGAGCGGTATATGCTGGCGGGTGCGTACCTGTTCCTGACGGGCGACCACCAGCCCGGCCACGACTCCGAAACCGATTTGCGAGGCCACAAACCACGTCCAGTCAATGCGCTGGTTGAGCAGTGGATTGACGACGCCAAGGGTTGAATGAAGCAGCCCCGACCAGATTACAGGCGCGATCAAGCCGCCCAGCAGGATCGGCCGTCGCGGTACCATCGGCAGCAGAACGCCATACAGCAGCCCGACAAGGATCGAGGTCACGAGGTGAATGGCCGTCGCGACCAGCAACAACTGAACGTGGAACGAGGTCAGGTGCCTTTCAGAGAGCTGAAAAGGTTGTGCGTAGACGATTGAAGCCAATAGGTTTATGGGATACCAGATGCTGCCGTGGCTGATGAGGCCGTACGCCGAGGCGAGCACCGCCATCGCTACGCCTCCGGCCAGGCCTCCCTTGACGCCCGCCGACACGGGGTAAATTTCGATCGGGAGCCAGGCCCGCTGCATCTCCGGCGCCGCCTTAATTCGCATGACTTCAAGCCGATCTGTCACGGCGGGAGCAACCTCGGCCGTGGCTTGCACGATCTCGTGCCGCTCGAGGGGCAGAACCTGACAGAACCAGCCTACTGCGCCCGCCGTTGCCAGGATCACGCCCAAGGTGCTCACGGCGGCGCTCGTCAGCAGCCCGGCGAAGATCAAGCTGATGCCGAAAGCCAGGATGAAGGGCCAGGCGGTCGGCGCAGGCATTTTGACGGTCACAGGGCTGGCGTAAGCAGTCGCGGCCGCCGTATCCGAGGTGTGTAGACCGATGCCCGGCCGGGCGTCCGATTCGCGGTTGGGTTTAGATTGCGATGTCGACATAAACAATCACCTGCCGATGACGTAAACTACCGTAAATACCACGACCCAAACGGCGTCCACAAAGTGCCAGTACAGCGACAGCACGCCCGTCTGATAGGCGTGTTCCTGTTTGACTTTGCCGGCGAGCGCCAGGACTAGTGCCGTGCCAAGTCCGATCAAGCCTACCGTTACGTGGAAGGCGTGGAGGCCGACGAGCGAGTAGTAGGTCGTGCCGAACAGGTTCGTGGAGATGGTCAAACCCTCGTCATAGATCAAGTGATGCCATTCCCATCCGGTGCCGATAATGAAGATCGCCCCTAAGGCAAACGTCAGAAACCACAGCAGCTTGAAGCGGCCCATCTTTCCCGCTTCCAAGGCCCTGACGGCCAGGTGAATGGTCAGACTGCTCGAGAGCAGGCAGACCGTGTTGAAGATGGGCAGGTGCAGCACCTGTTGTGGCATCGGTCCGGTCAGGCTCTTGCCGATGTAGAAGATGTAGGCGACCACGAAAATCGTAAAGATCGCCGATTCGGCCCCGATGAGCGCGAACATCCCCACGCGCCCCTTGGAAGGAAGGGTCCAGGGCGTTTCAACTCCCGGTGCGGCGACGCTCATCGTGCTCATTCGACAGCCTCACAGGCCTGAAGGGCCGGGCGAACCCAGCCCTGGGCAACGCCCAGGGTTAATCGGTCTGTCATTACCGGAGCGAAAGCCCTGAAAGCGCGTCCCAAGGATGGCTAGCCTAGGCAAATCGCCGGTCGATTTGAAATGTGATCCAGTCATACCCAATTGGCGCGCCCCTTCAGGGCTCGATCCGACGAACCAACTATTCATACTTCCAGTCCGGGTCCTCCGGATGCTTCAAATCCCACAGCGGCCGGCGGCTCCTGACCTCGGGAAGAACCGCGAAGTTGTACGCCGGGGGCGGCGACGGCGTGGCCCACTCCAGCGTCCACGCGTCCCACGGATCGTTTCCCGCCAGCGCGCCCCTGAAATACGACTTGATCAGGTTGAACACAAAGCACAGCACGCCCGCCCCCTGGAAGATCACCCCAATGGACGCAATCAGGTTCCAGACCCCCCAACCCCGCCCCGGCTCGTAGGTATAGATCCAACGCGGCATTCCCAGAACCCCGGAAACGTGCATGAAGTCGAAGGTGAGGTGGAAACCGATCAGGAACAGCCAGAAGTGCAACTTGCCCAGCGTTTCGTTAAGCATCCTGCCGGTCATCTTCGGGTACCAATAGTAGAAGGCGCCGAACAGGGCGAATACGATTCCACCGACGATCACATAGTGGAAATGAGCCACGACGAAATACGAGTTGTGAAGTTGCCAGTCAACGGGTGCTGCGGCTTGTATGATTCCGGTCAGGCCGGCGATGAGGAATTGGAACAGGAACCCCAGACAAAACATCATGGGCAGGGCATAGCGGATCTTCCCGCCCCACATGGTACCCACCCAGTTGAAGATCTTGATTCCTGTCGGCACTCCGACGGCCATCGTGGTCAGCACAAAGAAGGCGTTGCTGTATGAGGCCATGCCGATCGTAAACATGTGGTGAGCCCAGACGCTCATGCTTATAAACCCGATGCCTACTGTCGCCGCGACCATCACGGGGTACCCGAAGATAGCTTTGCGTGAAAATACCGGCACGATCTCAGAAACAAAGGCGAAGGCTGGAATAACCAGTATGTACACTTCCGGATGCCCGAAAATCCAGAAAAAGTGCATCCAGATCGTGGCGGAGCCTCCCGCCTGGGTGTCGAAAAAATGTCCGCCCAGGTAGCGGTCGATCATCAGCATCACTTGCGCCGCCGTCAGGGGGCTGATTGCGAGCAGCACCATGCCCGACATCACCAGGTTTAGCCAGGCCAGCAGCGGCATTTTCCCCAAAGTCATTCCTTTGCACCGCATCGAGATGATCGTAGCCAGGATGTTGATCGCAGTACCGATGCTGCCAAATCCCGAAACCAGCAAAGCGATCGTCCAAAAGTCGGTACTGTGACCCTTGGAGAACGCCGGAGAAGTCAACGGCGCATAAGCCCACCAGCCGACGTCCGGCGCACTGCCGGCGCCGTACAGGCCATCGCCTCCGATGAAGCTGAAGTAGAGGAGCAGGCCGCCGAAAGCGGTCATCCAAAAACTCCACGCATTCAGCCGGGGAAAAGCCATGTCCCGCGCCCCAATCATCAGGGGAACCAGGTAGTTGGCAAACCCGAAGACGATCGGCATGGCCATGAAGAAGATCATGGTGGTGCCGTGCATGGTGAAGATGCGGTTGAATACCTGGGGCGAGACAAAGTGCGCCTCCGGAGCCGCCAACTGGATGCGCATGATGGTGGCTTCGATCCCGCCGACGAGCAGCATCAGCAGGGCATAGCCGATGTACATCAGGCCCAGCCTCTTGTGATCGACGGTGGTCACCCAGCCGTGCAGCGTTTCGAGCCAGGTCCCCGAGGCTTCATCGGGCAACCTGATCGAGTTCGGAATTCCTATGGCCTCGGACGCCATCGTCTCCTCATAGGCCCAGGCGCAAGGGCGGCTCTTGTAGCCTGCCGCCTTGACCGGGGGGGTGTCGGTCGTCGCCGGGCAGCCACAAACGCCGCCCTTACGCCTGGGACGGTTCAGTGAAGCGTCAGCAAGTAAGCGGTCAGACGGTCGAAGTCTTGATCGCTCAGGTTCATCGCCGGCATCAACGATCCCGGCTTGATTGCGTCTGGATTCTGAATCCACAACCGCAGATTCGCGGGCGTGTTGGGAGCGGCGCCTGAGGCTATCGTGTCGCGGCTCATCAGGTGCGTGAGATCGGGTCCAAATCGCCCGTTCGCAACCGTACCGCGCACGGCGTGGCAATTGATGCAAGCAGTAGTCTCAAAAACGCGTTCCCCGTCGGCGGCCGCCTGATCTGACTGCGCGCTCGCCGGAGACGATTGCTGCTGCTCGGCCTCGACCCAGCGATCGAAATCGGCCCGGGACTGAACATAGACTCGCAGCAGCATCTTGGCGTGCTGCGTGCCGCAGTATTGCGCGCACTGGCCAAGGTAAAGCCCCGTCTCATGCGGATCGATCCACATGCTGTTGGGATGGTTCGGGATCAGGTCCGTCTTGCCCGCCAGGCGCGGCACCCAGTAGCTGTGGTCCGTGTCGGCAGAAAGCAGCGTGAGAAAAGTCGGCGTGGGATCTTTCGGATCGCTGACCGGCACGTGCAGTTCATTGGCGGTCACGACGCCGAGTTGCGGATAGCGGTACTCCCACCAGAATTGGTGCCCGACCACCGTCACCTCGATGGCGTTCGCAGGCTTGCGCGCGTCCTGAATGACGTGAATAATGCGCGCCGCTGCCAGGAACAGGACCACCACGATCAACACCGGAATCACGGTCCAGGCCAGCTCTAGCTGGTTGCTGCCATAAATCTGCGGTGGCTCCCGGCCGTCGTCATTCCGCCTGCGCCGGAATTTCACCGCCGAATAAACCAACAAGCTGGCAACAATGACGAAGATCACGCCGGTAATCGCGAGGACGAAAAACGACAGCCCGCGGATCGAATCGGCTGGGGTCGAAACCGGCGACAAAATGCTCGTCGAGTCTGAAGGCTGACCTTGACCTACCGCGGAGGCGTTCAACGCTGCCAGCAGTGTGGCGGCGACTACTTTGATCGCAGGTTGCCAGTTCAATTTGGAGTGCAAGATTTCCATTTCGTCGTTCCCGTAAACGTCGCCCCGGCTCGTTGCCGACGTGCTCAAGCCATGCACCCTGCTTTCCAGTAGCTTCGAACAAGTCGGATAACCTGCAAGTGCTTGAACTGAGAAGGCCAAAGTGCAGTTAACATTTCCGCCGGGTCAATTGCGTGGATCGTCCGATGTCAGCCGGCTGGCACTTGCCAACGCTCTGGCAGCGGGGGTAGAAAAGTAACTCGCAGGAGAGCCGTCGCACCTCGGAGCCGAATACCCAGCCTGTACGCTAAAAGTGGAACCCGTCCTTGCCCTTTGCAGCGTCCGCTCCTCGGAATCGCGCCGAGGGTGTTTCAACCAACGGAAGGGAGCTCCCCCCTTCCCCTTGGCTGAAGGGTTCCCGTGCCCAAGCGAGATGCCAATGCGTGCGCAATTGCTGAACCGTTAGCAGTCGACTCCTGTACCCTGGTGCAGGCTGCCGCGCTAAGCCTTTTCCTTTCATATAAATCAGCACATCGCCGTTTCGGATTGAGAAACGCCTTGAGTCTGCACCTCGTGGGCTTCGAATTGATCGGAAAGCGGAGCGACGGGTAATTCGCAAGCCCGTGGGAAGGAGAAACGCATGGCACCTACTGAGCCCGGCAACGTACCCGCGCCTGCAACTCGGGCGTCCTCTCCGGCCTCCCCGCCCGTACGAGCCCTTGAACCCGAGCACCCTCCGGCGCAACGCAGCCGGCCAAAATGGCAAACCTATGGCACCCCACTGCTGGTCGTTCTGCTCGCAATTGCCGTAGTGGCTACCATCACGCGGAACTGGAATGCTTGGGAGGGTGGCCGAATCGATCAGGTCACAGACGATGCTTACGTGCGAGGAGACATCACGCCGCTCGGCACGAAGGTCGCCGGCGTCGTTCGGAACGTCAAAGTCTCCGACTATCAACAGGTCCACCGAGGCGACATCCTCTTGGAGCTCGAAGATGACGATTACAAAGCGCAGGTAGCACAGGCAAATGCGGCGATCGAGGCTGCAAGGGCTGCCATCGACGACAACCGGCGGCAGCGCGACGTTGAGGACTCACGCATTCAGAAGGCACTCGCGGGGGTTGACGAGGCCAACGCCGAGATCGCAGCTGCGGAGGACGGCATCACGGCGGTACAAGCCGATGTTGTGCGCACCCAGAAAGAGCGCAAGCGGCAGGAGGCCCTCTTTCAGGTGCAGTCGAGTACCCAACAGACAGTCGAGCAGGCCGTTGCCAACGAGGAGCGATATGCTGCGCAACTTTCAGGTAGCGAGGCGAGTCTCTCACAGGCAAAAGCTCTGCTCGCCAGCAACCAGCTGGCAGTGGAGGCCGAGAAGCGCACGAAAGCAGTCCTCGAGTCCCAGGAGGCTCAATTGACAGCGGACCTCCACGCCAAAGAGGATGCGCTGACCGTCGCCAAAGTCAACCTCGGATACACGACGATTGCAGCCCCGGACGACGGTACCGTTGGCGAGCGGCAGGTGCGGCCGGGGCAATTCGTATCCCCCGGAACAGAGGTGATCCCGTTCGTGAGCAAGATCAAGTGGGTGGAGGCGAACTATCGCGAGACCCAGCTTACGAACGTAAAGGTCGGCGACGAGGCCGAGCTTCGCATCGACGAGTATCCGGGACAAGCGGTTCGCGGCAAAGTCATCGAGATCGCGCCGGCCAGCGGTTCTCAATTCGCGCTGCTGCCGCCCGACAATGCCACCGGTAATTTCACCAAAGTCGTACAGAGAATCCCGGTCAAGATTGCCCTGAACGATTCGAACATGGCGACGGCGCTGCGTCCGGGTCTCTCTGTCATCGCTACGGTCTACGCACAACACTAACTGGAGTGCCAGATGGCTGCATCAGCCGCGGTTCTACAACCCACGCCGACACAGATTGTTGGCGCCATGGCGGGCGCGGTCCCGGCACGACTCTCCAAGAGCCCGCTCCTCGGGATTTTGGGCGTCATCATGGGCGCGGGAATTGTCACGCTCATGGGCCGCATGCTGACACTCGGCCTTGCCGATCTCAAGGGACATGTCGGAATCAGTTATGACGCGGGCGCCTGGATCGGCAGCGCCTTCAACGTCGCGCTCATGTTCATCGGACCTTTTACCGTGTACCTGGGCGGTTTGATGGGGCCGCGCAAGATTCTATTCGCGGCAGCGACGGCGTTCACGGTGGTCTGCGCATTCCTTCCGTTCGTTCACAACTACAGCCTTCTCATCGTGGCGCTGGTCGTGGCTGGGCTGACTTCGGGCACCTTCTACCCGCTGACGCTCACCTTCGCTCTGCGGAATATCCCTCTGCGGTTTCTTCCCTTCACCATAGCGCTCTATGCGACGTTCGTCGATGGAGCCGTGAACATCGCCCCAAGCCTTTACGGCTGGTATCGCGATCATCTCTTCTGGCACTGGATGTTCTGGAATTCGTCGGTGATCACACTCGTGATGATGGTGTGCGTCTATTACGGGATACCCGCGTTGCCCGCGACCAACAAATCGGGAACGGCGCCGAGCTTTGCGGGGTTCCTTTACGCCAGCGCAGGACTTGCGATGTTGTTTGCCGCGCTCGACCAGGGCGAGAGGCTCGACTGGTGGCGCTCTGGAGTGTTCACCGCGTTGTTTGTCGGCGGCTCGTTGTTTCTGTTGTGCTCGCTGGTGCGGCGCGTGCGTAGCCCTAATCCTCTCGTTGATCTTCCGTATCTACGCCAATGGAACACTCTGCTGCTCGGGGTCGGACTTATTTTCTTTCGCTTTAACCTGCTGGGGACGATCATCCTGATCCCGCAGTCGCTGGCCATTCACGGATTTGAGGCTGACCAAATCGGGCCCGCCGTGATCTGGAGCGCTCTCCCTCTGCTTCTTCTCGCGTTTATCGCCGGGTTGTTGCTGGTAGCGAAGCTGGATTCGCGATTGCTCATGGCTACAGGCTTCGCTTGCATGGCGCTCGCGGCCTGCCTGAACGCGGATCTGACGAGCGCATGGTCGGCTTCGAACTACTACCGCACCGAATTGCTGATGGGCGTCGGGCAATCGTTTGCCTTTATCGGCCTGGTCGGAGCCATCGTGCTTCAGGCGATTTTTTCGGGCGGATTATCGAAGCCGCAGTGGGCTCTCACGTTTTCTGCCTTCTTTCACGTGATACGGCTGTTCGGCGGACAGATCGGCGTGGCTTTCATGGGCCACTTTGTGGACCAGCGCGAGAAGCTGCACTCGAATCTTACCGGCCTGCATGTGCAGAGCGGGAATTGGATCACAGATCGCAATATTCGGGGGCTAGCCTCCGGACTATTTTCCAAATCCTCCGGTTTGGTTTCAGCCACCGGCCGGGCCGTGGATGTCATCGGCAGCAGGATACGCCTTCAGGCCTATACGCTTAGCATTATCGATGGGTTCTATTTGCTGGCATGGACATGCGTCATCGCTCTGGTCCTCGTGGCCCTGCTTCGCCGGGCGCCGCTCAACTACGGCGATCTCAGCATCGTTCAGCAAGACGGAGGGAAGGTTTGATTCGCTTGCTCACAGCCCTGACCGCTGGCCACTGACAGGTGATGGCTTGATTCGCTGATAGCTGATGGCTCTTAAGACTTGATGACGGGGTATTCATATGAAGAGAGCACTTTTGGCCGCAATCATGGCTGTCCTGACGGGAGCGCCTGTGCAGTCCGCCCAAGTCAAGAAACTTACGATGGCGGAGGCGGTGGAACTCGCACTGAAGCAAAACCACAACCTGAAAGTCGCGCGCTTCAAAGTTCAAGAGGCTCAGCAAGAAAAGGCTGGTGCAAAGTCGCAATATTTCCCGACGCTGAGTAACGAAACGAACCTCCTGCACGTCACGGAACTGCAGGATATCGATATTCCGGCCGGCGCGTTTGGGAGGATACCGGAAGTCGGACCTTCTCCGCCGTACGACCTGTTCATCGATCAGGGCAAGACCACTGTGGTCGGAAGCGGTATGTCACTCACCCAGCCGATAACGCAACTGATCCGCGTCCATCGGCAAAACAAAGCCGCTGAAGCGGACGTCGCGTCCTCCCGGGACGAGGCCCGGTACGCCGAGGTTGAGGTGGCGCTGAAGGTCCACGAAATGTACTACAACCTTCTGGTGGCCCAACTCAACCGGCAGGCGGCGGAGCAACAGATGCAGTATGCGGATGAGGACCTGCGGGAGAGCGCCAACGAAGTTCAGAACGGTTCCGCGCTGAAAGTCACCGAGATCAGCAGCCAGGCTAGCGAGCTGGAGTCGAAGCAGACCCTGTTGACGGCAGATCTGCAAATCGACGACTTGAATGTGCAGTTTGACGACTTGCTCGGGCTCCCCGTGGGGACGAAGCTGGAATTAGACCCAGCTGTAAAGACCGAGTTTGCTCTTCCCCCCAAGGATCAATGCCTCCGAATGGCGTGGGCGCAGAACCCGGAGATCCGGTCGGCCGAAGACTCGGTGACCAAGGCCAGCGCCGGAGTGAGCGTGGCCCGTACGAAGTTCATTCCCGACGTTACAGCTTTTGCGCGCTACAGCTATCAGGACGGAATCCCATTTTTGGTCCACAACTTCGGAACATTCGGCGTCAGCATGAACTACGACATCTTCGACTTTGGCAGGCGGCGAGCCGACATCCGCCAAGAACAAGCCCAACTCCGTGAAGCCGAGGAAAACCTCGCGCGGCTCAAAGACGAAGTCGCGGTCCAGGTGGAACAGACCTATAACAAGCTCCAGCGTACCAAGAGTATGGTTGAGGTTGCCCAGCGGGTGGTAGACCTGCGAACTGAAGGCGAGCGACTGGCTTCGAATCAGGTCCAGCAGGGGGTTGTGCTCGTTTCAGAGCAGCGGAAAGCCAGCGCCGAGGCATTCAAGGCTCAGGCCGACTTGCTGCAGGCGAGTCTGACATACGTCCTTGCGCGCGCTGAACTCGATCGAACCATGGGTGTCGTCTCGCAGTTTTGAGGTCCATAACCGGAGCACGAGCTTGGCAGATTTGAAAAGAAAGCCGAGCGATTCGGACCGGAGCCTGGCAGCCGACCCTGCTTTGGAGGGCTTCCACTTGCCGCAGTGCTTCACGCTTTTTCTCGGACTATGCGTTGTCTTCCGGACCGCCTCCGCTCGGCGGCCCGGGATCTCCCTCCGGAATCACGTGAGTTAGGGAGAGCGTCGCTCCGGCCGTTGCGCGCTTGCTGCTCGTTCAGTTTCCCCTCGGTCCTCTAAAGCTGAGAACTCAATAACATCCATGGCCATTCGTCACCGACACAGCTCGCCTTGCCACCTATCGAAGAAAGCGCCGGCGGCTCGCCGCGTGTCGTGCCAAGCTGTCGGCAACTGCCAGACCCTTGGCAGTCGTGCTCCGGCATTGGACCAGCCCCACCGCGCGCCGGCATCTGTTGGCTCAATTGTTCACGCTGGCTCGCCCGACGGTCATAACCCTTGTGAATTGAGCAGCGAACCTCAAGCATCCTCGGCGGCCCTATCTCACGGCAGCAGTCATCTTTAGCTCACATTCTCGGATGGAACGGCACTTGCGTTCTCTGGTGCGTACGCGACGTGACAACTCGAGATTACCGGGCGCTAAGGCACGAGAGGAAACCATGACGAGGCATAGTAGTGCGGCGCCCGCCGTCGACTGGCACTCTGATTCCGCGGTTGCGAAGAGCAACTTTAAGCCGCGCCGAGTCCGGCCGATTTCACAGCCACCCAACGAAGGCGATCGAGGCCAAATCGTCCTGGATCCGACGATGCAATCGCCCGCGGTCGTGCAGTTCGAAAAAGACCTGCGCGGACGCATCGTGGGTCAAGATCGCGCGATCCGACAATTGGCCCGTATCTACCAGGTCTAGTTGTCTGGTCTTGCGGCCGCGGGATGGGGAATACCTCATGTATGTCTTTGTGGAAGGCCTGACTGTCTTGGCTCTGGTGGTAGTGGTTGCGATGCTGCTCTTTGCTGCCTTCGTAGGTTTGATGGCGCTCCGCGAGGGGATAACGGCAATGAGGCGGATCGCGCGCAAGGCCGCGGAGCCGGCAACAGCTCAGGAGACCGGGCTGTCAATGGCGCTGCAAGGGGCGATTCTGACTTCAACAGAACCTTCGGCGCGCTAGCTCAATGCGGGTCAGGCGATAGAAGAATTGAGGAGGGTACCTTGGAAAGCCGTTCGGATCAATGAAGCGCAAGCAGAGTCGCCCACCGTTGGCACGTAGGTTGAGACAAACCGTGCGATCTGGCGCTGTAAGGAAAATCAAGATGTGTAATGTCACGAACCCGAGACCCCCAAGTAAAGCGACCCGCCGTCCCGCCGACATGTTGAGCAGATCCGCCGCCTGGCCTGCTTGTCGCGCTAGCCTTACAGTCACAGGGTGGCTGGGCACGACCCTGACCCTTGTGGCTTTGGTCGCCAGCGCCGGTGCGACACTGGCGCAAGACCCAGCCCCGAACGGCGCAGCTACGGCTTCGGTCGGAGGCGCGGTTACAATCGCTGGTCCCCAGGGGTCCCAGGTCGTGCCAGGCATCACCGTCGAGCTGAAAGACAGCGCCGGGGAACGCAAATTTTCGACATCAACCGATGCCGACGGACGCTACCAGTTTTCCGACGCTCCGTCGGGCGAGTATAGCCTTGCCGTCACCGCCCAAGGCTTCGACCCCTTCGCTGAAACTATCGTCCTTAAGCCCGGAGAAAACAGGAACCAAGGAATCACGCTGGAGCTGGCGAGTGTCGTTCAGAAGGTTGAGGTGCATGACAAAGCGGAGTCAGTGTCGACGCAGGGTCCGGACCCAACCGCGACCATCAGCGCCCGCCAGTTCACAACGCTTCCGCTGGC
>Ga0210398_10000506_pt1 | contig 44149 bp, 45 predicted proteins | sample IncBWC4OmetaG_FD_161047 | JGI IMG/M metagenome (GOLD analysis project Ga0210398, IMG submission 161047) | Forest soil microbial communities from Barre Woods Harvard Forest LTER site, Petersham, Massachusetts, United States - Inc-BW-C-4-O | ecosystem: Environmental > Terrestrial > Soil >...
ACGGCCCGCCCACCAAAAATGGCGACGCGAAAATTTTCGAGGTCCGCGAGACCGAGCGCGACTCCTCATTCCTGCGCCGCTATCTGACCGAAGACCTGATGCGCGAGATGGACATGTTCGAGTACGAGCAGCGCGGCGACGAATACGTCATCAGCCGGGTTTCTGACGATGAGGGATGGAAGGCGGTGAAGGAGACCATCGTCAAGAATGTCGGCGCGTCGTCGATTCCGGTGATCAAGGTCGATGACGCCGACTTCGGGCAGAATCGCACGCTGTACATGAAGCATTCGCACGACGGGCGCGACCTGCAACTCGAATATGCGGAGAAGACCATGGCATATCTGCAAAAGCTCTGGGGCCGCGAAGTGGTCCTCGAAACCACGCTGGATGGCAAACGCTCGCTGCTCTGCTCCAACGATCGCGGCTTCTCGGTGCGCACGCTGAAATGACATCGCGTACATCGTCCGAGGTGTCACTCTGGCGCGCAATTGGTACATATTGTACAATTTGTACCAATGAAACGAATTGTACATAAGAATGGCAAGCGCTCCTCGAAGCAGCCCCAAGCAATCGCCGAGCCCCCGCGTCGCCTCGGCGACGAAGACATTTCGATAGCCGATCTGCGCGCCCGCCTCGGCGACCTCGTCAGCCGCGTATCCTACAGGCACGATCGCGTCGTCATCACCAAGCATGGCAAGCCAGTCGCCGCGCTCATCTCGGCGGAAGATTTGCAATTTTTCGAGAGACTGGAAGACCGCATGGACAACGAGGCTGCCGACGCCGCCGAGGCCGAAACTCGAAAGAACGGCGGACCGATTCCGTGGGAGACTGTTAAGCGCGAAATGAATCTGCGTCAGCCAACCGATGCCGTACACCATCGCGCTGGAAACCGCCGCTCGGCGTGACCTGGCGAACCTCGAACGTTCAATCGGCGACCGGGTCTCCGATGCCATCGACAGGCTGGCGCACGACCCGCGCCCGCCAGGTTGCAAGAAGATCGTTGCAACCAAACTGCGCTATCGGATCAGAGTTGGTAGCTATCGAATCATCTATGAGGTTTACGATGCGTCGCGGCAGGTTTCCGTCAAATTGATCCGCCATCGCAGCGAAGCCTACCGCTGAGCCGCTGTTCTCTTCGATGCCCACACACGGCACAATGTTTCATCTATGGCTTCATCAGTTGAATCGTCCACCGCGCTTCCCCAGTTCGTCGAAATGATGGCGCTCGTCTATCACGAGGGCCGCAACGTCGGCCGCATCTTTCATCTGCACGCCGCCTCGACCAAGACTTTCGGCAAGCTCGCCGAACTGCCGCCCGACGATGCCAAGGCGTGGGAGATGCTGATTCCCTCGCAGCAACGCGGCGCCGAGGCTCCCTCCGCCAAGGACGCCGAAGCGATCTTCCGCGACGACTTCGGATGCTCGCTGTTCGATATCGGCAAGATGTTCGAACACACTGCGTGGAAGCGCTTTCCGCAGTATGGCGGCGCGAGGTGGGCCGCCATCGCGAATGCCGTCATCGAGTTGCGCGACGCTATCGATGCGAAAGACGACGCCGCGGTGACGAGGCTACTCGCCGACATCCCCGCGATGCGCCACAACACCGGCACTGCCGAGCACAAGCTCTCACGCGTCAAAGCCCGCCCCAAGTAGCGGAATCGATTGGGGATGCCGGGCACCTGCGCCCTGGCATCCCGAACACCGCGGGGGCTCGTTGATTTACTTTCTGGCGTCGGATACGTTCAGCCTTGGTAACGACGACGCGGACTGGGTCGTGGCTAAAGGAGGCGTGGCTGATGGACTGGCCGAAGTGCCAGAAGTGCAATAACGGAAACCTGATTCCTCTTTCGGATTACGGACAGGAAGGCGCTTCCGTGTTGTTCAAGGCTTGGGTCTGCACCAACCCCGAATGTGGTTTTAGTCTGCGCGTGGACAAGGGCGAAGTGACTTACGGCAGACGCATCGAAACCAAACATTAATCTCGCACGCAGTCGAATGAACGAGGGCGGCTCTCCCAGCCGCCCTTTTCTTTTGATTCAACGGCGCAAAGGGTGCGGACTCGGTCAAAGTGTCACAAATTGTGACACTCGGACATCGTGGTGGTTATCACCGCGTGCCTCAGCTAAGGATGGGCGCATCGAATCACGGCATAGCGATTGCTCCGCCGTATAAGGACCATGATTGTCGACGAAGAGTCGCTGGCTGCGTATCAAAGCCAAATCGAGATGGCACGGAAAGGTCCTTACCTCGATTTTCCCGCCCACGTGCATCTCGAGACTAACGCCCTATGCAACGCGGCCTGCACCTTCTGCCCTTACCCGACGCTGGACCGCAAGGGCGCCAAAATGTCCGACGCGCTGGTCGCCAAGATCATCGAGGACCTGCGCGACATTCCACCGACCCTGCCCTTTCAATTGTCGCCCTTCAAAGTCAACGAACCGTTTCTCGATACGCGGCTGTTCAGCATCCTCGCGCAGATCAATGAGCGGCTGCCGAATGCGTCGTTGACGCTGACCACCAACGCCTCCGCCCTCACTGAAAAGCAACTGGCGCGCCTGCCCGCAGTACGCAATCTCGCCTACCTGTGGATCTCGATGAATGACCATCGCCAGGCAGAATACGAAGCGACCATGAAGCTGCCGTACCGGCGCACCATCGAACGGATGCGCATGGTCCACGCCGCGCTGGCGAGTAAACGCCTCGGGTTGCGAATCGTGCTTTCGCGCGTCGGCGACGGAAGCGCCGCTGACGTCGCCTTCGTGCAATGGGTGACGCACGAGTTTCCGCTTTTCGAGGCGAGCGTCTTTCAGCGCGGCGACTGGCTCAGCCAGGTCGACACCCCCACCGAGGGAGCACCGAAAGTCGGCTGCGTCAGATGGTTCGATTTGTCGATCACGGCAACCGGCGTCGTCGCGCACTGCTGCATGGATGGCGCGGCGAAGTATCCCATCGGGGACGTCTCTCGCCAGCACGTGCTCGAGGTCTACAACGCTCCCGCGTACCGGCGCCTGCGCGAACACACCGCGCGCCGCCAGGAAGTTGAGCCGTGCAATCGATGCTCCTTTTTTTGAGTTTTCCGATCTGGCACCGGCTTTAGCCTGTCTCTTTCTTCTTCGAGAGCAGTCCTACCGTGACACATCCGCGTACTCGAAGTGACTCTTGATCGATTCCTTCGGCAGCGGCTTCCCGTCCACTTCAACATACGGATAGATGAGGTAGTTGAGCGGCTCGCCCTGCTGGCGCGGGGTCAGCGCGAGGTCGCGGCCCATTGTGAACGCGACGCGCGCCGCATCGAGGTGCCCGAAGTAGTATTCGTGACGCGCCGGATTCTTCCACGCCTCGGACGCGTCGATTGGAACCCATTCGCCGCCCGCATAAAACTCCGCCCAGCAATGGTAGCCGGGAACCTCACCTGACCGCGCCTGCCCGATGGGAAATCCAATCGTGAAGCGCGCCGGAATTCCGCGCGCGCGCGCCAGTGCGATGAAGAGCGAGTGGAAATCAGTGCAGTTGCCGCGTCTCACATCGCAGGCATAGATCGCGTCGCCGCGGCCCCATCCCTTGCCGCTCTTGTCGTATGACATTACTCCGACGACATATTCATAGATGATTTGCGCCTGCTGATATGGCGAAGCGGTCTCATCGCCGAGCTTGTTGCTGACCTGCGCGATGCGGCCGTCGAGCGGCACCAACTTATCGGGGCCGAGGAACTCCGCAAACGTCCCGCCGCTCGGCTCCGGAATGTTGCGTTGCGCCCGCTCGAGGTTCGCGGTTTCCTGAATGCGTTTCACTTCGAAGCTGACAGTCATCGGTATCGAAGCGGGCAACGGCGCGGACGCATCGAGATGCAGGATGCGGTTGCCATTGTGGGTTCTGATCGACGATCTCATGATGAACCGGATTTTCGACCTCGAGGCCGGCGATGTGCTGGAACTGGTCCTCGCGCGGAAGCGGAATCCATGCTTCGAAATGTTGCGATCCCGGCGCAACCGCGATCTCGGAGTGGTAGGTGAAACGGAAGTCGCGCTGGCGGTCGGGCGGAGTGCTGTCGTTCGCCGCGAACACTGTCGTCGCGAGCAGCACGAGCATGGCCAACGAAATGAGCGCGATTTCTGTGCGGCGAACTTCCTGCGTCATCATGTGGTTGCGACTCTCCGAGGTCGGCGGTTTACGGTACCTTGAATGAATCACGCTTATGGCAAAGAAGGAGCACCTCGCAAGATGACGAAGGCTATCGCGCGCGCCGCCGCGCTCTTGACCTACCTGACGATGATGTCGTTGACGATGCCGCTGCTGATCCCTGGCGCGAGCGCGGCGGCCAGACCACCGATCGTGACCGATGCGCAAAACGGAAAGACCATCGTCATTGCCAGGGACGCACCGCTGGTCATTGCGCTCGAATCAAATCCGAGCACCGGGTACAGCTGGCGACTGAGCAACAATGACGGCGCGATCGTAAAATTCATCGACCAATCCACTTTTCCTCCGATGGTGGCAATGCCGGGAGCAGCCGGTCATCAGATGTTCAAGTTCAAGGCGATTGCGGCCGGCAGCGACTCCATCGAGCTGGAGTATTTGCGGCCCTGGGAGAAGGGCGTCGCGCCGGCAAAGAAGTTCCGCATCGAGGTCACTGTCAAATGACCTTTTCACTGCCGCCTCGTAAACCTGATAGAGGTAGATGGTAACGGAGCCGAGCCCATGCAAAAGATGATTCCCGTCGACAAACTCGCCAGACCCGAGCATCACGTGTTGCTTCCGTTCGGCAGCATCCGTCGCGCCCGCGTCGACCAGGGCCTCGCGCCCGGCAACGCCACCCCGTTCGAGGCCGACTTCCTCAAGTCACGCCTGCACGGCATTTGCGCCGGCGAGTTCCAGGCGATGGAGGCCGCGGGCCGCACCATCTACGACTTCCCCGATGCGCCGTGGGAGTTCACCCTCGACATGGCGCGCCAGGTGTGGGACGAATCGCGTCACGCCGAGATCTACATGAAGCTGCTGGAATACGCCGGATCGTTCTACGGCGAATTTCCCGAGGGCGAGGTGCTGTGGTCGTGCACGCAGGCCGAGGATCCGGCGGCGCGCGTCGCGGGCATCAATCGCGGGCTCGAGGGCCTCGCGTGCGACGTCTTCGAGCAGCTCATCCGGTTGGCGCAAAAGATCGGCGACGAGGTCATCGAGCGGTCGATCGACTACGTGCTGGCCGACGAAATCACCCACGTGCGCATGGGCTCGAAGTGGATGCGTAAGCTGACCGAGGGCGACCCCGAGCGCCTGAAAAAGGCGCAGGCGTTCCAGGACAGCATCGATGAGATGTTCTCCTTCGGCACCCGCACCTCGATCGACAAAGTGGGCAAGGTCAGGCAGAAGGTTGGTGATCGCGAATTCGAGTTCGAATCCGCAACCACCATTGCACGCGAGGCGCGCCTGCTCGCAGGCTTCACGGCAGAGGAAATCGATCGCCTCGAAAAGGGCTTCGGCAAAGGCGGCGCCTACTGACCGCGAGATGGGCGAGCGGCAACCCGAGCGGCGCTGCCATCACTTATTTCCCCAATGACTGCGGCGCTTGATGAGCACCGTGCGCTCGCCCTCGAACACCACCGTGCCGTCCTGCTTGGTGCCCCAATGCTTGAAGCGCACGATGCCGGCGTCGGTGCGATCGGCGTCGCGCTTTTCGAGCACCTCGGTGTAGGCATACAGCGTGTCGCCATGAAAAACCGGCGCGGTGAAACGGATGCCGGTCATGCTCAGCTCGGCGAGTGCGTTCTCGGCGGTGTCCTGGGTCGCGAGCCCGATGCATACCGAGCCGGTGACGAGGCCGAAAACGAGGCGCTGTCCGAAGTTGGTGTCGCGCATGCGATGTTCGTTGTAGTGGCCGTCGGCGGTGTTCAGCACCAGCTTGGTGAGCATCTGGTTTTCGATTTCGCCGATGGTCGAGCCGCGCGCATGACGCATCTTCGCGCCGACCTCGAAATCCTCGAAGTAGTTTTTCGTGCCAGTGAGTTTTGCGACGGCGACGCTCATGATTTGGGCCTCGGCAGCAGGCGGTCCGAGATGATGCGCATCTGGATTTCGGATGTACCTTCGAAAATCTTCGTCAACCGCGCATCGCGCCAGTAACGCTCGAGCGGAAAATCCTTGGTGTAACCGTAGCCGCCATGGATTTGCAGCGCCTGGCTGGTGACGCGCTCGGCCATCTCGGAAGCGAACAGCTTCGCCATCGAGGCTTCCTTATCGCAGCGCCGATGCGAATCGATTTCATCGGCAACGAAGTAAGTCAGTTGGCGGGCCGCCTCGATCTCGGTGGCCATGTCGGCGATCTTAAAGCGAATTGCCTGAAAGTCTCCGATCGGGTGCCCGAACGCCATGCGCCGCTGCGCGTACGCGAGCGAGTCTTCGAGGCCTCCACGCGCGAGGCCGATTGCGCGCGCCGCAGTATGCACGCGAGCGGTTTCCAATCCACTCACAGTCGCCTGAAAGGCCTTGCCCTCGCCGCCGCCCTCACGCTCGCGACCGAGCATCGCATCGGCCGGGAGCCGCAGATTGTCGAAATGAAGCTCCCAGGTCTTCCATCCGAAGTAGCCGATTTTGCGAATCGGCGAACCACTGAGACCAGGCGGAAATTTCCCGCGCTCCTTCAGCACCAGGAACTGGCTGATGCCTTCATGACGGCGGCGCGGATCCGACGGCTGCTTCGTTCGCGCCAGGACCGAGATGAAGTCGGCGCCGTCGGCAAAGGTGCACCAGGTTTTGGTGCCGTTGAGGACCCATCCGTCGCCGTCGCGCGTCGCCTTGCAGGATACGTTCGCGAGATCGGAACCCGCGTCGGGCTCCGATAGCGCCGCGGCGCCGAGGAATTCGCCGCGCGCCATTTTCGGCAGATACTCCTTGCGCTGCTCCGCGGTGAAGCCGCCGCCCAGCCCGTTGCCGCGCGCGATGATACTCGCGACGCTCATCCATGCCCGCGCTAGTTCTTCGGTAATCAGCACGTACTCTAACGCGCCCATGCCGAGGCCCCCGTACTCCTCGGGAATCACGATGCCGAAGTAGCCCATCTCCGCGAGCTTGTCGCGCAGGCTCATCGGAATGTCGCCTTGCTCGGGGTCGAGCTTGTTGGCGAGCGGCAGCACCTCGTTCATCGCGAACTCGCGCGCCGATTGCTGAATCATGCGGCGCTCGTCGGTCATGTAACTCACAGTGGTGCTCCTCGTTTCTTCGCGACCAGGTTGGTGCGTTGATACGTGATAACGATTTCGTCGCGTTGATTGCGCGCCTCGGTGCGCCAGGTGACGATTCCGAAATTGCCGCGGCTGGCAGATTCGCGCGTCGTTACCACGGTGCTGCGCGCGGTCAGCGTATCGCCGGGATAAACCGGCCGCACGAATTCCATATCGTTGATGCCGAGAAACGGGCCGCCCGCTTCGCTCAAATCTTCGACCGAAATCCCAACCACCGTGCAGGCGATGAGCAATGGGTTCACTACGACATCCGGATGGCCGTGGGCGCGCGCGTACTCGGCGTTGAAGTAGAGTGGATTGTGCGCGAGGGTCGCGGTGGTGAAGAGCGAATTGTCGCCCGCGTTAATCGTGCGACCCCAATGATGCTCGAATACCTGCCCCTCCTTGAAGTCCTCAAAGGAGTGGCCTTTCAGCATCAACTTGAATTGAGTGAAATCGGGTGGTTCGGCCATGCCCCAAGCTCCTAGCAAAGCTTTCGGCGATTCGTCTATGTTGCGGATCGAGGTTAAGCGGCATGAGCGCCTCGGCAGCAAGGGAAAATATCGGCATCACGCGCGCCCTGGTGCGCGCGGTCCGCGACATTCGATGGGATGAAACTCCCGAGGAAGCGCGTGAGGTCGCACGCCACTGTCTGCTCGATTTTTTTGGCGTCGCGATCGCAGGCTCGCGCGAGACGCTCACTCAAATCCTCATCGATGAAATCGTCGCGAACGAAAATTCTTCGCAGGCCAGCCTCATCGGGCGCAAGGAGCGCGCCTCGCGGCTGACCGCGGCACTCGTCAATGGCGTCGCCGGTCACGCGCTCGATTTCGACGACACGCATATGGCGATGGGCGGCCATCCGTCGGCGCCGATTATTCCCGCGATCCTCGCGCTTGCGGAAACCAGCGGCGCAAGCGGTCGCGATGTGCTGGAAGCGATCGTAATTGGGGTCGAGACGGAATGCCGGCTCGGTGCGCTAATCGGCGCGCAGCACTACGTGGTCGGTTTTCATTCTACCGGCACGATCGGAACCTTCGGCGCCGCGGCCGCGTGCGCGCATCTGCTCGAGCTCGACGAAGACGGCTGGCTGCACGCGTTCGGGCTGGCGGGAACCCAGGCGGCGGGATTGAAATCGGGATTCGGTACGATGGCGAAACCTCTGCACGCCGGGCGCGCGGCATCCAACGGACTCTTCAGCGCACTCGCCGCGCGCGGCGGATTCACCTCGCATCCCGCCATCCTTGAAACCGAGCAGGGATTCTTTGCGACGCATGCGGGCGTCAAACAAAGCGAGGAAGCGCTCGATCGATTCACGGGAAAATTCTTGATCCGCGACGATCTCTTCAAGTACCACGCATCGTGTTACCTTACCCATGCGCCGATCAACGCCGCACAACTCATTCGCGGTGAGCATCGCTTCGATCCAGAAACCATCGACGAGGTTGAGGTGCGCGTGCACCCCTCGCTGTTCAGCATCTGCAACATTCAGGCGCCGAAGACCGGGCTGGAGGGAAAATTCAGCCTCCGCGCAACCACCGCGATGGCGCTGCTCGGTGAAGATACCAGCGACCTGGCGACGTTTAGCGATGAGAAGGTTACCGCTCCCGAAGTCGTTGCGCTGCGCGATCGAGTTAACGTCATTGCCGCGGGAAAAACTCGTCAGACGCAGGCGATGGTGCTGGTCAAGTCGAACGGCCACACTCTCCAGGCGGAATCGGATTCCGGAAAGCCGGCGACCGATCTCGCGCTGCAGCGTGACAACCTGATGCGCAAATTCATCGCGCTGGCAGCGCCGATACTCGGCCGCAGCGGTGCGGATGCGAGCGCACAGGCTGCCTTGGGAGCGGAGAAGATCGTTTCGGCTGCCGAATTGATGCGCCTGACGCACCCAGTCTGAGGAACCGACGATGGCCTTATTCGACACCAACGCAATCACCTCGGCGGCCAACTCCGACGGCGAATTCAAGCTGGCCGCGCGGCTCTGGAATGCCGACATCCGCTTCGAGGTCGGGCCCGAGGCCTACCTCCTGCGCATGCGCGAGGGCCGCATCAGCGAATTTTCGAAAATCGATGCGCCGAAATGGGATGTGAAAATCTCGGCGCCTGAAAGCGATTGGCGCGAGCTTTTGCAGCCGGTGCCGAGGCCCTTCTATCAGGATTTGATGGCGGCGGTGACGCGCCAGAATTTCAAGCTCGAAGGCGACCTGCTCGGCTTCAATCCCTACTATCGCGCCACCTGCAGACTTTTCGAACTGATGCGCCCGGCCGCGTGACGAGGATTTCAAGATGCCACGTTTCGATACCGCAACCGGCCGCTACCTCTATCTAAGCATCGACGGCGTCGAGTATCGCGTCTACTTCGAGGAAGCGGGACGCGGAATTCCGCTGCTGCTGCAACACACCGCGGGTGCGGATGGCCGGCAGTGGCGGCATTTGCTCGAAGACGCCGAGTTGCAGCGCGACTTCCGCATGATCGCGTACGACCTGCCCTACCACGCCAAATCGGTCCCGCCGACCGGCATCCAGTGGTGGCGCAGCGAATACAAACTCACGAAAAATTTCCTGCTTAAGTTCGTCACCACGCTGGCGCGCGAGCTCGAACTCGATCGTCCCATCTATATGGGCAGCTCGATCGGAGGTCATCTCGCGACCGATCTCGCGATGCATCATGCGGAAAAGTTTCGCGCGATCATCGGGCTGGAGGCCGCGATCTTCACTCCCGGTGGCTTCGACGACCAGTGGAACCATCCGCGCGTCAGCAACGAATACAAGGCGAGCGCGATGTACGGCCTGATGTCGCCGACCAGTCCCGAGAAGTACCGGCGCGAAACCGCGTGGGGTTACAGCCAGGGCGCGCCGCCGGTGTTCAAGGGCGACCTCTATTACTATTCGATCGATCACGACCTTACGCAGAGCGCCGAAAAAATCGACGCGACGCGCACGCCGCTTTACCTGTTGACCGGCGAGTACGACTGGGCGAGCACCCCGGAAATGTCGGAGCAACTCGCCAGGCGCATCAAGGGCGCGAAGTACACGACCATGAAGGGGCTCGGACATTTTCCGATGAGCGAGGATCCGGAGCGCTTCCGCGAGTACATCATGCCGGTATTGCGCGAAATCAAATCGCGGTGAAGGCGAGCATCATGGCGATCACGGTTTACCCCATCACCTTAAATTTCGCCGCCGAAGTGGCAGTCGATCTTTCGCAGCCGCTCGAGGCTGAGGACCTCGCGTCAATCAAGCAGGCGTTCTGGCAGTACGGGGTACTGATTTTCCCCGATCAGAATCTCACCGAAGAGCAGCACGTCGGGTTTGCAAAACACATTGGACCGATCGAGCCCTCGATTGGCGCGTATCGTCCCGACGCGAAACTGCGATTGCGTCCCGATCTCGTCGACATCTCCAACCTGACGTATCGGGGCCAAATCTGGGCCGAAAACAGCAAGGTGCGCGGACTGAATCTTGGTAACCGGCTGTGGCACACCGACAGTTCGTTCAAATTTCTGCCGGCGCGCGCGTCGCTGCTGTATGCACGCAGCATCGCGCCGATCGGGGGCCATACCGAGTTCGCCGATATGCGCGCCGCCTACGATGCGCTGCCCGAGGACCTGAAGCATAAGCTCGAGGGGCTGGTCGCGGAGCATGCACTCGCATATTCACGGCTGCGGACCGGGTTCACCAACTTTTCGGAGTCTGAGCGCAAGGAGTTGCCGCCGGTACCCCAGGTCATCGTCCGGACGATTCCGGAAAACGGACGCAAATCGCTCTACATCGCGTCGCACATCGGGCGCGTGCTCGGTATGCCTGACGACGAGGCGAAGGTGCTGGTCGATCAACTTATTGCGCATGCCACGCAGCGCCAGTTCGTCTACACGCATCGATGGCGCCTGCACGACCTGGTGATGTGGGACGACCGCTGCACGATGCATCGCGGCACCGAGTTCGACGATCTGCGCTACACGCGGGACATGCATCGCGCGACGGTTTCCGACATCGCCAACACCTGCGAACAGGAAGGCGTGTCGATTCCCGTCGCGAGTGCCTGAAGTCCCTCAGCTGCGCGTTCGGGATCCGATCAGCGAACCGCCTGCGAGAGTGCGAGGATCGCGCGTAGTCCACTTACCGCGCTCGACCGTGCTGAAAAATTCCTGCACCGCGCGATTGAACGCGTCGGGCTCCTCGAGGTTCACTGCATGGCCGGTGCGCGGCACCATCCACAAGCCCGCGCTCGGAATCGTGCGCTTGAGGAAGATGTTCGCATCGAGGCACGGCTCATCCTCGTCGCCGCAGACCAGCAGAAGCGGCACCGTCACCTTGGCCAGATTAGCCTCCAAATCGTAGAGCGAGGGGCGGAGCCCCTGGTAGTTACGCAACGTGAGCGCGGATCCTTTTGGCGAATGCTCACTAAGATGCTGCACGAACTCTTCCCAACCGCGCGGATCCTTGTTCTGGAGTTGAACGCGCGTCGGCCCGAGCCCGAGCGCTCGCGCGAGCGGCGCAGAACCATCTCGAAGAAAGCGCTCTGCCGTCGCGTCGCATTGCTTCTTGAATGCTTCGCGCTCCGGTTTCGGCGCGCCCGAACCACATCCCGCTACCACCAACGAGGTCGCCATCTGCGGATATCGCATCCCGAAATGAAGCGTGGCGAAGGCGCCCATGCTGAGGCCTACGACATGCGCCTTGGCGATAGCGAAATGCTTCAGCACCGCCGCAATGTCATCGGTCGCGTGATCCTGCCCATAGGAGGCGTCATCTTCGGGGACATCGGAGGGCGGGTAGCCACGGGCATTGAAGGTGATGCATCGATAGTGACGCGAAAACCACCGGACCTGGGTTTCCCATTCGCGATGGTCGGAGCCGAACTCGTGCACGAAAATTATCGGGTGCCCGGCTCCGGTTTCCTGGAAGTAGAGTTTTGCTCCAGATGATTGCGCGTACGGCATAAGTGGATCTCCCCAAAGGTTACTTCTAGATAGTATGTTGGGTCGATATGAAAAAGGTCCTGATGGTTTGCACCGGAAACAAAGATCGGAGTCCGACGGCGGCGATGCTGATTGCCGAAATGTGCGCGCCGATGTGGGTGACCTCGGCCGGCACCGAGCGATGGTCGAAGAATCCGGTCAATCAGGAACTCATCGAAGAGGCCGACGTGATTTGCGTGATGGAGGAGGCGCATCGCCGATTCATCATTGAGCGGTTTGGCGAGTCCCACGCGGACAAAGTGATCGTGCTCGATATCCCCGACAACTATGTCTGCTGGGAAGCCACCCTGGTGCAAATTCTCAAGCCCAAGTTGCGCGCTGCGCTCGGCATCGCCAGCCCGCACATTCATCCCGCCCACCGATCTTCTAACTGAGACTTTCTTCCAGCAATCGCAGCGCGGCGTCCGCAAAGGCCCGCATGTTGGCGACGCGATCGCTGTTGCCGGTTCGAATCACGGCCGCTCGTTCGCGAGGCCCTGCCACCGCGAGGCAGGTCGTGCCGGCCGCGTCGCCATAGCGGCTACCGGTCGGACCCGCCGCACCGATTTCCGAGATCCCCCATGTTGATGACAGCCGGTCGCGTGCACCTCGCGCCAGGACCAGCGCGGTGGCCTCGGTGATCCCGCGCATGCCTTTGAAATTTTCCTCGGTGAAACCGAGCACCTCCTGCATCGATTTGCGGGTGTAGACAACTACGCCGCCGAGGAAATAAGCCGACGCTCCCGGCACACTCAGCAGCGACGCGGCGATCAGTCCGCCCGCCGATGATTCCGCGATCGCGACGGTCTCTTTTCGTTGTTTGAGTAGCGCGCCGATTTTTTCCGCCAGCGGTAGTAGGTCTTTCATCAGGGTTCAGCTCCTATTGGGAAACTCAGCGGCTCGTGGTTTTGATGGGCTTGAGGAACTTCAGCGTCATCCGGTCGCTCTCGCCGATGGCGAGGTACTTGGCCTTGTCGGTATCACCCAAACGCAAAGTCGGCGGCAGCGTCCACACGCCCTTCGCATAATCCTTGGTGTCCTTTGGATTGGCGTTGATGTCGGATTTTCCAGCGAGGATAAAGCCCGCCTCCTCCGCCATCGTGATCACGGAATCCTCGCGGACATAACCGGAGGCTGCCTTCGGATCCTGTGGCTGGGAGGGATCCCCGCGATGCTCTTCGACGCCCAGAATGCCGCCGGGTTTGAGCGCTGCGTACATCGCCTTGAAGACCGCCTCGCCATTTCCGCCGCGCATCCAGTTGTGGACGTTGCGAAACGTCACCACCATGTCGGCCGAACCGGGCGGCGCCAGCTTCAGTTTATCGGGGGGATCCAACTGCGTGACGGTGATCTTGCCGAAGCGCGCCGGATCATCGGCGAGCTTTTTCTTGTACTCGATCGTGTTCTCGCCGGGTGGAACGGCCTCGTAGAGCTTGCCCTGGTCATGCAGATAGGGCGCGAGAATATCGGTGTACCATCCACCCCCCGGCGACATCTCGACCACCGTCATGTCGGGCTTGATGCCGAAAAACGTCAGCGTCTCGATCGGATGGCGATACTGGTCGCGCGCGACGTCCTCGGGGCGGCGGGTGGAGGAGTTGACCGCACTTTTCAGGGCGGCGGCATCGTCTTGCGCGCGCGCAAATTCAGGGTGCAGAACCAACAGCGATACTATCAGGCCAGGCAGCAGCGCGACTTTGAGTCTCATGGCCCCGATTCTTATACAGACGCACTAGATCCGCCAGCCCGAAAGCGCGCTCCGGCGTTTATCGCTCGACTGGTAGCTGCGCATCCTTCCACTCGAGCATGCCGCCCTTCAGATTCCATACATGCTCGAAGCCCAAGCCGGTCAGAATCGCGGTGGCCGTGGCGCTGCGCACTCCCACGCGGCATATGGTGACGATATCGCTGCTTTTCATATTGGCCAGCTCGGTGGTCCGCTCCGGCAATTCCTTCAAGGGAATCAATTGCGCGTTCGCGATGTGACCCAGTTCGCCGTGATATTCATCTTCTTCCCGCACATCAACTAACAGTGGAGGGTTGTTGCTCGCGAGCCGATCACGCAACTCCGCCGGGCTTAACTGCCGCACCTGGTTGAGCTGCGCGAGAGTGGGGAATTTGAGCGCTCCGGCGTCGAGGTCGGCTTGATTCGGCTGCAGCGCCTCCTGGATTCCATCGGGCAGCGGCAGGCCGAGATTGTTCATCAACTTGATGTAGTCGTCGCGGGTCTTGCCCGCGAGCCGCGGGTTGGAGTGCTTCTCCTCGCCGATGGTCGATTGCGTATGTCCTCGATAATCGTGCGCCGGGAAGACCAGAATTCCGTCAGGGAGCGTAAACAGCTTGCGCGCGATGGAATCGTACTGAACGCCCGGATCGCCACCCGCGAAATCAGCACGGCCAGTGCCGTGGATGAACAATACATCGCCAGTGAAAACGCGGTCCTTCCCCAGCACGCTGATGGAATCGGGGGTGTGCCCGGGAGTGTGGATAATACGAATCTCCTCGTCGCCCACCTTCAGCACCTGGCCATCTTCGACGTGGATGCTGACGTGCGGGGCGGGCGCAAGGCGATGCATCGCGACCGGAGCGCCCGCCAGTTCGCCCAGTTCCATCGCGCCGCTGCGATGATCGGCGTGGGTGTGCGTATCGACGATCAAGTCGAGATGCCATCCGTGATAGGCGAGCATCGCAAGATAGCGCTCGATCTTGTCGCGCACCGGATCGATGATGGCGGCCTTGCGGGTTGCCTCGCAGATCGCAAGATAAGTTTTGCACTTGCCCCGATTGAGTTCGCGAAAGATCATCGGACCTCCCCATCGCTTGCGGCGCTAAATGGTATCGGACACCCCTGGAATGAAGAGCGGCTCCATCGCGTAGTGTGCGATATCCGCCTCCATCTCGGCGCGCGCCGGAGCGGTAGCGGTTTCGCCGGCGGCCTCGAGGATGGTCCGCATGATCGTTGCGTCACTCGAACTGTTGAGGAACAGGCCCGGCCGGCTCAAGACAAAATGCGCGGCGCGCCGGATCGCATCGCGATCGCGCAGCGGCTCGTACCAGCTGAACTTGCGCTCGGTGTCATTTTGCCATCGGCGGCGCGCCACCGACTTGATGGTTTGCGTCGCGACGCCGCGCTCGCCGCAGATTTTGATCAGCGCCTCGACGTCGGCGCGGTATTGCGGAATTCCCAGCATGGTGAAGTTGTAGGGAAACAGTACCGAGTCGAACGCGAACCGCTCGAGGCTGCGGCGATGCATCGCGGCAACCTGCGAGCCATGCCCGGTAACACCGATGAAGCGCACCAACCCCTGCGCGCGCGCTTCGACCAGCGCCGCGAGCGCTCCATGTGGACCGAGTGCCGTCTGCCATTCTTTTTCGTCAACCAGGTTGTGCAGCTGGATCAGATCGAGCTGATCCACGCGCAAGCGTTCCAGTGATCGATGGAGACTGTCGCGCGCGCCGTCGTAGGTGCGATCCCCGGTTTTGGTGGCGAGGAAAAAATCTTTGCGATGCTCGCGCATCCAGGGACCGATGCGCAATTCCGAATCGCCATAGGCTGCTGCGGTATCGATATGATTGATGCCGAATTCCAGCAGGATTTCGAGGATGGGATCGGCCTTGTCCTGCTTCATGCCTCCTAACGCGGCGGCGCCGAAAATTACCCGCGAACTCAGATGACCGGTTTTTCCGAAGGGAATCTTTTCGATCATTTTGCACCTCGGGGAATTGAAGGTAGGTCAGACATCTAATACCGCAATCCTGCCTGAACCTAAAAGCGCGAGTGCCAAGAAGGAACTAGTTTCCGGGGAAGGCGACCAACTCATCTTCCATCGGTTCTTGATTGGGTACCCTGCGAGGCGCGCCGTCGATTGCGAGCCGCATCGGCGTCTCACCGTTCTTCTCGATGTGGTACTTCGTCACCGTGATGTCCTTGAACTGCATCGGGAGCCCATCGCAAGCGAGGAACGACGGCGCATCGCAAATCTGAATATGCAGATGCGGTTCGGATGAGTTGCCGCTGTTGCCGACTTTTCCAATCACCTCGCCACGATGGACGGAATCGCCCTGCTTAACGGTTATTGAGCCCGGCCGAAAATGCGCGTAACCGACGTACAGGCCGCCGCCGATTTCTTCGACGATGTGGTTCCCGGCGATGTTTGCCGGTGTCAGCTCAATCGCCATTGTCGATTGCTGTGGAACGTTTTCCACCAGCCCATCGAGGACCTCGACGACGCGACCGTCGGCCACCGCGGTGACCGGCAGGCCGTAGGCATGATAACTGGAATTTTTGCTCTCATCGCCGCTGAAGGTCTTGCCGTCGTCACCGAGCTTCACCCAATCGATCGCGTAGCGCTCCGGGGACCTGGCCTTGCCATCCAGCACGATAACGGCGCGTCGATGAGGGGAGGTGTTCGATGGACCGTTGCCCGCCAGCCATCGATCGCCGGCTAAAGGAGCATCGATAGTTGGCGCCGCCGCTGGCTTTTGGAGGTGAAGCGACGCGATGGGTATCAGCTGCGCGTCGGCAGGATCCCCGTCCGGCTCAACCACCAGCGCATCGCCAAGTGTGGCTGGCGTCGCCGTCGATTCAAAGTTTAGAAAGACGAACAAAATCCCGGTCGCGCCGGCTGCCAGCACGGGATCTTGCGGCTTCTGCCGATCTGCGGAACCGACCGTCTCGAACGATTCCTTCAGCGCCTCGCCTTCGACGTTGGTGTTGAAGGCCACGCCACTGGAACCGTGTACTCGCAGCGCCACGATTCGCGCCGGCTGCTTGCCGAAATTTGAAAGATATAATTCGTAGGCGAGATGAGCCGTGCCCTCGCCGATGAAGGGTAGGAGCGGCCCGCTCGAGCGCGTGACAGTCATCAGCACCACTTTCTTAATCGGCAGCGAGGCCGCCATCGGAACATTCGCGGCCTGCGCGCCAACGGCGCTGAGAACAACCACCATCGCGAGGAATCGGACGCAATCAATTTTCCTTGTCACGCCATTACAGCTATATCGGCGCGCGACGGAGCCGCAATGAAAGATCGTGGATCGCGTGTTCAGATTCAAAGCGGCGGTGAATCAGCTTTGAGGTGTGCCGTCAGCAAAAACGATTCGCGATTCGAATTGCCGGCGTTGATATTCGTTGCGCGCGAGCCCCACCTGCGCGAGGCCTGCCGCCGCAAGTAACGCCAGCCAGCTCTCGACGCCGGCCGGCTTCGCGTTGGGCATCCACCACGCCGCGCTCATGAACCATATCAGTGACAACGCCGTGAGCCCGATTTGCCATCCGGCATTCCAGGGAACCAGCGCTCCCGCGCCCAGCAACAGCAGGATAATTGCCATCATCAGCGGCTCGGTCTGAGCGGTCGCCATCGCGAGCAGACTTGCTGTCATCAGAATGACAAACGCAAATGCAATAGCGGCTTCGCGCCAGCGGGTTTTGAAGCGCGAGGACCAAATGAATTCGACGCATGCGATGGCGGCGATCGCATTGAACTCTTCGAATGGCAGATGACGCATCGCGAGAGTCGGAGAGATAACCGCGGCGCTCGCGATGCTCGCGAGCTCGAAGAGCGCAATCAGCAGCAGTCCCGGACGCATGAAGCGGTTAGACCAGTTCTCGCTCCACACCCGGTCATGCAAATCATTGCGAAACGATGCGTAGGAGCCGAGCGAGTTGGGCTGCTCGGCCGCGGCGAGGTGCTCGATGGATTCAGGATGAAGCAGCGCGCGCAGTTTCTGGACCAGTTGATTGCGAAAGACCGGCTTGGAGAGAAATTCCCCGATGCCCAGCCGCCGGGCACGGACGCGCGCCTCCTGATCGCTGCGCGCGGTCATCATGATCACCGGAACTTCGGCGTTGCGAGGGCCACTCCGCAGGGCCTGGAAAACCTCGAAGCCGTCCATATCCGGCATCATCAGATCGAGGAAGACGAGATCCACATCGTGGTCGGCCAGCAGCGAGAGCCCTTCGATCCCCGAATGGGCCTCGAGGGTGACGCATCCTTCGTTTTTCAGGAAACGCGAGAGGACCGCAACCACGTCCGGGCTGTCATCGATCACCATCACTGTGGCGGCAACCGCAGAGGTCGCCGGCAACTCGACGAGATTGGGCGCGCCGGTGCGACCGGCGTCCGGCGGACGGACACGCGGGACCAAATCGGACATCTTTCCCCCTAAGCGCAGGGAGCAAGGACGATGCCGCGGTAAGGTGCATCGGTGGTCAAGCTTGAGCGCCGGGAGCACGAGATTGGTCGGTTTTTCTGAATGTTTCGAATTGCAGATGGGTGACGCTGTGGCACAATGGCCACCTCAGAATTGTTGAAGGCAGGAGGAACAGCCGATGGCCAAATCAGAGCGTTATCAGAAGGGCGCCGCTAAGATGAAGGAATTGTTCGGCGCCGAACCGCAGCCGGGCATGATGCAGGAAGACTTCCTGAACATCACGGTGGAGAATTTATTCGGCGACATCTGGAACCGCCCCGGACTCGAATTGCGCGAGCGATCCATGATCACGGTCGCCGCACTGACGGTGCTCGCTCGCGAGCGCGAACTGAAAGTTCATTTGCGTGGCGCACTCAACGCCGGCATCACTCGCGAGAAAATCAACGAAATCATGATTCACCTGGCGCACTACGGTGGATGGCCGGTGGGTGTGAACGGCCTGCGCATCGCGCGCGAGGTTTTCGAGGAAGCCGACGCGCGAAAGAAATAGCCTCGCCGGGCTATTTGCCGTTAGAGGGCAAATCGCAAAAAACCGCGGCCGCCACGACGGTCGTCCACAGGCCGTCGCGGTCGCCGATCGCCGACTGCGTGATGTTGCGGGTCTGCACGATCTTGTCGGACAGCTTCCAGATGTCCTTGCGCTCGTCGTAGCTGACGTTGGGATCGAAATCGACCCCGAGCGAGGTCGCCAGCATCGTAGCGGCGAGATCCTCAGCATAGTCGCCGGCTTTCTGATCGGTCTGGCCGAAGCTTTTGTGTTCCGACAGGTAGCCGTAGGAATTCTTGTCGGCGGGAATCGCGAGGCCAACCGACGTCGCCACCAGCCGATGCGGCTCGTTGGTGGCGTTATCGTACATCACCGCGAAAACGATCTGTCCGGGGCTGAGCGTCTTGAGGCCATCCTGGATCGAAACCACACGGCAGTTGGGCGGGAAGATCGAACTGACGCGCACCAGGTTGAACTCCGCAATGCGCGCATCGCGCAACGCCAACTCGAATGAGGTCAACTTTTCGCGATGCTTGCCGACGCCCTTGGTGAGAAAAATCGCCTTGCCGGTTGGCCCCATCTAGCTACCTCAAAATTCGTTTTTGATTCAGCGACACTTAAAGATAAAGGATACCGAACTGTATTGCGAGATTATCGGCCTGCAGATTCATCGGGTGGTAACAAAACGGTGCCCCACCACGGTACTTTGCCAAACGAAAGGGCCGGAGGATTTCCAGCCCTTGCGTTGTGAAGCGGTTTGTTGTGACTCAATCGCCGGGCATCGGCGTGACGCTCGCGGTTTCGCGTGCGACCGGGCACTTGGCCAGATCGCTTTGCTGCGATGTAGATTGCGTATGCGATATCGTTCCTAAAAATTCCCCAAAAAATTCCGCAAACCGGCGCGTGACCAGCCGGCGATCGTAGGAATGCTCTGCGAGCCTTCGCGCGCGCTGCCCCATCTCGTCCAGCAGCTCAGGATTCTTCATGCACCGTGAAATCGTCGCCGCGAGCGCTTCAGCGTCGCCGGGTGGAACTACCAATCCCACACCGGTCTCCACCGCGAGGCGCGCAACTTCGGCTCCCGGTTCCATCATCGCCACAAAGGGCTTTCCAGCGGCAAGAATTCCATAAACCTTGCTCGGCACCAGGCATCCCGCCGCACCGGCGGTCAATGGGATCAGCTGCAGATGACCCTCCGCAAGCACCTCGCTTATCGCGCTCGGAGGATGACGATCGATGAACCGCACATTGGGCAACCCCATCAGTTTGGCCGTGCGCTCGAGCGAGGTCTTCTTGCAGCCGTCTCCCACCAGCACAAATTTCACCCGGGGATGGTCGCGCATCAGTTGCGCAGCCTCCAAGATGGTTCCGAGATCTTGCGACCAGCCGAAGTTACCGTCGTACATGACCACGAAGTCTCCCGGCTGGCCGATCCCGAAAATACCGGAGGCCGGCTGCGGCTTCACTTTGCGGCAATCAATCCAATTCGGAATGATGACAATCCGATGGTCAGGTACCCCTTTGCATCGGAGGCGTTCTGCCATATCAGCTCCCAGCACCACGATCGCATCCGCATGGTAATAAGCGAAGTTGTTGCACCAGCGGAGAAAAGCGATCAGCCAGCGGTTCCGCAGACCGCGGGTCGCCTCCGCAATGTCGGGATAGACATCCTGGCAATAATAGACGAAGCGGCATCCCTTCAGTCGCTTTACGATCGCGCCCAGAAACCCAAGTAGTGGAGGATCAGTTTCCGCGATGATGACATCGGCGTGTTCGCGCCCGGCCGCAATCCATGCCGGGAACCAGTAGACCGCAAGGTTAGCAAGCCGGAACGCCAGATTTCGCTTCGAGAACCCCGCCCCGAATGTGCGGATGACTTTCACCTCGCCATGACACTCGCGGTGGAGCATTGGCCAGAGCTTGAGCTTCGCAGTATTGGCGGAACCGCAGATTACCGTAATTTCATGATCGCGGGCGAGATCCTCGGTCAGCTCGGTCAGCAGGACGCCCGTCGGATCGGTGTCCGGCCCGAAAGATCGATTCACGAATAGTATTTTCGACACGTCTGCCCCTTTGCACTAGCTAATCGACCGAGTCCTCAGTCGCGTCCGCCAACTACTCACTAGCTGCTCGATTATTTGCGGAAGGGAGACTGAGACGCTCCAGCCATTTAGCTCCCGGGTAATTCGATGGAGATCGGAGATGTAGCAAATGTGATCGCCTACCCTGCTTTGGTCGCTATACTCGAATTCCGACTTGATCCCGCTCGCCTGCTCGACCATTTCGATCGCTTCCAGGATTGAACAACTATTCGCGCGGCCGCCTCCGATGTTGTAAACGGCGGCGCGCGTGGGACTTTCCAGGAACGCGCGAATCGCCCGCACCACATCGACCGAATGAATGTTGTCGCGGACCTGTTTTCCCTTGTAACCGAAAATCCGGTACCTCCGCCGCTCCAAATTGCAGCGCACCAGGTAACTGAGGAAGCCATGTTGCTCGACACCGGAATGGTTGGGACCGGTGAGACATCCGCCGCGCAGACACACGGTGTACATCTGGTAGGAACGCCCATACTCCTGGACGTAACTGTCGGCCGAGAGTTTCGAGCTGCCAAAGAGCGAATGAGTGCACTGGTCGATCGGCATCGTTTCCGGAATCCCGTTCGCGAAGCGCTCGTCGGCATAGTCCCAACGCGTATCCAGTTCCCGGAGCGCGATACTGTTGGGCGCATCTCCGTACACTTTGTTGGTACTCATGAGTACAAAAATGCCCTGATGAGAGCGCGTCCGCCGGTAGGCTTCGAGCAGGTTGAGAGTGCCGAGCGCGTTGATGTCGAAATCGTCGAAGGGGCGCTTGGCCGCCAGGTCGTGACTCGGCTGCGCCGCCGCATGCACCACGACCTCGGGTAAAAGCGCCGCCATCAAATCCGCGCACACCGCACGGTCGCGAATGTCGACCTCATGATGCACGAAGCCGGGGCAGGCCACTTCGAGCCGGCGCCGGTTCCAGATGGTATCCCCTTCGGGACCGAAGAGATCCGCGCGCATATTGTTGTCAGCGCCATGAACCGACCATCCGAGCGCGGAGAAATAACTCACGACCTCCGAGCCGATTAGTCCGGAGGAGCCAGTCACCAACATTGTGGCCATCAATAGGTCCTCGCTGTCTCGAGTTAGAGTGCGATTGCGACGAACGACGAGAGGCTGGAAAAGCGCTCAGAAATTCACAAACTCGTTTCACCGCCGCGCTGAATCACGAAGTCGCCCAGTACCAGCAGATCCATTCTGGTTCGGAGGAAACAATCGAGTGCCTCCCGCGGATGGCATACCATCGGTTCGTTCTCATTGAACGAAGTATTAAGCAGCACCGGCACCCGAGTTTGGCGCGCGAACTCTCGAATCAGTTTGTAGAAGCGCGGGTTCTGACGAGGGTTGACGGTCTGCAATCTGCCGGTGCCGTCAACGTGGGTAGTGGCTGGAATTTGGCAGCGCCTCTCAGCTCGCACGTCATACGTCATCAGCATAAACGGTGACGGATGCGACTGCGTGAAGTAGTCGCCGGTAGCTTCCTCGAGGATGGAGGGCGCAAAGGGGCGAAACGGTTCGCGGCGTTTGATCTTGAGGTTGAGGATGTCGCGCATCTGTTCGCGGCGCGGGTCGCAGAGGATGCTGCGATTGCCGAGCGCGCGCGGCCCCCATTCCATCCGTCCCTGGAACCAGCCCACCACTCCGCCGCGGGCAATCTCCGCCGCCGTCAAACGATACAGGTGATCTTCGTTTTCAACTTTGCGGACCCGGCAACCACTTCGCGCCAGCTCCACCGCGCGTTCATGAATCGCTGCGCAAATCTCACTTTCACCGAACTCCGGGCCCCAGTTGGAATGCTCCATGACAAATGAGCGCGGATTCCCGAGCACCTGATGCCAGACATACATCGCCGCGCCAATAGCCAGTCCGGCATCACCGGCAGCGGACTGAATATATACTTCATCAAATCCAGTCTGCTCGACTATCTGTCCATTAGTCACACAATTGAATGCCACCCCACCTGCGAGGCATAGTTTGCGCAATCCGGTCTTTCGCTGCAGGGTTCGCAGACAATCCAGCACCACTTCATCGAGGCGGGCCTGCATCGAGGCCGCGATATTCTGATGCCGCGCGTCGATGGCGTCGTCGGGAGCTCGCGCCGGTCCCAGTCGACGAACGGCCTCGTCCGAATAGAGCCGGCCCACCATGGGCTCGCCCGATTCCCACACCGTCTTCACCCCCCTTCGGTGATGCGTAAAAAATTCGCGCGACAATTCGAAACCGATCAGGTCTCGATCGGGCGCAAGCACTATCTCGCGCATCAGAGCGAGATATTCGGGCTCACCATAGGATGCGAGTCCCATCACTTTGTATTCGTCGCCATATTTCGGAAAGCCGAGATATTGAGTCAGCGCCGTGTACGCGAGCCCGAGCGAATGCGGAAAGGCAACTGCGCCAAGGGTTTCGATGCTATTGCCGCGGCCGACACCCCACATCGTACTGGCGAAATCTCCTAAACCATCAACCGAAAAAAGCGCCGCCTCGTCGAACGGCGAAACAAAAAATGAACTGGCCAGATGGGCCTTGTGATGCTCGACCCGATGAACCTCGACCGCGGGACCATCGATCCCGAGCACACCGGCGACGGTGTTCTCGATGGACGCGAAACTGCTTCGTGCCCTGAGTCGGCTCGCCGCATTCGCAGGCATCCGAAGACCGTGCCATGCCTTCTGGAAAAAACGCGCCCACGGATTGCGCGCCACCGCCAGAGTTTTAGCCTCGCGAGGCAGCGCCCCCGAGGCATTGATCACGTAGCGCAGCGCCTCGGTGGGAAATCCGGCGCTATGCTTGATGCGGTTGAAGCGCTCTTCCTCGGCGGCGGCAACCAGCTGCCCGTCGGCTATAAATGCCGCACTCGCATCGCCGTGATAGGCATTTAGCCCGATGATTCCGTTCACGATGTTACTACTCAGCGGATACTGGCTTCAGTCGAAGTGACTATCCGGTGGATTACCACTTCGGGCTGAAATCGGCGGGCCGGCCGCGCAACAAATACAGTAGTTCGTGCGCAGGTCCGGCTAGTGGCGAATCGTACAATGCGATGGTCGCGAGACGGCTGTGAAAAATTCCCAGGCTCAGCCACTGCAGCCAGCTTCGTTGCAACTTGAACGGCGACCCCTTGAAAGCATCGAGCGCGTCATTGGTGATGAGAGAATCTAACGCCGTCGGCATCATTCCTTCGGCGATGGCGAGCCGGAGGTGGGGCGCTGAGCGCGGGCTGATTCCCATCAGCTCGCAGCAAACCAGCGAGCCCGAACCACTATCGCGTGACGCGATCAGCAAATTTTTCCGAATCGGGTCGCCTTCCAGTGGACCGCTGCGATCGAGAAACCAGGTTCCATCGAAGATCGCCAGACGCGGCTTGAGAATCTTGTTGATCGCGAGAACCTTGTGCGCGAAATCCGCGTGGTTGCGCAGGCGTTTGACATCGGGCAGGCATCCCCACTGATTTTTGAAAGCGAGACTTACGCCGGTCATCATATGAAGTTTCGGTACCGGCATCGTGACGAACACATCGGTTTCGCGCGTGAGCAGGTGCGGGAGCTCAACCGAAATCGCACGGCCCGCAATCTCGGTTTCCATATTCTCGCGCGAATGATTGGTCAGGTTTACGGCGCGCGCCCCATAGCGGCGGCACATCTCGGGAATGCCGTGACCGCGGAAAGCCTCCTCGGCCGGCCACGAATACGAACCGCCGTCGGATTCGACCACGTTGATACGTTGAGTGCGGGAGCTAAGCGCGCGCAGTAGACCTTCGAGCACCGGCGGACTGGTAGTTACTCCCGGTTTGTGGATCGGATAAGTGAGGTTGGGCTTGATAGAAACCCGCGCATTGGAAGCGATGACTGATCGCCAGTCGAGCCATTCCAGCGCGCTCTCGATCTCGCGATCGAGGTCGCTGTCGATCTTCGATATCCACACTTTGTGCATTTCAATCGAGGACCGAATGTAACAATGCGGCATTGCGAGCGGCCGAGTCATCGTGCGCCATATAGTCGAGCGCGAAATCGCGCGCACGAGCGGACATGGCGCGATGAGCGGGGCCCTCCATTGCGATGCAATTTTGGAGGGTCGCGCGAAACAGCTCCGGCCGGGAGAGTGGCAGGTCCCATCCAATTCCTTTTGGCGAAAGATCGCGCCATGGCGTCTGATCGCTCATCAGGACCGGACATCCCGCCAGCATCGCTTCCAGAATCACGAACCCGAAATTTTCGTTCGAGGTCGGAAGAAAGAAGAGACCATGGCTGCCGAAACAACCACCTACTTCCGAAATGGCTATTGGTCCTGAATAGTCAATTCGGATGTTGGACCCGAGAGTGACTATCAACTTCCGGCATCGAGCCCAGTATCGCGCATCGTCGACGGGGCCGACGATCCGGAAGGTAATGTCGCCTTCGAGTCCGCGCAGTGCTTCCAATGCCAGGTGAAGATTCTTTTTCGGGGTGATGCGCGACAGAAACACAATATCCAGTTGCCCGGCGCGTTTGCGGTATTGCGAGGGTCGCCAGCTCTGATATTCCGCGCTCAGTAGATCAGGAGCTATCGATATCCGCGCACCGGCACCGAAGAGACTGCGTATGTCGCGCGCCTCCTCTTCGCTGGACGCCTGCCACCTCGCATCGGCGAAGAGCCCGAGCGCCCGCGCCGCCGCGAGAAAACCGCGCTTGCGTCCGGATTTGATCGCTCGCGCTCCGGGCGCGAGTTCGCCACGCGGCGCGATTATCATCGGTCTGCGCGCAGCCCAACCGAATCGGCGCAGCAGCAACGGGAAGATGCCGAAGCTGCGTGAGAAGATGGTGTTCAAATGCAGAATGTCATAGTCGCTTCGACATAGTTGCTCGCGAATCGATCGCGGAGAACCGCGCCGCGAGCCCGCGTAGAAAACCTCACAATCGCGAGCGGCGACCCATCGATTCGGCACGATGCCCTCGTAGGAACGCGTGTCGCCGAGGTCGTGGTCCGTCGTCATCACCTTGAAGTGGAATTGATCGCGCAACCCGGCCACGAGATTGCGAACGGTAACCAGCTTGCCGCCGCCCTTGAAGCCGGGGAGGTAGTAGGGAACCGTGGTGAGCACCACCGGCTTTCGCTTATCCGAGTGCATTGCCGGCTCGATGGGTTTCACTTGCGACCCTGGCGAGCATTTCCGGCACGCTCGCTGTGAGAGCCATCGGTAGCCAAAACCACGGCGCGTAGTATTGAGGCGCTCGGGCCAGGCATGCGACCCAAACGCCGATCATCGATGCGGTCACGCCTATCGCGAGCGAGGACAGTACATTGGGCGCCGTCCCCGCGCTCAGGCTCGCAAGGATTGAGCGGCGCGACCGCGTCACCGCTAAAATCCATCCCGCGATGAAAGCGATGGTACCCAGAATTCCCACTTCCGATAGCAATCGGATCAACAAGCTCGCCGCATCTTCTTTGTTCAAACCGACGTTTACGATATCGAGGGGCAGGCGGCCGAGCCCCGGATTCTCGCGATCGTAAGTCACCGGATGCGCACCGAGGCCCGCTCCCAGCATCGGATCGCGCGCGAGATTTGCGCGCATGACCGCGAGATTTACCGCCAGCGCAATTGCCGACAGATCCTCCGCTCGCTTCACCTGAACATCACCCGAGGTGATCGATCCCATCGCGCCAAGCTTCGCATTGATGTCCGGGAGCGTAGCGGCAATCGCCGCGTAGGCGACGCCTCCCAGCAAGATCATTGCCGCCGCGAAAGTGGCGATTGCAGCGGCGCTGATCCTTCGCGAAACCACCCACAACGACGCACCAACCATGAGCAGGAGGAAAAAATCGAACAGCGAAACCGTCACGATGAATCCGAGCAGAAGCAGCACCGCAGCCCATCCGGGAATGATCCGGCGGACGGCGACGCGCTGCGCCCGTCCGCACAGACCGATTCGAACCAGCGCGATTCCCGCGCCGGTGCCGAGCACCATTCCGAACGCCGACGGTTCCTGCAAAATCGAATTCGCGCGCACGATTCCGTCCAGGCTGCCGCGGTTGTACCAGACGTTGCCGCCCGCCCACCGGTTCAGAAAAGTGAACTCCAAAACCTCCGGATGTCCGAGCGCATTGGCAAGCACGAACTGGGCGATGCCGATTATCGAGACCAGCGCGAGAACGATTACCGACAGGCGAACATATCCGGCGAACAGCACTGGCCGCCGCGCGACTTCATTGGTGGTCGCGATACAGGCCAGCAGCATGATGAACACGCCGCCCAACTGTACCGATCCCTTATTCAAAATCTGCGGCGAATCGTCCGAAAAGATCACTGACAGTGTGCCCACCAAAAGAAACATCCCGAACGCCAGGAGCGACTGGTCGCGGCTCGGCCGCACTCGGTAACGGCGCGTGGCGAGGCGTTCGATCGTCAATATCGCGATTCCGGCGCCAACCACGTCCGCGGGAGTGATAAGACTTCCCGCGACCACGCGACCGAACGCGTCCATCGGCAGCGTCACGAACAGGACGGCGAGCAACACCGCCATGGTTAATTCCCGAGCGACCTCTGGCTAGACGCGCCTGATTGCGGTCCGCGCAACCTGCTTGGCCGCCGCGATCGCATAGTTGATCGCGGCCGCCGCGGCGCCGATCTCGGGATGCGAGGCCTGGAGCCGCAGATTTTCGCGAAACGCGCGCCACGCGTGGGTATTGCTTTGACCGGACATTCCCATGAGCGTCACCGGTTCAGGCACGAAAGCCGCGTGGATATTGCGGCCCACCCGCAACAGAAACTCATAGTCGAGTGCGATGGCGTATGATTCGTCGAAGTTCCCGTAGCTCGTGAACAGCTCGCGGCGATGCAAAGAGCCTGGATGCGCGATGTGCTGGTAGCGTTTCATCTGCTCCCAGTCCCAGGGCGTGCCGACGACGCGCCGCTCTCGTCCGAGGTCATCGATCATAATCGCCTGGCCGGACACGTAGTTGATGGCGGGATCGCTCGCGGCGCGGAGCAACGTCGCAACCGTGTTGCTTTTCGCAAAACGATCGTCTGCGCCCAGGAAACAGACCCATTCGCCGGTCGCGTGCGCGAGCGCGATGTTCCATGCCTCAGGCACACCTCGATCGGGTTGCGATTGCCAGTAGGCGAGCCGCGCGCTATTCGCGGCAAGGATCTCGCGCGAGCCGTCAGTCGATCCTCCGTCGCAGACGATTATTTCCAATGGTTGAGCGGTCTGCTCGAAGATGCTGTTCAGACAGTTCTGCAGTGTCGCGGCGCGATTGAAGACCGCGATAATTACCGATACCGATGGCATCCGATTTCTACTCCGGAATCATTGCGGCTGCGGATTGCAGGATCCGGTCGCGCTGCGGGCTATTTGCCGCGAGGCTGGTGCGAGCCGCGGCGAGCACTTGCTCGACGGTAATCTGCTTGATGCAGCGATTGTCGTACGGGCAGCTATCGAGCAGGCAGGTATGGCATTCGACCGAACCCTCCAGCACCAGATGCTGGGTGCCATGCGGGTACCATCGACGGCGCTGGTTTCGCTGCGAGAAGATCGCGACGCAGCGCGTGCCTACAGCGGCGGCAAGATGCTGCGGGCCCGAGTCGACGCAAATTAGCAGGTCGCATTGGCGCAGCAGCGCACCGGATTCTCGCAACGACAATTTTCCAGCTAAATTTGTCCCCAGGTTTCCGGCCAGTGAATTCAACCGATCGCATTCCGGGCGGTCGTCGCCACCGCCGATGAGAAAGACGGCGAAGCCGCGTGCCGCGAGGTAAGCGCATACTGCCGCGAATCTTTCAGCCGGCCACAAATTGCACGATCTGCGCGCTCCCGGAGCGATCGCAACGATCGGCCGGCGGACTTTTTCGAGCCGGCGGAAAATTTCCCGATCTGCGTGGTTCTGAAGCTCACTTGCGAACGGTGGAAAACTCGTCGCTTCCTTGATCCCGCAGGAGTGCAGCACTGCGGCGAGTCTCTCAACTTCGTCGGGAAACTCCTTTACTTCGGCTTCCGCTCGTGCGGCGAAGCGGAGGTGCTCGAAGCGCCATCCGAAGGCCCACTTTACCCGGAGGAGACGCGCGAGAAGCATGTCGCGAATCATCCGGGTGAAGCTGGCGCGATCGAGAACCAGATCGAACCACAGGTCGAATTTTCGCGCGCGCAACTTTCGTCCAAGTGCAAGTCGACCCTCGATGCTTCTAACTTCATCGAGTTCGTAGGTAAGGATCTCATCAATCCAATTGACCCCGGCCAGAAGATTCTCGGCATGATGCGAGCGGCTGTAATTTCCCGGCGTGGTAAGCAGCGTCAGGTGCGCATCGGGATAGGCGCGGCAAATCGCGAGGATCGCCGGCGTCGCGCATACCAGGTCGCCGATCGCGCCGATGCGATAAACGCAAACGCGCGCGGCGCGGGTTGGCCGCCGCCTCGGCCACAACGCGACTCGCAATGCGCGGATGCCGGCATTGCCGAGGTTTCTAATGATCGCGGCACAGCTCACCAAAACTCGCGCCCGCAATCGCGCCTGTTTCACTTTGGTTTGACTCAGGCGGATTTGACCGCGGTGGCGAAGATGCTGTCAGCGATCCCGAGCAGTGCGGGAATGTAGCGACTCAGCGCCCGCATCGATTCTGAAAGGTGAACGAGTTGCCGGTAATGAAGCGGCAGAAGATCCAGATCGCTCGGTTGCGGATTAAGCGTGAAGTAGCCGTCGGCGGACAGCGTGGTCGGCCCGATCAGGCGCTGGAACGATGCTTCAATTTCCGAGGGCTTCCAGTAGCGCACCTCGAAACCATCGGGGTCGCGGAAGCCTCGCCGCGCCTGCTGAAAAATAGAGAGCAATCCGTAGCGCGCAGCCATCTGGATCAGCACCGTGCCGAGCGGCGCGACGACTCCGGCTGCTTCCGCGATCGCGAGCCTGGCATCGGCGGGCGAGAAATGCTGCAAGACGCCATAAGAATAAACCACGTCGAAGCGCCCGCCGCGAAAGGGGATGTAGCGCGCATCGCCAACCAGGAATCGCGCGTCGACCCCGAGTTGGCGGGCAATGCGCCGCGCCGGAAGGATCGATTCCAGTCCCGGATCCATGCCGACCGGCCGGTATCCCCGGCGCGCAGCCGCAATCGACCAGCGCCCCCAGTTGCACCCGAGATCGAGGAGGTCGCGAGCTCCTTCGCGGGGTGGCGGCAGGCGCATTTCAGGAATCGGGTAGCGCGGGAGTTTGCCCGCAATCCGGCCGTAGAGATTGCCGTTGGTCCCAACGATCGCTGCCTGCACGTATGAATCGACGGCGTCAGGCCCCACCTGCGAAACCGGGTTCTCGACTCTGAGACTGGTAGCCGCCAGCGATCGGCGAGTCACCTCGGGCGCGGTCTGATGGACATCGTCGACCAGCATGATCGGGATGCCCGCGACGATCGGGTAGACGTGTAACTGCGCGCAAACCAGGTGCTCGCCGTCGCGGCGTAAATCGCTCTGGTCGCGAGGACACACCAATTCGCGCGCAAACCATGGATCGAATCGCCGATCATCATTTTTAACAATGCGCAAAGCTTTGCCCTTTTAACCGTGATGAGATTTGACGGCCACGCATTGTCCGGTGGTCAAGTAAACCGGCTTAGCTGTAGCGCCGGCGAAGTATTCGTCGACCGCGGCTTTGGCTCCCGCGCAGGTACGAAAACCATAGTCGTCATAGACGATGACGCCGCCCGGATTGAGGCGCGGGAAGATGAAATCGGTCGCAAGGAGAACTGAACTGTAGAGGTCGGCGTCGATGTGCGCGAAGCAAAATCGATGACCGGAAACCGCGGCCAAGGTGTCTTCGAAATGTCCCGCATGAATGGCCACGATGCGCCGGTCTCCAAGCAGATCCCGCACCGCAGCCTCCGAGGTATCGGCCAAGTCACCCTCGCGGTGATAGTTGTCCTTGGCCGGATTCGCCGCTGGCAAGCCGGTGAACGAATCGAATAAATGCAAAATTCGGCCGGGTGCGCGGGCCGCAAGATGATTGCGCAAAAGCAGTGCGGTACCGCCGCGCCATACCCCGAACTCCGCGACCTCGCCCGGTGCAGCGAGCGCAAAATCGAGCCATTGCAGAAGCATAAACATCCGATCGGGGGAAACCAGCGAATGTCGTCGCGGACGTTCCATCGCCGCTCGCAGTTCAGGGTTCTCGATCCACGGCTGGATAGTCGCGCTAATCGCACCGTGGAAAATCCCGTTGCGCCGCGTCACCTCAAGCCCGACCGAATTAAAAATTGAACGCGCGATATTCCTGACGGTGCGCATTCCTCACCGCAGCGGTTTTCGCAGGATCACTTCGATCGAGTACTCGCCGTCGCTATGCATCCCGGGATCGACGATGGTGTGGCCGTCGGCGCAGCGGCGGGCACAAACCACGCAAGCATCGGGAAGCGCTCGTTCGATCAAAGGCCGCAGGCCGACGGTATCGGGCGGCTCGTCGCGATCGAGGAGAAAGAAGCGTTTGTGATCGGGATTCCATCGCGAGGGCAGCGTGAGTTTTTTTTCGTAGAGCTCGCGATCGGGAACCAGCAGAATGAGATGGCCGCCAGCCCTCACGACTCGATACCAGTTGTGCAGCGCCTCGCCCGGGTCGGATACGTGCTCCAGAGTGTGCGACGAATAGACGAAGTCGAATGACTCATCGCCAAGTCGAGAGAGATACCGCGCGTCACCATGCTCGAGGTCCCATCCAACGCAGTTGCCGCTGAGCAGGTCGCCGCCGTAACCGATATCGAGACCGCGCCCGACGCAATAGTTCGCGAAGAAGCCCTCGCGGAGGCGTCGCGGACGCGCCTTTGCCGTCTCACCGGGATTTTCCGGCCGCCCCAGGGCTCGGTATTTGACCAGACGCGCAGTTGAGCGAAATTCGCGCAGCATCAACCATAACCTTGGCGGCGCGATGCGCTTTAGCTCCGACTTGATTCCGCTCGGAACGCGCGCCGCGTCCAATGACCAGGCACGGTTCATCTACTTGCGACCAATGCGATCTCTTCACCTGCATCGTGGTCGAAATGCAGCGCGAAGTTTTCGCCATACTCGGCGAGGCGTCCGGCGATGCGACTTCCGCCGATACGGGGCAGCATGGCCGCGGCGGTACGAATTTCGGTACACGCGCGAACATCAGTGAACCCAGCCGCCAACACCAGCGCCTCGAGCGCGCGCGGCGTGAACACTTGCAGATGACGTGGGGGATCGAGGAACGGCCATCGCGCACGCAGCATTCGATGCCCGAGGCTTCGCGCGTTGGGCGTGGCAATCACCAGCCGACATCCGCGCTTGAGGATTCGCCGCACCTCGGCGAGCAACTCGAGCGGATGATGGACATGCTCGATGACGTGGCTCATCACCACCGCGTCGAAACCGGCATCGGGAAATCTTTGTTCGGGTAATGACCCGCAGCGTACGTTGAAACCATTGCGTCGCGCGGCTGCCACCGCCGCGGGATCGATGTCGACTCCTTCGGCTTCCCATCCGAGCGAGCGGACCGCCCCGAGCATGTCACCGCTTCCGCATCCGAGGTCGAGCAGCCTGCCGCGATTTCCGAAGGGCAAATATTTCGACGGAAAGTCAGTATCGGCTCGGCGCGTCGGATCGAGGTACGCGAAGCCGGCCAGCATTTGCTCGCGCAAGGAGACTTTGCGATCGGCGTAACCGAGACGCGAGGCGATATAGGCGCGCTTGATCGCTTGCGGCATTTTCCCGATGATGCCGCGCGCGGGCGGCCTACTTTTCGCGCCGCCCGCAGCTTCATGGGTGTAGTATTTGCGGTATGCCTTCCAGATGTCGCTTTCGAGCGGGCGCGGATTGAGCCAGAGCATTCCGCATCGCGCCGCGATGCATCGCGATACATTCCAGCTTCCCGAAGCGCCATAGAATCTGTCGGTCAAGTCATGGTACAGCGCGACGCCCGGCGCGCCGCAAATAACACAATCGGGGCAGACTTCCGCGGCAATCAGATCATCGGAAAGTGGGTGCGCAATTGCGGCGGAACTCCCCATCGACTAATCCCCGACCTTGCCGAAGGACAGCCGCAGCGCCGCCGGAAGGAATCCAATGATGAACGAGCGTTCCTTCCGATCGAGCAGAATACGCCAAGCCAACATGCTGACTGCCGCGGCGAGGCCGCAAAGAAAGATCGCCTTACTCCTCAGGTCGGGAACGAAAGCGCCCACCACGATCACCGCGATCGCTATCACCAATGAAGCGCAGGCGGCGACGATTTCGCGCCGCGAGGCCACGATGAACTGCGAGGCCATCGCGAAGATCACCAGGTTCTCGATGAGCAGGCGCCCGCTCCATGTGAATGCCGCTCCAGCCAGCCCAAACCGGCGAACGCTTATCCACAGCACCAGCGCGTAGATGGGAAAATCGACCAGATGGATTTTCGCCGCGAGGTCGGGACGATGCGCGCCGTGCAGCAGCGCCAGCGGTATCCATGAGAGCCCGGTGACAAACGCGCCAATGGCCAATATCTGCAGCACTACCGAACTTCGCGCGGCGAATTCGTGGCCCATCCACAGCGCCATGATTTGCGGTGCAAACGCGACCACCGCCGCACACCAGGGGCAGAGGATTAGCGCTACTAACTTGAGCGAGCGCACGAACAGCGCGGTTATCGCTTCAGGCGCGACGGCGAACGCTCGCGCAAAGGCCGGGAACATCACGCCCGAAACTGCCGCCGGCAGAATGAAGCTTTTGCTGATGATTTCCATCGGGACCGAGTAAGCGGTGAGCGCCGCCATCGACATCAGCGCGCCGATCAGGAAGCGATCGAGATAGATCATCAGCGGAGTGACTACGTTGGATACCGTTATCCAGGCGCCGAATCCGAGCAGGGAAGCGACGCACGCCCGATCGAGGCGCAGGTCCGCTCTCAGTTTGGGCAGCGCCCGAAAAATCGCGCTGAAGTAAATCAGCCACGATGCCGCGCGATTCGCCATCAGCGCCGCGATCAGCCATCCGAGGTTATGGGTGAAGGGCAGCACCAAAACCGGCGCCGCGAACGACATTATTCCACTCGGGGTGCGGATCAGGTTGAGAAGATCGAACCTGCCGGCGGCGGTCAACCCCGCGCGCAATGCGGAACTACTGATCAACATCGGCAGTCCCACCGCGATTACGTACAACCCGGCGAGCGTTTCATGCTGTAGCGCGAGGGGAATCTTGAGCGCGCCGCGAGCCAGCCAGGGAGTAATCATCGCCAGCGAAACGGCAGCCGCGGCTCCGAGCGTCAGCATCACCGCGAGTGCGGTCCAGAACAATTCGGCCGCTTTGGCGTCGCGTCCGAGGCTCAATTCCTGGGCCATCGCCTTGGTCAGCGCGCGGCCAAGTCCAAAATCGAACAGCCCGAAGTATCCCGCGATTATCCACGACAACGTCAGCACGCCGAAGCGATCGGCGCCGAGGCGATGTACGAGGATCGGTATCGCCACGACCGCGGCGAGGACCGGTATCGATTCGCCGGCGAGATTCCACGCCAGTTTGCCGGCCAGCCCGGACCATCGCGCTTCAATATGGGTGGACATTTGTGCCGAGTCAGGAATGCGACGACGACGCTACCAGGGTGCGCGTCACCGCGAGTCGCGCGGATAGATCGGTGAGTAAGTAACCTGGTTCGAGGAAAAGCCCGAGGTTTGCGCGCGTGGCGTTATCGGGAATGTCAGGATGCGCGAGATTCAGGTTCACAAAATTGAAAGAAAAAATCAGGATCGTGGTGGTGAGCAAAATCCGCCGCCGGTACTGGAGCGCGAGCCCCAGAAGAATCAGCGCAAACGGCAGCATCGGAAGCAGATAGGCGCGCTGCACCGGAATTTTCAGGAACAGCGCTTCGAAGCTAACAACGATCGCCGTCGAGAGCACCTGGATTCTCGAAAACTTGCGAGCGCATCCCGACAGCCCGCGTAGCAGCATCGGTACAATGGCGACAAGGAAAATCGTCGCCGGCAATCCCCAGAAATACACATTCTTGTAGATGAAGCGTCCGAGCTGGCCCGAGACGGACCATGAGCCCAGATAGTAAGTGAGGAAGCTGAAGGAATTTCCCGACGCGATGAATTCCGGGAGGTAGAGCGTCGCGCCGATTGCGGTTGCGAGCGCAGCCGTAAGCCAAAGCTTCCGGTCGCTCGGCCTTCCGACGAATTCCCATCCCAGGAATGGACCGACCAGCAGTACTGAGGAAAGTCGAATGCCAACCGAAAGCCCCAACATCAGCGCGGCGCTGACGTATCGATCGCCCAACCAGAGTCGGAAACCGATAAGGGCGCATCCGAGCGCCCAGATAAAATCGATGCTGCTGGTGGAACTGGCCCAGTAGATCGGATGAATCGCCATCGTGGCCGTGAGCAGGTAGCGATGCGGGACCGCAAAGTGCGCGCATACCCACAGAAAGGAATCGAGCAGCGCCAACGACATTGCCATGGTCGCAAAGTTGTTGGCGGTGGTGCCGCCGATCGCATCCAGAACTCCACACCACGCTTCGTAGGGAAAATAGCCGGGCGGGCGAGACAGCACATAGCGATGCTGCCAGAGCAGCGTCGTACCGGAGTGCAATTCGCGCAGCGCATCGGGATTCGAACCGGGACCGGCGAAAATCAACGGCAGGTACAGGAACACCGCGCCTCCAAGTAGTGCCCATCTGAGCCGGTCTAGTTCGGCGACACGCGGGGTTAACCGATGGGCAAATGGAGCGCGCGACAACACCAGTGCACAATCGGCTGCCGGCCTGGTTTGCGTCGGGATTTTCAAAAGCTCGTTCTTCGTGGCGCGGACTCAAGGGGAAGCGATTTGCGCCGGCGCAAGTCGCGCCGGGCTTCAACCAGCAGAATCGAAATGGCCCCAAGTATCAGCACGATGAAGCCGGCCCCGAGCGCGTTGACGATGACTCGCGGCCATACCGGAACGTCGGGTGACACCGGAGGTTGCAGGACCGTGAAGGCGAAGTCGGCTTCGACTTCGGCGAGTTGCTGGCGTTGAATCTGGGTGGCGATTAAATCGTTAATTTCGCGCGCCAGAAAGGTATCGGGAATTCGCTTGAGTTGCTCGGTGAGCGAGTCCGCTGCGTCGGCGGCGTTGCGCACTTCACGCGAGCGCAGTCTTTCGCGCAGGTCGTCGATTGCAAAGCCCAGGATACGCCGCGCGCGGTCGCGGCTGGGGTCCTCGAAACTCAGCGTCATGCTGCTGTTCTTGACCGAATAGTCGCAGCGCAAGCGCCCCAGCATGATTCGGTACATCGCCCATTGGCGCGCATCGAGGTCGCGATCCAGCTTGCCCGGCGCCATAATCTCGCTCTCGAGATGATGCCGCTCGACCATCGCGGTGACGAAACTGAAGCTGGTCAGGATGGTGATGTATTCCTGCGCGGCGTCAGAATTGTACTGACTCCCAACGAAGTCGCTGAGCATCCCCAGGTTGCCGCCGCCGAGCAATCCCTGCAGATGCCCCGCGGTCTGTTGCGGGGTCATCGGCTTGATGATGGCAATCGCCTGGTACCATTTCCTGAGTTGGAACTTGCTGAACGCGAAAGCCGCGAGGGTCGCGAGAATGGTCACGCTCGCGAGCAGCTTCCATTGCCGCAGCAGTGGCGCAAGGTAATCGCTCAGGTCATCGCCATAGCTCGGCTCGGCCAGCAGTCGCGCCGCCGCTTCGGCAGACGCGATCGGACTGAGGCGCGCGGTGGCGCGGGTGCGAAATCTTTGTTCGCCGCTATCGGGCATGAAGCGAATCGAAAAGGAGCGCTGCTGGAGCAGCGTCGCGCGAGAAGAACGGGAGAACTATTGATGCATCGCGGTGCACACCAGAGTCCCGGTATGCGCGTTGGCCGTGTCGTCATTGACCACGCGCGCCACCAATGCCGTCGCGCTGATTGACTCGATGTGGTGCAGGCGCAAATCGCTGTTCGATGCCTGTGAGCCGATCACCGCGCATATCGGATCATAGTTGATGTCGCCGAATGCCGCCGTCCAGGTGAGGGTTACGTCGGCCGCGCCGCTCGAGGCTATCGAGCCGGTGGAAATATTCTGATGCTTCCATCCGCCGCCTTGGAGCACCGAGGTTTGGGACTGCAGCTGGGTTGCGGTAACCTCCGCGGCCGCTGCGCACCCGAGGCATTGCCCTTCGACGTTGACCTCGCCCGCCAATGCCGGCGCAAAATTCGCCAGCAGCGGGTCGCTGGCGGTGATGTGGTTGGCGGACTGCTCGGCGAGATAGTGCGCACAGTTGAGCCCGAAACAGAGCGTACCGTTATTCGCATCGTTGCCGTTGAGCGCCGCGATGACGGTCTTGAAGCGGGCATCCTGGCCGGTGAAATCGAGGTACGGAAAACCTCGGAACTGGTAGACGCTGCCGCCCTGCAGCATTGTGGTTTGGGTGCCGCTTTCCAGTACCACGATGCCGACGCTGCTGCCGATCGGAGCCGTGCTCGAGGGCCCCGCGGTAATATCCTGCAGCACCAACTGTCCGGCGCCGCTGATGATCCCGCCGATCGGACCGCCCTCCAGCTTCGAGGGCAAGCTGCTGGCTCCATAGTAGGAGGTGACCGGATTGCCGCCGACCACACCATAGAAGCCGGTCGTCAGCGTCTCGACGTTGGAACCGCAATTGACGATTTCGACCGGCGCCGGAGTCGCGCCGCCGCACACCGACGGTGGTGTCACCGCGATGTTGGGGTTGCCGTTTTCGAAGTGGCTGCCGAAGTCCTTGAAAATCGCGTTACCTTCGAGGTCGGCGCCGTAGAGATTGCCTTCGAAGGTGTTGCCGTAGGAGAAAACGTCGGGCGACGCGCCGGATGGAACCGTCAGCCCGGTGACATTTTCGCGAATTTTGTTGGCGATAAAAACGATCGCATTCGATTCGGTCTCGCCCGGATTGTTGCCCGAACCGAGGCTGATACCGGTCCCCGAATCCTCGACCGTATTGTCGGAAAACATGCCGCGCAGCGCGAAATGAGTACTGACGCCATCGCCAATGTAACACTTGGTGCCGTCGGATTTCTGGCACACGATCGAGTTGCCTGCGATGGTGAAGGTCGAGAGCGGGGTCGGATTGTTTAACGGTCCGATTTGCAAACCGATAGTGGAAGCGTTGCCGATCGGATCCCGAATCAGCACGCCCTCAACCTCAACGCCGTTGGCAGCAACTTGCACGATCGGACATCCCGAACCGAGGATCTCAACCCCGGGCATCTGACCGACGTCGGTGCCACCGAGCCCGCTCGCGCCCGAAAGCGTCGCGCCGAAGGTGTAAAGATTGATGGCGGGGTTGCCGCTGCCGGGACAGGTGACCAGGTAGCTACCGGGTGCGGCCCAGGAGATCGTTTGGCTATTGCTTCCCGAAATCGCGGATTGAATCGCGGCGCGGTTGTCGGTCCCCCATAGCACGCCGGCGGCCGAGGTGGTGGTGGCCGCGGAGTTATTCAAGGAAACCTGCGACGGAGAAATAAAACTGGTAATCGTGCTTTGCAACACCGCGCCGGACACTCCCGCGCCGCCAACGATAACCGCCTTGCCGAGGTCCGATACTTTAAACGGCCCCGAAGCGCTAGTCAGCGTCGGCGATCCTGAAGTCATCGCGCCGTCGGCGGTGATTTGCGCATCGGGAACGGCATTGTAAGGAGTGCTCTTCAAATTAAAGGTGCCGTTGAGGCTGGCGCTGAGGTCATGCAGTTGGGCGCCGGACTGGCCCTGGAAGAGAACGTTGCCGGCGGTGTTGGGCGCGGTACAGGTCCACACCCCGTTCTGCCCAAACGCCCACGCGCCCCCGCCTCCGTTCGCGCACGGAATGGTCTGCCGGCAATCCTTGCAGAAGATCACCAATCCATCCTGCTCGGCAGGAAGGCTCGCGAAGTTCTGGTTGGTAATTCTCGGCGAGATCGGTTGCAGTCCGGAGAGACGGTCGTTAATCGCGCCGCGAAACGAGAAGCCCGCATTGTTGCCGGTGAAGTCGGGGATCGATTGGTAGGCGCCGGCCGGTGGCAGGTTTTGCTGCGCGCGAACCGGCGCGGAAAAGATGACGCTTAAGCAGAGCACCGTAACCGCCACCGACACGCGAAGGAGTTTCATCATAGATTGTATAACCGTCGCCGGCGCGAGTCGGGATCCGCATCGGTCCCGACGTCGCGTCACCATTCGCAAGCCGGATGGGGCGGGTCATCTCACAGCGCGCGGGTAGTTTCGCAGAGCACTTTGGACGCTGCAGAGGCTCTCCTCTGACAGCGTCGCGTTTCTGCCCAATGTTATACCTGATTCTATAATGTTTGTCTACTACTGTAGTTAACGTCCTTTTACCTTCGTACAATATGCCTTCTCGATACCCTCTCCTCGACACCACGCGTCCGCCCTCCGTAGGTTTCCTCCCACGGCCTCTCGCGGTTCCGTTCCGCAAATGCCCTTGACTCGACTTCGACGTGACCTTTTGTGCACATCTTGATACTACGATGAGCGCATCGTCGCAAGTGTCTTGTGACATCTTGGTTCTCTGCGGAACGACTGCTGGTTGATCGAGGCGGGAAATGTGGCGGAAAGACGTGCGGCGAAACCGACCAATCTCAGGAGGCTTTATTGATGATGCCTTCGTTCAGCGAGCCTGAGCGAAATCCCTTCAGGTCCACCGCGACGAAGCGAAAGCCGATCTTCTTGAACTCGCGATCGATAATCTCGCGTGTCGTGTCCTGGAGCAGCCGCGCCAGCTCCGCGGGCTCCACTTCGAGTCGCGCCACCTCGCCATGGTAGCGCACCCGCGCCACCCGAAATCCCATCGCGTGCAGCAGCGTCTCGCCACGCTCTACTTTCTGTAGGCCTTCGAGCGTGATTTCGGTGCCGTACGGGAACCGCGACGACAGGCACGGCGAAGCGGGCCGGTCCCAGGTCGGCAGCCCCAGCGCCCGCGAGGCCTCGCGAATCTCCGCCTTGGTCAGGGCGGCCTCGACCAGCGGATGACGCACGCGGCGCTGCTCGGCGGCCGCAATCCCGGGCCGGTAATCGTGCAGGTCATCGAGATTCACCCCGTCGACAATCTCCGCAATCCCCAGTTCGCGCGCCTTCGCCTCGCATACGGTGAACAGATTGCTCTTGCACAGGTAGCATCGATTGAGCGGGTTGCCCGCGTAGCCTGGCACCTCGAGCTCGTTGGATTCGATCACTACATGCCGCGCGCCGATGAGCTTCGCCATTTCGAGCGCCGATTGCCGGTCCTGATCGGGCATGGTCGGCGAGGTAGTGGTCAGCGCGAGCACGCGCTCACCGATAGTCTCGTGCGCCACTTTGAGGACGAAGGTAGAATCGACGCCGCCGGAGAATGCGACGATAACGCTGGTCATCGGCGCAAAAATCCCGCGGAGGGTTTCCATTTTCGATGTCAGTTCCTGGGTCATCTATATACGCCAGCGATTTTAGGGTAATCGCACCGGTTTGGCGAATGCAGCGGAGGCGCCCGCGCCGAGGGCGCGAGCGCAGCGAGGATTTCCCGACCGCAGCCCCCTCGGGCAGGCTGGCACTCCGGTCGCAAAGAGAAAGAGCGCGACCGTCGCGCCGACCCTCCCAGGTGCGCGGATTCGCATCGCGGCCGCAGCTTTGGGTAGCGTGTCCGGGGCGAATCTTTTGAACGCCGAGCCCCTTATACCGTCGGTGATCTTAGCGGCGACTCCGACGACCCTTTCTTCGACTGAGTTTAGACCGATGGAACTCGAACATTTAATCTAGCTCTTCCCGACTTAGTTCTCGCACCTCGAAGCGTCCAAAACGAAAGTCAGCTATTCCTGTCACGTCACTTAGTAGAGCAAGGCATAGGGACGGACGTGATGATTCTTTGTCAGCAAGTATGCGTTGAACGACTACCTATGGATCGAGCCGGCAAATAATACACCTGAAACCTGCAGGTTCGATTCCGATCAACGCATGTCCAGGGTCGAGCGGCTTTGGCTATCAACGCAGGGCACCTTTAAACCATCCAGACAAGAAAGGCCTACTCTTCGACAAGGCCAGCCAGCCATGATAGAGCTTGCGGCCAGTCAGGCCTCGCTCACTTTTCGGGAGCGCCGGGCGGACTCGATAAGCAGGAGGGATGCTATGGGCTTTCGCGGGGGTAAAAGGGTCGCAGCGGCGGTGGGGATCTTGTTGATGACTCTCGGACTGACCGCGTCCGCAAACGCCGCGGAGCCGGGCCAGGTCCTATGGAACTTCTTCGAGATCCTCGTAACTCCTGAGGACGGGCTGTTCAGCGCCGCCACCGCGGTCAATCAGGTCTTTTTCGACGGCAGCAACGGCGACAATATTCTTCGACTGGTCAATCCCAACGGCGCCGCCAACCTCAACCTGGCCGGCGCCAAGAACCAGACCGTATGCGCGATGATCTATGTTTTCGACGCGCAGCAGGAGATGGGCGAATGCTGCGGCTGTCCGGTGAGTCCCGGAGGACTCACAACTTTTTCGGTGGAGCACAATCTGATCGCGAACTGGAGCATCGGCGGCCCTTTCAGTGTCACTACCGGCGCCTTTGCAGTAGTCGCCGCAGCGCCTAATGCTCCATTGACTTGTCTCGGGCAGAGTGGCGCATGTCATGGCGGATGCGATCCCAGCAACAATCCCGGCTATAGCGTTAACCCCGCCAACAACCTGCTGGGAAGCATGACTCACAATCAGCTCCAGGCCGAAATAGTAGGGACCTCGGTCCAGGAGACGGCCGATATCACCGAAACCGGCCTGTTCGATGATTCCGCGGGCGACCCGAACAATCTAGCCTATCTCCAGGAACAATGCGGCGCCTTGATCGGTAACTCCACCGGCGGTGGAATCTGTAGCTGTCCAACTGAATGACGGCGCGCGCGGCAGCCGCCGAAAATCCCGTCCGCGTGCCCTGCCCTGCCGTGAGCGAGCGGAAGGGCCGCGTAAGCCGCCGCCATGTAGGTAAATCCCACATGCAGTTATTGACAGCGCTCAAGCGCTATGAGACGTTTATAGCAGCTCTCTGGATGGGATTTTTCGAATATGGGCGCTTGGCAAGGTTGGCAGAGCTCGTGGCGCCTGGTTTTTGCTGACGCTTGCAAGTTGCCGGTTGTTGGGGGAATCTCGGCTGAGTCTCACGAAGTAAATTCGTCTTACTTTCATTGCGAGGAGTGACTGTCCGTTTACGACGGGGAGACACGCTTCGAAGGAGCGCGACCGGTGGGTAGTTGCGGATGTGGATTCGAAGCAGTCGCCTCGCGCCGGCTTAGATCGGTGCTTCAACTTCTGACGATGGCGTTACTGCTGCTCGCGGCAGGCTGCAACGGCAACAATGGATCGAGCTCGACCGGATTCACGCACTTCGTGCCCAATTCACATGCGTTCTGGAGTAACCCAAAGAACTGGACCACCAGCTATGGGCCCGCCTACGCCGACATCACTCTCACGGCGAGCAATTTCGTTCCCTGCCGCGGCGGTCCGTATGCGCTCTGCTACTACTCGGGGCCGAATACCGGATCTCCGGACCTATCCTGCGTCCCGACGCCGGATGGCAAATATGCCAACTGCCAGTGTTATGACATTCCTTACGGAGTGTACTTCGTCGATATCAACGCCATCCTGAATCATAAGGTATATGAAGAGACGATTGCCGCATGCGGTAAGGATGGCAGCGCGTGCGGAATGATAAACTCGGCACCGGTTTGCCAGCAAGTCAACCAGGGAAACCTGATACCGGGGAGCACGGAATATTCCACTTTCAGCTTCGATTGCGTGCCCACCGACGGACTAGGCCTCACCAATTGCTCGCAGGCGCCGTATGCCGGATGCATGACCGCGCCCTGCTCCAAGTCCACTGAGACCGGAATCGTGCAGTGTTCATGCCCGGTCTACAACGGTCCTTACCAGGTCGGCCAGAACGAGCAGCAATGCACCCTGGGAAACGACCTGATATGGTCGGCCGCTTATGCGCCGCCATCACCAACGGCCGAGGCTACCCCGTCAGCGGGTGAGCATGCCGAAGCCGATCCGCTTCCGCTTCCGGCAGCGGTTCCAAGTCCGCCAGCCTGCCTGCCCGATGCACCGGGGGCAGTCGGATGCCCGCTCTACGTACCCGGAGTCACCATGCTTCCGCCCGGCAGCGACGTCGACTGCAAGAAGGTTTGCGATGAGTATGACAGCTGCAAGGGAACGGCCGGGGCTCAGGCGGGCTACACTTGCGACGCGACCCTATGCACTGACTCGTGCACCGACCGGAACCTGCTCGCACCCGCATGCTCCGGACTCTCGGGATGCAACATTTCCGAAATTGTCAAAGCCGAAACCGAAGCCACCTGCAGTTGCTGCGCGAGCCAGCTATGTGGATGTAGCGCGAGCGAAAAAACCAACGTCGCAATCTTTAACTTGAACGCGCAGCAGCGCGACTTGGGCATCAAGCCTCAGTGCGACATCAATGGGACGCTGTGCGGAACGCCACCTCCATGATAGCGAATCGCGCCAGCGAAGCGTCGTCAGATGCCTTCGGCCTGAAATAGATCGGTGGTGAGGTAGCGCTCGCCGGTGTCGCAGAACACCACCACTACGATCTTGCCCGTGCCGAGCCGCTTTGCGATCTGTGCCGCCGCGCAGCAATTCGCGCCCGAGGAAATCCCCACCAGCAACCCTTCCTCGCGGGCGAGGCGACGGGTGAAAATCGTCGCATCTTCGTCGCTCACCGGAATGATCTCATCGTAAACGCGCGTATCGAGCGTCTTCGGCACGAAGCCTGCCCCGATGCCCTGGATTTTGTGGAAGCCGGGTTCGCCTCCCGATAGCACCGGGGAATTCTTCGGCTCGACCGCGACGATGAGCACGCGATTCTTCAGGTTCTCGTGAAGATAGCGGCCCACTCCACTGATAGTGCCGCCAGTTCCAACGCCCGAAATGAACGCATCGATCTGCGGCAACTGCCCGACCAGCTCGGGTCCCGTGGTGTGGAAATGGATTTCGGGATTAGCCTGGTTGTTGAACTGTTGCGGCATAAAGTAATCCGGATTCTCGCGCACCAATTCCTCGGCCTTCGCGATCGCGCCGTGCATGCCGCGGGTGTCGGGCGTGAGCACCAGCTTGGCCCCATAGGCGACCAGCAGCGAGCGGCGCTCCTCGCTCATCGTGTCGGGCATCGTGAGGATGAGCTTGTAGCCCTTGACCGCGCATACCAGCGCGAGTCCAATGCCGGTGTTGCCCGAGGTCGGCTCGACGATGGTGTCGCCGGGCGTGATGCGCCCGGACTT
>Ga0210398_10000508_pt1 | contig 44061 bp, 39 predicted proteins | sample IncBWC4OmetaG_FD_161047 | JGI IMG/M metagenome (GOLD analysis project Ga0210398, IMG submission 161047) | Forest soil microbial communities from Barre Woods Harvard Forest LTER site, Petersham, Massachusetts, United States - Inc-BW-C-4-O | ecosystem: Environmental > Terrestrial > Soil >...
TAAAGGCGGTGGCCTTCTTCGAGCTGGTTGGCGCTGAAGTGATTTTCCCAATCCAGGGACAGCTTCTCGAACCAAAACTCGAGCGACTGCGGGGTATAGACGCGCTTCGGCCCGTGCTTTTGCATCAACGTAAAAGAGGGAACATAGATTTCGCGTCCCCGGCAGTGCAATCACTATTTCCCGGTGTTTTGTAATTTTTCTGCGAGAACTTTTCTTTCGGCTTGTGCCGCGCTCGTTGGCGGGCTGCATGATTGAGTGCATGCTGCCACTCAGCGAAAGCCCGTCTCCGCGCAAGTCCGCCTTCTGGATCGATGCACTCATGCTGCTCGGGTTGGCCGCCTTCGTGCTGGGCGCGGCCAATGTGGCGGGACAATGGCGGCATCCCCAGCGGCTCACCGTGGACATCGATCTCTCCCCGTGGGCGCTGCCCAAATACGCGCTTTATTCGTTCGCACGGGGATGGATCGCTTATTTTTTCTCGCTGGTCTTCACCCTGCTGGTCGCCTCCTGGGCTTACTATGACCAGCGGGCCCGCCGTTTCGTGCTGGTCGCGCTCGACATTCTCCAAAGCCTGCCCGTCCTGGCCTTCCTGCCCGTTGTGTTGCTGGCCTTGATCAGGCTTTTTCCCCGCAGCAACGCCGGTCTCGAGCTCGCCTGCGTGGTCATGATCTTCACCGGCCAGGTTTGGAACATGGTTTTCAGCTACTACGATTCGCTGCGCGGCACCCCGGCCGATTTTCGCATGCTCGCCAAACTTTACGGCTACACCTGGTGGCATCGCTTCTGGCGGGTTGAGCTGCCGTCCGGCGCACAGGGATTGCTTTACAACAGCATGGTCTCGATGGCCGGCGGATGGTTTTTTCTCGCCGTCACCGAAGCCTCCAATATCGGTGACGCGAGTTATCGCGTCCCCGGCATCGGCTCCTACATGAGCGTGGCCCGGGACCAGGGAAACATCCCGGCGCAAATTTATGCGGTGATCGCCATGAGCGTCGTCATCCTGGTGGTTGACCGTTTGATCTGGTGGCCGCTGGTGGTGTGGTCGCGCAAGTTCAAGCTCGATGACTTCGGCACGGGCACCGCGCCAAAAACCTCATTGCAGCTCTGGCTCGCCCGTTCCATTGCCGTGCAAAAGATCGGGGCTGGCTTTCAAGTCCTCAAGAACTGGATCGTTCCGCCGCCCAACCCGCCCACCGAGGAAACTTCCCTCGTGCCACCGGGCACCCCGCCACCGCACCACGGCAGGCTCAATCGCGGCGTTTATTTTTTATTCCTGATGGCCGTGCTGGTGTTTCTCGCCTGGGGCGCGCACCGGCTGGGCGCGCTGCTTATCCAGGTCAAGCCGGCCGAATGGCTGGAGATCATGGGTGACGCGGGTTTAAGTTTTGTCCGCGTCCTCGCCACCCTGTTGATCGGAACCCTCTGGGCTGTGCCCTTTGGTATCTGGATCGGCCTCAATCCCAAATTGTCGGGTCGCCTCCAGCCCTTCATCCAGTTTGTGGCCAACTTTCCCGCACCGATGCTCTACGGCTGGCTGCTCGCCCTGGTGCTCCTCGTCGGCGGCAGCCTGCAATGGGGCGCTGTCTTGCTCATGCTCTTCGGCACCCAGTGGTATATCCTTTTCAATGTGATGGGCGCAGCGGCGGCCATTCCCAACGACATCGTGTGCTGCGCCGAAATCCTGCGCCTCGACGGATGGCGCCGTTGGAAAAAATTCCTCATTCCCGCCATTCTGCCCGGCCTCGTCACCGGCTGGATCACCGCCGCCGGCGGCGCCTGGAACGCCACCATCGTCTCCGAGTTCGTCCAGGACGGACAAAAAACTTACATGGCCACCGGATTGGGCGCGTACATCACCCGTGCCACCAATGACGGGGATTTCTCCCGCCTCACCGCCGCGTCCCTCGTCATGGCGGTGATCGTCGTGGTCGTCAACCGCACCGTCTGGAAACGCCTCCAGTCGCTGGCCAACGAACGCTGCCGCTTTGATATCTGAAAAGCGTAAAGGCGAAAATCGGGAAATCGAAAAACAAAAACCAGCAAACTCCGCCGATATTCCGTTTTCCGCTTTTCGCCTTTCGCTTTCCCTATTTTTTCGCTTTTCCTACCTCCCAATTTTCAAATTTCAGTTTCAGCCTTTCAGTTCTTCAGTCCTTCAGCCTTTCCCGCGCATGCCTTCCTCCGGTTCACCGCTCATCGAGCTTCGCCACATCAGCCACGAGTACGCCGCGACGGCCAGCGAGCGCGACCTGGTGCTCAGCGACATTAATCTTGCCGTGCACGAGCACGATGCCGTCGCCCTGCTCGGCCCGTCCGGCTGCGGCAAGTCCACGCTCGTGCGCATCATGGCCGGCCTGATCGCACCGACCAGAGGCGAGGTCTATTACAAGGACCTGCTGCTGCGGGGCGTCTCGCCCGGCGTGTCGATGGTTTTCCAGAACTTCGCCCTTTTCCCCTGGCTCACCGTGCGCGGCAACGTGCTCCTGCCGGTGGGAAAACTGCCGCCCGAGGAGCAACAGGCGCGACTTGAAAAAGTGCTCAACACCGTCGGCCTCGGCGCCTACGAGTATTCTTATCCGCGCGAACTCTCCGGCGGCATGAAACAGCGCGTCGGCATCGCCCGCGCGCTCATCGCCAATCCCGAGGTGCTGGCGATGGACGAACCCTTCAGCGCGCTCGACGTGCTCACCGCCGAGACGCTGCGCAGTGAAATCGGCCGCCTCCTCGCCGATCCCAACCACCCGCTGCGCACGATGGTTTTCGTCACGCACAATATTACCGAGGCGGTTTTCCTCGCCACCCGCATCGTCGTCATGGCCGCGCAACCCGGCCGAGTGGATGTCATTGAGCCCAACCCCCTGCCCTATCCGCGCGATCCCGATTCGCCCGAATTCCGCCAGATCGTCGAAAAGCTCCACCGCATCCTCACCCACACCAACCTGCCCGAGACCGCGCCGGCCGACGCCGGCAAGGTCGTGACGAAAGTTGACGAGACCTCCCGCCGCATCGCGCCCGTCTCCCTGCCTTACGTCACGCCGGCCGAAGTGTTCGGCTTGATCACGTTGCTGGGCGACGCACCGAGCGACGTCTTTGAACTCGCCGAGCGCCTCGGCAAGGAGTTCGGCTACGTCGTGCGCGTGGTCAAGGCCGCCGAACTGCTCGGCCTGGTCCAGACCCCCGAGCATGACGTGATCATCACGCCCCTCGGCCACGCCGTCATCAACGCCTCGACCGCCGACCAAAAACGCCTCGTGCGCGAGCAATTGCTGAAGCTGAAAGTTTTCGACCTGATCGTGCGCCTCATCCGCGTGCAGGAAAACCAGGAGATGCCCGAGGAGGATTTTCTGCGCGAATTGCAGGTCGCACTCCCGCACGAAAAAACCCGCCCGCTTTTCCGCACGCTGCTCAGTTGGGGCCGTTACGCCGAAATCATCAGCTACGACCAGCGCCATCACCTCGTGCGCCTCTACACCGGGCGCCGCGTGCACAAAAATTCAACGCCGAACGGCAACGACAACCCACCCATGCCGCCCGACGATTCTGCGCCACCGCCGGCCGCACCAACGGCTTCGACTGAGATCAATCCGTCCACTCCGGTGTAGGAGCCTGCTTGCAGGCGACTCTTTATCGTCTTTTTGTTTGTTCGCCTGCAAGCAGGCTCCTACGTCTCGATATGATCGAGAGTCGCGCGCAGAATTTCCAGTGTGCGCACCGTCGCTCCCTGGTTTGCCTGCTGCCACGCGCGCGCCGCCGCCGCCATCGCCGCGCGCTTCGTGTCGTCGCGCAGCAACGCGGTGCACGCCGCCGCCAGCTCGGCCTCGTTTGACACCACCTGAGCGCCACCGCACTCCCGGAGCTCGCGCGCGATCTGCCGGAAATTCGCCATGCCCGGCCCGAACAAAATCGCCTTGCCCAGCGCCGCCGCCTCCACCGGCGTCTGCCCCTCGGTGTGCGACGGCAGGCTTTTGCCGCAAAAAACCAAGTCCGCCAGTTGCGCGAGCTGGCGCAGCTCGCCCGTCGTGTCGGCCACCGCCACGTCGGCTTCGCCCACAATCGGGCCGCGCGAGCGAAAATGATGCTTCCGTCCGGATTTTTTCAGCAGCACCTCGATCTCGTCGCGGCGCTCGGCATGCCGCGGCACGATGAGCAGCGCGACCGTCACGCCGGCCGAGCGCGCCGCGTCCTGCGCCGCCAGCAACGCCTCCTCCTCGCCCGGCCAGGTGGATGAACCGAGCAGCACGCGCGCACCCTCGGCCAGGCCCAGCTCGCGCCGGAGCTTCGCTTTTTCGATTTCGCCCAGCAGCGGAATCACCACGTCGAGCTTCAGGTTGCCCGTCACCGTGATTTTTTCCGGCGCGAAACCCAGCGCGCGGAAACGCCCGGCATCGTGCTCCGATGCCGCCAGGATGCGCGTCAACCCTCCGAACAGCGGGGCCACGGTGGATTTCACCTGCTGCATGCGGCGAAAGCTGCGGTCGCTCAACCGCGCATTCACCACCACCACCGGCACGCCGCGCCGCGCCGCCTGCGCGATGTGCTCGGGCCAGCGCTCGCCCTCGGTCAGCACGGCCACATCCGGCACGATGCGCCGCCAGGCCCGCGCGCTGCAGGCCCAGAAATCGAGGGGAAAGTAGCCCACGCCCAGCACCTGCGCGCCGTGTTTCTCCTTCGCCAGCGCGTAGCCCGTGCTCGTCGTCGTCGTCAGGAAAATTTCCACGCCCGGCTCGCGGGCCAGCGCCTCGATGATCGGCGCGACCGCGAGCACCTCGCCCACGCTCACCGCCTGCAACCAAATGCGCCGCACCCCCGGCCGCTTCGGCGGCAGCGGGGCGAACGCGCCGAAGCGATGGCAGAAATTCTCACGATACCCGCCGCGCCGCAGCATGCGTCGCAGATAAAACGGCGACAACACAAGCAGCACGGGCAGAAATAGCAGGCGGTAGAGCCAAAGCATGAATGCGAAAGGTTGGGACACAATCGCGCCAAAACCCACCAAAAAAATTCCGTATCCTTTTTGGCTTTTGACAGTCATACCATTCACTCAGCTTTTCCCTTCCCCATGTTGCGAAAACTTTCCCTGGTCTTCTTCCCGCTGTTGGCCACCGCCCTCGCCGCCGCGCCCCTGCCTTTTCCGCAGGACGTCAGCGACCTCAAGCCCGACCCCGCGGCGCACTTCGGTGCCCTGCCCAACGGCCTGCGCTACGTCATCCTGCCAAACCAGGAGCCGAAAAACCGCGCCTCGCTCCGCCTGCTCGTGCTCTCCGGCTCCCTCGAGGAAAACGAAAATCAGCAGGGCCTCGCGCATTTCCTTGAGCACATGTGTTTCAACGGCAGCGCGCACTACGCCCCCGGCACGCTCGTCGAATATTTCCAACGGCTGGGCATGAGTTTCGGCGGCGACACCAACGCCTACACTTCTTTCGACCACACCGCCTTCCAGATCGAGCTGCCCGACACCAAGCCCGCGACCGTGGCCGAGGGCTTGCAGGTTTTCGCCGACTTCGCCGGCACGCTGCTGCTGCGCCCGGACCAGGTCCAAAAAGAACGCCCCATCATCCTCAGCGAAAAACGCACGCGTGACTCCGTCGAATATCGCCAGGAAGTCGCCTCGTTCAATTTCCTGCTCGGCGATTCGCTTCTCTCCAGGCGCATGCCCATCGGTTTGCAGCCGGTCATCGAGGAGGCGCAACGCGACCGCTTCGTCGATCTCTACAACACCTGGTACCGACCCGAGCGCATGGTCGTCGTTGTCGTCGGCGCGGTCGATCCCGCCGCGGTCGAAAAGGAAATCGCGGCGAAATTTTCCGGCGTCACCGACCGCGCGCCGGCCCGGCCCGATCCCGACCTCGGCCACGCCACGGCCGCGCTCGGCGTGCGCGCCGCTTACGATGCGGAACCCGAGGCCGACGCCACCACGGTGAGCATCGACGTCATCTCGCCCTACGCCTACCGGCCCGACACCGCGGACTACCGCCTGCGGCACCTGCCGCGCGACCTCGCCATCGCCATGCTCGACCGCCGCCTCGGAATTTTATCGAAAAAGGAAAATGCCCCTTTCAGCAGCGCCAGTGCGAGTGTCGACGAAAGCTTCAACTTCTTTCACGACGCCGGCCTCAACCTCACCTGCGCGCCGGGACAATGGCAGGCGGCCCTCGCGGCCGGCGAACAGGAGTTGCGCCGGGCGATCCAATTCGGCTTCACGCCCGCGGAACTCAGGGAAGCCGCGGCCAATTTCTCGAATGACCTCGAACAAGCGGCCAGGACCGCCTCCACCCGGCGCTCACCGGAGCTGGCGAATGGGATCATCGACTCCCTCGTCCAAAAAGAGGTCTTCACCACTCCCGCCGATGATCTCGCGCTGTTCAAACCCGCGCTCGAAAAAGTCACGCCCGAGGATTGCGCTGATGCGCTCCGCGCCGCTTTCGGCCTGCCGGGCCGCTACGTCATGGTTTCCGGCAATGCCAAAATTCCCGGTGACGCGGTCGCCGCCATCACGGCCGCCTACCAAAGTTCCGCCGCCGTCGCCGTCTCGCCGCCCACCGCCCAGTCGGATGAGAAATTTGCCTACACCGACTTTGGTGCGCCGGGCCAGGTCGTCTCGCGAAAGCATCTCGACGATCTCGACCTCACCCTCGTCACTTTCGCCAACGGCGTGCGCGTCAACCTCAAGAAAACCGCCTTCGAATCCAACACCATCCGCTTGAACGTGCGCGTCGGGGCCGGCCAGCTCACCGAGCCGCGCGACCAGCCCGGCCTCGCCTTCTTCACCGACCTCACGTTTCTCGCGGGCGGCCTCGGCCGGCACAGCACCGACGAGCTGCAACGCCTGCTCGCCGGCCACACCGTCGGCACCGATTTCAAAACTGAAAGCGACGCTCTTGATTTCGGCGCCGTCACCAACCGCGAGGATCTGCTCCTCCAGCTTCAGCTCCTCGCCGCGCACCTGACGGATCCCGGCTACCGTCCCGAAGCCTTCCGCCTCGCGCGCAAAAGGCTCGACGAATACTATGACGGGCTCGCCCACTCAATCGAGGGCCCGTTCCAAACCGAGGTGTCCCGGCTGCTGGCCAATGGCGATCCGCGCTTCGGCCTGCCGTCGCGCGAAGTTATGTTGACCCGCACGCCCGCGGAGGAAAAAGCCTGGCTCGCGCCCCAGCTCGCCAACGGCCCCATCGAAATCGCCATCGTCGGCGACATCGACATCGATGCCACCCTCTCGGCCCTCGCGCGCACCTTCGGCGCTTTGCCGCCCCGCGCCCCCAAGCCCGCCTACGAGGCCGAGCGCGCGGTCCATTTTCCTCGCCAGGTTTTTGCCAAGGACTACACGGTGCCGACCAAAATTCCCAAGGCGGCCATCGCGCTTTTCTGGCCCACGACCGACGCGTGGGATATTGGCCGCACCCGCCGCCTCAACCTGCTGGCCGAAATTCTCAATGACCGCCTGCGCGTGAAAATCCGCGAGCAACTGGGCGGCGCCTACGATCCCGAGGCGGAGAGCGAGCCCAGCGACACGTTCCCCGGTTATGGTTACATCCTGGCCGAGAGCGTCGTCGATCCCGCGCGCACCGCGGAAATCGCCAATGCCATCCTCGCTATCTCCGCCGGCCTGCAGAAAGCCGGCGTCACCGCCGACGAACTCGATCGCGTGAAAAAACCCATGCTCACCGCGCTGCGCGACTCTGCCCGCACCAACCAGTACTGGCTCGAAGCCGTGCTCGCGAGCTGCCAGGAATTTCCCCAGCGCCTCGACTGGTGCCGCTCACGTTACAGCGATTTTGAATCCATCACGCAGGCCGACCTGAACGCATTGGCCAAAACCTACCTCGGCCCCGACCGCGCCTTCTCCGCCATCGCCAAGCCCGGGACAAATCAACCGTAAGGCAGCTCAATCTTGATTCCCATGGACCCACTCACTCTCACCGGCGCACAAAAAACCTTCCTGCGCGGGCTCGGCCAAAAACTGGAGCCGGCACTCAAAGTCGGCAAAGGCGGGCTCACGCCGGCGTTCTTCGTCGAACTGCAGCGGTATCTCCGCGCGAACGAATTGGTGAAACTGCGCTTCCTTGGGTCGAATCGCGATGAACAGGCCGCTTTCTGCGTCGTGATCGCCGAGACCAGCCAGTGCGCCTGCGTCGGAGCCGTGGGGCACACCGCCCTTTTCTACCTGCCAAATCCCGACGCCCGCCGCATTGCGCTGCCAGAGTAAACTGCACAGTCGCCTGACGAAACAAGGTAGGGCGCGACCGCCGAGGCTGCGCACTCGTCGCCGCTGGGCGCGCCGCGGTTTCCCAAAAAACAATTTTACCCCAAGATCGCAAAGGTCGCGAAGCAGCAGAGCATGACGAGAGGTCTTATCCGAGGGATGTCGGACTGTCGGCCTCCGGCCTCGGTACCTCGCTGCGCGTTGCAGCATAAAGAGCCTTCCAAAAAAACCAACTTGGCGTTCTTGGTGTAAAAATAATGCCCTATTTCTGGCTTCCGGGTTTCCGGCTTAAAGCACCTTATCTGTGATTTTTTAAAATCCGTGGGCAATGGAGTCTGGCCAAAGGTTAAATATGGGCTTCGCGAGGGCCAAATGTGCCGTAATGCCCACCGTAATGGGCCCAATTGCGCCAGAGTTGCACGGTTACAATCCTGTGAATCTGCAACTTTCAGAGGGAATCGTGCGTTTAACCTAGGTGGAATACTTCAGGCTTTGATTGACTCATCATATACAATGAAAACCGCAGGAACAACCGCCCGCGCGGCAGTTCCATAGATGAGAAAGACGAATCCATGGCTTACAATAAACTCACCACCCGCCAGTTGGATGACGTCGACCCTGCCCCAGTCGCCGCCACGATGACCGCGCTGCCCGATGCGCCGCCATCTTTTCTTGAAAAACCCGAGCCGGCCGCTCCCAGCGAGCCCGCCCCGCTCGAGCGCAGCAGCCTGCAACTTTATCTCCAGGAAATCGCCAAGACTCCGCTCCTGACGATCCAGGAGGAGATCGACCTCGCCCGCCGCATCCGCCGCGGCAACAAGGCCGCGCGCGACCACATGATCAGCGCCAACCTCCGCCTCGTCGTGAAAATCGCGATGGACTACAAGGATTTCGGCCTGCCGCTGCTCGACCTGATCAGCGAGGGCAACATCGGCCTGGTCAAGGCCGTCGAGCGCTTCGACCCGCGCAAGGGCGGCAAGCTTTCGACCTACGCCGCGTGGTGGATCAAACAATCCATCAAGCGCGCGCTGGCCAACCAGTCGAAGACCATCCGCCTGCCCGTCCACCTCGTGGATAAAATTTCGAAGATGCGCAAGACCGCCATGTCCCTCACCGAGCAGTTCGGCCGCGAGCCGACCGACGAGGAGCTGGCGCGCGAGCTGCAGATTCCCACCAGCAAGGTCGCGCACCTGAAATCCGTCAGCGTCCGCCCGACCTCGCTCGACGCGCCCATCGGCGACGAAGGCGACTCGGCCTCGTTCGGCGACATCGTCGGCGACGAGAACGCGGTCAGTCCCTTTGAGAACCTGCGCGGCAAGAACACCAACGCGGATTTGCGCGCGATGATCGGCTCGCTCGAAAAGCGCGAAGCCGAGATCATCCGCCTGCGCTTCGGCCTCGACGGCAAGGACGAGCTCACGCTCGAGGAAGTCGGCCGGAAATTCAAAGTCACCCGCGAACGCGTGCGCCAGTTGCAGAACATCGCGCTCTCGAAGATGCGCAAGGCCCTGTCGAAAAACGAGGCCCAGCGCTCGGTCGAGGACATTCACGAGGAAGACCGCCAGCGCAAGCGGATGGAAGTCATCCGCGAATTCGTCGAGAGCAAGGCGAAGAAACCGGCGGGCAAGTCCGGCCGGAATTGAGCGGAAAAACCGTTTCATCTCACGATCCCCGCAGCACGCTGCGGGGATTTTTTATCAGCTCTCTGTAGGCGGGGTGCCCTCACCCCGCACTGAGGTTGATTGCGGGGTGAGGGCACCCCGCCCACATAAAAAATTCAGATCGTGCTGTCATCGCTGGCGATGGCATTGGCCACTTCGTCGCTTAAATGCGGCGCCGGCTTGGCCGCCGCGTGCATCGCCTCGATCTCCTGCATCCGGGCGCGCAACTGGGCGATCCGGCGCTGCTCATCGGCCAGGCTGTCGACAACTGGAAGTCCAGCACTAGGCCGCGCCCGCAGGTTTCCCGTGACCAATCCCCGCGGGCCGGCGATGGGCGTGCGCTCATTCATGTCGGCCCCCGCCGCCTTGGTTTCAAGAAACTCGAGATAATCCGTTTCCAAATCCCGGTCGGAATTGGCGGTCAGTTTTCTGGCCAGCTCGGCCAGCACACCCGGATTTTCGTAGAGCGCACGATAGCGTTCAAGGTCGGCCCGGGTAACTTCGCGCCTGTCGGCGCTCAAATCTGAAATCTCAGATTTGAGATTTGAGATATTGGATGGTGCCTGCCCCACATCAACGCCTCCTGCATTGCCCAAAATCGGAATTAACTCACCAACGGTTTTTTTCGGGATGGAAGCGCGTAACTCGTCCAAAATGGCTTTTTTGAATTCGACCGTGATCGGCCTCACACCCAGGGCGGACGGCACAAAAATTTCCCGGGCCGGAACAATGCCTCGGGCCTGGGTAGGCACCGCCGGCTCGTTCACGCGAGCAGGCTGGCGCTGGGGAAGGTGCGAAAACAACTCGGGACGTTTTTGATCCCACGCCAGTTGTTCGAGGGATGCGCACTCATACCAACGGATAAACTCCTCCAGTTCGCGCTTGCCCTCCGTTGAGCCAATCGGATGCGGAAGGTTGGCCTGGCGGTGGGCCTTGGCGTGGTCGCCGACCATGGTTTTATTGTAGGCGATGCTCTCCCATTCACGGATGTTGAGCGTCATGAAATCATTCGCAGAAAAACGCGGCTCCTTCACGTACTTGATTTGCTCCTTCAACTTGGCGTCGGCCGAAAACAGATTGGTGATTCTCAGGTCATTGGAAGAGAGCTCCCGTTCTTCGCGGGTCACCTCGGGGATTTTTTTGGAAATTTCCGCCGCGGTATCGTGATCGGTCACCTGGTAGCAGATGATCCCGCCACACGCGCCGGCGTAAATGCGCGCCCGCTCCTTGCCCAGGACCGCTTCCAGCGAGGCCAGGGTCTGGGTCGCCAGCAAATTGATCAAAAGGGACTCGCCCGCGAGCGACATGGCGCGCTCGTCGCCCACGGCGCTGCCCACGCCGGCCACGGCGAATTCCTGGCATTCGTCGTTTTCAAAAAGCAGGTAACGCGTCTGGTTGATGTGCTTGTTGGCCGGGCGCGACAGGACGCAGCTTTGAAAATCCATTTTAAGCGCCGTGCCCACCATTTTGGCCAGGGTCTCATATTCGCAGCCGCCGAAGATATAAAGATCACCCCGGGTGATCGTGGACATGAATGAGTAGGTGGCCTTTGACCCAAAGGCGTTTTGCAATTTTCCATCCAGCAGGAAGGCGTTGAAGAGCTGTTTGATGACCTGCGTCATGATGGTCTTCGTCTTTCCCTCCATCGCGACCCACTCCTCCTCGAAATAGGATTTTATGCCGGTGTATTTTTTCAGCCGCTCTTCGAGCTCGGGGATCAGCCCGGGGTCGGTCGGGTCGGCGATCTTGTTTTTCAGCTCCGCAATTTTTTCTTTCAGGATATTGTTTTTGTCCGACCAGAATGTTTTTTGCGTCGTCAAGCGGCCGATGTCGGCGCCATCCACCTGCACGCCGGGCTCGTTCACGATGCGCAGCATCTCGATGCAATAGAGCACATGGTTCTCCGCGCCGTCGTCCCAGAATTTGTTGTCGCCGCCCGGTTTGCCGCTGTTGAGCAGCTGGCCGATCAGGCGCAGGCGCCGGGCCGCCTCGGCCGGCTCGATGTTGTTGTTGACGATATTATAGTGAAGCCCGTTGTCGACATACCCAAGGCCGGCATAGCGCAGCTTCCTTGGATAATTAATGCGCAGTTTCTGCCCGTTGTTTTCCTTGTATTCAGTTTGCTTCCAAGGCCCGGTCGTTCGGTTCACCCGCACCAGGTCTTTTCCCTCGCGCCGCCAGCCGATAAACTTCACGTCCTTGTCCGCCACGTCGAACACCAGTTCTTTCAGGACGGGCTCGTAGGGCTCAATCTGGGCCAATGGCCAGGAAAACAAATTGGCCGGGACCGGCTCCCCGGTGGTTTTGTCGACCGCGCCCGCCAGCAGCCGGGCAGCCTCCGAGCCGGTGGAGAACTCGACCGCCGGGACATGGAATAAAAACCCGGTGTCCTCGTCCACCAGCTTCACGTAAGGCAGGGCGCAATTGGGCCGGATGATCTTGCATGATTTGATCACGTCCCGGCCCGCGTCGTGGGCAAATTTCAGCACGCGGGTCGTGCGGTTGCCCTTCACGTCGAGGAAAAATCCGCCGAGCTCGTCGTCCCGGTCGTTGAACACCTTGAGCAACTGGTCGGTAGCCCAGTCCAGGGTGCCGGACGTTTTTCCCGACCGGATGCCACCGAGGACAAGGATGTTGCAGACCAATGCCACCCGATCGTAGGCCATGCCATTCAGGATGATCTCCTGGGATTTTCTCTGCGGTTGGAGCGAATGCTTTGAGTGCCTCCATCCGCGCGGCAATATCCGTTGGTAAAGTTCGAACGCGCCAGCGGTGCCAACCAAGCCGGGTGCGGCTTCCATCCAAAAGAAACTGTCACCCCACCGGCACAGTTCCCCCAAGTGATGAAGCGCCAGGCTGGTCAGGCCGAAATGCGGAAGATAGACCGCCCCGCCATAAGCCGCCCGCCAAAGAACATTCCAAAACGCCAGCGGCTGGACGGATCCAGGCGGGGCCGTTGCATCGAATTTGGACGGAAGCGCCATGAGTTACCGATGCTTGTCGCGAAACGGGTCGAAATAGTCGGGCCAGCACAGCTCCATGCAACGTGCCCACAAAAATACGGCCAGCGCAGTTCCCATGGTCTGAAGCACCCGAAGCAAAACGACCAAGGCCAGCCTGTATCCGGTGCGCGCCAAAACTTTGCTCCAAAAAACGCTGGCGAGAACCGTATCAATGACCCGCGGCAACGCCATCCACGCAATGACGATGATCATCGCCCCGAAGACCGCGGGGAAAAACGGCTCCCGCATGGGCGGAACCTGGCGGGCCAGAAGATTGACGGCTTTCTTCCAAGGGCGGCGGTGTGCATTGCTCATCTTACCGCTATGGTAGCAGCAAAATTGACGCGCCTTGAGAATTGCGGGGGATTGAAGGAGCTCCCGTCCTCGCCGCGCAGAGCTGCAAGCCAGCTAGTCCGCCTTTTGCTTCACCAATGTCGATGCCTGATAGTAGGCATCCCACAACTTGTTCCTGAATTTATTCTCCGGATCGAGGCGCGTCTTAAGCGCGAAGAATTCATTTGAGCGTGGATAAGCCTTTGAAAATTGTTCGGCGGTGGCGTGGATCTGGTAGGGCAGATAATAAGATCCATCCACCGAAAGCGCGGCATCGATCAATTCACGTGTCCAGCTGGACACGGCTGCCTTGTCCGCTTCAGTGGTGCCCTGCTTATAATAAAGGACGAAGGCGAAGACTTCCGATTTGGCCCACGCCAGCAATGAACCGGGATCCTGCCGTGCGTAGCGAATGGATATATTCATTACATTGACCTGGTGGCGGTTTAGTATCCCCGCCATTTTCGGATAAAACTCATCGAACCTTTCCACCGGAACAAAATATTCCTGCAAAACGTAGGTGCTTTCCTTGCGCGAAACGGGTTCCAATTCAGCGACATCATAACTGGCTTCGTGGTTGCGCCAGACGACCGGATCGCGCAGGTAAGTCAGGGGATCAAAGACGTATTGACGCAGCCATTTGCCAAAGGGCAATTTTGAAGTCATCCAAATCAGCTGGCGGTCCAGCCAGTAGTTTTCATTTCGCCCAATCAGGCGATCCTTATTCGTCACCGGCTTGTCAGTCTCACTCCAGGTTACAGCCCTAACTGTGTTGAATCTTGGCGGATAAATATCCCCGTTATGAAATACCGCCTTGGGATTATTCCTGATTTCTGTGAAGAAGTAATCCTTGTAGCGGTTGATGGGCATGACTTCATCCCTGCGCTCGACCCGGGTGTTATCCGTGAGTTTTAGCGTGGCTTCGACAATGACACCGATGCCGCCATAACCGCCAATGATTGCGTAAAAAATATCGCTATGCGCTTCGGGCGTGGCCTCGACCACGCTGCCGTCGGCAAGAACCACCTTGATTCCCTTGACGGATAGGATGATCGGACCTGCGCCCACATAGCGGCCGTGACAATTCACACTCAGCGAGCCTCCAACCGTAAAGTTGGCATAGCTCTGCATGATACTGACCGACAGGTTATAGGGATCGATCTTATCCTGAATATCCCTCCAAGTGATGCCGGCTTGGACGGTGATGGTTTTTATCTCCGGGTCGAAAGCGACGATCTTGTTAAAGCTCCGCATATCCAAATGCAGGCTGTGTTCAGTCGCGATCTGGCCCCCTTCACTGTGACGGGCTCCGCCGATGGAAATGGCGCCCTTGGCGTTTTTGACCGCCGCACAGATCTCCTCAATCGAGACAGGTGCGATGACCTCATCCACAACAATGGGATTTAATTGGATAACGTCATTGACAACTTCGCCGGCGGACAAAGCGAAGGGCAGCAGCAGCAAGGCAAAGGCGAGGATTTTATACCCAAGAAAGCGCGAAGAGATCGTCTCCATATTTCAGGCGAAAGGCCCAACTAATATTAGTTCCACCGTAGGCACGAGCTTTTGCTGCCGAAGATCTATTTACGGCAGCAGGATCGCTCCAGAAATTCCCGTATCAAGGCTCACGAGTTGGGCGCCATGGTGCCGGGCCAGCTCTAGCAGGTGGCCGTCGGTAAGTTTGTTCGGCGTCTTCGCGAAGGCCGGCAGTTTGTCCACACCGATGGCGTCGGGAAGCATTTCGACCGGGATCGTACTGGATGCCTTTAACAGGGCCAGGGCCCGGCGGGCGGAGGGAATGTCGGTTTGCAGGGCGGTTTGGACCGTCACCCGAACGAACCCCAGCTCCGTGATGGCACAAGTGCAAAGCCCGGTGGAGGTCTTTTTCACGGACTGAAACCAAGCCAAGGCCCTCGCGTGGTGGACATGCGCGGTATGCCCCAGTGCGATCAGGGTGTTGATATCGAGCAGGTATTTCACGGGAAATCAGCCAGCGCGGCCCGAACCTGGGCGCTGGTCACAACCGGGCCTTCGGCCGGCCCCCGGCTCACCATCAGCCCGGTGGTTCGATCGCGCACGATTCGAGGCTGGGCCTGGGGTGCGGCCACGGGAGTAAGGATGATCGAGCGTCCAGCGAGCCGGCACGCGAATTTTGTGCCGGGGCGAAGATGCAGTTTTTGCCGGGCCGGCCGGGGCAGGACGACCTGGCCCTTGGTTGAAAGCGTCGTTTCCATGTCTTACCGTCTTACCGAAAATGTAGTTGGTCAAGCGCAAGGTTGATGGGTGGGTTTGGGCATCCCGGATCATAGCATGAAAACTTTGCCGCGCCTCTCTGCCTTCCGGGCCAAAAATGCTGTTACACTGGGGGCAATGCCAGACACTGCGCAGTTAACCTCCCCTGCTTCGCCGGCTGTAACTACGGCCATAGCCAGGCCGGGCTCGCTCAAGGCCCGCCCGCCTGTCCATCGACAGAGCGGTTTCTTTTGGCATCTGCTCGCCATCTTCACGGGACTGCTTTGCGGTTTTTCCGCGCTGCTTCTCGCCCATCGGTATCTTTCGGCCCGGCTTTTTCCGGCAGCCAAAATCCAGATAAATTACGCCGTTTTCACCACGCCAAGTCCCAGCCTGTTCCAGGAGGTTTATGCTCCTGCCATCAAATCGGCGCGTCGCCAGATTCTGGTCGCTGCCCGGGAAATTTCCAGCCGCAAGCTGCTGGAGGCGCTGCGCACCAGGGCCATGGACGGAGTGGACGTCGAGTTCTTGCTTTCCCCGGACGTGGACAACCGGGGCACAATTCGCTGGATCACCGGGAACCAGGCCGGCCGCGTCTATGTTGACTCGCAACCGCTGGCTGATCAACTTTTGATAATTGATGGCAATAAGGTGATTTTGACCTCCCTCCCCTTTACCGCCGACGCTCCGGCCGGCATCCAATCGTCCGGCCTCGCCGTCGAGGATGCGGGCTTGGGACGACAACTCAGCCAGCAATTTCTTAAAAAGATCAGCCAACTTCCCCTCGTTCAGCAATGAACATCACCATTCGCAAAGATGCCGTCCTCGTGGCCATGAACGCCGTTGAATTTGCGGACGTCGGCGCGCGTAAAGGAATGATTCACCGCATTTATCGCGCGATTTGCGAGGATCAGGACGCCGCCAAAAAACTCACCAAGGCCATCCACGACAACCGTGCGCCGATCCAATTTTACAGCCGCAGCGGCGGGGATGTGTTCGTCGTGCGCATCCTCTGCTCCTGCTGGGAGAATTTCCGTGACGTCCAAGCCACCAGCCAGTGGGAACAGGATATTCAGAAGGCGGTTATCGCGCTGGGGGTCTCAGGCCAGGCGGATCGCCTGACCGCTCAATATTCTACTTAGCTCCGCTCCCAGTGAAAGCTTCATCTGGCCAGCCGGATTCTTTGGACGCGGCAATGCCCTTATCCGGCGCGAAACCCCGCGAGTTGGTGGTGACCACGTTTTTTACCGAGCAGCATCTCGCCAGCCGGGATATCGAAGAGCAGACCAAAGTGGAGCACCGGCAGAATCGCGTTTTTCTCTGGGTCGCGATCAAGTCCGTGCTCGAGGACTGCTTTTCTGCCTGGGCGCAGATATCCGTCACGCAGGCGGATGTTTTCATCCAACAGGCCGGCGAGGCGCGCAGCTGCGCGATGAGTGAATTGAACCGGCTCGTGCTGGCCGCCTACGCCAATCCCCTCGGCCTGAAGGCGGTGGCCCGCGTCACGCAGTTGGGAATCAACGCCCGACGCACCCTGGATATCGGCCTTGAGGCCCTGCTGGATTATCCCACGCAAAAGTCCGCCGGCGGGAAGATGGGCCGGCCGGCCTTGAGAATCGACTGGGCACTCGGCGGCCTGGCCGAATGGCCGCAAGCCTACCCCTTCGTTTTCGAGGAATCGATGGCCACCGGCCTCGCAAAAAACCGCGCCTTTTACTCAACGGAAAAGAACGTCCGGAAGGACATCACGGCAAAACAGATCGCCAACATTTTTTGGACCACGAGCGAGGTGATCGACTCACTCGAAGCCAAGGCGCTCGGGATGATCCGAAAATCGTTCAAGCATTCGGAAGCGCTGGATGAGTACTCACAGGATTTTCTCGCCAGTCATTGAGAAAAACGCGTGCGATCCAGGCCCGAACCTGGTCATCGGTCGCAACCGTTTTAAATTTGTGCGGGTTGCTTTTGAGTAATGCCGTTGCTCCCCGAGGCCGTTGGGCGTGGAAAAATATTTTGATCGGTCAGATAGGCTAACAGGTAGATTGCCAAGGCGAGAAGATAGAGAAAGTTAAGACCGTAGCACATACTGGTATACTCCAGGCACCCGCCCAGCACGACACCCAGCAGATTTGCGCCAAACGCGCTCGATGCTCTCTCGGCTTTGCGAAAGGAACTCGAGAAAATCAACCCCGCAAAAAAAATCGCGCTGCCCAGCCACAACCCTGCCACGATGACCCGGGGGACAAATGAGAAATCGAGAATGAAGTTAAGCGGCACCAAGTAGCCGATAAGCAGGCAGGCGGCGAGCCCGGCATAATTAATCTTCCTCGACCAGTGCCCAAAACGAAGAACCAGCGCATTGGCGCAGAAAATCATCAGCAGGATCGCGGCAATGACGATGGCATTGACAAACCATGTGCTGCCAAAAAGGAGCGCTGACTTGGTCAAGCTGCGCGTTTCCAGCAACATGAAGCCGGCCCCGAGCAGGAAGAAATGCAGATTGTTGTGCCCGGAGAAAGCCGCCCCACGCAGCAGCAGCCAATGTGCCCCCAAAGCCAGAACCAGAACCAAACCCAACACCATGAGATAAAGCTCGGGAATTTCCCGGCGCTCCAGGTAAAGCTGAGGCCAGTCGTCGGTGATCAATTCCACCTGGTCGCGGGGCGGAATCACCAAATGAGGATTAATTTCATGAAGCGGCTGATGGGCCACCGGCAGGGATACCGCCAGCGGCGCTTTTGGGCCCAGGTAATACGCAACCGAATTGAACGGCCCGGCGTTCAGGAGGAACATCCGGGGTTCCTGGCCAAAAGCTTCGGTCAGCGACCAGAAAACACGGCCCGGTATCCAGACCCGGTGCGTGGTCACATTAAGAAGAAATCCTCCATTGGGAGTGAGTCTCCTTTTTATATCCCGGAAGCACTCCACCGTATAGATAAAACTCTCCAGCTTCAGCGTCGACAGGTTGGCCGCTTGATGATGCGAATCCAACGCGTTCATCACAATCAAATCGTATGTCTTGTCCGTATTCTTCAGATAGGCGCGCGCATCGTCATTGAAGACATGAACCCGCGGATCACGATAAGGTTTCTGCGGGTGGAACGTGTACCCGTTGGCCAGCAAAACCGGATCGACATCCACCACATCGATCCGGGCCTGTGGAGCCGCGCGCAGTGCCGCCACCGCATCATTTCCGGAACCTCCCGCCATGATCAGCACCGTTTTGGGCAAGGTGAGCTGGTAGGGTACTTCATAATAGGACAACCAAGTTGCCAGTGGGGTATTTTCGATCTTGTCAAAATCAAGCGCGTCCTGGATGCGATTCTTATCGACCAATACAGCATAACCCAAACGGACAGTCTGGCCATTCTTCGTGTAATCGTAGGGCAACGCTGTGATTTTATAGTAGGGCGACCACGTGCCAGCGGCGGGAATAAACGTGAGCATGATAGTCAGGACCAACAAAAGGAGGCTGGGAACCAGTTTACTCAACGGTGTCTTTGCCTGGATCAGCAGACTCAGGACAATGATCGAAGCCAAGGTCAGCCAAACCCAGGGAGGTGTGCGGAAAAACGAAATCAAGCCAAAGCCAATGACACCCAGCAAGCTGCCGAGGAGATCAAAACTGTACGCGGTCAGACGATTTGGAATCTGTTCCAGTGTCGCCCCCAGACGGTAACCGATCGGAATAAAAAGACCGATATTGACAGCAAAAACGACCAGGACAACCAACGGTGCCGGAAGGCTCTTCTCATGGGCACTGAAAGAAAAAACCACCTGATCGTAGGGAGCGCTGGTGAATCCGAAAGAATCAAGAAAAGCCATCGTCGCCACATAGATCACTAATAAGCCTGGAAAGAGATGGAAGAGATTACGCTTGTTCGCCACGAGACAACTCCCCAGGCCAAGGCCAAAAAACGCGGAGATAACGAGAAAGTTATTGAAGAAGGCGATGATCTGGACCGTGGAGTTGACTAATCGGACCATCGACAACTCCAGGAAGAGAGCCAAAAAACTGATGGCTAGAAGCTGGAGAAAAATACTACCAAGGGGCCGTTGGACAGAAGCTGTTTGGCTCAAGATCGCAAGAGACTAACTTTCGATACAAGTTAGCCACAAGGCTAATCAGTGATGGCTAGGAAAACTCAAGCGATGAATGAACGCTTGAAAAATAAGCGAAACCCACGGGAGACCGGCCAGACGGAAATATCCGCGCGATCCAGGCCCGAACCTGGTCATCGGTCGCAACGGCTTCAAATTCGTGCTGGCGACATTCGAGAAATGCCGTCGTCACCGTGGGCAGCCAGGGACAAAGCCCCGTCTCAAGGAAAAGGAGCGGATTTATCTGGCCAAGGAATTCTGATGGAACGCGCACCACCATCCCGACCGTCGGTTTTATAAACAAATAGCCCTCCGGGAAGACGGCGATCTCGGAGGTTGCCTCGAAGTCCCGCAGCACGGCAACTTCGCGCCAGCGGGCGCGAATCTTTCGCCAGTGTTCGGGAACCAACAGGCCTTCCCGGCCCGCCAGCGGAAAAATCGCGAATTCCACCGCCGCGATGGCCGGCTCATTTTCGAGGAACGCCTTGAACTCCGCGTCATGCCGCGGATCAGGATGGTAATCGTGCGTGAAGTTCAGACCCACTTTCATCGGTCGGTCGAAACCCGGGATTTCCGCCGTCCAATAAAGATCACCGCCAAATGAATGTGGCCGCTCGACGATCCTGTCGCCGCCTGTGGCCAGCCACGAATCCAAACGTCGCAGGGCGGCTAAACGCAGCAACAACCGGTCCTTGTCTTCGGCCGGGCCATCGGCGCTCAAATCGAAGGCCCTTAATGCGCGCCGGGCGCTGGTTTCGCCCAGCCGGTGGATTTCCGGCCGAAGCTGCCTCCATTCGTCGAGCAGCTTCGGTTCAAGTTGGAGGAGATCCGGAGTCTCCACAAAAGGCCGCAACTGGTCGAAATAAATCTCCTGGGCAATAACCCGCCTGACCGGTTCGAGACAAAAAAACCGGCCCGGAAAATCATAAAAAAGCTGATCCACCTCCGGCTGAAATTCGGGCGATTTCATGAGGGCCATATTTTCGATCATTTTTTCCCGCTGATGCCGCGGATTATCGCGGATTCGGATGGGATTTTAATCACTTATGAACGCTGATGGGGTGCGCTAGCAGCATAGTTTTTGATCAGCCTTCTCATATCAGCGTCATCCGCATTATCCGCGGGAAAAGTATTCATTAGCGTCCATTAACGGTTAGAAACGAATCGAATCCGTATTCAGATCTAATTTAAAAAAGAAGCGGAGGACTGTCCTCCACTTCTTCAAAAATTGAAACCAGGCCTTTTTTCACCTCGGCGAGGTCATCCAGCCTGTTTTTGATAAATTTACCGGTATCCGACACCCGGGTGCGACCATTGGCCATGGCCCGATCCATGGCCCCGGCCATCTCCATCTCCTTTGCAGCTACGTACTCATTGGTGGAGTCATTATAGGCGGCATTCACCTTTTTGAGGTAATCATTGGGCTCGCCATGTTTTTTTTCATGGTCGGCGTAATGGATTATCTGCCCCTCCCGGCAAGCTTTGTCGTAGAGATGGCTTTGCAGGGTATAAGGGCGGCCATGTTCGTCGCGCTCAAATGTGCATTCGCCCGGTGTGACCCAGTCATAGTCTTCATTGGCGGCACGTCCTCCCATGCTGCAGACCATCCCCTGCACCGTTGCTGAGATCTGCCGGTCCGAGAATTTTTCCAGAAGATGGATATAATCGGCCGAGGTGCGTGACGGGTGAAAGCCATGAAGAAACCTCTGCCTCACAAGATCGGTTTCGACGCACTCGAGGAAGGATCGCTCGGTTGCTTCTTGGCCCGGGGTCGTTTGGCCCATGGACGCGCGCATGTGGTCATAGGCGGCGCGCTGCAGGGCGTAGTTGGCGACCGTTGCCGCCCGCACCGTGGGTTCCTCGGGGATGTTGATCTGTTGGCGGAGAGGAACACTCGCATCGTAGTAAACCCGCTCCACCTCCCCTTTATCGGTGAGCTGCCGGCCCATCATGGCATCCGCATAAGAATCCTTCGCTCCTTCGAGGGCCGGGTTGATTCCCTGGTCGAACCAATGACCCAGTTCCTCCGTTGCACGCGTGTCACCGCATGCCTTCATTTCTGCGGCAAAAATATCCCTCGCCTGCGCGAGGATGGGGCCAAATGGCTTTTCGTCGTTCAGTAATTTTTCCTGGATGGTAAAAATTCGCGCCTGAATGGCATGCTGAAAAAGCTCGTCAACTTTCTCGTCCAACTCGCGGGTCCACGTGTAGACGAGGCCCTTTTCATCATAAACCGCGCGCTGCGCGTCAGGCAGGGCCGGCTCGGCATGGAGCACTTCGTAAGACCGATCCGTTGGACGCTGCATCAGGTAAAGTTTCGCCTGCTCCCCCTGGCCGGAAAGGGAATTTAGCATCTGCTGCCGGTCAGAGACATCACCGGGAATCCGGATGCGAATCTCCTGCCCTGGGCCGGGCTCGTTGGTCGGGGAAGCGATCCAAAGCTGCTCGTTGCTGGCCGGATCGGTCCGCTGCCCGGTAATGAGAAGCGGTTTGTTTGGCCCGTCCAAAACTGGACGCGGATCGACTGAGTTTTCAACGCCGTTTTCCTGTGCCATTGTCATGGTTGATTCTCCTGCTTAAACCACCGCGGCAGCACCACCGCGGTCGCAATGAGGTGAAAGTCCTTTTTGAGCAGACTGAGCGCGCCAACATTTTTGACCTCAATGCGAGGCCCCTCCTCGCCAGGCTCAAAGACATAACGCACAAGTTTTCGGTCGAAAAAGGTCACGCGGTGCTCATCCACTCTCACCTTCGCGCAATACCCATGAAAGTATTTGCCGAGCTGGGTGGCCCGAAAATGGAAAATGTGCGGCGGATTGTCGGTGGGATATTCCAGCGGGTTCATCGAATGTCATCGTCCGGGGATTTCGGTGGCGATGGTTTCGCCGGTGGCAAGGGAGTTGTCTCCGTTGGCCCGGCCCGGCTGATGGCGATGGCCGGGGTGAGCGCGGCCTGGGGAACGATAATCCACCCGAGATCGTCGTCATATATGACTACCGACGGACCGAATTCTTCCCCGAGACTTTCGGCTTCCTGCCGGACCTTGGGTTCATCCGCCCGGTTAAAATACCCGGTTACGCGGATTTGATCCAAATCGAAGAGTTTTCGCGCGGGCACATGCCCGGCTGTTGTGGTCGGGGCGACTTCTCCGGGCGCAACCGTTCCCCAGATCACGCCGGGCGCGGCTTGTGGCTTGAGGACGTTTTCGGCCGGGATGTAGGCACGTTCCGGATTGTGCAGCGCTTCAATGTTCCAATGGCCTTCATCGACGAACACATATTTGTAGGTATCCTGAAAGGCCTCGCCCTTGTCGTTGATGTAGGCGGCCACGTGAACTCTGGCGACCCGCGGATTGGTATAAACCGGAAGGGGCGCGTCATTCAACGCGGCTTTTTCCGCCGGTGGCATTGGCGGCGTTGCTACAACCGGGATTGAGGCGATCCCGGCTTCAGTGATGCGGACGGTTTCCAACCCCGGATTGGTTTTTCGATGGGTGCTCGCACATCCTGCGAGAAGTAAAACCAGGGTCACGATGATCAATAGTGGGCGCATGGCCCAGTATAGCTGGCAATGTTCGCCGAATCGAAAAAAAATTCAGGGACTTCTGAATCGTAGGTCGGGGTTTATCCCCGGCATTCGCCTTCGCTAAAGCTACGGTGGACAAGCGTCGGGGATAAACCCCGACCTACAATCGTGAACAACAAACACGCTTCCGCTAACCCGCCGGGGTCGTTGACACCAATTTCTGCAATAAATCCCGGAGTGCCGGCGGCAGCTGCGGGGAAAACCCAGACTGGGCCGGGGCAGCATCGCCCGGCTTTGGTTCCTCTGGTGGCTGGAAAATTTTCCCGGCGTTCAAATCCAGCGCCGATGATAGTTGAATGTAAGCCATCGTCCCTCTTTTGACGATCACGTAGGCGGGGTAACGTTGATCCAGCATGGCCTGTTCACGGTTAAACGTATCCTGCAGCGCTTGCTGTCCCGCCGTAACCAGGGAATTGCGCCAGCTGTTTGGGTTTTGGATGGATGACGTGGTGAGGCCCAAAGCGCTCTGCGTGGTTACCTGCTGGGATTGGCCCAGCGTCTGCAGCGCACCGATGGCCGCCTCGTTTGCATACGGGAATAATTGCACCGCGGCCGGCTGCGGCACGTAGTAGCCGCGAACCCCGGCGCGGGCATCGCTATCCAGCGCGACGCCATCAAGGTGAAGCTCGGTGCCATCGGTGAAGACGATCGTGTTGGCCGTAATCGCGATCCGATCCGCCACATTTTTGGTCGAAGCCGAGCCGTAAATTTTTGTGCCATAGGGCAACCTGATCACGTCACCGTTGAATTTGACGTTTTCTGCGACCTGCATCTCCACCATCCCGCTCAGGTCGAGCGTAGTGACATTGGTCTGGAAAATCACGGGGATCAGCTGCCCTTTCGGCAGGAAATTTCCCGTGTCGAATCCGCTGGGCCGTTTCGCCGGCCCGGCCACATCATCCGCGCGCTTATAAACGGTCAGCGCCGCAACATCCAGACTGCCGGTCTGGACTTGCAGGGGCTGGCCCGTGCGCAGTGGCTCGCCCGTTTCGGCGTCTCGCGGGTCTTCGCCTGGGCCGGCCCCATCGGCGGAAATGCCGGCACCATGTTCATCGATCACCTCCGCGGCCTGCAGCCCTCCTGCCGCCGAATATTTTTGCGCGGTCGGCCCGGACTCATCATGGGGCGGTTCACTTTGCGCGGTTGCCATCCGCACCGTATCGAGAAATCCCGCTCCGCCGGGCGATTCGGCAACGGCGGGCGGTTCGAGATGGGGATTTTCCACCCGCTCTGATTCCGCCAGCGGGTTGTCGCCTGGCGAATTCAACGGTGCGACTGGGGTGAAATTCTCACCCGCATTTACGGCCCGCCGCGTTTCCACTTTTGCCGCCGGTGCCTTCTGCATCGACGCCGCGGCCGGAAGCGCGGTCGGATATCCTTTCGGCCGCATGATTACAAAACCGAGCACCAAGATGAAAACAACCAACGCCAAATAAAAAAGGAAGCCCCAGCGGCTGGTATTATCCCGCGCCGACCGGATGAGCAGGCTGCGCAGAAATCGTTTGGTGGCCGGCTTCATGGAAGTAAAGATGCTGGGGAAATTGCGGCGTGGGGCGGCAGGGTTATCGGCGTGGAAACAGTTTTTGCACCGACGCCGCATCCGGTGGCAGCAACAGGCGCCACTCGTTATGGGGAGAAAGACGATAGCCCTGGACAAACAGCCAGATCGTGTCGCATTGGCCGGGAAAAAGCTGCGCGGCCACCTGTTGCGAGCAGGTGATGGGTATCGTGGTGTTGGCGACCTTGAGACCGATCTGGCCGGAATCCAGATTCAAGACATTGCCGGTGTTATTGGACCACTCGACCTTGAAGACCAGCAGGTCGCGGTCGGCAAATTGGCTGACGTCCACCAGGGTGACCGGCGAGTCGTTCCAGAAAACCGTTCGTCCAACGGGAAGTGTCCGGAATTCCGGGATGGTCTGCCGGAAGGAGGGATCGAAACGCGCCCGCTCGATGGTTTTGATGGCGGCAACCGTATCGACCTCGAAGGGCTTCATGATCGGGGCGCTCGCGAGGGCGCCGTCAAAATCATCGGCCTCGTCTTCAAACGTGTAAGACCGCTGAAAGACCGGATCGCCAGTGTTAAGGATCTTCAAAAGAAACGTATATATATTATCTCCCATCCGGACATTTAAATTGGTCATTCCCTCCGTGACGGTCGGATAGATATTTAACTGGTTTTTTTTCGGATCGAAATCGACCTGGACGATCTTGCTGCCGATCTTGATGTCATCGATTTTTGCGCCTTTGGGAAAATCAAGGCTCGTGACCATGAGCGGCTTCAAGCCGACGATTTCCACCTTGCCGGTGGAAAGAGGAATTGGGCCGGTGGTTGCGGCGGATGTTTCCGCGCGACCGAGCGCACCGGCCCCGAGGATCAACCAAACGATTACACAGGTTATTTTCATGGTGTTTTCTCCGAGGAAAGCTTGACCGCTGCCGCCGCCGTGGCGGCGAGATCGGCGGCAAAGAAATCCTTTTCTTTGATTTCAAAGATATCGTTCAGGCGCCAACCGAGCCGGTTTTCCGGCCCGGTGGGGAAATTGAAAAACTGCACGCCCCAATAAAACCGGTTGGAGACAACTCCATCCGACGACCGGCTGGTCATGATGCCCTTCACCATGGCACGCGCCTCAAAGGCGCTGCCCGTGACGATGCGAACGCCATCTTTCTCGTCCACCGTGAACACCTGGACAAAGTCGCGCTGATCCTGGCGTTTATTTCCCGACATCTGGATCTGCAATTTTCGCGCACAGGCTGGGGTGAGATATCCGGTCAGCTCGGGCGCCGATCCGTTTTGGGTCCTGGTCAGCGCCGATTCGACGACATCGCGCACCAGCACGTCGAATCGTTCGCTGGTCATGCCAAGCGGCGCAATTTTCCCGGTGAGCGGCCGGTGCTCCGCGGTAAAGCCCACCACGGGCGGAATTTGTCGCGCGCGGGCATAAAGCTTACCCAGGCCCGCCAGCAAAAAAAGAAAACCCATCGCCTGGGCCAAGATCATATACAGGCAATAACGCCCAAAGTGGGCACCGCGGGAAAGCGGCTCCTCGTCGGTCGGAATATCCATGAGGGAAAAGCTCATCGGGAAAGCGGCGGATCATCAGCCTTGGCGATCTCCTCGAGATAAAAAGAGAAGGGATTGACCGCAGATGGCGTGTTGGGCGTGAGAATGATTTTAGCCGCGTACGGAAGGCGCACGACCCCGCGTGCCGGCTCCTGTTGAAAGGAAAGTTCAAAGGCTCCCTGCACGAGCACAGACACCCGCTTTGAATCCGCGTCGAACACCAGGTTATTGGGGTCGACTTCCGAAAGATGGAACGCCTGGCAGATTCCTTTTCTTCGCACAGCCTCGAGGTTCCGCGTGAAGGCCGTGTCGGCAGCGGCAATGAGATCCGGTGCAACCATTCCCTTGATGAAAGGCCGGAAGGCCGCACCGTCCGGCGTGAATTGATACAGGGCGGGAAGCGTGGCGTTGAGAAACAAATTCAATTGGTCGTAATCCGGCTTGATCCCCTCGCCCACCCACGCCTGCGTTGACTCGCTCAAGGTTTTGCCGCCATCAAAGGCGATGGGCGCGATTTTGGGCGTCAGAAAATAAAAAATCCAACTGCCGCCCGCCGCGCACCAGATGAGCGCGGTCGAAAGCAGCATCCATCCCGCGGTGCGGCGCGACCAGGCCGTGCGGCGCCACGCTTCGCGGAGGGCCTGGCTCTTGAGCCCGCTTTTAAATGACGAGGGGCGCGGCCGGCCCACGGCCGCTAACGGTGCAACGATGGGCTGTGATTGATCCACGTACTATTCTAGCAGCGAAACCGGCGCTTCATGTTTTTATTTCACAGGGCCTGCCTCAAGCCTTTGGCCTCGCGCCTCGCTGCCCCAGGCAGCTAAAGCCGGTGCCTCACGGCAGGGCCGCGAGCACGCTTTCGCGGGTCGCGCCCATCGCGACGGCGTTGTTCAAGGCCGCCTCGTGATTGATCACGCCGGGGAAACTCCCATTGCTTTTCATCCAGCCCTCGACTTTCTGCCCAAAAATTTCCGGGTTTTCCTCGGCGATGATCTGCCTGACCTCGATGGGGTTTCCCGGCAGGCACATCACCACCGGGACCGGCCGCCCATATTTGGTAAAGGCTAGGTTTACGTAAACCACGGCATGGAGACATTGCGCCAGGCTGCGTTTCAACGCGGCCTCCGTCATGTTTTTTCCGGCCACGGTGAAAAGCCGGATCAGGCTGTGCGCGATGCTGCCGCCGTGAATCGTGGTGATGACGGGTTCGCGCATGCCGGCGAACTCCAGGCAGGTACGCAGCGCCAGCACATGCCGGATTTCACCGACGAAGAGCGCATCCATGTCGGAGCGCAAAAGATCCTCAATGCTGTCATCCAGGGCCGCCTCGTCGCGGAAATTGCAGGGCAGGTGTGAAATGATGCCTTCGCTGGGGGTCAGCACATACTCCACCGGATCCTCGAGGGTCACGAGATGGCGGTTGGCCCTGGTCCAGGATTCGGCGAGGCTTGCGGCCAAAGTGGTCTTGCCCGAGCCCATCGGGCCTGTGACCAGCACCAAGCCCTCCGGCTTTTCAGAAAGATAGCGCTGTGTTTCGGGGCTGTGCTTCAGTACTTCGGCCAGCGACGGAGGGCGATTTTCCTGGACGCGGATGGCGATGTGGTCGCCCTGCTCCGTGTTGAGGAGTTGCACGCGCACCTGCACCCGGCCCGCCCGGTACATCACCGTCCGCTGGTGCTCGCGCCGGCCCGGCGCGGACGATCGCTCGTCTTCGATTTTTTCTTTGATCAGCAATGCCTTTAAGTTTTCCGAGGAAAATATTTCCCGCACCCGGGATTCATCGTCGGTAAACTTGCGCCATTTCTGGGCCGCGAGCAGCTCGCCGTGGGAACGGTAATAAAGATGTCCCCGGCTGAAATGCAGGTCGGTTGTTTTTTGTTCGGCGGCGACAGTCAGCAACTCGGCGATGATCTCGTCGGTGAGAGTGACCGGGATTTCAGGAAATTCACTGATAACGCTGGTATCGCGCATGGAATGAAGCTGGTTGAATTTTTAAGGATGCGGATCTTGTCGGGCATGTGAATACAATATTCATTGACTTGCAATTACTCGGTTGGCCGTCAAGCCGTCTCTTGCGACGGCCAAGTAGTTCTCATCGCCTCAGCATAGCAGGAAAAATCCAGCGGCCAAAAAAATTGTCGGCTTGGCCGAGAACCGGCTTAACCCTAGCTGGCGAAATCCGCCATGCTCACCGTAAGCTTTGGAAATTCACGCATCAGCTGTTTGTCGTTTGTCACCAGCTTGACGCCCTTTTCTTTGGCCAATGCCGCGTATTCGCAGTCGTAGGCGGAACAACGCGACTGAGCCAGCAGGGACATCACCGCCGCGGAAGCCACTGCATGTTCCTTGCCTCGCATCAAGGCCTCAGCTCTTTGCATCGCCTCCCCGGCGGCCGACCAATCCAGCAATTTCTGTCGCGCAGTGGTAGCTAGCAAATTGCGCATCTCAGAGCGCCAGAGCAAGGGGGCGTGCCAATCCGGGTCTATTTGTGCGCACGCCTCCGCCAAGGCCGTGAACGGACTGGGCAGCCAAAGATAGGCGATGACGTTGACATCGATGATGATCACGCCCTGCCCTCGCGCTTGGAGCGATTTATTTGCTCCTCGGTCACCCAGATTTTCAGGCGGGAGCGAAATTCCCTGGCTTCCTTGAGCAGCTCTTCCACGGGACGGCTGCTCGGGGTGAGGGCGGATTCCAACGTGGCCAGGACTTCTCGGTTCAGGCTGCGGCGATTTTGCTCCGCCCGTTTTTTCAACGCGAGGTGAAGCGGACGCGGAAGACCCTTGAGTGTGAGGGATGGCATTTGTGAAACCATAATGTAACCATTTCGGTTGTCAATGTGGCTCAGGCATCCGGACATGGCTTACTTTAGCACGAGAATACGGGCTCCTTGACAATTTCGACGGTCAAGTCGCGCGATTCCAAGCGCGACGGGGCGTCAGTACCGCGACCATGCGATTGAAAGACGAATAGCCTCAGGAATCCAATGCCCCCGCGATACCCGAAATCGTCAGATGAATAGCGAAACTACAATCGGCTGGAACTATCGTTCATTAGAACTTCGGTCCATAGTGCCAACCAAAGTGTTCAATCGAAAGAGCAATTCTACTTTCGACGTTATTCCTCAATCTGGCCACAATCCTTGACTTCAGGTCGGGACAAGCTGGGAGAAAGTCGGCCCAAATCACTTTGTCGTAGCCTTCCGGTTTTTCGGGGCGAGGTTCGCCGTCTGGAACAAATCCGTAAGCTTGGCTCGCGCGATATTTTAACAATTGGATCACCCTTGGATTTTTATCCGTGAGCTTGCTCAAAAAAGCTGGGGTCACACAAATATTCGCAAGCGAGGTATAAAATGCCGGATCGTATGCCATCTGATAGATATGGTTGTACTGCACTTCTGCGAGATGCCCCCTTCCTAAATCATTTGCCCAAAGAAAGGCGCGCGTTGGACTGTCGTTGTCGCATAGCACGACTCGCTCGATGTGCACAATCTCACCTCGTTCTTCTTTCCCTCTGTAACGGCGGACGCGAAAAAGGGCCTTGTTCTCAATTTGTGCAATCGTATCCGGGTGCGTGAACAGAGTTAAGCACGCAACAGCCTGCTCGATGCTGCCGTATTTAGATTGAACGAGAAGTGCTTCGAGCGCGGCCTCTCCGTCAAATTGAAACTCACGGAGCGTTTGCATACAGTAGGAAGGTTAGATGGTCGTGGCGGCGATCTTGTCGTAGCCGGCGTGTGTACCGACGAAGCGGATGAAAACGATGCCAGTGTTGCACCCGCCTGCCAGATCAACCCAGCAGTTTCTCGTAATCGGCCGGTGAGAGCAGCTCATTCGCATCGACGGGGTTGGCCAGCTTGAGTTTCAAAACCCAACCAGTGTCATAGGGCGATTGGTTGAGGGTCTCGGGCGCGCTGTTCAACGCGTCGTTCACGGCCACGACCGTGCCGGCCACGGGCGCGTAGAGGTCGCTCGCCGCTTTCACGCTCTCGACCACGCCAAAGGTCTCGCCCGCCTTGAGCGTCGCGCCGACCTTGGGCAGTTGCACATAAGTGATGTCGCCGAGCGAATTCTGCGCGTAGTCGCTGATGCCGACGGTCGCGGTGCCGTCGCCCGCAGGCTTCAGCCATTCGTGGGATTTCGCGTAGCGCAGATCGGACGGAACGTTGCTCATGGGGATTTTTTTAGTTCGACGAAGGGAGGCTTGGCCAGACGCAAATCGATTTTTGTGCCGCGGATATCCACCGCGAGTGGTCCTGCGACCGCCACCGTCTCGACCAGCGCGGAACCGATGGCTTCGTTGAGCACGGGCGAAAGCGTGCCGGAAAGGACTTTGCCCACCGTCGCACCGCCGGATCCGAGCACGGGCGTGTCGGCGCGCACAATGCGACGGTCGCCGGTCTTGAAAAACACAACCTGGCGTGGGGCGCCGGCGTGTTTTTCAGCGACGAGCGCGGCGCGGCCGATGAAATCCGCGCCCTTGTCGAGCTTGACCGTCCAGCCGAGGCCAGCCGTGAGCGGAGAGATGTCCTGGGTGATTTCGTGTCCGTAGAGCGGATAGCCCGCCTCGAGGCGCAGGCTGTCGCGCGCGCCCAGCCCGACCATTTCGAGACCGTGCGGCGCGCCGGCGGCGAGCAGCGCGGTGGCGAGTTTTTCCGCCTCGCCCGCCGCGTGATATAGCTCGAAGCCGTCCTCACCCGTGTAGCCGGTGCGGCTGATGATGCACAGCACGCCCGCGACCGCCCCTTCCGTGAAATGGTAATATTTAACCACATCGAGCTTCACTGCGGTAAGCGATTGCAGGATGGCCGCGGCGCGCGGGCCCTGTAATGCGAGCAGCGCGTAGTCGGCACAGCGGTCAGTGATGGTCACATCGAACTTCGCGGCCTGCTCGCGGATCCACGCCAGGTCCTTGTCGATGTTGCCGGCGTTGATGCAGAGAAAAAAATCATCCGGGCCACGCATGTATACAAGCAGGTCGTCCACCACGCCACCGTTCGCGTAGCACATCGGAGAGTAGAGCACGCGGCCGGGAAAAAGCTTGGCGACGTCGTTGGTGACGAGGTGGTTCAAAAATTTTGCAGCCGCCGGCCCGCGCACATCGACTTCGCCCATGTGGCTCACGTCGAACAGGCCGGCGGCGCGCCGCACCGCGAGGTGCTCGGCGAGGATGCCCTTGTACTGCACCGGCATTTCCCAGCCGGCGAAGTCCACGATGCGTCCGCCGTGCGCCACGTGGAAGGCGTGCAATGGCGTGCGTTTCAATTCACTCATGCCGCAGATTGCCCCGGCAAAGTATCAAGTAGCAAGTAACAAGTGCCAAGATGGCCGTGGAAAACCCAAATCACAAAGCAGCAAACGCCAAAAATTACGAATGCGTACAATCAAATTCCAAAGCTGCTCGTTATCCAATCCGTGTCCATCCGTGTAATCCGCGGTTAAAAACTCCGCCTGATGCCCCTCACTTTGTTGTTCGCAAATCGCCGCCCACCCTTACACTGGGCGGATGTTTTGGATCATCGTTACCGCGCTCGTCACCCTCGTTGTTTCTGCTGCCTGCTCGCTTTTCGAGGCGATGATCCTCAGCACGACCGTGGCCGAGGTCGAATCGCTCAAGAACACCGCGCCCATCCGTGGCCAGCAGTTGGAAAAGCTGCGTGCTGAACTTGACGAAACGCTCGCGGCGCTGCTCGCGCTCAACACCATCGCCACCACGCTCGGCTCGGTCATGGTCGGCGCGCTCGCCGCGCGGCAGTTCGACAATATGTCGCTCGGCCTCATCGTCAGCGCCCTCACCCTCGTGATGCTGGTGTTTTCGGAAGTGATTCCAAAAAATATCGGCGTGGCCTACCGGCGGGCGCTGCAGCCGGTCGTGGTCATCCCGCTCGCGGCGCTGCGGCGCGCGCTCAGCCCGGTCACGTTCCTTAGCAACCTGCTCGTGCGCGTCATCATTCGCGAGGCGCCAACGGCCCATAAATCCGATGAGGAAATCATCCTGCTGGCCGAGCGCGGCGCGCAGCAGGGCACGCTGACGAAGAGTGAATCGAACATCATCGCCAACGCCCTCTCGCTCGACGACGTGCGCGTGAGCGAAATCATGACCCCGCGCACGGTCGTCACCGCGATGCGCCGCAACGCCACCGTGGGCGAGGTGTTCCATGAATATCCCAACCTCCCCTTTGGCCGCATGCCTGTTTATGGCAAAAACCTCGACGACATCGCCGGCCTCGTACGCCGGCGTGATTTGCTCAAGGCCAAGGCCAACGACCAGGATTTCGAGCTTGTCGAAAAAATCATGCAGGAGGTGCATTTCATTCCCGAAACCGTGACCGTGGCCAACGCGCTGCAGGTTTTCCTGAAAACCCACCAGCAGATGCTGGTCGTCGTGGATGAGTTTGGCTCGACCTCGGGCGTTGTCACGATGGAGGACGTGATCGAGCACCTGCTTGGCCGCGAGATTTTCGAGAAGGACGACATGGCGGTGGACATGCGCGAGCTCGCCCGCTCGCGACTACAAAAACAAGCGCGCCCGCGCCGCCCGGGCGAGGAACAACCGCCCACTCCCTTTCCGCCACCGCCGGCCAAGCCGTAAAGATCACAAACTATCGTTCTCGTTCTCTTAATCTTTCTCGTTCTCCCAGCTGCTTCAATTCGAGCATGAGAACGATTACGAGAACGAGAATGATGCCGATCTCGGAATGACAATCTTCTAGACTCCTGTCCCCTGTCACTTGATACCTGATACTTGTCACTTCTTTTTCCCACCTGATGCCTTCCGCCTCGCACCTCTTCTTCGCTTACTGGGTCGATAATTGCAGTCCGTTTGTCATCCGCTTCACCGACAATTTTGGCATCCGCTATTATGGGCTGGCCTACCTGCTCGGCTTCATCGTCGGCGGTTTGCTGCTCTATCGCTACGCTCGCGTCGGGCGTTCGCTCTTGCCGGCGGCGAAAGTCGCCGACCTCGTGACCGCCCTCGTGATCGGCGTGCTCATCGGCGGTCGGCTGGGCTCCTATCTGCTGTACGGCGGCTGGCGGCGATTTTCCACCGACCCACTGGAGATTTTTCGCGTCTGGGAAGGCGGCATGGCCAGCCACGGCGGCATGATCGGCGTGGCCCTCGCGCTGGCGTGGTTCGCCCGGGCGAACAAGATTCCCTTTCTGCACCTGGGCGACCTCATCGTTTCGGTCGCGCCCGCCGGGTTTTTTTTCGGCCGCATCGCAAACTTCATCAACGGCGAGCTGTGGGGGAAAATGACTCGGGTGCCCTGGGCGGTAATTTTTCCGCTGAGCGCGCCGGACAAGCCCATTGGGCTGATTCCACCGCGGCATCCGTCGCAACTTTACGAGGCGGCGCTCGAAGGCGTGCTCCTGTTCGTTTATCTGCAATGGCGGTTCTGGAAAAGCGACGTTGTGCGCACGCGGCCCGGCCGGCTGGGCGGAGAGTTTCTCGTCGGCCATGCGCTGGTGCGAATCTTCTGCGAAATTTTCCGCGAACCCGACGAAGGCGTCTCGCTCATCCTCGGGCTGAGCCGCGGGACGTTTTATTCGCTATTCCTGATCGTGATCGGCACGGTGCTCATCCTGCGCAAAGGCCAGCCGATCGACGGCAAAGAAAAACTTACAGAGCCTCGCGTTACGAAATAGCGGGTAGGGACGGACCGACAAGGCTCTACACTTGTCGCCGCCGGGCCGTCCGTCATCTCGGCGCGCCCAGCGGTCGCGCCCTACCTTTAGTCCAGGTTCATCCTTCCGCGCTTTTCGATCTGCTTTTTTACTCACCGCGAAACGCTTATAGATTCCCTCCATGCCAAGGATGTTCTTGGCCTCGCGGGCGCTCCGGCCATGCTGGGATTGTATTTCCATGTCGTCCGATCCGTCTTCCGCCCAAATTCGCCCGGCGCTCGCCGAGCCCGAGCAGCGCGAGATCACCCGACTCTGCATCGAGACAGGACTGCTGCTGCTGCAATACGGCGCGGAAAGCGCGTTGGTCGAATCCGTCACCCGCCGGTTGGGATCGGCGCTGGGCGTTGAACGCGTCGAGGTCGCGATCATGGCGAACGCCATCACCCTCACTTCGCTTAGCGCGGATCACTGCATCACAACGGTGCGGCGCAACGAGGAACGCGGCATCAACATGCATGTGGTCACGGAAGCCCAGCGGGCCGTGCTGGCCGTCGAGGCCGGTGAATTGGACCGCGCGGGTTTCCGCCATCGGCTGGAGTCGATCCAGCCTTTGCGCTATCCGCGCTGGCTGGTCGCCTTGATGATCGGGCTTTCCTGCGCGTGTTTCGCGCGCCTGGCCGGGGCAGACCTGCCGGGCTGTGCGCTCACCTTCATCGCCAGCACGATGGCAATGCTGGTCCGGCAGTGGTTCGCCGCCTTGCATTTTAATCCACTCGTAACGTTTTTTGCCGCGGCCTTCGTCGCCACCTCGGTGGCGGGGCAGGGCTTGGTTTATAAGATCGGCGAGTTCCCTAAACTCGCCATGGCTTCGTGCGTCCTCCTGCTCGTGCCAGGCTTTCCCATGATCAATTCGATTGCCGACATGGTGAAAGGCTACCTCAACACCGGGCTCGCGCGCGGCATGATGGCCGTGCTCCTCGGCGGCGCGACGTCGGCCGGCATCATGCTGGCCATGAATATCTGGCATTTCCCCGGAACCGAGCTGGCGACAAATCCCTCCATCCCGGGCCATGTGCTGACCCAGCTTCTGCAAACCATGGCGCTCGCGGCCGTGCCGGCCGTCGGTTTCGCCCTGGTCTTCAATGTGCCGACCCACGCGCTCGGCTATTGCGCGGCCGGCGGCGCGATCGGGCGCGGACTGCGTTACCTGCTTGCGCCCGGGATCATGCCGATCGAACTCGCGACCTTTGTCGCCGCGGCCGTCGTGAGCCTGCTGGGCGTGTACATCGCGCAACGCATGCGCGCCCACCCCAAAGTTTTCACCGTCGCAGCCATGATCCCGATGATTCCCGGCGTGCCGTTTTTCACCGCATTGACCGCGGTGCTGGAAATCCAGCGCAACGGCCTCACTCAAGATCTGCTCTCGACGGCCATTACCTCCGGACTGCGCGCCGCTTTTATTGTCGCCGCGCTCGCCATCGGCCTCGCCGTTCCCGGCTTGCTCTTCTACCGCCGCAAGCCGGTGGTCTGAAAGGAAATCCTTATTTTCACCGCAGAGATCGCGGAGACCGCCGAGGGTTTGCCAAAAATCAAGGCATGGTCCCATCCCCGTCCGCCCGGCCAAGCGACGGCATGGTGGGCCCGCTCCACCAATTACCTTGCCGGTATACCGTACCCACTTCAGGGTGGTCAAGGTCATGGCCCTGCTGGTCAATTTCGTCTATCTCCAGACCCGGGTATATGGCAAGCACATGCCCCTTCGCATCAAGGACAAATGTCCGCTTGATGGTACCGGTGGAGAATCGATCATATTTTAAAACACAGATAAACTGGTCGTTCCGATAAAGCGTGACTTCTTTAAACCGCCGTTTGTCGTCGTAACTATAGCGGGACTCCTGGTTCCTGCCACCGGGCCATTTATATCTCTTCACCATCAGCAGATCATTGGCATATTCAGACTCACCATACCACAAACTATTCCCACTGTAGAGATCTTGTCGCAGAATTTCACCGAAATCATCATGCGTAAATTTAGCAATGATACGCAGCTCATTATTCACAAATTTCTTTTGAGACTGCATGAGACCACTACTTACAGCATACTCATCATCATAGTATACCGTTCCGCTCACATAGTCTCGACTACGCACCAAGAGGCCAGTCGGAGAATAGTAGTACACCACGCGGTCGCCCTTGGGTTTCCCAAGGGCATCATAGGGCAACTCTTCAACGTGGTCAGAACCGACTTTCCTGACCAGATATTGAACTAACTCGCCGGTCATGGTGAATTCGTCAACCCGAACCCGGTCACCGTGGTCGTTGCGTTGAATCCGATTCTGGCTGATCGTTTCGCCGTTGGCCGCAATCGTTTCAAAGCTGGCCGGGAGCTTGGCCCCCGCCGCAAATTGATAGATCGTCTCGGAAGTCATCTTCCCGTTCACCTGCCGGACAACCTGCGTGACCCGGCCCAGTCCATCGGTGGTAACATCGACGCACTTGGTCGGGGTTTTTGCGCCCGCAGGTATTTCACCGGCATAGAGATAATCGCCTGACCGGGTGGATAGCTCGTAGAGGTAGCGATGCACGTCGGCCGAAGCCTGCGAAACGCCCCACCCCAACGCCGCCGAGCAGATTGCGACCTTCAACAATCTATATTCCACGGGTTATTCTTTGCGAAATCCATCCTCATGATCAACGTCTAACTCGGCCGGACTAAAAGACCCGCCGGGGGTGCTCCGGTCGACGCAAATCGGTGTTTTGAGACAAATCTTCCCTTTCACCACGGAGGTCGTAGAGGGTCGGCGAGAATCAAGGCATGACCCCGTCCCCATCCGCCCGACCAAACGACATCATGGTGGGCCCGCTCCACCAAAGACCTTGCCTGTATATAGTGCCAAAGTCGGGGCGGTCGAAGGGATGGCCCTGCTGATTGACTTCGTCAACCTCCAGACCCGGGTACACGGCAAAGACCTGTCCATTCGGGCCCAAGGCAATCGTCCGCTTGATGGCACCGGTGGAAAACCGATCATATTTTAAAATACAGACAAACTGGTCATTGTAACGAATGACAACCTCTTTGGGTTGCCGCTTGTCGTCGTAGCTAAAGCGGACCTCCGCGATCCTGCCACCGGGCCATTGGTACTTTCTCACCATCAAGAGGTCGTCGGCATATTCACCTGAAGCATACCACAGACGGTTCTGGCTATAAATATCCGCCCTGAGCCTTTCACCGAAATTATCATATGTGAATTTTACAACTATCCGTAGCTCGCCGTTGAAGAATGTGCTGTCTGTCCGCCCGAGGCCATTGTTTACACCGTATTCATATTCACCGTATACCGTTACGCTATAATAGTACCGACTGCGCACCAAGATGCCAGCCGGCGAATAGTAGTTCACCACGCGATCACCTTTGGGTTTTCCGAGGGCAGTATAGGTTGTCTCTTCAACATTGTCGGAACCGACTTTCCTGATGACATATTCAGCCAGCTCGCCGGTGAGGGTAAATTCGTCAACCCGAACCCGGTCGCCGCTGGCGTTGCGTTGAATTCGGTTCTGGCTGATCGTTTCGCCATTGGCCGCAACGGTGGCAAAGCCGGCCGGGAGCTTGGCATCCGCCGCAAATTGATAGATCGTCTCGGAAGTCATCTTCCCGTTCACCTGCCGGACCACCTGCGTGACCCGGCCCAGGCCATCGGTGGCAACATCGACGCACTTGGTGGGGAGCTTTGCGCCGGCCGGTATTTCGCCAGCATAGAGATAATCGCCTGACCGGGTGGATAGCTCGTAGAGGTACCGATGCACATCGGCCGAGGCAGGCGAAACGCCCCACCCCAACGCCACGGAGCAGATGGCCAGCTTCAACGATCTAATTAGCACCGAATGATTCTTTGTGAAATCCATCCCTAGGATCAAGGTCTAACTCTGGCCAGACTGAAAGGCGGCAGGGGTCTCTCCGGTCGACGCAAGCTGGTGTTTTGAGACAAATTTTTTCTTTCACCACGAAGGCCGTACGGGGTCGGCGAGAATCAAGGCATGACCCCGTCCTCGTCCGCCCGGCCAAACGACATCAGGGGCCCGCTCCACCAAAGACCCTGCCTATATATAGCGCCAAAGTCGGGGCGGTCGTAGGGATGACCCTGCTGATCGACCCTATTAACTTCAATATCCGGATAAACCGCATACACCTGCCCCTTTGCACCCAGGGCAAAGGTACGCTTGATGGCACCGGTGGGAAACCGGTCATATTTTAAAACACAGACAAACTGTTCATTGCTATACTGGTCGACTTTTTCAAGCTGCCGCTTGTCATCGTAACTATAGCGCAATTCCCCGGTCCTGCCACCGGGCCATTTATATTTCTCCACCATCGGAAGATCGTTGGCATATTCACATGAGCCGTACCACAAACTGTTCTGACTATAAACATCCTCACAAAGACTTTCACCAAAATTATCATAGGTGAATCTGGCCACCCTGCGCAGCCCGCTTTTGTAGAATGTGCTGTCTGTCCGCTCTAGGCCATTGTTCACACCGTATTCATCCTCGCAGTATACGCCTCCGCTAGCATAGTGTCGCCTGCGCACCAGGATGCCAGCGGGCGAATAGTATTGCACCACGCGGTCGCCTTTAGGTTTTCCGATGGCCGTATAGGTTAATTCCTCAACATTGTCGGCGCCAAGCGTCCTGATGACGTATTCCGTCAGCTCGCCGGTGCCGGTGAATTCGTCAACCCTAACCCGGTCGCCGCTGGCGTTGCGCTGAATTCGATTCTGGCTGATCGTTTCACCGTTGGCCGCAACAGTGGCAAAGCTGGCCGGGAGCTTGGCATCCGCCGCAAATTGATAGATCGTCTCGGAAGTCATTTTCCCGTTCACCTGCCGGACAACCCGCGTGACCCGGCCCAGGCCATCGGTGGCAACATCGACGCACTTGGTCGGGGGCTTTGCACCGGCCGGTATTTCACCGGCGTAGAGATAATCGCCTGACTTGGTGGATAGCTCGTAAAGGTAGCGATGCACGTCGGCCAGGGCATGGGCAGCCATGCCCCAGCCCAACGCCACGGAGCAGATGGCGACCTTCAATAAGCTAATTTTCACCGGGTTTTTTATCATGGAATCCATCCACAAACCCTAGGTTTTTACTCCGGACAAACTAAAAGGCCAGCAAGGGATTTGCGTTATTCATTCCCTCAATTCTCATAAACTGACTGCGCGGCTCTGCCTCACACCACCGTGCCGCTAGGGATGATCCCGCCTTTGGGCACGACGAGGACCCCATCGCGAATGACGATGCCGTGGGCGTAGTTGCCGTCGGCCTTGCCTTCCGGGGATAGCTTCACGTCGTCGCCGATGCGGGCGTTCTTGTCGATAATGGCCTTCTGGATGCGGACGTTTTTGCTGATGCCGACGTGCGGCCGGCCGGCATCGGCATCGGCTTTGAGTTCCTCGGAGGTCTGATAGGCGTCGGCGCCCATCATGACGACATCCTCCAGATGCGTGTTTTCGCCGATAAACGAGCGGATGCCGATGACGCAGCGCTTGAGCGCATTGGCGGTGAGGATGGAGCCGTCGCCGACAATGACGTGGTCGAGGGAGCAGCGGTTGATCTTGGCCGGTGGCAGGAACTGCAGCGACGTGTAAATGGGCTTGGTGGCGTGGAAAAAATTAAACGGCGGGACCGGCTGCGCGAGGGCGAGGTTGGCCTCGTAAAAAGCGCGCACGGTGCCGATGTCCTCCCAGTAGCCTTCGAAAATGTAGGAAAAAAGGCGGGCGCGGCCGAGCAGGCCGGGGATGACCTCGCGGCCAAAATCGGTCATGGCATTGTCGAGCGCGGCGGCCAGCGTATCCCGGTTGAAGACGTAGATGCCCATCGAAGCCAGGCAGTGCTTCTCGCCGGCCGGAGTCGTGGTGAGGTGGCGTTCGATTTTATCGCTGAGCGCAAGGCCGGCAATGACGGCGGGATCTTTCGGCTTCTCGACAAACTGCGAGATGGAGAGATCGTCGGCCACGCGCATGACCCCGAGGCCATCGACCTGCGAAATTGGGATGGGTTTGGCCGCAACGGTGACATCCGCGCCGGTGGCGATGTGCTGCTCGATGATCCGGCGAAAATCCATCCGGTAGAGCTGGTCGCCGGAAAGGATCAGGACGAGGTCGTGCGGGAAAGTACGGAAATGGATGAGATTGCGCCGCACGGCGTCGGCCGTGCCCTGGTACCAGTTTTCGCTCTTGTGCGTCTGCTCGGCCGCAAGGATGTCCACAAAGCCCCCGCCGAAGGGATCGAAGCGAAAGGCGTTCTGCACGTGGCGGTGCAGCGAGGCGGTGTTGAACTGCGTGAGCAGGAAGATGCGGTTGATGTCGCTGTTCAGGCAATTGCTGATGGGGATGTCCACCAGCCGGTACTTGCCCGCGAGCGGCACGGCGGGTTTGCAGCGCTCCTGGGTGAGCGGATGGAGGCGGGTGCCACGGCCGCCGCCCATAATGACGGCGAGGACGGATTTGGTGTGATTCATCGCAAAGTTGGAAAGTTAGCTTGCAAGCTTGCACGACGTTTGTCGACACGAGTAGTTTCGCCAGACAAAAAAGCAAAATCATGTGTGGCATCGTCGGATACGTCGGAAAACAACACGCGGCAGGCATCCTGCTCGAGGGCTTGAAGCGCCTCGAATACCGGGGCTATGACTCGGCGGGCCTCGCCGTGCAGCAAGCCGGCGGCTTCGCCGTCGTCAAAAAAACCGGCCGCGTGGACAACCTCGTGCAGGAGGCCAAGCAGCATCGGCTGACCGGCAACACCGGCATCAGCCACACCCGCTGGGCCACCCACGGCGGCGTGACGGAAGCCAACGCCCACCCGCACGTCAGCAGTGACGGCAAACTGGCCCTCATCCACAACGGCGTCATCGAGAACTATGTCGCCATCAAAAAATTTCTCCTGACCAAGGGCTATACGTTCAAGTCGGAAACGGACACCGAGGTGCTCTGCAACCTCATGGCCTACCACTATGCGAAAGAGCCGGCCGGGACCAACGGCCACAGCCGATTCCTCGAAAGCGTGCGCAAGACCCTGCGCCACACCGAGGGCACCTACGGCATCGCCGTCCTCTGCACCGAGGCACCGGATCAAATTGTCGGCGCGCGCAAGGGCTCGCCGCTCATCCTCGGCGTGGGCGACGGCGAACACATCATCGCGAGCGACGCCTCCGCGCTGATCAGCCGCACGCAAAACGTCGTCTATCTCAAGGACGGCGAACTGGTGCACCTTACCCCGCGCAATTTTTCCATCACCACGCTCGACCAGGCCGACGTTTCGCCGGTCGTGGACAAAATCACCTGGGCCATCGAAGACGCCGAGCTCGGCAGCTACTCGCACTTCATGGAAAAGGAAATTTTCGAGCAACCGCAGGCGCTCGAGAATGCCATGCGCGGCCGCTTCAGCGAGGATGGCAGCACGGCCAACTTCGGCGGCCTCAACGTCACCCCGGCGGAATTCAGCCAGATCGACCGTTTCGTTTTCTGCGCATGCGGTTCCGCCTGGCACGCCAGCCTCGTGGCCGAGCACCTCATCGAACGCTTCGCCCGCGTTTCGGTCGAGGTCGATTACGCCTCGGAATTCCGCTACCGGAATATGCCGCTTTTCCGCAACACGCTGTTTTTCGTCATGAGCCAGTCGGGCGAGACGATCGACACGCTCGCGGCCATGCGCGAGGCCAAGCGCAAGGGCTATCGCGTGCTCGCCATCAACAACGTCGTCGGTTCCACCATCGCGCGCGAGTCCGACGGCGGCATCTACCAGCACGCCGGCCCGGAAATTGGCGTGGCCTCAACCAAGGCCTTCACTTCCCAGCTGCTGCTCGGCGCGATGGTTGCGCTGTACGTCGCCCGCATGCGCGACATGAGCTTCACCGACGGCGTGCAATTCGTCCACGCGCTCAAGCAGGCGCCGGCGCTGGCCAAAAAAGCACTGGAACAGGCGCCGCACATCAAGGCCATCGCCAAACGCTACGCGCACTACAGCGACATTCTTTTCCTCGGACGCCTCTCACTCTTCCCCATCGCGCTCGAGGGCGCGCTCAAGCTGAAGGAAATTTCCTACATCCACGCCGAGGGCTATCCTGCCGCCGAGATGAAGCACGGGCCCATCGCGCTCATCAGTGAAAAATTTCCGAGCGTCTTCTTCGCCACCAAGGGCGAAATGTTCAACAAGCTCGTCTCGAGCATGCAGGAGATCAAGGCGCGCAAGGGCAAAATCATCGCCATCGTCACCGAAGGCACCGATCTGCCCGAGGGCCTCGCCGATGACATCATTCCCATTCCCGACTGCCACGAGGCCCTGCTGCCGATCCTCGCAACCATCCCCGTGCAACTGCTCAGTTACTACATCGCGGTCGAGCGCGGTTGTGATGTGGACAAACCGCGCAATCTCGCCAAGTCTGTCACGGTCGAATGAGTGAATCTGTCCAGTCCCACCTGTTTTTGCTGACGCCCGTCGTGCTTTTGCATCGATGGTAAAATTCCGCGTGTCCTCGCCGGTCCGGCCTGTTTCCAGCCGGGATTAACGTCCGTCAGTAAAACTCAGTGATTCACCTCCCCATGCAAATTTTTCCCGATCGTTCCAATTTCCTCAAACTCGCCCAGCAGGGCAACGTCATCCCGGTCTATGCCGACCTGATGGCTGATTTCGAAACGCCCGTCTCCGCCTACGCCAAGCTGCGCGGCCACGGCCCGGCCTACCTCCTCGAGTCGGTCGAGGGCGGCGAAACTCTCTCGCGCTACAGCTTCATCGGCTGCCGCCCGCGGAAAATTTTCGCCTGCGGACCGCAGACGACCCAAATCATCGAACCCGGCCAGCCCGCGCAGACCGTGCCCACGCCGGCCGACCCGCTCGCGCTGCTCGAGGCCGAGCTGCGCCGCTATCGCCCGGTCAAGGTGCCCGGGCTGCCCCGCTTCACCGGTGGCGCCGTCGGCTTCATCAGCTACGAATACATCACGCGCATCGAGCCCAGCGTACCCGCCGCGCCCAAGGACGAACTAAAGGTGCCCCTCACTTATTTCATGCTGTCGGATGCGCTGCTGATTTTCGACCGCGCGAAACAGACCCTGCGCCTCTGCGTCAACGCCCATGTGCATGATGATCCCTCCGCCGCCCACGCCGCGGCCGAGGCCGAACTGCGCGAACTTTTCGAAATTCTCCAGCAGCCGCGCGCGCTTGCGCCCGCACCGCTCGTTTCGACCGCCAAGATCGAAGTACCGCCGGGCAACTTTACGCGGCCGGCCTACGAAAAACTCGTCGATGGCGTGAAGGAGTACATCCGCGCCGGCGACATCATCCAGGTCGTGCCCTCACAACGGTTCACCCGGCCCTTTACCAAGTCGCCCCTCGATCTCTATCGCGCGCTGCGCACGGTCAACCCCTCGCCCTACATGTTCATCCTCGACACGGGTGACTTCGCGCTCGTCGGCGCCTCACCGGAGGTGCACGTGCGCCTGACCGACGGCCTCGTCGAAATCCGCCCCATCGCCGGCACGCGCAAGCGCGGCGCCACGCACGAGGAGGATGTCGCGCTCGAGAAGGAGTTGCTCGCCGACGACAAGGAGCGCGCCGAGCACCTCATGCTCGTGGATCTCGCGCGCAACGACATCGGCCGCGTCTGCGACTACGGCTCGATCGAAGTGCCCGAGTTCATGATCGTCGAGCGCTACTCGCACGTCATGCACATCGTGTCGCAAGTCGAAGGCCACATCGCGCCCGACAAAACCGCCTTCGACCTCATGCGCGCGACTTTTCCCGCCGGCACGGTCAGCGGCGCGCCAAAAATCCGCGCCATGCAGATCATCGCCGAGCAGGAGCCGGTGCAGCGCGGATTTTATGCCGGTGCGCTCGGCTACTTCGGCTACGATGGCAACATGGACACCTGCATCACGCTCCGCACCGCGTTGCTCAAGGATGGCAATATTTATATCCAGGCCGGCGGCGGGATCGTGTCCGACTCCGATCCCGTGGCCGAGTACCAGGAGACGATCAACAAAGCCTCCGCGCTCTTCAAAGCCGTGGCCATGGCCGAGCAGTTTTGAGATAAGTCTCGAATGGTGGAACGCGTCGTCCCGACGCGTTTTCAGCAGACTCTGAGCGCGTCGGGACTGTATAGACCGGGGACATGGGTGACACACGTACGGGGACATGGGTAACACTTGGGGATGCCCTGGATTACCTCTACACCCATGTCACAACGATTCGAGTTCGTCGTTTTAGC
>Ga0210398_10000509_pt1 | contig 44023 bp, 63 predicted proteins | sample IncBWC4OmetaG_FD_161047 | JGI IMG/M metagenome (GOLD analysis project Ga0210398, IMG submission 161047) | Forest soil microbial communities from Barre Woods Harvard Forest LTER site, Petersham, Massachusetts, United States - Inc-BW-C-4-O | ecosystem: Environmental > Terrestrial > Soil >...
ACAGCGCCACTTTCTCCTCGGGGAGGCCGTTTTCACGGCACAGCGTGAAGAACTTGGCGTAGTCAAATCCCTCCTTTCCCTTGCACTGCTCGTTGATGAACTTCGCAAGATCGTCGTTGCCGCCGTTGGCATACTTGCCAGCGTACTTGGACGGAACGATCGACTTCGACGTCTTGGGCTCGGTTTCGGTCTCGGTTGCTTCAGTCTGGTTGGCTTCACTCATAACGCTCACTCCTTTGGTTGACTAGCGTCGGGACCATCCTACCACACGGTGAGGTTGCTGTCAAGTACCCCTTCCGCCGTGCTCGATACACGAGCATTCAGAACTTCGATCCGAACCTGCTCGATCCCTTCCACTTAGCAACCTTCGTCCCATCGTGGGTATTAGGCCCAAAATCACCGGGGCCAAACTCGAACCTTGGGGCAATGTCGACTCCGATTGCCTCGCCGAATTTCTCGGTAAGAGTGCCGATATGCCACTTGAATCTCCTCTGTATCCCCTTGCCCTTTATAGTGACCAATTCCAACATGCCTAAAGTGTCAAATTCGGTGAGAACGGACCTAGGATTAGTATTGATGTTAAGCGTCTTAATCAACTCGCTAACGGATCGCATGAAGTCTACATCAACAAATGGCGTGGAGATGTCTAAATCTTCCAATATCGCCCCGTTCTCGACAATAAACTTAGCTACCTTGCGGGGGTTGCTCATGTTGCTGGCTACGATATCTGGATCGCTTGAAGACGATAGCCTCAGACTTTCAAGATTATGTCGGTTTACGGGGATATGCTGGAATATCTGCTGGTAATGCTCCCGCGTCGAATCCTCGGTAAGGAAGTCAGCGAATTCGTCGAAGAACGTCTTGTGGGTGAGCGTCCATCTGTTAAATTCCTGCTGGCTCGTCCCCATAAATTCGGGGGTGTAAGCTTTGGTGAAGAATAGCGCTCGATCCACCGTGTTCGATTCACTGATGCGAACGTCCATGTTGTTGCTGGCAAACATGAGCCGCGCGTAGATGTTGTAGTCGCGCGAATCCAGTCCCTTTTGCTCGCCGTGGGTCTGGACGTTTCGAATGAGCAGCTTTAATTCGTCGATGGCGTTGTGGCTTTTAAACTTAACTTCATCAGCGAACACAAACATCTTGCCCATGAATGGCGATACACTAAATCTCTCACCAATTTGCTTACCGTTGACCATCCCGTAAGATCGTCCAAACAGAGACTTGGCGAAAGCAGTGCCGATGAATGATTTACCGACGCCCTGTCCGCCCACAACTACCCAAGCGATCTGTTGTTTCTCGCCTGGGTGTTGGATTGTCCATCCGAACCACTCTTTGATCCACTGAGCCTGCTCGCGATTGTTGCATGTGAGCCACGCCAGAACTTTATCAAGCTTCTCCTCACATTGCTTAAGCTTCGGTATATTTACCGTGGTCGGCGGCTTGTGGTCCCAATCAGTCCAATGATTGTAAATCAAGCGAGCTTCCCCCTCATAATCCTCCCCGACGAATTTGCCGGATCGAGTTACACGGAATATGCTGAGGGGTTCCTGTTGCGGATAAAGATCGGCGCTGCCAACTCGAACGCGCATCTTGCTCATTTCAAACGATTTGAAAGCTTCCTTAGGCTTGCCTCCTAACATAATTACGTCCGACTTATGGCGGCGATACAAATCCTCTGCGGAGTGGGCATAAGGCCAATCTCCTCGCTTATGGCGGTATCTATCAATATAAAGCCCGTTGGAATCGTCATAGACATATTGCTCAACCAGTTGCATCAATACGTTCGTATCAGTTCCGGGGGCGCAGATGGCCCGCAGCGCGGCCACAATCTCCTCACCGAATAGAGCTTTCATTGACGGCCAGCCCGGAATGCGGGCATCGGGATTTCGGCTCAGTTTGTCGCGCGCATCCTTGTAGGTGCGCTTGCGCATGTAGGCTTCGTCGTCGCTAGTCTCGCGACAAATGAAGTCGAGGAGGGACTGAGCAATATCATCATGATCAATGGGGCAGTGAACTTCCTGAGACAGCTGCTCACTGTTGTTGATCGCGAAGCTTTCATCAACGATGCGGGCTAACCATCCGTTGAATTTGAGGGCTGTGTCTTGCCGGATGCCGGGAACCCACTGTGGCTTGATGAGGTAGAGGATGGTTCCGAAAGCAATTGCTCTAATAAGCCAATTAAACGGTGTAGCTCTTGGGCTTGTTTGAGTAAGTTCTCCGAGAGACTTAGCGATTCGTCCCCTATCGGTCCACCAGACTGAAACATCCACTCCATCTCTATCTCCATAGAGTGAACCAGGAACTACGGTCTGTTTTGCGTCATCGGACGATTCTGTGCCGGAGCGAATGTCAGTGTAGAACCGCTGGTTCCGAATACGGATGGCCTTGGGCTCGAACTGCTTAAACTCATCAAACGATCTCGATTCTTCTTCCGACAGCTGCACCAGAAAGTGACGGGGCACACCGGCGCTCTTACGGCCAAACGCGAGGCGGCAATCTACGCCTACGTGTTGCATGGCCAAATGTATGCACTTGTTGTATTCGGTGTCGTCGCCGTCAACGTCAATGTCAACCCAACCCTGCTGCAGGTTGAACCCGACGTTGGAGAACCGGTAGAGTTCATTGTCAATCCAATCCCGCAAGTCGGTGTCGAGGTACTTACTTGCAGACCAATTGTCGTTGACGGGAACCTTCGAAGTTGGGCGGAGGTAAACCGCCCCCACCTTTACAATATCGCGGTTAACGAGAGTCGTAATAGCCCTTTGCTCGTTTATCCCCACCCAATCGTCGGGCGATAACAGGCTCAACTGTTCTGTCATGGGAATCCTTGGCCGCCCTCGTAGAGGCGGGCTAAGGGAACCCCGTCGGGTTTTAGCCCCTCAAGCCCGCCTCAAGCTCCCAAGGACATAGAGCACGCCTCGCGGCGTATGCCCATCTTAGCATGCCCGTGTGCGCCTGTCAAGTCTGCTTTCTTAGGTTCGAGAACACTACTCAAAAATTTCAGTTGCGATAAGCGGAGAGAATACTTGACAGGAAGGCCCAGGGCGTGCTAAGATCAGTACGCGCCGGGGGTCCCGGCGCAACCGAGCCATGGAATAAAGGCTAAGTACCGTTGATTGCAGTCTGGCCAGATGCAGGATATACCCATCAGAGACTTCGCGCCCCGTTGGTAAAAGGTTGGCGAAAGCCCGCCAATGGCTTCTGCGGAGCGACTGTCCGGGAGCAAGGGAAGAGAGCTGATATTCCGTGTGTAGTGACGTGCGTCACGTTCTTGGTATCCCGCAGCATAAGAGGGCTAAAATGGCACTAGAATCAGTAAAAGTACCTCCTATCGACGATTTGTTGCAAGTCGTCAAGGAGTTCTCCACAACTAGTCTTGTATCCACTGCTGAGTTCAATGCGATGGTGATGCGGTGCGAGCAGGCGAAACAAGAATTGACAGCTTGCATCAAAGACGAAAACGGTCTGCGGTCTGCCTTGCAGCACCGGCAGGGAACTATTAAACATCTGCGATCTGAAATCACCAAGATGGACTACCTTATAAAGGAAGTCAACAAGTCTCCTTACAGCCCCCAAAAAGCCTATTTTCGAGCAGACACGGCTCACTAAAATAAGCGTACGTTGCTGTGGATTAGCAACGTACGCTGCTGGTGTCAAGTTCCCTTTCTTGGATTCGAAAACTCCATCATCGAATCCCGAATTAGTAGCAAATCGACGTTGGTGAAATAAGCCAGCAAAAAATTAAGTAGCTCAACGTCAGTCCACTTCAATGTTGCCGACGTCTGCAGAATCGATGCGATCAATTCCGTCCGTGATTCCGTGGGCTTCTTCGGTGTTCGGAACATCTGTTGACTCCCATATTCCCTTGCCGGTCCTGACGGCTCTTCTAAATCGGGCCAGCTTCTCCATCTGCGAAGTAAGCGAGGCGTCCTTGTAGCCCGCCGCAACCAGTACTTTCCTTAATTCGTTGGTTGTGTGCGGTCCTTTGCGGAGGGCAGCGATAATTACAGCGTTCATGCCCCGATTGGGGTTGAATCCGGATTTCCGCTGCTTTGGCTGTTTTGGCTGCTCCAAAGAGGCTTGTCTCGCTGCGTACTTCGCCCTGATCTGCTGATGAGGAGTAGCAACGGCTGGCGGCGGCTTTGGGGCCGGTAAGTCCACCATCTCTTCGACCCCGGTGATTTCGAACGGCAGGTGGGGAGCCACCAGTTTGAAGAACTCCTCAGAACCGATGAGTATCTTGATCCCGTACTTAACCATGTTTGCCTCTCTTGTACTTTGCCATTTGCACTACGTGCCTCACTGAATGCGGCGGCTGCTCAGCCGTGGGCCGGAATCGCACCGGCACCGAATGCGGGACCACCCCAAGCTTGTAGCCGAGCGCCCGCAGAACCGCGTTGATTGTTGCGGCTTGCGGGCGCTTAGTCTTGCCGTCGAACCACTTAGAGAGAGTTTTCGCGGTGACGCCGCTCTCATCCTCGACCCACTTATAGGTGACTTGAGCCTCGTCGAATACCGTGCGGATTTCGTCTATTAAGGGGTCTTTGTCTATGAAGTTGTAGGACTTGTAGGTGAACCCAGCCATCACAGTGATCCTTTTAGCTGCCGTTTCTCCACTTCTCGGAGGATAGCCTCGGCTTGAATTTTATCGGTCCTTATTAAATATCTTGGTGGATCATTTTGAAATTCTATCCATTGCTCATCATTCAACTCCGGGAGCTTGTAGTGATCTATGTTGTACAAACTTCGGATGCGGTTGATGAATTCGTGCGCGTCCATTACTTGCCCTCCAGCTTTTTGACTACGCCATCGAGCGCGACAGAGCAATTCATCCAATCTTTGGCCAGCGCGGTGTCTTGCCAAGTTTCAGCGATGTGCGTTGATTTTTCGCTGCAGATGTAAGACAGCGCTCGCACGATATTTTCGATGCCGTAATGGTCGACAATCTTCTCTAGATTATCGGTCGCGTCTTTGCTTAATTCAGGCATGCGGTTCTCCTAGACGAAGTGAAGCAGGATCAATATCGCGATCCCGATAACAATGAAGATTTGGGTACGCTCGCTTTGAGCGCGTATTCGCGAGAGCGCCGCCATAATCTGGCGGAAGTCCCGATCATCCATCCCAACTAATTCGGTGGGTTCAGGCTTGACGCCGCCTGTTGCGGGATCGAGATTCTTGCTGGCAGCGAATCCCTGCCATTCCTTCTCTGACATGTGAGCCATAGTGGTTCTCCGGTGCGGATGCACGGCCCATTAAAACACGGACCGTGCACGCTGTCAATATTCAGTTGCACCGTTACTTCTGGAAGCGCTGAGAACTCATCCAATCGGCGCTCATTCGCATATCTTCGACGCCCCAAGCTGCGGGCATCACAAATATGCCGCCGTTGGCGTGGACCCGCTTGGCGAGCATATTGCGGCCCGTCATTCGGTATCGGCCTTGCCACCCCGGCGTGGTTCGGCTGTACTTTGACATATCGACGCCGTTCGCCTCCATGATGAGGTCGAAGTACTCCATGTTCGTGCCCTTGGCGTTCTTGACGAGGTTGTCGAGTTTATTCGCCAGTTCATCGCCGCAGGTGGTTGGGTGTCCCAATTCGGCGTAGATTGCACGATACTTGGTCTTGACGACGCTGGCGGGCTTCTTTTCCTCCTCCTCCTCCTCCTCAACTGGTGCGGGCTCGCCCATTGCGTCCTCGGCGCTCGCTTCCCACTGCTCGTCCCATCGAGCCCATTCATCGCCCTCTGCTGGGAACGGATTATCGTTTATGTGAAACCCTGCGCGGTGAGCAGCACGCCCATTTGTGGGGATGTTGTTCACTGTCGGGGGCGGGTCCTCAGCGAATAGCGGCTCGGGATTCAACTTAGCCACTGCCTCGGCGAATTGAGGGTGGACTTCATTCTTGCGGTACTCGGCTTGAACTGCCTTGATGCGAGCCAGCGCCTCCTTTGCGTCGGGGCCTGTGATGGAACGGTTGTGTTCCGACCATATCGCCTTCACGCCGATTTCGGCTGGTTCCAGAACAACGCCCAATTGCTGGGCCTGCTTTACGTGAGTGTGGTGAATCCTACTGTTGGCTGCCATTGGGTGCCTCGTTGGTTGAACGTGTTAATTCTAGCACGTCGGTGGGTTCGTGTCAATATGTTTTTCTACTCGCCTTCAGTTCCGGTGTGGTAGTCCTTGATGGTGTTTGTCAATTCGGGGTCTTCCTCGGGTGGCGGGTAGGTTATGCCCTTGCCCCGCTCCCACTCCATGTTGATGCAATCACCGCCATCAGTTACGATTACGCGAACCACCAGCCCGATCTTGGTCGCCACATTGTTGGTGTAATGCCAGAACGCAGCAGCCGCCTCTTCTGCTGAGACGAATTGACGCACTTTCTCGTACCCGCCAGTTTTAAAGAATTGGGTTACGCTGAATTCTTTTGTGTTCATGATTCGATACTCCGCCATTTGCGCGCCTCTATTTTCTCGTCGAAATTGTAACGCCAGTTGGTGTTGAGCCGTTTGGCCGATCTGAAGATGTACACCATCTGCCTGTGACGGCAAGAGTGCCGATTGCTTGCTTTGCAAGTGCACTCGTCGCCGAATGTGGACTGGGTAACGAAGTAAACATCCTCGTCGCCCATCTTGCCGAATTTGGTCACTACGTATTCGTCGCCCGTTATGCGATCGCCTCGGAAGTCGTCCAGCAGTTTCTTGCCTTTGTAGTGGACGGCGTATTCGTCACCTTTAGCCATCTCAATATTCCAAATCTTGACCGCGCTCCCGCTTTTCGGCGCAGCTGTTGCAGTAGCCGTAGTCTGGAAGCAATCTCACCTTGTTCCCGCATCCCTCGCATTTCTTGAGAACGCTGCGACGTTGCACGTCCTGATAGAACTCGACATCGCTTTCATCCTCGATGTCATAATGGCCGAAGTTGTCGTCGTAGTAAGATCGTGGCATGTTACGCTCCTATGTGAACCCGCCATCTTAACACGTCGCGCGGGCGCTGTCAAGATTCATTTCAGGCCATCGGCGGGAATTCAGCAAAATAGCGAAGCGCTTCAGCGACGCTATCGAATGGCTGGCCTATAAACACGGTCCAGCCGAATTGAGGATGAAATACCCAGAACCCCCGTTTCATCTCTGCGCCGAATTCCCCCTTGATTTCGTCCTTGATTTCGTCGTATGCTTTTATCCTAATTTCCATTGTTCCGCCACGGGAGTCCTTGACCCAATAACGGCCCGGGCCGGAGTCAACGTATGAGTTAAGAGGCGCATTCGTGCCTACTTTGCGCTGCCAAGCAGCATCATCAATACGAGGCAGAACGCCGCCCTCCTCCACGTGTTGCCTCCACATTTGCTCGATTCCTAGGCGTTGAAACTCAGCGAATACAGAATGATAAAGACGCGAGTTCTTCGACCGGCAGATTTTGGATACGGTCTGTTCGTTCACAGCGAATGCCTTGGCGAGGATAGGATAGCTTGTGCCGCGATGAACGTGATCAGCAAAGATGGCGCAGCGGAATGTGAACGTGAGCTTCGACGCGAATGGGTTAGAAATCCTGCGGCTGTTGAGGTAAGCATCAGTCATTGTTGGCTCCTTCTACATACTTCTCATAGAATTTGATCGTGCCCATTTTGCTGACTTCGCCATGAATCTCGTTGCCTTTTTTGGATGGCTTCAACCAAGACGCAACTAAGATAGGGTCGACGCCCAATGGTTTAGCCAGAGCGCGCCACCCAATGTGATGAACGTGATGAATTACGTAACAAGCGCATTTCGTCTCGAATGACGTCATTGCAGACTCCTTGAGGGGTGCGCCCCATGATAACACAGGGCGCAGCACCTGTCAAGAGCCCTTTAGGCTAGCAATGTGTTCGTCGTTACGAATGGCCGCCGCGTTGAGTTGCCGCTGGTATTCCTTGGGGAGCCGCGACCAGAATTTCCGCAGCGAATTGAGACCGTGGACGGGCTCTTCGTAACGCGCTTCGCCATCGGGGAGGTAAAGTGATGGCATCAACGGCACGATGTGGTTCCACAGGTATTCTTGAACCGAATTCGGCAGGCCATCAAGGCATTCAGCGGCCTCGTCTGCAGTCCAAATGTCGAATAACGGGTGCGGGCTGATTCTGCTCATTTTATCATCCTTCCATGTAGTCGCGGTAGACCTTGTGTAACATGAAGCGCCGGTGGGCCTCTTCCTGAGTTTCGGCCCATGTCTCAAGGCCAATCATGCGGCCGAAGTCGCGGATTTCGACGGCCCATTGTGGATTTACGGGGACGATGCCCTCCTCCGCGTCAACGAATCCCTGCTCGGTATAGAACGAATCTGTCGTCGCCCCATTCTCCGCGTTGCGGAGCATCACTTCTGCGGGGTCGCGGGCTTCCAATTCGGTGCCCTCGTCCCATACAAAGAACTTCATCATCGTGGCCCTTCCATGTTACGCGTCTCCGCCGCCTGATTGCGGCACGGGCCAATTATACCACGGACGGGGGTCCGGCGTCAATCCCCATTTCCCAACGGACACCGTAAGCGACTTACGGTACTTCTTTCTGTACTGTGTGTACTATTTTCTTTTTAAAGAAGTATAGGTCGTTATGCGGGATCGGTTTTAAAAGTGCAATGCAATAGCCCTAAGGGCCTTGGGCGGCGTACACCGGGGTACGGCGAAAACGGGGGCGACGAACCGACGATGCGCAGGTGGCTAGAGAATCCCATACCCAGCACGGAGGCGCAGTATGCTGTGTACCGTAAGTTGGGTTCCGGTGTTCCGCTTGCCTGTGTACGTTCCGATTCCGCTTCTAAGTCCCCTAATTCGACGAGTTCCAAGAAGCGGAATTCGCCGCGTACACAGAGGCGCAGGCGGAAGCATAAGGATAAGCGCAAGCGGAACACCGCCGCGCACATACGTTTACGCCCGGAACTCGCGTTCCGGGCGTCGCGGCTAGATCACAACTAGGAATACATAAGCAGCGTGGATGGCTAAACAAACCATTCCTATCCAAAATAGTGAATACATCATACCCATTCTCCAATTAGGGCTGCGAGGAGGGCGGCGAACGCCACCCCCCAAGCCGCCGCTTGGGCTAGTTCGCCCACTTGCTTAGGAATTCGGCGGCGTCGTGGTCGCCTTGCGCCGCGAGTTCCACCAGGTTCTGCTCGCCGTCTGGGGTGCGGAACACGCCCGATTTCCCGACCACGCCGCGCAGGACCAGCGAACCGCTCATTCGCACCCGCCCTTGCCAGCCATTGCTGGTGCGGTTCCAGCGGCTGTAATCGACGCCGTTCGCGTCGAGGATGCGCTCGAAGCGCCCGAGGTCAAAGTTTCCCTTGGCGTCGTTGCACTCCGCCTGCAGCTCCCTCTGCAGCCAATCGCCGTTGCCACGGCGGCTGGCCTTATCCGTGAGCCCGCGCGCCTTTGCGCGGTCCTGATAGCGGTGCTTGTACGCCGTCTTCACCACTGTCTTGGGGGCGAGTGCCTTGGGCGTTTCGGCCGGGTATTCGCCGTACACGTCGTCAACGGCCGCTGGTTGCGGCTCGGGTTGCAGCGCGGGTTGCGTGGTTGTGGGTGCGGTTGCGGGCGCTTCGGCCTCGATTTCGAGCACGCGTCCGCCTTTGTGTGTGCGCTTTGTCATGGTGGTTCTCCAGACCGGGCCAGGGCAGCCAATCCGCCCTGCGCTCCGATCTGCCCGCACTCTACCACGCTCCGAGGCGGCTGTCAAGTGTTGCCAACGCATGGTCGATCTGCGCTCCACGCATGGCGCAAGCGGAATGTTATAACATCCACCAACAAGAAGAACCCCTGCAACTTGAAGTGGTATGAAGTTGTTTCAAAACCCCCCTCAATTCCGGGTTGTGGCGGTGAAAGGCGCGCGGGACCCGCCCCGTGCTCGGTGAATCTACGAACATACTGCTATATGTGAAACGTGGGTTGACAATAACCTGCGGGCGTGGTATAATTATCTATGGCGCGCAGACATGACCCTGAATGGAAGCGAAAGTGGTGGAATGATCAGAGACACAATAATTCAAATTTTAGAAAGATGCAGTCCGTTCGTCAAATGACTAGAAGATGGATCAAGAAAGGATGGATCAAAGTCCCAGATTCATGTGATAGATGCAATAATATAGGCCCTGTAGAGACTCATCATTTGTCGTACGATCAGCCTGATTCGAAAAGCGATGTGATGTTTTTGTGTCCTTCTTGTCACGAGTTAGAACACTACGGGCCTAAGAAACCTAGAATCCATAAGCATAGGTGGCCAAAATGGGTTCTCGGAACACCCACGGAGACTTGACACGCCCGCGCGGGCATGCTAAAATTAAGTACACTAACATTTAGGTGGCCCTTGGTGGAATTTCCCCAAGACCTGCAACCCATACCAACTCAGCCTTGGGATGAACGTCCAGATTCGCTCCCCCTTAATGTGGAAGAAGTGAGGACCGCCCTTTGGTTGGAGTCCGGTAGTATTCCAAAGGCCGCAATTCGGCTCAAGGTCTTGGCGTCCCGCCTCCGGCGTTTTATCAATTCGTCGCCGCGCCTGCTCGCCGAACAAAACGAAGCTCGGGAGCAATTGGCTGACAAAGCCGAGGAGAACGTCAAGGACGCGTTGTGGGATGACAAAGACGCCGCCCGTCGCGATAGCATGTCTAAATACGTGCTCTCCAGCTTGGGCAGGGGGCGCGGATACGGCCAAGGCCCCGGCAAGCAGATAAATATTAACAGCGAGGGCGGGAACATATTGATCCAATGGGCAGATGGAACCGCCATTCAGACGCCCGAGAACGACGACGGGGTTATTATCGAGGGAGAGAAAAATGAAGCATGACGCGGACGTTCTCAATTCGGCGCGGGAACTCGAAGAAGCAGACATAAAGATAGCGGATCTCACCCGCACCAATTCGCAGCTTGGATTGGCGCTGGCGGAATCGACGCTGGAATGCGCGGCCTTGCGCGCGCAAGTGCAGGAACTGGTGGTTCAGAACGGGCGGCTGGAAACACTGCGCACACAACATTACAGCCAATTCGCTGCTGAGTCGCAAGCACAGGGGCTGTCCCAGCTGGGAGGGTATTACGACCACTCCCACCAATATCACCAACATGCGTTGGCTCAGCAGGCTCAAGCGCAGCAGTATCAGGCGCAAGCCCAGCAGTATTATAACCAGCTGCAACAGGGCATAATTGGGAGCCAGCTTGATTCGGGATTCGCAGGATTGGCGCATTGCACCTGCGTCCCCGCGCGGCATGACGTATTGCGCGGCCGATAATGGACGGCGAACTACCGGATATACCTGATCCTATCGATCGTGCGGAACCCCGTAGGGTAAATATTCCGTATGTCCCGCGAGTCCACTTTAGGCCCCTACACGCCTCCATTAAGAGGTTTCAATTCGTATGCGCCCACCGACGCGCTGGAAAAACTGTTGCAGAATATAACCACCTGTTACGGGCGAGCCTCAAGCTCAGACGAAAAGATCCGCCTCCGCGTTATGCTTATGTCGGCCCATCATTTGATCAGACAAAGGATCTCGTCTGGGGGTATGCCAAGCATTACGCTGAACCCATCCCTAATGTCAGGTTCTATGAGGGGGACTTGATGACGGTGCTCCCGAATGGGGCCTCAATTCGGTTATATGGCGGCTCGGCTGCTTATGAAAGGATGCGCGGCGTTTACTTCGACGGGATTGTACTCGATGAATACCCTCTGCTTAATCCTGCTGTGTTTTCTAGCGTCGTGCGGCCATGTCTGGCTGATTATCGTGGATTCGGCATTATATCGGGGACGTCCAACGGGGACGATCACTTTCACGCACTCCTCAAGAAAAACCAAGACAATCCAGATTGGGACATCCACATCATTCCGGTGACAAGCACCGATGCACTTTCCCCTTCTGAAGTGCAACAGATGCAGATCGACATGTCTCCCGAGGAATACGCTCGCGAGATGCTTTGCAGCTTTGAGGCACCGATCGAAGGGTCTTATTATGCAGACACACTGAACTTGATGATGGCGGAGGGCCGAATTGATCGCGTTTCTTGGGACCTCAATGCGCCGGTGATTACTGCGTGGGACTTGGGCATTCACGACGCCATGTGCATCTGGTTTTACCAAATTTGCGGGAGAGAAATCCACGTCATTGATTACTATCAGAGCTACGGGCAGCCTCTATCACATTACGCTGGAGTTATCAACTCTAAAAAAGTTGGCTCGTCGGGGTCGATTCGATTCCAATATAAGGCGCATTGTCTACCTCATGACGTTGAAGCGCGTGAGCTTGCAACGGGCCAATCAAGACGACAAGTTCTTAGTGAGCTTCTTGACGAGCCAGTTATTACAGCTCCGCTTGCATCTCCCGAGGACGGGATCGCTGCAGTTCGGGGAATTCTGGGAATGTCCTGGTTCAACAAGGACACCACCGAGAAAGGAATGTCTGGCCTTCGTGCCTACAAGCGTAGCCGTCTCGGACGCCCCGTTCATGATTGGGCGTCTCATCCGGCTGACGCTTTTCGAACGCTCGCCACCAGCTTCCACTTGGTTGCCGGATATGCCGGTTCCGCTAGACATCAAGGCCCTCTTAGGCGAAGGATAAGGGGAATAGTTTAAGGAGATCGCGCAATGAGTTATGGGGAATCCGCAGTTGGCTTGTCGTTCAACCCGTCGGGCAGCGACGATGTTCACGACTGTAAGCGATTATTCGCCGAGATTATTGATGCTCTCAACGACGCCCGCTCCAGTACTTCGGACGGCGAACACAAGCGTCTTTATAGCGTCGCGATCACCGAGGCGCAGACTGCACAGATGTGGGCGGTGAAGGCTATAACCTGGAGAGGATAATGGCTACCTCGCAGAAGAACCCCGCTTGGCTCGACGCGCTGTTGGCGCAGACTTACCCCGGCAATGCCACCGATATGTCTGCTTTTCCCAACGTAATGCAGGCGCACGCGGGCGGGACGCCAACTGGACCGATTATTCCAAGATCTGGTGGTTACGCTCCGCCTGGAGGAGACCCCCGCGCAGCTGATTCGGCGATGAACATGAACACCGGAATGGCTCCAGGGTCATTGGGGAATATCCCCATTCCGGTCGGTGGGGTTCGCCATCCATATGCTCCGCCTGTTCCCAACCCTTCCAATGTTGGCGGGGCACCCTCTCCGGGTATTCCCGCCCCACAGGGCGCGAACCGCACCGCGAATAACCCGCCGATGAACCCCAACTTCGGCACCGTCCAATATCAAACCCCTAATTCGGTGGGCGGTCGCGCTCCCATTTACACAGCTGCCAACCTCGGCAGCATGTTCGGAGGCAGTCCGCAACAAACCCCGACGGGGCATCCGTCCGCAACGCCGCCCGCAGGCGCTCTCTCGGGTGGATTCGACGTGGGCAAAATGTTCCAGAACCTCCCCAACAATACCTTCGATGGTTCCACGGATACTTCCGGGGTCGCCCCGTGGAACATGGGGCTGTATCAGCAGAAGGTGATGGGGAGCGGCCAGCAGACGGGTCCCAATAGACCGAGCAGCGGCGTTGATCCTTCGTTATGGGGTTACTAAATGTCTTACACGCAGCAAGCTGGCGGGGGCATGGAGCGCCTCTTCTATTCTTTTAAGGACTCCGGAACCGCCACACAATATGATCCCGCTGATCCGGAGTCGTATGCGCAATTCATCGATTCCCTCATCAACGATTGCAGGGATTACGAGAACTCTGTGCTCGCCAAATATCGCGACGAGGCGCAGAAGTTTTATTACGGAATGCTTCCGAGCATGGGGGGGCAGCCTCCTGAGGAGACTTCCAGCGTCCTTACGGACCCCAGCCTTACATTCGGCGATATTCTTGGCGGCGAATATGACACAAAGTCGCTGAACAAATCGACTTTTGTGTCCACCGATGTTCGCGACGCCGTTCTCCAGATGCTGCCCTCTCTTGTTCGCATATTCGCTGCGTCGGAGAATGTTATAACGATTGTTCCGAGAACGCAGCAGGAGATTGCGACCGCCGAACAGGCGACAAACTACGTAAATTATACGTTCTGGCAGGATAATCCAGGCTTTCTTATTCTATACGGTGCCTTCAAAGACGCGATGACGGTTAAGACAGGCTTCGTGAAATGGTGGACCGACGACAATGTTCAGACAGCTTATAAGACATTCGTCAACTGCAACCAAATGCAGATCCAACTTCTCCTGCAAGAGTCGCAAGGGTCGAGGGTGGTTCAAGCAGCCCCGGTGGATCAGCAGACTGGTCTCTTTCCTGAAGTGGTTATCGAGTATCAGATCAGCAAACCGGTAATTAAGGTCGCCGGGGTTCCTCCAGAGGAGATGCGCCTTGATCGATACGCGCGAAGTTTCTCTCGTTCCCGCATTATCGGGCACGAGCGTATTGTCTACATCGACGAATTGGTGTCAATGGGTTATGACCGCGACTTATGCGCCAATTATATTCAAACGCAAGATATTCATAATTTTACAATGGAGGCCCAACTCCGCAATGAGGGTCGTGGAATGTCGACTCGTATTGGCGATGGAGTGATGTATGGAGAATGGTACATCTGGGTGGATAAGGATGGAACTGGGTCAACTCAGCTCCGATATATTTGCACGATGGGAGAGGATCACGCAATCGTCAACGATGAGACAGCGAATCGAGCTAAGTTCGCCTGTTTTTCTGTTGATCCCATTTCTCACACTATTGTTGGCGATTCTATCGCCGATCTCACCCTCGATATCCAGCGCATCAAGACCAATATGTTCCGGGGTGTTCTTGATTCGCTAGCGGAATCGATTAACCCGAAGACCGTAGTCAACGAATTGATGACGAATCTCGACGACGCGATGAACGATGATCTTGGGGCCATCATTCGCACGCGAGGCGATCCGAACACCGCCGTAGCCTATTCCCGTACTCCATTCGTTGGTCAGGACGCCCTTCCGGTGATCCAGATGCTCAACGAAGTGTTGCAGCGGCGGACAGGACTATCCGATGCGGCGAAGGGCCTTGATCCTAAAGCATTGCAATCGTCGACTATGATTGGCGTTGATGCAATCATTTCCGGAGCCCAAGAGCGTATCGAGTTGGTGGCGAGGGTTCTCGCGGAAACCGGCTTTAAGGATCTCTTCCAGGGTCTTTATAACGAGATATGTGAGAACCCGAACCCGCCGCGTATTCTTCGGGTCAACGGAACTTTTCAGCAATTCGATCCGAGCACCTTCGACGCTACGATGGGCGTGGAGGTAAATCCGACCCTCGGCAAGGGCACCGACGTTACGCGGATGATGGCCCTTACACAGATTAAACAAGATCAGCAAACTCTCGTTAGTCAGATGGGCCTCAATAATCCTATCTGTGGTATTCCGGAAATGCTGAACACCGTTACTGATATGTTGGAGATGCTTAACATTAAAAATGTCAACAGGTATTTCAAGATGCCCGACCCGCAGACGCTGCAAGCGATGCAGTCTGCGCCGAAGGAACCCGATCCGATGACGGTCGCGTCCAAGGCTCAGTACGAGAAGGTTAAAGCCGACGCCGCCGCGAAGATTGGTCAGCAAGGCCTTGAAGCGCAGAAGAATAAGGCTACCGCCGAAATTCAGCAGGAGCAGCTGCTTCAGAAGAGCGGGTACGACAATAAGCGCATCGAGCTTGAGCGCCAGAAGATGGAACTCCAGAACCAGCAGGAATTGGAGAAGATGCAGATCGAGCGAGAGCGCATCGCGATGGAAGCTGCTAAGCCCCAAGGTGGGGGTAAATAATGGATCGCAGTTCTGATTCGGAGGACATAAAGGAGCGCGCTCGCATATCCAAGGAATTGCTTGAGAACAAAGCATTCCAGTATGCTTTGATGAAACTACGTAAGCAGTGGTTCCAGGAACTCATGGACAACGGGGCGGGGGACTTGACAGGTGCCCGCCTGTGTGCTAGGATAAACGCGCTGGAAGCCCTTGCTACTGAACTTGCTGTTCAGATAAATGACTACAAAATGATGGCAAGAAATGCCCGAGGGAATTGATCAAGCTGCCAATGCTTTCCGTGACGCGGTAGGAGGCCCCGAACGGGTTCCTGCGCGGGATACGTCTGGTCGATTCCGCGAGAATACGCCTCGTCCTGAGTCTTTATTTGCTGAGCGCCAAACTGAAGGCGACGCGTTTGGCGATACCCGCGATGGCGGGGAGGACGTAAGGCGGCGTCGCCAGGAAGCGAGAGCAAATGGTGACCCGTTCGAAGATGGAGCCCCTGCCACACGATCCCGCAAAACGACCTCCCAAGCTGAAAGGCAGGGTCGCCAACGTAATGAATCCGACGGCGAGGGACGCGTCAATGCCCCCGCCGACGAAAGACACGAAACCTTCGGGGATGAGCGGCGGGAAGAACAAGGTGACGACGAGTCCGAGTCACAAGATCAAGGGGCTCTATCAGACGACGACGAGCAGACCGACGACGAGCGGGAGTTGCCCGACGGGGACGCCGGCGAAGACGCCGAAGGCGAAGGCGGGGAGGGGTCTGACCAGAGGTATGAGGTAACTGTTGACGGGAAACCGATGGAGGTTACCCTAAAGCAGGCGCTCGAAGGTTACATCCGCACAGAAACTTTCCACCAGCGGATGAATAAAGTAAACGAAGCTTCTCAAACAGTCATGGCCGAGGCACAGCGTGTTGCGCAGGTCCGTGACCACTACATCAATCAGAACGCAGCGCTGGAGCAGGAGATCATGACGCTCCTTCCGCAGCAACCTGATTGGGAAGCGGAGTTCCAGAGAGATCCGAAATCCGCCTATTCGTTGAGGAAACAATACGAGGCGGTGGACCAGAAGCTGCAAGCACTCCGACAGGCAAGAGGCGCGGCGATGCAAGAGAGGGCCGCAGAACAGGCCCGATCTACGGAAACCTACGCGAAGGATCAATTCGCTAGGTTCGTCATGGACAATAAGATCCCTGACGAAGGTGCTCTCCGAAAAGAACTCAACTCAATGCGGCGAACCGCAATGACGGCGGGTTTCTCGGAACAAGAGGTCGCGACCGTTTACGATGCGCGGATGCTCAGTGTTTTGAGGAAGGCGAGCAAATATGACCGGTTGATGGCGGCAAAACCCAGAGCGGTCGTCCCCGGTAAAGGCAGAGCGTTGACACCCGGTTCCGCACCCCGAATAGGGAACGCGGGACGTCGGAATATCGACGAAGCCCAGAGCCGATTGGCTAAATCAGGTCGCATTGATGACGCGGCCTCGGTCTTCGAGAAGATAATCCGATGAGGGATCAACATGGCCAAAGTAACCAACGCCTTTACTACGTATCAGGCTACGGCGAACCGCGAAGATTTGTCGAACGCCATTTACAACATCGATCCGTTCGACACGCCTGTTATGTCTGCGATTCGGCGCAGGAACGTTAAGAACCGAATATTCGACTGGCAAACCGAACATCTTCCGCTAGTCAACGCCGCTAACGCCCAGGTCGAAGGTTTTCAACTTTCTCCTTCCGTTGGGACGCCGACTGTCCGCGTCAATAACTGCACGCAGATTTCGGAACGCGATGCCACCGTGTCAGGGACTCAGGAGGAGTCGGACGCGGCGGGCAAGGGCTCCGAAATGGCCCACCAGATGGCAATGGCTGCCAAGGTCCTCAAGTCGGACATGGAAGTTATGATGTGCTCGCGGCAAGCGCGCAACGACGGGTCGGACGCGACCACGCCTGTTCCGCGCATCACCGAAGGCATCTCTCACTGGTTGGCGCGAGCGATTGACAAGAACAGCAATCCCGCCGCTGCGATTGCGCCGGGAACTTCGGTCACTGGTTTGCCGGTCTTGCAGACGGACCCATTTGTGGCTCCGGCTACTCCGGTTCAGCTGACCGAGGAGATGCTGAACGACGCGATGCAGCAAGCATACACCAACGGTGCGTCGCCCACGATGTGGATTCTGCCGCCGGGGCCGAAGCGGACGGCTTCGACCTTTGTTGGCCGCTCCACCACCCAAGTCTTGGTCGGGAAGACCGAGGTTGTGTCGACCGTCGATATATTCGCGACGGATTTCGGCAGAGTGAAGTCGCTCCCGTCTCGTTGGGTTGCGCCGGATATCGGCCTCCTCATTGACCCGGATTACGCGGCAGTTGCATTCTTCCGTGCGTTCCGCCAGTACCTGATGGCCCGCATCGGTGATGCGGAAAACCGAATGATTGTCGTGGAGTGGGGCGTCGAAATGCGCAACTCTCTCGCGCATATTCTGTTCAATGGTATCACGGCGTAAAAGGACAAGGACGTGGAGCGGAAGTCAGTCATCAAGGACGAGGATGGTATTCGTCGTACCTTGATGACTGATTCCGAAGACCCTGCTCGGTTCCATGTTATTACTGAGCAGAATGTTGATGAAATACTTGAAAGCATTAAGCGCGATACGGAGAATCACCGGGAGCGCACAACCAATAAATTGCTCGCTCGCATCCCAATGACCGTCTACGAGACGGCAATAGCACAGGGATGGGACGAGGGCGATTGGAAGCGTTATCTCAATTCGAGTGACGCTGCCCCGTTTAGGATCTGGAAGGGACGGGTCTGATGCCTTATGACCGTAAACATTTTTTCGATACAGTTCGCAAAGATCTATTTAAGGGCACATTGACTCAATCTCAGGTAGACGGCATGAATTATCTGCTTGAGGTGTGGGAGCAGCATTTCGAGGTTAACAATCCGAACGATGGGACGATGTGGCTCGCCTATGCGCTGGCGACATTTTACCACGAAACTGCTTATACTATGCAGCCGATTGAAGAATACGGCAAAGGTTCGGGCAAGAGTTACGGCAAGCCTGCAGGTCCACATGGTCAGTGCTATTATGGGCGCGGCCATGTTCAGCTAACCTGGGAAGAGAACTATAAAAATGGCCAAAAATATCTCAAGGAGCGTTACGGCGTTGATGCAAATATCCACCCCGAGGCCCATAAGATGCTACATCCGCAGACATCGGCGTTGGTCTCTTATGACGGTATGATCCACGGTTGGTTCACTGGCGTCGGTTTGCCGAAATACCTATCTAAATCTAAGGGGATCGAGGATCCAGTCAACGCTCGTCGAATCGTCAATGGTACTGATAAGGCTAGTACGATTGCGGAGTATTATTGGAAATTCAAGAACGCTCTTAAACAGATTCCGGCCGCCGCCCTGATGGTGGAGGCCGAGCTTCCAGGCCTTCCTGCTGGTGCTGCTATGCCGGAGCCGAGCTGATGAATGGCCGCGTCGGATCTTGTTATTCCACCGCCGAGCCCGAAGTTGCTCGACTATCCGGCGTCGGTCGGGTTGGCGATCGCTGTTGCACTAACCATTATTCTAATAATTGTCGCCAACAAGTTCGACAAGACTGGCGGCACCCTTACTATTTCGTTGCTCGTGATTCTAGCATTTCTAGGTCTCGTAACTTTCTGCGCGCTTTTTACCATTCCCACCGACGAAATCACCTCAGGCGCTATTGGCGGTTTAGTAGCCGCATTCGGCGCGGTGGTGGCGTTTTGGCTCAGTCGAACTCCCCCGAGGCCGCCTGAATGAGCCCGCTTGCTCTCGTTTTCGTTATTGTTCTTATCCTCTGGACAATGGGGCGAATGTGACTGATTTTTCGAATTTTTGCGGCATCATTGCTGAGTGGGCTAATCGGCAAGATTGGTCGATCAACTTGGTGACACAATTTGTTAGGGACGCGGAGCAGAAATTTAACCAAGATTTGCGCGTCGATCGAATGATTAGCACTAATGATGCGCTCATCGCTTCGTGCTGCGCACCGCTTCCTCATGATTGGTTAGAGATGGATTTATTGCTAGTAGATCGCAATGTGCCATCGGCATCTTCTAATGGTTGCTGCGGCAGCAACGGATGGGTGCCGATGCGTTATACGCAACGCGATGAATTTTTTCGTTCAACTAATACAATTTCGTCTAGTTGGGGATATGCGTCTTCGTTGTTTGGTAGATATACGTTAGAAGGTCGCCAAATTTATTTTGGCGGTATTCCTGACGAGATTAATGGACGAAAATTTAGGATGAATTATTATGCCGAGGTACCGATATTTTCTGATACCCAGGATAGCTGGATATATACGAAATATCCTAGTCTTTATCGCTATGCTGCGCTTGCTAATTCTGATTTGCATGCAGTTGGCGAAGAGGACAAGGCTGCCATGCTTAAGCAGGTAGTAGACGAAATGATAACAAAGCTTAACAACGCCCATACAAGAGCCAAAACTTCTGGGTCAATGTTAACACGTACGCGCAAGCATTCTTTCGGTTAGGAGAATTCGATGGCTGGCCTATCTTCCATTGGCGAAGCGGACGTTCTGGTCCCGCTCACCGACAACGTGTTCGTGTCGCTGCACCTCGCGGACCCCGGCGACACTGGGGCGAATGAGGTCGTTGGCGGTGGTTATGTGCGCCAGGGGCCGATTGCCTTCGCCAGCAGCGGCTTTAACCCAACGGTGGCGGCCAATACAACGATCATGACCTTTCCCCAGGCGAGCGCCAATTACGGCACGGTCCTTTTCTTCGGCCTGTGGACGGCGCTGAGCGGGGGTAGCTTTCTCGGCTCTGGCGCGGTCGCCATCCCGATCCCGATCAATGCTGGCGACAGTGCGCGGTTTTACGCCAACACGCTGACGATTACGGTCGACTGAGATGACAGCCGCGCTGCTGGACGCTCCTGGGGTCACCACTCAGTACAATTGGTTCACGGATATCGGCGGCGCGGTCGATCCGAATTCGCTCAGTTCTGTGCAGCTACCTGCGTCATACGGCGCAAATCCTTACAACACTGGGATGATCTGGTTCACTTTGCAGCCCGGCATCGAAAGGGCCGTAACCCTTAATCAGTTGGGCATTATGGGCGGCCCTCTGGTCCATGCGAATGGTCAGCCTAATGTTGGTGGCGTTGTGACGCTCGCCCTTATGCAGGGTTTCGCAGCCCCATCTGGTTATTTGTACAGTCAAATTGCGACGACCAGCGTTGATCTGACCGATTGGGTTCCGGGTCAGTTTTATTGGAGCGATCCGCTCCCTAATCCAATCACTCTCCCAAGTTACCAAGGCGCGATACAATACTATTATTATATCTCGGCCATCTGCTCAGTTCCTTATTCAGTGTATACCGCGCGTCCTTGTACGCTGCGTTATGGCACGACGTGGGGGAGTGTTGCGTATCGACCCGGCTTCGGTGAAATTCCAGCCTCTACCAACAATCATTTATGCTTAGGCGGCCCCGTCGATGTTACTCTCAACAACTACGTAGATCTCAGCACAGGCTCCATCGCGCCGACTTTTGCTCTCTCGGGCGCGCCGCAGCGAATGGGCGGCTTGGAAGCGCCGCTCGTTCCGCAGATCGAGTTAAAGGGCCGGTTTGGGCGCGCAGGCGTGTTCGAGGGCGACAATAACATGATCGGCGGCAAGTTCGTTTTGAGCGCCTCCATAGCTGGGGGTCCGCTGTGGAAACCGGCACGGCTCTGCACGGGGTGAGATATGTGCGCTGACACGACCACCGCGAATTATGGCTGGATCAAGCCTGAAGTCGGCGCGTCGCCGTCGGTCTGGGGCGCAAAGCTCAATGCTGACCTCGACGCCATCGACACTCAGGTCGCCACTGTCGCCTCTCAGACTGGCGGCCTTGCCGACGCTCCGGCTGACGGCAACCTCTATGGGCGCGAGAACAACGCTTGGTCGCCGGTGCCGCCGCCGACCGGCGTTCCCGAAGCGCCGACCAATGGGCAGGTATTCGGCCGTCTCAATGCCCAATGGGTGCAGATCCCGCCGAGCCCGCTGACCGACGCTCCGACCGATGGGCAGGTTTATGGGCGGCAGACCGGGAATTGGGTAGCGGTAGGAGCAAGCGCCGGGGGCGGCATTCCCGAAGCTCCCAACAATGGCGTGTCCTACGTCCGCAATAGCGAGACGTGGCTCCCGGCCGCCTATCTGCCGCTGACAGGCGGCTCGATCAGCGGCGTCCTGACTGTCCAGGGCTCCAATTCGATGGTGCTGAATGCCGCGGGCGGCAATCAACGTTCGATCCTCGGCATGACGTCGAATATCGCTCGTTGGGTGTTGACGCTGGGCGACGGCACAACGGAGGGATTGAACAACACTGGCTCAAATTTCTCTCTCACTGCCTATTCGACGACCGGCGCGTTTCTCGGCAATTGGCTGACCATCTCGCGCGCGACCGGGGCGACGACGCTCGCCGGTCCGGTCACCGCTAACGCCGGACTGGCGGTCAACGGTTTGTTGGCGGTCTCCAACGCTGGCAACTTGTACGTTCCTGGCGGGACTGCAGGACAATTTCTCCAGACTAACGGCGCGGGCGTTCTCAGCTGGCAGACGCCGCCTGGGGCGGGCGGCGGCATTGGCGATGCGCCCAATGACGGGACTATGTACGCCCGCATCAGCGCCGGGTGGGAGCACATCCTTTCCACGGACATCGCTGATTGGGCGACAGCCTTGTCGGGCTATTACCCGACCACTAATCCAGCTGGCTATCAGACGGCGGCGCAGGTCGCGACTGCGCTTGAACCCTATGCGATGTTCTCCGAGCTTCCGAACGCCTCGACCACCACGCCAGTCATGAACGGCGCGGCGGCGGTCGGTACTGGAACGACATGGGCGCGGGCCGACCACGTTCATCCGACCGACACCTCGCTCTATGCGGCCAGCAATCCGGCGGGTTACCAAACTGCGGCGCAAGTCACGGCGGCTCTTCCAGCGGCTTCGACCACCACGCCATTAGTGGACGGCACAGCGGCGGTTGGCATTTCAACGACTTATGCAAGGGCCGATCACGTCCATCCCGCCGGAGCTAGCGCTGGCACAAAGTGGACGCAGATTGCGACCCAAAACGTCACGGCGGTGCCCAACATTAATTTCACCAATATACCGCAGATTTATAGCGATCTGTTGATTATAGGGCAAAGCATAACCCTAGGCTCCGGATCACTATATATGCTGGTATCAACGAACAACGGCACGGCTTATGGTGGTAATGCTATATTAGCCGGCGCTGGCACATTCCCATTTAATTTTGCTGCGATTTTTCATGGCTATTCTTTGGGCATTGGTTACGTCTTTTCTCATACTTATAATGGCGCTCTTCCAGCTAGTCCTAACGTCGTAGCGGCGGCAAGCCCGAACCAGTCGATCACTGTCCATACTGGAGGATGCAACGCTTTACGTTTCCAGCCGCCAAGCGGAAATTTCACGGCGGGCGGTTCTATAACAATCTACGGCAGGTGAAGGGTGAGCACGCAATTTCGCCCGCTCGAAATTCCTCCCGGCGTGGTCGCCAAGCCCACGAAACAGATGGAATCGTCGCAATGGGCGGAAGTGAACATGATGCGTTGGGTGGAAGGCCAGCTGTCGCCCATCGGCGGCCAAAGCCAGTACGCCTACACCTTCGCCTCGCCCTGCCGAGCCATCCACTCTTGGTATGATCTCAACAGCGTTTTTCACATCGCCTATTTGTGCGAGAGCAACCTCTATATCGACACCGGAGGAACGCTGGCTGACGTCACCCCGACCAGCGGCATCACCGCGCCTGCGCCCAATGTGGATGGGGATTATAGCGCTGGCTTCTATAGCGACGGTCCCTATAGCGGGGCGGGGCCGATCCCGACCATCGACAATATCCCCGACGCCTGGAGCCTCGATAATTTCGGCGCGGTCCTGTTGGCGATGACCTCGCCCGACGGGCGACTGTTGCAATGGGATCCTAGCCTGGGCGTGGGCGTGGTATTCACCGATCCGGCTTTCCATGCTTTCGCCGCCGGTTCGACGACCGTCAATATGACCGACGCCAATCCCGGCTCTGTCTTGCCGGGGATGAGCGTTTTCAACCAGACCAGCAATCTGCCCATCGGCGTGGTGCTCACTTACAGCGCCGCAGGTGTGCTGACCTTGGCTGCTCCGGCGCTCAATCCCGGCGCAGCTGACGACGTGCTGGCCTTCACGAATGTCGCTACGCCGGTGGTCGCCGACACGGGCCGGGGCATCGTGCCGACCGGCCGGTGCTTCGTGGTGACCGCAGAACGGTTTGTAATGATGTTCGGCGCTTCTGACCCCACCAATGGCGGCGGGTTCCGGCGCTTCGCTTGGAGCGACCAAGAAAATCCCGGCGCCTGGGATTACTCCAACGTCACCAGTCAGGCCGGGTTCCTCGACATCGAACCGGCGAGCCCCATCATCACCTGCAAATCGACGCCGCAGGGAACGCTCTTCTGGACTGCGGCCAAGTGCTATCTCTCCAGCTTTCTCGGCCTGCCCTACATCTACAATTACGTCGAGGTTGCGAAGAATTGCACGCCCTGGAGTCCGCAGAGCATCGTGTCGACCACAGTATTAACTTTATGGATGTCGCAGCAAGGTTTGTTCTCGTTCAATGGCGCTTGGGTTGCGCCGATGCCGTGCGCAATTCGGCCCTGGATCGACGATGACATTGATTTGTTCAACGTCCGCAATCAAGCGTGCGCGGTCAACGTCGCTAATTTCAATGAGTTCTGGTGGTTTTTCCCGCAGGACGGGCAGACCACCAACACCCGGTGCATGATCTTTAATTACAAGGAAAACTGGTTCAGCCAGGGTCAGATGGCACGATCGGCCGGTATTTCAGCATCTTACGCCACACAGACAGTAATGGCTAATGGGGTCTTTGCTTATCAGCACGAGCTTGGCGATTTATATCCCGACGGAACGCCGTTGCCGTGGGCCGAAACGTTCGACCTCAATTTGAATTCCGGTTCTAGATTGACTACGCTCAAGCAGATGATCCCAGACATCGACGGCGACGTCAACAATCTTCGTTATTCGGTATACTATCGGATGAGTCGCTCGGTGATGCCTGACGCTAATGGCAACCCAATTCCGGTAGTTGAGTTACAAACACCGCCTCGCAAAGTAAATGCGTCGAACGGCTTTGTCGACTTTCGTACTACTGGTCGAGATATGCGGTTGCGAATTATGTTGGCTGGCCCGCAAGTTTTGCCAGTCACCGTCGGCCAGCATCTAGTCGACAGCGTTGCGCGAGGAGATCGCTAATGTCTATACCGGCTCAATCCCCTCCAGCCCAACTAGCTCCGCCCCCGCCACCGGCAGGGACTAATCCGGCGCTAGTCAATTATCTGCAGCAATATACGGCGTGGATCCAAAACCAGCTGGCCGGCAAGGTGGGCGCCAATGGGGCGCAGAATGGGGTCATGCTGCAGGCCAGCGACGCGCCGCCGGGCACGATCCCGGCGGTGTTTCATTTGCAGGTGCAGACTGATGGGACGCTCGTCGCCACTCCTGTGCCGCTCGGAGGTTCGAACCCGACGTGATGACCGCACATCTTTATCGCCGCAAGCTGGAGCGGGTTCTGGACCGAATGGGGGGACTATACACGGTTCAGGACATCTTGTCAGCGATTGCTGTGGGAAAGATGCAGTCATTCGTTGAGAAGAATAGCTGGGCGATTACTCAGATCGCGGAATATCCTAAGGCCAGAGTATTGGAAATTGTTGCGGTGGTCGGTGATTTAGACGATCTAAGAGAATTGCACGACAAGATTTTGGAATATGCTAGGGACATGAATGTTGGAGTCATTAATTCTTATGGGAGGAAGGGATGGCTTCCAGACGCGAAGAGACGTGGCTGGACGGTAAAATCCCGCTCATTCGTATATCAGAGGAATATGTAAATGGGCGGTAGCGGAACTACCCAGACCACTAATCAGGTTTCGCAGACTCAGTTACCTCCCTGGGTAAATCAGGCGGCGCAACAGAACTATGCGTTCGCTCAAGATGTGGCGAACCGCCCCCTCCAGCAATATCAAGGGCAACAGGTCGCCAGTGTCGCGCCGCAGCAGACGCAATCCGAGCAGCTTGCGGCGAATATGCCGGGAGCGAATGCCGCCCAATTCGGCGAGGCGAACGCCGGGTATCTCAGCGCGATGGGGCAAGGCGCTCCTCAGGTAACGGCTGGAGCATTGGCGAACACCAATCTGCAGCCGTACATGAACCCGTACACGCAGAGCGTCATCAATACGACGCTGCCGATCATGCAGCAGAACCTGGCGCTGTCGCAGGACCAGAACCAAGACGCGGCGGCGTCCGCCAACGCCTATGGCGGATCGCGGCAAGCAATTCAGCAAGGCGTGACGCAAGCGCAGGGCGCGCAGAACATGGCGCAGATGGCCGCCCAACTTAACCAGGCCAACTTCACCCAGGCGCAAGCCGGGGCGACGGGCGATCTCAACCGTCAACTTACGGCTGCTCAGGGCAACCAATCGGCGACTCTTGCTGGCCAACAGAATCAGATCGCTGGCGCGAGCGGGCTGGCCAATATGGCCAACTTGGAGAACACTGGAGCGCTCCAGCAATACATGTCGTTGTCTGGAGCGGGCCAGACAGAGCAAACTCAGCAGCAAAATCAGATCACTGCTGACATGAATCAGTTCAATCAGGCGTGGAATTACCCAACCACCCAGATGAATACTCTCCTGGCTTCGTTGGGAATGACACCTTATGGTCAGACGCAAACTACCTCTGGCACTCAGAACGTCCAGACTTCTACAGACCCAATGCAGGCCCTCCTCGGTGTCGGGACTATCATGGGCAGCTTGTTCAGCTCCGATCGCGAGGAAAAGACGGATATTAAGAAGCTCGGCAAGCAGGGCGGCGTCTCAATGTACGCCTATCGCTACAAGGGTGATCCGAAGACGTATCCGAAAGTTGTCGGGCCGATGGCTCAAGATATCCAAAAAATGGACCCGACGAAGGTTGTCAGCATCGCAGGAAGCAAGGCTATTGCGCCGGGGGCGGGGGCCTTGGCGTCTATGTTACATAAGCCTAAAAAGCGTGGTATTCCAGGAGCGCTGAGCCTTGGCAGATAACGCAACCGACAACAGGAAGTTCTTCTACAATAAGCTGACCGGCGAATTAGGTCTGCCGCCTCAAGCTGCCTTGGGGGTTCTGTATTCGCTGGGAGGGGAAAGCCACTATAATTTAGACACTGGAGCTGTTGGCGCGGGCGGTGATTTTGGCGTCGCCCAATGGGTCGGCCCTCGTAAGACTGGCCTAAATCAGATGGCGAGCACGTTGGGGACTAGCAATACCGATCCCAACACTCAGTGGCAATTTATGAAATCTGAACTAGTGGGGCCATATTCTCATGTCCTGCAAGGGCTGCAAGGAGCGAAGACAGCTGCTGATGCGACTAATATCTGGACGACGCAATACGAGGCCCCCGCCGTCAACAATTGGCAGCAACGTTACGCCGGGGGTTCCCAAGTCGGTTCTGTCAACTCCGACGGCGAATTTGTTCCGGGGAAAGCGGGCACCGCGCCCAATCCGACCCCTCCCGGAACAACGCTGAACTCCAGCCCTGTCGCTTCTTCGGGTACAACTCCCGCGAGTACAACCCCTCCGCCGTCCGCCGCGAGCCAATTCGCTCAGGGGAATCTTGGGGGCGGGTTGCAAACGATGTTTAAGCAAGGCGACCTGAAAACACTTGGGGATGCAATTAAGCCTCAGCAACAGCAGATCACGCCGATGCAAGCGCCGAACTTAGGAGTTCACCAGCCCAATCCTCAGGCGGCGTCATTGTTGGCTTCCTTGGCGCAGCAACAGGCTGCTCCCGCCGTCGGGCAACATCCCGGCGCTCCTATCGGTGCTTTGGGCCAACAAGGGATGGGGATGATGGCTGGATTGTATCCTTACGGAATGATGGGAATGATGTCATGAACCCGCAGTTATTGGCGCAAATTCAAGCAATGATGGGCGGGATGGGTCAACAGGGCCAACAACAGGCTCCGACCACTCCATTCACCCAGCCTCCGGGAACTACTCTGAATTCGATGGGGGCTCCGCCTCCTGCGGCAAGCCCGATGCCGGGACAACAACCGGCTCAAGGCGGAATCCAGAATCCGTTGACGGGTGGAAATATGAACATGGGCGGCGTTGGGAAGGGAATCGGTCAAATCGCGGGCGCGTTGGCCCCTCATCCCGCACAAATGTCGGCCATGCCAACGCCGAATGTGCAGTCTCACCAAGCGAACCCCCAGATGATGCAGGCGCTTATGCAGCAACAGCAACGACCGGGATCGCCGGGAGGAGGCGGCCCATTCGGCGACACGCAAGGATACAGCTATGGTTGACGGATCGAATGCCTCAACATTCCCACAATACAGCTTAGCTCAGGCGGGGCTTTATCCCGACCTTAGCCAATGGTCGAACCCGTATTCGTCGTTCAATGCGAGCGGCCAAATGCCGGGATGGCCGACGCAGTATTCTGGAACGCCGGTTCAGGCCGCGACCGGCAGCCCAATTGCTGGCTATCAGCCTCCCATGCCCCAATCGATGGGAACTACCCTGAATTCGATGCCGCAATCGCGGCCAAATATCCCCCAATTCTTGCCGACCGGGGGCGGGCAAGCAACTGGAGGGGCGGCAGGCGGCGAAAATGCTGGAATGGGCGGCGCAACTGGTGGAACCAATTTTAATCCGGGCTATCAGATTAACCCGGCTTATGCAGCGGCGCAGCAATCGCAACAACCATCGCCGATGGGTTCTGCTACTCAGCCAAGCGGATATCAAAACGCGCTGAATGCGTTAGCGAATCCGGGGACCCCCGCAATGACAGGGGCTGGCTACAACCCGATGACACAGACGGGGTTGGCGAACCAACAGGTAGGACAGAGTGTTCTTAACAACTTCCTACAGAGTGGTCAGATGGGTGGAATGAATCGGCCCGCTGCTCCAGGTATCGGTGGGGGTTCCTCCGGTGTAACGATGGCTGGCAACCCGTCGTTCATGTCTGCGTTGCAAGGGTTGAAGACGGGGTAATCAATGGCCATCGGTGACTTGCTATTCAGTTTGATGGGGCAGCCGAATCCCCAACAGCAACTCGCTCAATCGTTGGGGCAGTTCCCCGGCCAATCTGGTTCACGCTCTGGCCCTGTTCCGGGCTCCGGTGCTGGAGCCGCTGCTCCTGGGCTTGCTCAACAGGGCGGTGGCGCAAATTCGCCCCCTCCGCCTCCTCAGCAGCAACAATCTCCTCCTCAGCCGCAGGCTTATCAGACGCCTCCTGACATGGGGCAATTATATCTCCAGCTTATGCAACGCCAGCAGGCGAATGCAGGGATAAATACCGGGTTGGGGCTAATTGCCGGGGCATTCAGCCACGATCAAACCGACCGCACCAATATGATGCAGGCGATGCAGGGACTGAACCAGCAGCAAGGAAATCCTGCCGAGCAGATCAGCGCAATTGCGCAATTGCAGCAGACTGCATTCCAGCGCCAAGCGTTGATGCAACAGCTTGGCAATGCCGGGACGTACGCTAAGCAGCTAAATATGCCGATCGAGCAAGTTCAGGCCGCTATTATGTCTGGCAAGTTGTCCGAATTGATCAGCACTTCCCAGGCAAATAGGCTCCAATTGGCTGATCCTTTGCATCAAGCTCAAACCAGGGAAGCTGTGGCGGCCACTGGCAAGACGACAGCCGAGACGGGGGCTATTCCGGCCACCGTCGCCAAGACAGTTGCGGATACGAATCTCGCCAATGCTCAAACGGGTGCGGTTCCCGCCACCGTTGCGAAAACGCAGGCTGAAACGGCGGCTATTCCAGCCACTGTCGCTAAGACGGTTGCGGATACGCAGGCGGCTCTCGCTACTATTCCAAAGACACAGGCTGACGTCGCGGCTATTCAGGCGCAGACCCAGAAGACGCAACAAGATACTCAACTCCCGACCGACGCGATCAAGAATTACGCGTATTACGCTAACGGCGAACTCAATGGTAAGCGTCAACCAGTTTCGTTCAGCGATTGGCTGGCGTCGGGCGGAACAAGCCCAACCGAAGGAATGAAAGATTATCGCCTTGCAATGACTCAGGTTCCAGAGGGGCAACCGAAGCCCTCATTCGATGAGTGGAACGCAAAGAACGCGGGGATGAAGGAGGCTATGACTCAATCAGCGTTGCTACAGACGCAACAAAAGATGAGCGCTCAGAATCAGCTACCCGATGCTACTCAAAAGATCACCGATCAGCTTAAGTTGGCAGACAGTATTATTAATGATAAGAGTTTGGAGAGCCTCACTGGATGGGGTGGAACTGGCATCGGTAAGGTCATCAACGCTTTGCCTGGAACTCAGGGAGCGGCGCTGCAAGCTAAGATTGACCAGTTAGCTGGTTCAGCTGGTGTGTCGGCGGTAGAATCGCTCAAAGGCGTTGGCCGAATTTTAGGCACCGAATTCGCTGCCGGAACCGAAGCGCAGAGCCGATTGCATGATCAGACAATGACCGGCGCGGATTATAAAACCGCTATCATGGATTATCGGAACAAGATCGCTGCTCAATTACGCACTGTTTACGATAAAGCCGGAATGCCGATGCCTAAAGAACTCGATGCCCAACTAAGTGGGCAAACTGCGCCCCCGAAACAATGGAAGCGTGTTAACGGCCAACTGGTGCCACAATAATGCAAACAGTAACTGATGAAGACGGAACTGTCCACCAGTTTCCGGATGATGCCACGCCTGATGAAATAAACACGGCGCTTGGTAGTCAGAAAACTGGAGGGGCAACACCTTCTCCGGCAGCTGGTTCGCCGAACGCGACGGCGGATCAGCCTTCTTATGCGTCGCAATTAGTCGGTCAATTGGCAAAACCGTTGAGGGCGTTTAATAAGGGCCTAACAGGGGGATTATGGGACCCCGCTGTTGGCGGGGTAAAATCACTATTCGGTGCTGGTTCCCCGGCACAGGAACGCGCCCAAACCGCTAGCGGCGAAGCTCAAATGGGTCCGGGGGCTTCGATCGCGCTAGAAGGAGCTGGAATGTTAACTGGCCCCGGAAAACTAGCACAAACCGAAAATGCCGCTGCCCAAGCACCTGGGTTTGTAAACAGATTATTGACGCGCCTCGGCGGCGGAGCAGCGGAGGGCTCTACTTACGCAGGTGTGAACGCAGCAGCGAATCAGCAGCCGGTTGTCCCGGCGATGGAGAAAGGGGCGCTTATTGGAGGCCCCACCGCTGTTGCGGCTCCTGTTGTGACTGCCGCCGCGAGCAAAATTGCCGGGAAGATTCCAGAATCTATTGGTGGGCCTCCTACGCCTCCCGATGTTCCAACATCCAGTTCTGTTGTTGACCCACGCCGATATGGAGGATATGCGTTTCCATCCAACGCCGACAAGTTAGCCTCCAGCAATCTCAGCGTACTTGAGAATTTAGAAGCGAATGCCAAGCTCGGCACCGGAACCTTAGGGAATCAGATTAAGTCATTGTTTGATAAGAACCCGTTAACTGGAACGGCTCCCGCCGATGCTATGGGTTTGACCGATGCTCAAGCTGATGCCCTGAAGGCTGTTCCCAAAGCGGCTCCAATTGCAAGCGGAATGGTGGCGCATCCGCGAATCACTCAAGGGGCCGTTGGCGCAGTCACCGAATTACCGGCGATGGCTTTGGGATTGCACGGGAATATAGCTGAGGCGATGGCAACCGAATCGATGGGTATTGGCGGCCATGTCGCCGCTGCCTATTTGCCGGTGATTCGCCAAGCGGCGGCTCAGCAAGCGGCCCTAAATGCAGCGAAGTATAAGATAGCGGGGATTCCGGTTCAGACTACCAGCAGCTTGCAGGATGCCCTAAATTCGCCGGATTCTAAACAGGCGTTGCAGGCGTTGATGTTTAATCGAACGCTAAATCAATAACAGAACTAGTGACCAGTTAAATATTCCCATGGCGACGAGGCCGATGAGAAACAGCCAGAACACTACTTCGGAATCCATCTATGTCTCCTCTGTGTCATTGCCCACGCTTTGCTTGGTGAGCAGGTTACCCAATACGCCACTGCGTATTCACTGAATTCACTCAGCGATGCAACAGCGCGGCGTAAATAAAGCCAGCTCCAACAACAGCCCACAAGAACCAGACTGGCATTCTCCACATGAGCCGCCAAATCGCGGCGCGAACTATCGTGTTGAACAGTTGGTTGAAGTTCATCCCAGTCTCCTGTCGGTCTATACATCATACCACACTCCTGATAGACTGTCAACCCTCATTTATAGTGGAATCTCCTACGATGGTTAGCCATTTGTCACCAGCAGGTGTACTGGACGGTGGTATTGAAGCTGGTCCAGTACAGGCCGCCGCTGTGCCTCGTACAGTGTACGCCTCCCTAGTCATACACCGCCCGCAGCAGGGGCCGCCTGTGCCTGGGCCGCTACCACCCGCTGCTGAATTGTTGGGGTCCAATATGCCTCACGGAATTTATCTAATCCCAATTCATCGAATCTCTGATGAACTGAGGAATAGGCTTTATAACGCCTGCTAATTAGGCGCGTTATAGTTCCTCGGTCTAGCTTTGACGCTAGAACTATTACTCCTTTCTCGATGCCTATAATCGAGGCATAATAAAATCCGCATCTCTCTTCGAAGCTCAGCTTGGGAGCCCATTTCCCGGTTCCTCCGAGAGACTTGCCTTTACCTTTCTTCAATGCTGCTCTCCTAAGTGGTCGCGAATTTGCAATTCTAGTACTAGGCGATCTAAGTATTCCCGCCGCCAGCCTTTCTTGGAATGCTGAATCTTATCGATGCAGTTCAATAGATGTCTACGTTCCATTCGGCGCACCGGTATTCTCCTCCCGTCCTTGGTTACCCAAACCGTATCCTGCATGGTTCATCTCTACACATTTTTTACAGTAGGATTCCCAGTTAACTTTGCTTACATTGAGAAGGCTGAATTCCAAATTCGGCCAGTGGCCTCGCCATAACCCGATTATGTCGCCACAAATCCACTCAATGGCCCACGCGCTTCCGCCTGCCGTGAGCCAAATATGATCGTCATGTTGCTCCGTCACGCTGGGACCGCCTTCCTTATGTGGGCGAAGATCGCTTTGAAAATAGATTCTTTACGCTGAAGCGCTCGAATGACATTTCGATCCATGCTAGTCCCGCAAAGATCGATATAGTTGACCGAATTAGCATCCTGTCCGCGACGATGATTCCGGTCTTCAACTTGCGAGCGATCGTCGAGAGAATAGCTATTCTCAAAGAAGATGGTGGTGGAACATCGATTTCCAGGACCCGGACTACCCAAAAGTGTGTGGCCGTACTTTCCGGCTCGCTCTTGTACCAGAATGATACGACAGGATGGGTTCTCGTTGAATTTTCGCTTTTGTTCATCGACTTCATCGGGTTTCATGCCCCCTGTGATTCGGGCGGGGTTAAACTCCTTTAACGCTTCACTCAAGATTTCGAACGTATATCGGTGAATATAGACGACGATAGCCTTGCCGGGAACCTCGTCGCGCAGAATGTCCAGCAACGTCAGGACGCGGGGATTCTTGTGCGGTTCACAGATAACTGTCACCTTCGATTCGTTGTCGGTATCGATGATGAACCCGCACTGAATTTGGGCCAGCTTTCCATATTTCGTGATCGCCGCGTCCACCGTGACGAATTCGTCGTCGTTCATCCAGAGAACGAAGTCCTTTTCCATGCTCCGATATTGGGCGCGCTGTTCTTTCGTCATCTCGTATTCGCGGGTCGTGTACACCTTGGGGATACTGAACAGCCAATCCTCTTTGGTAGCCCGGAATACATGTGGTTCGATAAGCTTCGCGAGGATGTCCTCATTCTGGGAGCCTATGACTTGCTTATTTTTGAACCCGCCCATCCGACAAAACATACCACGGAACGCGTAAAAATTGCGTCCATCCAGTTGGCCGATAGCTCGCATTTGAGCCCATAAGTCATGAGGCCCCTGAGCCGTCGGCTTTCCGGTGAGGATACGTCTGACAACTGCCTGCCGCGATAAGGATATAGCCGCCTTACTCTGTATCGCGTCATGAGTCTTAATCTGGATGCTTTCGTCAAGTGCGATGTAGGTGGGCTTCCGAGCCATCCAATCAAGAAGCTTAGTATGAATGGCTGGACTACGGATTGCTTCGTAGTTGATAATAAGTAAAGGCGGACGCTCATAACGTCGTCCAATAAAACGGTCGCTGTCAAACGTACCGCTCTGGAAGATGTGAGTTTCAAAGTCAAAGCCGTGCTTTTCGACTTCTTCGGCCCATCCGCCTTTGAAGGTATTGGGACATACCGCGACCATTCTAGTAGTGCCATCTGCAATCCCCCTTTGGAACTCAGTTAACGCTGTTAACGTCTTCCCTAAGCCCATCTCCATGAAGAATCCGAATCCATGCCTACCCTTCGAGGCTTCGAGCGCGGCGATCTGGACTGGATCAAGAGTGCTCATTGTTCGCCAGATAAGTAGTCGCAGCTATGCGAGGAATCGACTCATCGATTATTTTAGAAGTGGTTAAGGCTATCCCTAAAGCTATCGTAAGCGCTATGTTGCGCGTCTCATCATCAACATCGCCGATAGTTTGAACCGCCGCTCTTATCATCAATTTAGCTGCCTCCACACCAAGATCTATTGTTTCTTGCTCGTATTTATTCATCTTCTGCCCCGGTTCTCCTCAGCCAATCCCGTAGCTCCTCTTTATCATTCGGATCGTCTTGGTCTGCGATCCATTGGCAGGTTAGGCATCTCTTGCGAACGATGCCGAGAGCGTCGTAAACCTCGGAGCTACAATCTGTACAGATATAGGTCGGTTCATCCATTAGTCCCTCCCGTCGATCGCCATTGCGCACAAAATGAGAGCCATATTCGCCACGTCGGCAGCTTCGAGAACTATCTCTACGGTGTTCTTTCCCTCCTCAATGGCGCTGGCTAGTTCTGTGACTTCTTCCCGAAGGTGGTTCATGTATTCGACGACCCGCCCGTGTTCCCACTTTCCCTTGTGGGAATTCTTGCGCAGCTTGTAGATCATCGCATCGAACATGCGCCTCATATCATGTTCATACGCTCGAAGCTCCGGCGGAATCTTGATCGTCAACTTGCTCCACTCTAGGCCCATGCCCGAAGATAAATTTGTAATTCGCTCCGAGGACATCTCTAGTATTCCTGTGCTTTTTGTAAAAGTCCAGTTGCTCTAGGGTATTCAGATAGTTCATGAAGTTTAAGAATACATGCGTCGGGTCGTTCGCTGTCACCGAATCCTTGAACTGGTTCCAGCTGAACGTAGCGACGCGGCGCACCCGCTTGGTTACGGTTGTATATTCGGTGGGAACGCCTACCGTATCCCAGTCGGTTTCATATTGATCAGTGTACCAATCCCCACTGCTGAACCCATCGGCATTTCCTACCCGGATGGGGTAGGTCCGGAAACACAGATAGCCCCTTTTGTAGTATGTCGGCGGGAGACGGGCGTCAGCCATTCCCTGCATGAACGTACATTCGCGGCTGGTTACGTGTGGATAAAATTTGGCCTCGTTTAATCCCAACGAGAACCCTTGAGAAATCTCCATAAAATACGGGTGATATTCCAGGTCGACAATATTCTCATAGTAAGGAAATAACCGATGGGAGTGATTGTAATAAATGGCAGAAGGATCACGGCGAACCTTTCTAGAAATTGCCGCGCCGGTTCCTGAACGTGTTCCAGCAACAGCGAATATACTGCCAGAGGTATCATTCTCTGTCACCCTATCCTTTTCGAGGATTACCGTCGCGCAGGGATGAATGAATATAGGGATGTCCGGAAATTCTAAGTGTTCCTTGATCAGCAATTCGGCGTCGATAGTTGCCCCTGCCGAAAAGTATACCGGAATGGTATGGCCTCGCAGATGCATGTGAACCGCGAAGGTGGGCAGTTGTTTTAGAACGATCTTAGTTTCCCTGAAATAACTGGTGTGTCCGCTATTCGGCCCCGCGCTTGTGATGCAGCCGTTGAATGGGATTACTTCTATAATAGCGCGCTTGGCGAGCCAAGAAGCGATCAGCCCCTTCCCCTCTGAACCATATTGGCCTCCGGCGAGGATATGGAGGCCAGTGTCAGTGAATAGAGTGCTCACTTCATCATTTCCTTGAGCTTGTTGATGGCTGCTTGCCTCTCATCCAAGGGTTGGGGCGGCGGTGCAACTGGCACCGCCGCTTTGATTATAAATCGGTTGGCAGACCCACATTGTTGAGGCCAGGGGTATTTCCACGTGTGGAATCGATGACATGCCTCTGCCGGGGTGGTTATCAGCGTTATTAAGGCCAATCCGGCTAGTCTTTTCATTCGGCGGCCTTTCGCGATCGGATTTCGTCGAATAAGCCGCCGCCGGTTGGCTTCATTATTTCTTGCTTAGGCGCGGCTACCATTCCTGCGAGCGCAGTGTAACCCGCGTCGTCTGCGAAATTGTCGCGATTGACATCGATTGCGTAGACAAACCGAGCCTTCTTAAGCAGGGACATCATTTCCAACACGTCAACTGCATCGATTTGCAGCAGAATCGAGGGGTTCTTGTGCCTCGAATAGTTCGCGTGGCGGAGGTAAACCTCCCACATCTGCGCCACCATCGAATACGAGTTGTCTACGTCGCCGTGAATGTCTCGGCCTCCACCGACCGCCTGACTTGCGTCTTCCAGGATATCAACTGCTGTTGTGTTTCCCACGTAACCACTCCTCTATTGTTCCGGCGTAATTCGCACCACTTGGCTGCTTAAACGCCTTGGTGATGAATGCCTCTCTGCCCCAATCCGCGATGTACATTACTTGGCTGCGCCATCCTATCAACACCGGGAACGCTATACCTTTTGCCTCGATGACTCGGATGCCTTCCACGTATTGTCTCTCGGACGGGGCGAATTTGAGACCATCCGTCACTTTGCCCTCGACAAATAGGGTGGGATAACCAGTCGGCACGATGGTGATATCCAGAATGCCTACGCCGTATCCGTCTTCTATTCGCCGAGCATACCAACCCCTTGCCTTACATTGTTTCACAAGCTCGGTCTTGAGGATGGATTCTTCGCTCAATGGATTGGCATGTCCTTTGCTGGTTCGCCGTCGATCGTCTCCAACATGTGCAACAACATGTCGCGACCTATTACACATTTCGCCCATGTGTTATCGTTTCCATCGAGAAGCATCACGTGCAAGTGATCGCATCCCCCGCACTTGTAGTAGCTCGTTGCGATGGCTGTTGGCGCGTCGTTTGGGTCTTCGAATGGTGCCCCGTCTTCATGTTCCATCAGATGAACCTGTTTTTCTTGCACCACCATGTTGGTGCATTGAATATAGTGTTGCCTTCGGGATCAACATCTCGCACAATGTTGCCTATCGACTTGGGTAGCCAAGCTTGGTTGCCGGACATGTTGTCGATCACCAACCACGCCTTTGCTGTCGAGTGCTCTACCTTGCACTCTATTTCTTGCATTTCGTCGCCAACTTGATCTGCCATCGTGACCTCCATTATAACACGCCGTGCACCGGCTGTCAACTATCTTTTGCGCCTCGTACCAACCCAATCATATTTATAGCATGAACTACGTCGATGTCGCCTGCGATGTCTTCCATCTCTTTATCGCTAGGATTACGCAATTTATCGCCATCATATATTGCGACATGTGAACAATAGAAGCATATTGCCACATCCCCATCCTCCGGAGGGCGGCTCTTTGCGTTGGTTACGTCCATCGCCGCACTCATGGATTTATTGCAATTAGGGCAGAAACACTCAGGTCTTCTGAACGCTTCGATTCTAGCCATAGGAAGCCTCCGCCCAATTAGTTCCAGTTCCGACCTCATAAGGAATAGGTAGACCGAGTTTAAATTCATCCGGGACCGCCTCGCAGACTTTTATCAATTCGGTGGTGTCGAATCCGATCTCGCGCTGCCAAATCAACGAATCGTGGATGGTCATTAGTAACTGTACCTGCGGATGAGCTTCCTCGTATTCGGAGGCGCGCAGGAGAGTTGTCTTCATCAAGTCGCCGCCGGAATTCTGTATGATTCGGCTCACCGCTCGATAAGCGTATGCTTTATCCTCTAGACGAGCCTTGCGGCCAGTGATCGACCTGACGTAGCCGCTCGATAAGAATATGCCCTTCGCTTCTTTTTGGAACTTGAGAATGGCGGGGAATTGACCTTTCAGCCACGCCTGATGATAGTTCAACGCTCGATTGTAGTCCCAACCCATATGACCTGCCAACGCTTTAGCTGACATGCCTGTTAGGATTCCCATGGCCATTCGTTTAGCGATATCTCGGTGCAATCCCAGACCAGCGGAAGTGATGTCGTGGATGTCCATAGTTCCGGAGCGGTATCCCTGAAGTAATCGCTCATCTTCTGAGAAATATGCAAACAATCTAGGCTCTTGCTGTTTGGCGTCGCCTTCCTGAATCTCGAAACCGTCATCAGCAATGATGAGTCTTCTGACGGTTTTCCCGACTTCTTTATTTCGTTTTGGGAACGCTTGAAGATTCGGCTCAGAACAGCTAAATCGCGCTCCGATTGCACCGTAGTCGTCAGATTTAGATTGATTGAGTACAGGATGAACTCGTCCCTTAACATTATGCGTCTCCACAAGCGGCGTGACGAACGAATCCCGAGCTTTTTTCATCTGCCTTATGCCGATAATTCTTTCGCCAATTTCGTTATTTTTCAGCCATCCTTCGGTGAAGGATACGGCCCCATTCTGGGTGCGTGCGAAGTCATCGTCCCCGAACCCCTCACGACGATAAAGACTCTCAACGTCTTTCGGTGAGTTGGTATTGAAACCATATGGAAACGTCGATTGGATCGCGGCAATTTTGGTCTCGATGATTCCGTTCGGTCCTCTGAGTTGTTGACCATATTCGCCATCCACTTTCATCCCGCGTCGATGGAGACGCGCCACTCGATGAATTAGCTGACATTCCAGCTTCCAAGGAGTCCTCAATTCGTGTTCGTCTAGCAGCTTCTGCTGCGCCTCCCACAGCTCTAAAGTGGATATCCCGTCACCCGTAGCGTAATCCACAACGTCAGGATGATCGCCAGCCATCTTGTAAAAGTTAGCCATTGTCTTGCGGTTTGGCATACCGCCAAATTTCGCCGCGATTGCCCGATAAAGAGCATCGCCAAGCTTAGCAGTAACACCATGGCGTTGGCTACAATCATCGAGTCCATACCCAGAAGTGACATCGCTGATAAGCCCCTCATTTATCATGGTATCTTCCAAGGGGTACTCCGGAAATACGCCGTGTTTTCCCGCCATGCGCAGGTCGAAACCCAGAGCGTGACCGACCGTAAGGAAGCCGCGCCGAGCGCGAGTCTTGAATGCGAGACCCAAAACTCTCTCGAACTCCCCTGAATGAAGTATGTTTCCTCCACCAACATGGCCGGTGGGAACGTAGACGCTCGCATAGCGGTCTGTAAACACCCAACCCACAACAGTATCATGAATTGTCAATCCCGTTGTTTCTGTATCGAACGCCATCACAGAAGAGTGTTGCACCATATCGATGGCGCGTTGCGGATCAATTCCCTGATACATTTTAGTCTCCGAGAAGCGGGCGGGGCCGAAGAACCACCAACAGAACCCCGCCCTTCTAGCTACCAACGTGATCTACGATTTACGGCGCTAGAACTTTGTATTCGCGTCTCGGTGCACCGGTTGCGCCCTCCCATTCGTTGAGGGCGGGTCGTCTCCTGTCCGCTCGTCGTTGGCGCGGAATGCCACGTCTTTGTACTGCTCGAACATCGATCGGGCGACTTCGCCGTCGCTCTCGTCTGCGTATCCCAGACTCTTGTAGTTAAAGTTGAAGTACGAGTTATTCTCGGGACCCTTGTCGGTGACCACCCCTATCGAATACAGTTGGAAGAAATGGTCCACAGGCTTAGCGTCGATCAGCGACAAGAGCCGCTGGCACTGCTTCACCGACCCCCGCGAATTGAGGATAATGGAGGGGCCGAGGTCCATTCTCTCTGGGAATAGCCAGAGAATTTCGTATGTGAGCGCGGCGGCAGGAGGCGAATTGGGGTCGTCATCCCTCTGCGTGCCGAACTGGTCGAGTTTTGATTCGGCGACAGTCGGGGCAAGCCTCCAGGTATAGGTTCGCGGATTCTTGGAGAACTTCACCTGGAATTCGCCCTCGGGCGGGTCCCACTTGATGCCGTCGCGCGACCGCGCCAGAATGCCGCGCTCGTCTCCTCTTGGTGCCCACAATACGTAGGTCTTGCGGAGGACCAGAGGAATTCCGATGAGTTCCTTACCCATCGATTCGTTGAGGATTGTGTGCCAGAACTCCCCTGCTTTGGCATTCTCGTTTTCCTCAACTTCCGGGGAGACGGAAGCGAGGAGTTTGATGCGCGGAATTACCAGATCGGAGCGGTCGAAATTACCGAATCGCTCGGTCTTAACTTTACCCACCAGATATTCAGGTAGGGCGTTGCTTCGGAATGGGATTACGTCGGCCATGACTACACCTTTGTGATTGACGTGTATGGACGCAGAGTAGTAGTGAACAAGTCAGTCGGCAGTTCGCGTGCGTGCGTTTCGACCTCGCTCTTAGCGAATGAGGCCAGGGTTTGTGCGTTGATCGTTTCGATGATGATGCCACCGTTTCCGGTGTCTCGGAGCCATTCGAAACTCTCCGGCTTCTTGCCGTCGACTATCGAGCAGCCCCATTTATACGCAACATTGACACGCCCGACACCATCCACGGTTACTGTCTTGATGCCGGAGCGCTTGAACGCATCGGGTACATCCTCGTGGGACAAATGATCTTCTAGGTCGTCCAGTGCCTTACGCGCTTTCTTGATGTTTTCGGTGACCCCACGAAGTTCTGCGTAGTGCTTGATCAGAGGGATCAAATCACCCGCGCCGACGAATTGTTGGGTGTCGGCGATTACGCGCCTCGTCGCCTCTTCCAAGGAGAGGACTACTTGGCTAAGTACTAATTGTGTCATTGCTTGCATGTTGCACCTCGTTCCGGGCGCTCTTCACGCCCGTCCGATCAGTGTACCACGCCATGAGGTTGGTGTCAAGTCCCCCTTCTACTCAGGAATAGTGAGGCCGAATCCCAGGGGGTGTGGGATTCGGCCTCCGTCGCGAGCGGTGTTCCCGCGACGTTCGGTTAGCCCAAGTTCAGATCGGTTCTACGTCGGCTAGAGCCGAACATACTGAGCATCCCGAACCCTGCAATCAGCATCGCCCAAGTCGAAAGCTCGGGAGTTGCCGCCGCACCGACCCCGCTCACTCCTGTCACCGTTCCATCGATAGCGAGATGAATCGGCGATGAGCCGCTCATGCCCGCAAGTTCGGTGAAGTAGGTGCCCGCCGCAAGCACGTCGGGATTAAGCTCGGCGCTTTGGCCTCCCGGCGTATTGACAAGAGGCGTGCTTTCGAGGAGCGCACCAGCCGGAATGAACAAAGGCCCAGGCCCGATCGAGGTTTCAGTGTTGAGCGAAAGCACGCCGTCAACAATTTTGAGGCTGTTGCTGAAAGCGCTATCACTCATCGAAACGCTGACGGTTTCGGTGGTCGGCAACGTGAACTCGAAGAATTCCGAGAACCCGATACCAGAACCCGGTGACGATTCGGCGGGGAGCGCGAGGCTCTCGTTAAGAATCGAACCGACGTCCTGAACGTCAATAAGGGTTGCTGCTCCTACTGGATTCGCGCCGATCGCAGCCAAGATCGTCGCGCCCAACAATATACTTTTCATGTGACTAGCTCCATGTTAGCGCCCAATTATAACACATCACGCGTACGCTGTCAAGTCCCCTTTACTACTATAACGAAACCCCGCGCAGAGGGCCTGTGGGAAGCTTGCGCGGGGCTCCGACTCGGGCCGGGAGGCGGCCTGCCCGAATTATCGGCCCAGACGAGACTTCGGCTGGGGTGTTGGCGGCTGCGGAAGCCCTTGATCGGGATGCTCACTTCCTTCTTCCGGAGGCAAGCCTTGATCAGGCGCAGGCGGAGAGATTTCAATCACGATGTAACGATACCCGACGCCTTGAATGGCGGCGAGAACTAACGCTTTGCCAGTCGGCGCGGCTCCGGGAGGAAGAGGCGGCCAAACCGTGCCGGGGGGCGGATCGGTCGGGGGAAGAGGATGTCCCGCGATTGGGGGAAGTCCTTGATCCGGACCGATTGGCCAAACCGGAAGCTGTCCCGGCTGCTCTTCACCGACGCCGTACTCCGGATCGGTTGGGCGACCGGGGCGGGATGGAAGATGGCCGGGGCGAGGAGGACGGCCCTGACCGAATCCGGGGTCAACCGGACGGCCTGGACGAGCCGGAAGATGGCCTGGGTGTCCCGGTGAACCCGGAAATCCAGGCAATCCTTGATCGGGGCCTGCGCCTTCGTCAATCCCATAATCGGGATCACCCCCTCCGCCGCCGAATCCCGGCCGTTCAACCGGGGTAATGTATGCTAGATAACCTGATCTGGGCATTGCTTCTCTCCTAGACACCGCCAAATTCGGCGGATTACTTGCGGCGGCGACCCTTCTCAGGGTACTTACCGCCATGTTTCTTCTCTGTCGCCTTCTCGCTGAGCATGATGGCGACGGCTTGTTTTTGGCTCTTAACGACCGGCCCCTTCTTGGAGCCGGAGTGGAGCTTGCCTTTTCCCCACTTACTCATTACCTCGCTGGACGGCATAATTCGCTCCTATTATGCTGCGCTCACAGTAACGTTGACGATCGGGCTCTCTCCGCCCGCGTTGGTGGCGGAAACGCCGAGGATGTCGTTGCCAGCGACAATCCCTGCCGCTCCTGCCGCTGTCACGGTAAGCTGGCCGCTGTTACTGATGGCGAAGTGGCCATTCGGGTTACTAGCAGCGCTTATGGCGAAGCTGGTTGGGTTGCCAAGCGCGCTGACCGCGCCAATGATTTGGTTGGCGCTCGCTGGTAGAGTCAGATTAAAGTTCTGATTCGGTGCGATTACCGGGGGCGCTGGCGGAAGCACTGCTTGAAGCTCCGCTGCCATTGCTGAATTGCTGAGATTCCCAGCCTTGCCGCGATTGATAACGATCAGTAGATCGTTGGTGAACGGCGAATGGGAAGCCTGCCCCGGCTGCAACCCGACAACCGGAGCGGTCTTGATGGTTGCATCATGGGTGGTTGTATCAGTGCCGAGAGCGGTTGCGATTGCCTGCGTCTCGGTTTCCAGATTCGCGTAGTTCGCATATTGTTTCATTACCAGAGACGCTTTGTCCTGGAATGTGCCCAAATCGTACGACATGTTGCTCTCCGTCCCTGGAAAGAGTGGGGGCTTGCGCCCCCATATTTTAGCGCTGAGGCGAATTCGGCGGTAGTGAACCGTCCGGATTGCGAACAGGCGCGCGTTGCGGAGTCTCGGTCGTCGGGTGCGAGATGCCAGGAACTCGCTTGCCGGCGTCTAGAGGAGTGTTGAGAACGTCGCCAGCGGCGATATAGCCGCGAACGATAACCGGACGCTCTTCCTCGGGACGTTGGTCCTGCTCTTGCTTCCACGCCTCGACCCCGATTGTTTCGATTTCGCGGGATCGCTGCATCTGCTCATTTATGATTGAATCTTCGTTATCCAATCGGTCCATCCGCTCCCTCCGCATTGCCTCGCGGTCGGGGCGTCTACGCGAATCCTTGTCCGCCATGCCCAAGTCGTGAGGCGCATCCTTGGGGGTATGCGATTGTGGGTCGTGCTCTGGCCTCTGCTGTTGAGAAGCAGAAGCGGATCGCTGCGGTATCTGTGGGGTGGTTGCCATTACGCGTCGTCCTCTTCCTCGGTGCTTTCCTCAGCCTCGTCGGCCTCGGTTTCCACATCATCTTTGGCGTCATCCAACGCCTCAGCGATGTCTCTTAAGCTAGTCTGTCCCTTCGCATCTTCGATAAGGGACTCCAGCTTATCCTTGAATTCTTTCAGATTCATACCCGCCTCCCTAGAAAAATAGGGGAGGGACACTACGCCCTCCCCTACAAGAAAGTCCCTCGACGGAAGTCTTAGAACTTTCTCTCCGCCGTCGGCTCGTTCGCAGCCTCCTGCTTAGCCTTGGCGCTAGCTGCAGCACCGGCCAGAACGGTCTTCGGCAGTTCGATTTCAACGTCATCGCCTTCGAGGTCCCGCAAGACGCCGTTCTTGCGAACCAGCGTTGCGAGCATATTGCGGAGGGTCATCCGCGCCCGCCCCTGAGAACCCAGGCGCTTGGATTCGACCTGGCCTTCATACATCGCCACTTTCTCCTCGGGGAGGCCGTTT